>Ga0307374_10008718_pt1 | contig 15084 bp, 15 predicted proteins | sample OX3MG_FD_202532 | JGI IMG/M metagenome (GOLD analysis project Ga0307374, IMG submission 202532) | Soil microbial communities from Risofladan, Vaasa, Finland - OX-3 | ecosystem: Environmental > Terrestrial > Soil > Coastal area > Acid sulfate soil | place: Finland: Risofladan, Vaasa | collected... | reverse complement strand
ACTAGGAACAGTTGAGACTTCCGTTAAGAAAAACGAAAGGCCAACGCCAACACAGGGATACATTTTTGTATTGTCTTAGTTGAGTGGCCATTACACGGATGGCTCGGATGACTCGTCTGCCCCCATAGCGTTGAAAATTTGAGTTGTGGTGCGGCGAATGTATTCGGGGCTCTCGCTCAGGAGCTTCGCATCGCCACCATACAAGCCGAAGCGCCTTAAAACCGAGCACTCAAGCGACAAGCCAATTCTTCGCGTTCTTGGTGCTGTGATATACGTCGTGCATAATACGGTTGGGAGTGGAAGCTACTTCTTCTGAATTTTGGCAAAGACGAAAGATCCCGCCGCCGTCAAGCTTGGACGGAAGGGTGGGAAGGAGATCGCCAAGCGCGGCCCTGAATACTTCAGGCAATTACAGGCTAGACGCAAAAAGCGCAAGGGCGGTCGGCCTCCCAAGTCCAAGAAATCCCGCTGAAAAGCTCATTGTAAAACAACGAGCGCTCGTTGTATAATTGTGTGGCACAGAGGTACACATGATGGGCGTTCCTCGCGCTTCCTGGGCTAAGGGTGAGAGCCAATTCCACGTGGCTTGCAAAGCCTCGGGCGAAAACCAATTCGGCGTTGGAACTGAATCCATCTCGGTATCTGTCGGACAACTGATACAGCGCCGCGGCAGGGCGGAGATGTGGGACTCCGTGGGTCTATACGCTCACGAAGACCAGGACGGCACGCTCGTTGTCCGCGTGATGGTGTTCAATCCCGACTGGGACGAACCGCTGCAAATCGCTTGCATTCAGTCGCGCCCTCAGGACGCAACGTGCCTCACCGCCATCGGCTGCAACTTGGACCACGTCACAATTTGACGAGCCGAATGCGGAGCAGGAGTGCGCAGAATGCGTGGAAGGAAAACCGACCAAGACGAAGCAAAAGTTCCGTGCGAGTCTGAAATTGGCAGAAACTGGAGATGCAAATGACCGCGAATCTGTCTAACCCGAGAGTTTGACTTAATGGGCGAATGGAAGGCGCCACTGAGTCTGCGTATCCGCCGAGATCTGCGAGTTGAGCTCGAAGAGTTCGCTGCTCGCGAGAGACGAACGCTTGGGAATATTGGAGAGCTGCTTCTGGAGTGGGCGTTGGAGCAACTGAAGTCCGCTGGCACGACAGAGCGATTGTTGAGAATGTCGGGGGAGCTGCCGGTCGTGCAGGCTGGTCCAACTCCATTCGAACGAACTTGCAGAAAGAGGTCGAAATGAGAATTGCGGCGGTTGGTTGTTCGCGGCCAAAAAAGTCGAGATCTTTCAACTGGAAGGGCAATTGGAATAGAGATATATTCATCTCGAACGGGCGATTACTGGGTGGCGCGATGGATTTACATTGCGCGAATTGCAACAGCACGGACCTCAAGAAGCTTTCTCTCGCCTATCAGGAAGGAACCTCACGCCTAAATGCGCGCACTCGATTGCGTGGTGCCGTGGTGGGGAGCGATGGACCGGACTTGGTTGTCGGCAGGGCGACGACGAAGGGCACGCAGCAAGCCGATGTTTCCAAAGCGCTGACTCCTCCGAAAAAATGGTCTTACGGAAAGCTTTTTGGCTGGTCGCTTTTGGTATTCCTCTCGGTCGGCTGGATAGTGTTTTATGTAAACACCATTACGAAGAATTCTTCGTCTGTGTCTTCAGTCCCTCTGACGATCTATACCGTGCTCTGCGCTGGCGTGTTCGTTGTTGTCTTTCTCCTATATTGGAAGCACAACCACTCAACCTACCCGCGACAATATGCGAAGTGGAACCGATCCTTTCTCTGCCTACGGTGCGGTAGCGTCAGTGAACACGACGTGCCCGGCCTCCCACTTTCTTAATACCGACGCACCTAGTTGCGATAAGGGGTAAGAGCCTATTGGCGCAAGGTTGGCCTTTCTTTCAACACTGATTCGCCTCAAATATGCGCGGAAAAGGTAGCCACCCATGTCCCGGAACTAGCGGCGGAGGCGTTGCTGGTCCGGGCTGAAGCGGATAGCAACGCGAGTGACAGGAGGGGTGTTTACGATTGGCGCGAGAGGTTGCGAGCGGAAGCCCGGCGCGAAGCGCGACACGGTTATGTGTGAGACGGCCAACGCCGAAGCACGACAGGAGAAGAGCAAACGGTCAAAGCGAGAACCCCAGAGACGGCTTTGGGTAAGCGGTACTGCGCGGCAACGGATAGCAAGGACCAGCCATTCTCGGACAACATATCGCATAATGATTCGGCGCAGAATCACTTGATTGCTACGGTTCCCGAGACGCGACAGCGCATTCTCTGGATTCAAACTTTCGCGATTACATAGATGGCCGCGGAGTTATCCTTGTAACCAGCCAATGATTGGCAATCTCAGCGGGCTGCTGGAGGCAGCGTGTAGGTGACTTTGCCCGCTGCGTCCAGGAATTCCAATTTGGGATTGCCTGTTGCGTTCACGCTGATCCGAATGCGTACCTTGCCTTCCGCGTCGGACAGTCGCAAAGCGGCCGATTTATCCGCGTCCTTTCCTAGGAAGACGCGTTGCAGGCCCATCAGCTTTTGCATTTTCTGTAGTTCCTCCAGAGCTGCCTGTTTTTGGGGCCCTTCTGGCATCTGCTGGTAGGCTTGCATCTTGCTCATCAGTTCAGGGAGCGACACGTCGGGCTCATCCCACACTTGCAAGGCTGCTGAACGCTTGCCATCCTCCTCTTCATAAACCATTCCGATGGTTTCGTCCTGGTTGAATTGGTCGAAAAGCAGCCCGGCCTTTGCTTCGTTGTGTCCGTTGCGCTCTCCGCTCGTGGTGATTAGCCCTCCGGCTTCGTCGCCTCGGCCATTGTAGAAGACCACGCCCGGCGAGGGCTGGCTTTGGCGTCTTATGACTTTTCCGTTCACAACAGGAGCCGGAAACCGTTTTGCGTTAGAGAGCACCATGTCGAGTTTGCCGTCCGGTTCCACAATGTTAATACGCTCGGCGTCGATCTCTTCAAATTTGGTCTTTTCACTCGCCAGCCGAAACCCCGAGAGCACGAATAAGACCAGGAACAACGTCGAAGCAGCACAATAGACCTTCAGGACACGCACATCGCGTTCGAGTTTGTTGGCCACAGGTACCCTCCTGTGATGTATATACGGCTGCCGGATTCAAAATCTTTCACTTTAAGAGGAAGACCGTGCCAAAACTGTCGAGAGACTCAACCCGCGCTAGGCGAGCGAGGCGGTTGGCTCGGTGCTGATCGCAGCGAGGATTTCTGCACTGGCGCGCTGCACCTGTTCCAGCGACTCTGCGAGCGTCTCCTTGTCGCCGGAATAGAGTTGGATGTAATCGGCGGAGTTCTGGGCCTTCAGGCCGATGGCCTCGCAGACGACGAATGCAACGGCTTCGGCCTCTGTTTCCCGGACGGTCTTCGTCGTCTCGCTGCGTCGAGCCTGGCCGTGAAGAAGCGCATGGCCCGTCTCGTGGGCCAGCGTAGCAAATTCCTCGGCGGGAGTCTGGCCGGGCAGTAAGACGATTTTGCCGGGCGAGCATTGGCCCTGCGCCGGGTAGATCGCACCCGAATATTCGAGTTGAATGCTGCGGCTCGCAACAAAATCCTTCAGCCGTTGGGTGTAGCCGCATGGATCGCCCTCAGCATTTCCGAGTTCGGGAACTGGCCTGCCGTCCGTGTCGGCAACGTCGAATACGTATACGGCCCGGAACCGGATCGCTGTCCGTTCGGTCTCCTCCTCTCGATTGTCTGACACGACTTCCTTGCGGAGCACAACGGGCGCGAGAATCAAAATTCCCTTCGCGCCTTTCTTCACGAAGCGTCCGAGTTGCTTCCACGTCTGGAATCCAGCGATGTGGGAAGCGTCCGGCCTCTGCGATGCAATGAGCGCGATATTGTGAAGACTGTAGCGATAGAACCGCGCCATTGCTGCGAGGTATTCCCTCAGCTTTTCACTGTGGCCCGCTTCCAAGGCCTGACTGAGTTGCTCGATGGCCTTGCTTGCGATCTGTTTTGCTTGTTCGACTTTCATTTTTCCTGTCCTCCTGTTTCGGGGAGTCCTTGCTCCCTTCACCCACACCGAGGGAGCAAGGACGCGAAACAGGGGACGGAAGCGGAGAGATTGGCGCGTCCAGGTCGGAACGAGCCGCACGCCTGAGTGACACGGGTTTTTCGTGGCGCGAAGTGTGCTAGTGGAGACCGGAGGCGGAGGTATTAGTCGCCGGGACGCGGCAATCTCGAAGCGGGCAATAGGGGAGAGCGAACGGAATCCCAGCAAGCAGATGTGGCATCAGGAAGAAAGGCGGATTTTAAAGCGGGCTGCCGATCCCTTTCGCCTGCCATCCCTGGTTGGTTAGGGTCAGCGATTGATTCATTTGTGTTTTTCCGGCCCGTCAATGGTTGAAACAATTCCGGGGGAAAACTTTTTGAATGTCTGGATTCTTTGCCCAGTCCGCAAGATTCTCGATCCTGTATGTATAGAAGACTGTGGGTTCTTCGGAGTCGCCAGCGGCAGTCGGCCCCCGCCAGTTGACGATCTTGTCCAACGCTTGTTGTCCGTAACAGGGGTCATCCTGAATCTGTTTGTTTCCGGCTAAGCCGAGGCGGTCAACGCTTCGGAGAAGTTCTGAAGTTCTTTTCGTTCGCGTCTTTGTTGCTTGCACAGCCGCAGTACGAACCATGCGTTTGAGAAGATTGCGGAATCTTCCAGGGATGGGAAAACTCAACAGGTACGCGCTACGTAAAACGCTGCATTTTGATGATTTACCTTGTGAATTCATAGGGAATCCAGAGTAAGGACAACACCGAGTCGTACGGCCGCATGGCCCGTGATTGTTCCTTTATGGTTTCACGCTCCGACGCATTCTCGACCCATGCATCCCGCCGGACTATCTCCACTTTCTCCGATAGGGTGCCTCTCTCGAAAAAGTCTGCGGCAAGGCTGTAAGAGCTTACCTTTCTTCCGGTCGCTATCCAACGGTGGAAGTCTGGGCTGCGTCGGCTCCAAACGACTTTTCCACCCGTAGAAAAGACGATGGCACATTGTTCCTCGCAAAGATCAATGTAACGAATCGCGGTTGCGGTCAACGTCGTTTGAAATTCATCAGCGAACTTTTCGATAAGGTCGAGACTGGGACCGGTTTTCTCCAATTTCTTCCGAAACATGGCTTCCGGCATCAGCAATTCCGCAGCAAAAAGATTCGCTTCAAGTTCCTTATCGTTCTGGGACTTGTACCACAACACGAATTGCTTTTCGCCGCATTCGGTCGGCGCTCCGGGATTGTGCTTTAGCTCCAAGTGGCCGAGTTCGTGCGCGATTGCGAACCGCCGGCGCCCGAGGTGCGGTATGGTCGCATTCACTCGAATGATCGCTGGTAGGATCCCCGGAGTATAGAGGAGGCGGGCGTCGGCGCCGCGCAGACCATTTTCGATGACGACCGCGCCGCGAGCCCATGCAATATCCTCGATGGATATATCGTCGGGCTCCATGATCTTAAGGTCGCGGAGGATGACACCCGCCTTTATCTTGGGTATCGAGACTTCACCCATTCGAGTCCTTCTTATCCCGTTGCTTTAGCAGCAAAGCCCGCTGGAACTGAAGGTCGTCAAGTAGAGACTCCAAATCCTCGTCCCGAGCTTCCTCAAAATTCCGATGATAGGCCCCAGCTTCGATAGGCGCACCCAACGCCCGCATGGTTTCCATCGTCTCGCGAATTTCGCGCTCAATCTCTGTCCTGGTCCGATGTGCTCTCGCCTTCTGTGATCCAAAGGATATAGCCATGTCTGCCCGCGCGCGGGCGGCCTTCTCTCGCCAAGTCGGGGCATGCTCCGAGAGAGTCTGCCTGAACTGTCGGAGCGACTCTTCTGGATCGACGCCCTGGGCTCGCAAGCTCGCCTTGATTTCGTCCAATTGCTGTTCTTCGCCCGCGATAAATTCGGTCAAATTGTCCAGAAATCTGGCCGTCTCGCGAGCGGCAGCGTCCGCGTTACCCATGCTTCCTCCTCTCCCTCGCTTCTCGCGCGACTCGGGCCGGGGTGATCTTGGCGGCGATTCTGGTGAGTTCCCGGCTGAGTGAATACACCGTCTCAATAGGCAATCCGGTGAGCCGAGCGATTTCCTTTGAGGTGTCGCTCTCGTAGAGCGCTAGGAATACCGATTCCAGTTCGGACTTTCCCTCCACCACCTGCCGAATGAGGTCGAGCGCAGTCATTTCCAGTCGGACCCGCTCACCGTGCAGGAATTCCTGTTCTGGGTTGGGATGGTTTCCATGGAAGCGGTCGCCCGTACGCACCGAGCCGTCGGAGGATGTACGCTCAATCGGTTCGATGAGCGACGCTTCATAATCGTCGAAAAGATGGCCAATGTCACTTCGCACCATCCCCTTCAAGGCAATCAGAATGGATGGTTCCTTCGCCTCGTCCCAGATTCGCTCGCCTTCGATGACCTTGATGATTACGTCGTTAGCAATTTCGCCCGGCGAGAACCCTTGAGGCAGGGTCTTATCGATTCTCCAGCCGCGTCGCCGGGCAAGCTTGTGGGCATAGTCCAGAAGTGCGAGCCAGATCCGCTCGCCGTCGGGGCCTCGCAGAATCTCAACCGCGCGCTCCCTGCAAGCGATCATGTCTGTATCTATATGCCGCTCAATTCGGCCTTTTCGCCAAGAAATATTTGGCAAAAAGCGCCTTCCCACCGGCATTACAAGATAGGGCCGGTAGGTCGGCCAGCACTTCCATCAAATTTCGGGAGCAAAACATGGAACCACAATCCCAGGAACATCGAGACCACGAAGTCAAAGTCATTGTATTCGCGCCGCGCTCGCCCCACCCGAAGGAATTTACATGGGCGAAGACTCTAAAGGTCGGCGAGGCGGCACGAGAGGCGGCCACTGCTTTCGGCTATCAAGCGGGGAATCCCGGATTGCAGACCGAGGGAAACCATCCGAGAACTCTCGACAACAAGAAGACCCTGGCAGAAGAGCATGTCAAAAACGGCGAGAAACTCGAGCTGATCGATACCGGTGGCGGGGTATAGGATTGATTCCGGTCGAGCACACCCGGATTATTGTCGAACAGGAGTTGGAAGGCGCGCGTAGCTGGGCGATGCGGCACGGTATGGAGATCGGCTGGCTTCCGGAAGATTTGCAGATCCGAGTCACCTTCCTGCAGCCAGAGAGGAAAGTGCCGTATGCCCTGCGCGGGACGCTCCGGGATTATCGCGCCTTACCGCCGGAATGGACGTTCACGGATGAGAATTGGCAAACGTCAGGGCGTCCACGCGACTTCCCGAAGGGTGTCGCGACGACCTTCGGGCCATCTATTTTCATTATGCACGGCCAGACTGCCGTCATCTGTGTTCCGTTCAATCGGTTGGCATATGCTGACCATGCAGGTCCGCATGGTGATTGGGGCGGACCCGCGAACTGGCTGAACGCGGGCGCAGCGCACATACGCGCGGACACGATCGGAGACATGCTTCAGGCGATTTACAGAGATTTCTCTTTGACTCAGGAACAGATGGCGAACCCATGAAAGAATTGAAACGAAAATGGAGCGAGCCGCCCGTCTACCGGACTCGTCCGTTGCCGGTCGGCGAGTTACAAGGCTCCTTCCTGGTCGCTCAATCCACTATCGCGGCGACGCGGGAAGCGCTGATCAGCTTTGCGTTTGCCGGAATTCGAGACGGCGGACATGAAGGCATGGCATTTTGGGCAGGTCGTGAAGCCGACGGCGCGACTTTGATTCTTCAGACGATTGTGCCCGACGCGGACCATTCCGATCAGAGAGTCATGGCGAGCGCCGAAGCGGTTGGAAAGGCCGCCCGCGCTGCACGCGGGGCCGGGCTGGGCATTCTTTGCCAGGTGCATTCTCATCCGGGAAGCGATGCCCGCCATTCGGACGGAGATGACGATCTTGTGTTGCTCCCTTTCCAGGGGATGCTCTCGATTGTGGTTCCGAATTTTGGCTTGCATTTCAGCAGTCTCGCCGACGCTTGCGTCCATCAGTTTCAAAAAGGCAAATGGGTGCTGTGTTCGCCGAAATCTGTGTCATCCGACATGGTTGTCGTGCCTTCTAGTGTGGACCTTCGTGCCTGAGTGCTCTCAGTTCTATGCGCGAAGAGACCTCCGCACCGTGGAGTACGTCGGAGTCCAACCTGTCGACGCGCGGCCAGTGCATGTCGCGATCGACGACAAAGCCGCTGCCACACCTGCGGGACAATTGGCACTGTTGGCCCTCGCGAATCAACTCGCGCGGGTACATCGCAGGATTACGTTTGCTCTTTCCTCACCTTCTATCCCTTTGTCCGTCGGGAACCCCTTCTCGGCCGGAACCTTGGGTGAAACACTTCTTTCCACAGTGACTCGCATAGATCCTTGCGGAGAATTTCAGATTGGGTCACCGCCGTCCGGGAAAATCATCTCCATCGCCCTGGGCGATGAGATCGGCGGTGGATTCGACTGGTATATCGGCGCGGACCGCGCCATTGCCTGGTTGAGTAAGTCTCCCGTCGGATTTTCCGCAGCTCCGAGTACGCTGCTTGGAGCGGCATTAGGTTCGTGTTTAGGAGCAGCTGCGGTTTTTCGCACAGTGCTGGGACTCGAATCGGCCCCGCGAAGCGTCTCGTCTTGGAATTATGCTGAACAGGCCGACGCTATGGCGGGACCGGAAACATTGGAACCGCTGGATGTAGGCCGGGTCTTGATGGTTGGCGCCGGCGCCGTCGCGGCAGCGCTCGTTTACTGGCTGTCCGCGTTCGGAGTCGGCGGCGATTGGACGATTATCGATCGAGATGTGGTTGAGTTGCATAACACCAATCGCGGGATGATCTTTACGGCAGCGGACGCCGGATGGCCCAATGGAGTTCCACAGCGCAAGGCCGAATTGCTAGCTGCGTTCATACCTGGGTCCCGATGGGCCGAGGAGTGGTACCACGAATCGAAGATCGCCGAGGAGGATTATGACGTTGTTTTGGGGCTTGCGAATGATCACGAAGTGCGACACTGGATCGCCAGTCGAAACAACACAGTCACCCTGCATGCGACAACCGGCGTGAACTGGCTGAGCCAATTGCATCGTCATATCATCGGCTTGGACGATTGCATTTGGTGCCGTGCTGGTGATGCGTTGACACCCGTCTTTCAATGTTCGGTCGGGGATGTCCAACTGCCTAGCGGAACCAGGACCGACGCGGCCCTTCCTTTCTTGTCGGCCGCCAGCGGATTAATGCTCGCCACGGCTCTCCTGCGCCTACAGCGAGCAGAACTCGCTGTGCTAGGTCGCAATGACTGGCGCTGGGATTTTGGCTCTACCTACAAAATGGTAAGTTCCAGTTTTCGCATGTGTCGCGAAGGATGCAGCCGAGTTGTCGAAGCCGAGGTTCGTCAGCAGATTAACTGCAATGGCCGTTGGCGCGCGCTCGATAACAAATCTCTATAACGTCGCGTGCGACAAAAACTGGCGGTCTCAGGCCATTGTTAGTTCTCAAGAGCGGCTATTTTCGTTATATCGAGATGGGTTTGGACAGAATGTCGAATCGGAACGAAGTCATGGCGTTGGATTACTTTACCAGGGGCGTCCCGCCATTTGTAGTGCTCAAGCTAGAAGTAGGTAAGATTGACGATCTTGTTCGTTCGTCAGAGAAAAAACTTCAAAACAAGGCTGCCGAGATGGGGCTAATTGGTCTCTGTGCGTACTTTGAGGCCTTCTGCAAAGACCTATTCAGCGCCAACGCCAATATCTGTCCTCGTATTCTGTCGAACTTTACAGCGAGGAGGGCGCACGTATCTGTTGAGATTGATGAGTTGCTCAACTTTGTGGATAAGGCTGAAACGAAACTGGGTCACTTATTGGCAGAGAAATACGATTTTGGATCAGCGAAGGCCATCAACAGCCACTATTTAGATTTGTTGGGAATCACGCGCTTCTCGAAAACGGAGTCGAAGAAATACTCAGATTTGCTGAATGACAGAAATTTGCTTGTTCATCATGGAGGCGTGTACACAATAAAATATGCCAAGCAGAGATTCGAGAAACAAGATGTTGGGAAAATGGTGCACTGGCACTCATTGGTCGTATCGAAAGAAAGGTACCTGAACTGGTCATCTTTTATCCGGCGTGTAGCTGCGAAGATGGCCTTCGCTGCTCATCGAACGCTCGAAAGGTTCGTGTCTGCGGAGGCTGTTGTACTAAATGAGGAGCAAAAGAAAGCCATCTGGTATTTGGTGTGGGACGACGAGGAGTGATACCTTCCGCAGTTTGAGAGTGATATTAAGGACTGTTATCCAGCTAGCTCCGAGGCAAGTTCCGCGAACGTAGCGGTTCCTTTGCTCAGCGCCTTCTCAAGCTTGAGCTGTTGCGCGAACAGATAGCGCCATTGACCGTACCTTGTTGTGCTCATTTTTTCGCACCATTGCTCCGCTGCTCCGTTTTTCAACGGCACATTCGTCCGCATCTCGCCTTTTGTCTCTGCGAGCCACATAGTCTCTCCTCCGTCCTTTTCGCGCACAGCGACAATGAAGTCGGGGTAGAACTGGCGAGGGCGGTTGTGTTCATAGTACGTCACCGAGAATCCAAAGCGCTCATTCTTCGAATAGCGAAGGACATCCTTCGCGTTGTCGAGAAAGTCGGCAAACTTCTTTTCAAGATCGGTGTGGCATGGAACCTTGTTCGTGTGCGCTTTCTTGCCGTCCGCGAGAATCCCTGTCCACTGGAAGCGTTTCATGACTCTTGAGTCAAGCCATTCTGGAGTGGCAAGAATGGGCACGGCCTCGGTGCCAGTGCCGGAAGCGCCACGTATGGCATTTTCCAAAAGGTCGCGAGCCTGCAAACGCCAGTTGTAAATGCCAATGTCGCGCTTGTCGCCATTCGTGGGATATGTAACGCGGGTTTGGATGTATTCGCGGGTCACTTCCAAGAGTTCATCATAAGTCGGCCCGATGCCTAAATCCGCCGCGCTGTCGGGGTTCGTGGCTTCGTATAGCTCCTCTGCTAGCAAGAACGAGGTGCGGAGAAGAGGCCATTCTCTTCGAAACTCGTCGAGGGTCATCACAGCTTGAGGGTTGCCGCCGACAACCGGGCGGACGGTGACTTCAGCGACCGGATTGGCCAGCGTTGACGGCAGGTTGCTGACCTGGATGACCTCACTGAGAGGCTTCGTGATGCTTACCGCCCACGACCGGACGTTCGGAACGCGAATTTGGAATTTAGCCTTCTTCGCGTCCGTCTCAATCCAGACCGGCTTGTTCTCCCACGATCCGGTCCGAGAGCGTTTGCGTTTCTGGACGGGGAAGCCAATAAACGGAATGCCGAAGGCGTCGACCGTTTCTTCGTGGCCTTCGGGGCGCTCGTCGAGCGGCTGATTGAGCACGTCGTAATTCGTCCGGCGCAGGCCGCGGCCGATGATTTGCTCGGTGAGGAGCGGCGAACCGAAAGCGCGAATGCCGAGAATGTGGCTGACGCTTTTCACGTCCCAGCCCTCAGTGAGCATTTGCACGCTGACAACGCAGCGGACTCTTTCGCCGGCCATGCCTGTCTTGCCGACGGTATTCACAATCTCGCGCAACGAGGCTTCGACGCCTTTGTTAGCATCGAATACACCGGTATCAATCTGGATCGTGTGCCATTTTTTTCGGTCGTCATCGTCCGGGTTGCGCAGGAATTCGTATTCCTTGGTAAGATGCTCAAAGAGCCAGGCGGCACGTATCGCATTGTCGGCCACGCAAAGCAAAACCGGACAGGGCATGGTTCTGGCAAACTCAAACATCTCCGCCCATTCCTGATAGTCCCTGCTCCAGGAGGCGTAAATGCTGGCAATTGCCCCCTTGCATGCGCGTAGGTATTCCTCTTTGGTCTTCGCTCCTTTTACCAGATCCCAAAGATCAAGATAGATGCGACCTTGCTCGTCAGGGTCAGGCAGACGGACAACCTTGACCAGCCCTGACTCGAAAGCGTCATAGACAGAAAAATCCGAGACTAGCCATTCGTAGAGTGAGCCTTCCGGCTTGTTTGAGCCGGAACCGTACCAGGGTGTTGCGGAAAGATCGGCGACGAGGCTAACGCGCGTTGCCTTGGCGATGCGATCGAGAATCTTGCTCCATTTGAGGAATTCGGGTTCCTCGCCCTTGCGCGTTTTCTTCTCGCCGTAGGCGTGGTGCGCCTCGTCGTTGATTACGAAGACATCGCGCCAGTTTCTGAGGGTCCGCTGAATTACAGCGTTTGGGTCTTGCTGCGTGCGTCGCCGCATGGCACGCAAGACGGCGGCGGGAATGAAGCGGCCCTCTTCAACAATCTCTTCCCCGATCCAGTCATCGCGCTTGGCCTCAAGCGGAATGGATTGCCAGTTCCTGACCATGATATTCGGCTCGAATTCCTCAAGGTATTCCGGCGGGACCGTGTCGAATTCTTTATAAAGGTTGTGCTCGCCGCCGGGTTCTAGGCCGTCGCCTCGGGGAACGCCGTTCACCCGGTCGCGAACGGTCAGGTTCGGGACAAGGACCAAGAAGTTTGAGGAAAGTGTAGAGCCGCTCACCTTGTGCTTATGCAAGGTTGACCAGGTGACGAGCATCGCCATGATGACCGTTTTGCCCGTGCCGGTGGCAAGCTTCAATGCGTAGCGGAGAAGGTTGCCAGTCTCCGGCAGCTTGCGGCGGTTTTGCACTTCATAGAGATAAATGACCGCCTCAACGGCCTCCTGCTGGCAGAAGAAGAAGCGTTTGCCCATCGCTTTGCGCTCTTCGTCCCGTTCAAACCACCATTCGAGGAGGCGCCGGGTGAGGAGGGCTGTTCCCGGATAGCCCTGGCCGCGCCAGTCACGAATCTCGTCCCGCAATTGATTGACGAAGTCGTTTTTCTCAGTGGAAGAGGAGATGTCCTCAAAAAACGTCGCTTCAGCGCCCACGATTGTGCCGATGCCGCCGCGTGTGGCGCCGCTGGCGGATACCACGAAGCGCATGGATGGCCGGCGGCCATTCACTAGCTGCGAGCGTCCGCCGGAGAGAAGCTGATAGTGCTTGCCTGGTTCTCGGAAGGCTTCGCAGATAACTACGCGGTCAACAAAGTAGGCCATTCAGGGATGCTCCGATCATAGCTCTCGCACGACGGTTGACTCGTTACCGAAGACATCCACGACTTTGACGGCGATGCGCTTGTAGCCACGGACGAGAAACGGCTGCGATTCGGCTTGAAATGTGAATTCCTTCGGCTCTGCCTCAATGCCAAGGGCTTTGAGGTTAGGGGCCTTCTTGAAGTCAAAGAACATCTGGCAATCCACGAAACAGTCGCCGTCGTAATCTTCATCCAGATACCAAGCGGAGACGTAGCCAGAGTCGGCGTGCTTGTAATCCGTCGTTCGGTTCTTTCGGTCGAAGACCGCGACGCCTTTAAGATGAACAATGGCTTTCGGCTCCGCGCCATTTTTTTTGATCTTAACTTCGATGTCAGGCAGCGCGAGCGGCGAGAACAGGGTTTCGGGCTTGGTCAGCTTCAACCCCTCGGCCAGCGTGTCCGGGCGAATCATAATGAGTGCGACCTTCACCTTTCCGCGCTTTTCGAGCTGGGCCTTGACTTCATTCACGTTCGACTCGAATGCCCATCCGAGAACGTGGGTTTCGAGGATTCCTGAGGCGAGAGCGTCCTTCACGGCGTCATCAATCTGTTTGGCTGTTACTCGTCCCGAAAGCGGCCCGACGGAAAGCGCAATCTTCTCTTTCTCCGACTCGGCAACTGCGTGGATCAATCCGCTCGCGCCTTGAACGGCGGCATCTTTTCTGTAGAGCCTGCAAATTACTTCTATGTAGTTTTGGAGTTTGGCCGGCTCGGCGCCTTCTCCGCCGGATGTGGTCACGTAACCCTTCCAGTCCTCAACGGAATAGCGACCGAGCGACATGACCTCGAACGAACCACACACACGGACGGCTGAACTGTCTGTTTCCGGTTGGTCAACGAGGTTAACTTTTTCTGACTCAAGGTCGTTCGCGAGACTCTTGAGGGTCACTCGCTGAACGGCTTTGTAAACGAATCCGCTTGAGAGATGCCCGTTGCGGGTTTTGTAATGCGGGAAGGTGGCTGACAGGAGGCGCTTCCGCGCGACGTTGATCGCAACTCGCGACGTGTCGCAAGTAATCCAGCGTCGCCCGAGACTCTCCGCGCAATACGCGGTGCTTCCCGATCCGCACGTCGGGTCAAAAGTCAGATCGCCAGGGTCTGTCGTCATCAGAATGCATCGCTCAATGACTTCCGGCGCTGTTTGCACGGCGTATAACTTACCTTCAGTACGACTCTGAATCCCTCCTACGTCCGTCCAGACGTTGGAAAGTGGAAACACAGGAAAATCGTCCATGAAGCGTACATAGCGGATACTGTTTCCCTCGACGACAATTCGCCCCAGCTCCGCGAGTCGCTTTAGCCCTTCCACAGTCGTTTTCCAATGAAGGCCTGACGGCGGTCTCCAAACTTTGCCTTGAAACTTAAAATCTTGGTCGGAACCTTCACTCTCTCCCTGCGAAGTGAGTTGGTCTGAAACCGCTAAACGGTTTTCGTCGAACCTGCCTTTTGGAATGGCAGCGATTGTTGAAACGGGACGGTATTTGCTCGCGCCCTCATCTCCCGCGTTCTTGATGCGGTACAACGGGTTATATTTAACGCGTGTAATGTCTTTTGCGAACCAGACGAGATAATCGCAGACGGATGAAATTAGGGAGCCAGAGAAGCCTGATGTTTTCGTAAAAACGATTAGCGCGACTTCATTCGAAGCGCCAAATACCTCTGCCAAGACTGCTTTGGCAAGATGAACGTTTTCCTGGTTAATTTGGAAGAAAATGCTTCCAGTGTCTGATAGGAGATCGCGGCAGAGATAGAGTCGTTCCGCCAGATACGAGAGATACGAATGAACTCCCAAGGTCCAGGTGTCGCGATAGGCTTTGATTGAGAGAACGTCGTCTGCTTGGTCTTTCTCGTCGTTCTTGGTCGAGTCAACGCGTTGCTGAAAATTTGAGTCGTATTTGATGCCATAAGGCGGGTCGATAAAAATCATCTGCACGTTGCCTCGGACGCCTTCGTAGTGGATTAGTGACTCCATCAAATGAAGGGAGTCGCCGCAGATGAGCTTGTT
>Ga0307374_10008716_pt1 | contig 15084 bp, 13 predicted proteins | sample OX3MG_FD_202532 | JGI IMG/M metagenome (GOLD analysis project Ga0307374, IMG submission 202532) | Soil microbial communities from Risofladan, Vaasa, Finland - OX-3 | ecosystem: Environmental > Terrestrial > Soil > Coastal area > Acid sulfate soil | place: Finland: Risofladan, Vaasa | collected... | reverse complement strand
GACTTTCACGTGGTTGGTGCCATTTTCAGCTCGGTATATCGAAGCGGCAATCCCGCTAACCCAGTCCATGGAGTGCAGAGTTTTGAGGTAGGGCCCGGAGATGGCGCGATTTTCGAGTTCCGCGTACGCGAGGCGGGCGATTACCCATTCGTGGACCATGCGATTGCGCGCGCCTACAAGGGAGCAATCGGCGTCTTCCGCGCCACCCCTTAACGGTCGGCAAAAGCCGTTGACGCTGAGCACGGCAGTATGCAAGCCATATCCTTTACGGCGTACCTTTTTTCGCGGCTAGAATTGCGAACCTTTTTCTTGATCACGTCCTATCTCAGTGAGGCGATCACATTAGTAAGCGGAATCCTCTTCGGGTAAACTTCCGTGCGGGCCAAGTCTGATGGACCCGCGACCGCGCAGGTCAATTCGACTTGTACTTTTGCCTGATTGTTGGCGCTGCGTGCATTGGTCGCACCTTCAAGCATGTTCATGCAAAACAGGCAGCCGACAATGAGTCTCGGCGAATTTGCTTTCCTCAGTTGGTCATGGCTAATTGTGTCACGCAGTGTCAGCCACGTCCGGAGCAAGAGGCGGTCGAAGCGGCTTTGGGGTTTGCCGACTCGAATGCACCGGTACCCGTATCCTCCGGTAAAAAGTAACGGGTCATCAGAACCGCCAGTAACAGATACATTAAGACGATAAAGAGGATTGGAACGTTCCACAGAATCTGTCGGGTAATGTTGTGGCCATGTTAAAAAATCGTGGGAGAGCGTTCTCGCGCTGAGAAGCTTGGGTTGACCTGATAATCGATTACACAAGCATTCCGTCCGATTCGAGGTTCGCTAACAGGAAATGAAAGTACAGCAGACCCTGATACGGATGCCACCGCTCCAGCAACTGCCGTACCCGTTCGGAACTCGGATTCCGTTTCAGCCGCATCCATCGGCGGAGACTCTTCTGGCCAGCGACATCATCCGCCGGGAACACATTGAGCCGCCCCAGCCCTCGCAGCATTGCGTATTCCGCGCTCCAGCGACCGATTCCACGTAGTTCGAGCAGCTTGCTGATTGCCTCATCGTCGGTCGACACCGCCAAGGCCTCCAGCTCGCCGGTATCGCTGCCATATCGTCGGACCAATCCGAGTAAGGCTTTCGTTTTCTGCCTACTAAACCCCAGAGCCTGCAAGCTTTCAGACCGCGCTCGACGCAGTTCATGCGGTAACGGAAAGCCGAATGCATCCTCGCTCGTCCCGATCCTCGTACCCCACTTCCGCGCCAAACGATTAAGCAGCGTGATTCCAACCAGTACTGTCAGTTGCTGACATGCGATCGCGTTTACCAGCGCCTCAAAGACCGTGGGAAATCGCGGCGGCTTGACGCCCATGTATCGCCTGACCAACAAACCAACACGGTGGTCGGTTCCAGCCATCTCGTAGAAAGCGGACAGATCCGCACGCAGTCCCAGCGTTCGCTCAACAACCTTCACAAGCTCATTCTTAATCATGGGCGACAACCGTCCCGCCGACACAGCTTTCATCTCCACCTCGGGCGTACCCGAGGGCTTTGTCTGGCGCACCCACACGCGGACCGGCACACCTCCATAAGTAAAAACCCGGCCATAGCTTTGTCCGTCCCACAGATCGATGGCATTATTAGGTCTCCTCCGTAACGCCCAAGCGGTTAGATCAAGTCTGAATGGCGCTACCGGATTCAACTGAAGAGTGAACTCTGCCATTGCGTGGCCTTGCAGTGACCCTCCTCCGGGTTCACAGGTCAACCGACTCAGACGTACAATGATTGCCTGTGAACGTATTTAGAGGAGATCAGATCATGGAAGTTAAGCGCATGATGGTTCATGATGTCAAAACCTGCCGTCCTCACGATTCACTGAACGCCGCGGCGCAAATTATGTGGGAGCACGCCTGCGGATCAGTCCCGGTGGTGGACGAAAATTCACGACCGGTTGGTTTTCTGACTGATAGAGACATTTCCATGGCGGCTTACACTCAGGGCGGCCCTTTGCAGGCACTCCGCGTCGAGAACGCTATGGCCCGTAAAATAATCGCCTGCGGCCCCGAGGATGAAATCACTAGCGCCGCTAAGATCATGCGTGAAAATGGCGTCCGTCACCTGCCTGTTGTTGACGCTGAAGGCAAACTTGTTGGAGTACTTTCGCTTGATGACTTGGCCTGCGAGTCCCAGCGAAACCTAAAGGGCAGCACCAACCACGAATTGGCGCATCTTGTCGCAGACGTTTACGGTTCGATCTGTGCCGCCCGTTGCCGCCGTCGGCATAGTCCTGATCCTCCCTTGGTAGGCTCCTGCCACGCTTAGATCTGCGTAACCGATCCAGGAAATCCTCCATGGCTTCGCGCCTCGCATTGGGCGATCGTTAAATACAGCCAGGAGACCGGCACGCTGCGCCGTGTCATTCCTCGTAGGTCCAATCCGGCTGCTTGCGGGCCTGGCGCTCATCGTACGTGAACAGGTGGTGCTGCGGGTCGTAGCTGACGAGCTTCGGGATCGGCAGTTTTCTGGGTAACGGGCAGTGCGTGTTGAAGTGCGCGCGGAATTCGTCGGCGAAGCGCCCGATGACCGATTGGATCATAACCCTTTCACCGACCGGCAACGCGCATCGGTTACCGCGCGCCACGATATGGGTCCTAGCCAGCGCGGTCTCCATATCAAATCCCGAGCCGACGCCGTTCTCCAGCCGCTCCAGGTAAGCTGTGATCTCGCCGGTGCCGAATTTGCACGGCGGGCATTGGTTGCACGACTCGACGTAGAGAAAGCGTGAGAGCGCGAGGGCCGCGGCGACGATACAGGCCGTGTCGTCGTACACGATGAAGCCCGCGGAGCCGAGTCCCGAACCCGCCGCCGTCATTCCGCCGAAGTCCATCGGCGCGTCGAAGTCAGCAGGCGTCAACACGCCGTTAGAGCACCCAGGGAAGATCGCCTTCAGGCGGCGGCCCGGAGACACACCGCCGCCGAAATGTTCGATGAGCGCGCGTAGTGGCGTGCCCAGTGCCAATTCGTAGCATCCTTGGTGCATCACATCGCCGCACACCGTGAAGATCATCGTGCCGGGCGAATCTGCGGTGCCAACCCTACGGAACCAGTCCGCGCCGTTGCGCAGGATGTGCGGGATGTTGGCGAGCGTCTCGACATTGTTGACCAGCGCCGGATTTCTATCGGTCGCGGTTCGGAACAGACCTTCGAGATAGGGCGGCAGAACGCGCGGCAGCGGCAGGTTGCCCTCTACCACTTCGAGCAGCGCTTTCTCCTCGCCGAAGAGGTACTCCTCGGGACCGAGCACGAGTTGCACATCGACGTCCGAGGTGAGTCCGAGCGCGCGAAATTCTTCGACCGCCACGCGCACGCGCTCGATTTCGCGCGCGAACGAGCGCTTGATGCAGAAAAATGCTCGTGGAGCGCCGACCGTCTGCGCCGCGATCAGCAATCCTTCGATGACTTGATATGGGTTCAAATAGAGCAGCCAGCGATCCTTGAAGGTGCCCGGTTCGCCTTCCGCACCGTTGCAGCAGACATAGCGCGCGCCGCTGCCCTCGAGTACTGCGCTCCACTTCGAGCCTGTGGGGAAGCCGGCGCCGCCGCGCCCGCGCAGTCCCGATCTGCTGATCTCTCCGATCACCTGGTCGCGGTTGAGATGGTGTGCGTGACGCAGAGCCGCAAGGCCGCCGACGCGCTCGTACTCGGCTAGCGACGCGATCGGACGTCCGTCAGCGGGCAGCAGGCGTCGATGCTCCTGCGAGCCAACCTCTGGTCGCGCGGCAGGTGGCGGTGGTGCCGCTGGTGCGGGCTGCGCAACGGCCGCCGCTTCGGTTGCGAGCGCCACTCCACGACCGGCACTGCGGATTTGCGCGAGGATCGCTTCACGATGCTTTTCTGGGATGAAGCGGCTTAAGAGTGGCAGGTAGATCTGCTCTTCCTTTTCCAGCCGCGCGATTAGCAGAGCCTCCAGTGAGCTGCCGATTCTGTCCAAGTATTGAAGCAGTCGCGTCCGTTCAGTTGCGGTGGCGGGGTTGATCGATTCGACCGTTTTCGTGATCTGGCCGGCGACGCGCCGGATGAATTCGTGATCGAGGTCGGCGGCGGCGTGCCCACCGCTTCCGATCAGCGGTTCGAGCGCGGGATAGAGGCTTCGCCGCTCAGCTTCGGCGTGGGGAAGCAGATCGTATTCGAGGTATTCGGCCAGCTCGCGCAGATGGTCGGCCGACGGATCTTCGCGCACTCTTTCGAGCTTATCGTGGAGCGATTCGATCAGATTGCGATGGTTATCGAGGATCGCTTGTCTTTGTTCTTCCATTGCAAATCTTTCCCTGGTACCACACCTCAGTTGCAATTCTGGGAGTTTCCGCGGCCCATCAACCCGCCGATACTCATCAGAGCCTCGAGGCGCTCGTCTTGATTCATTGTGCTGGTGGGATGCTGGCCAACCAGGAAGACCTGCCGATGACCTGCGGGCACGCCTCCATGCAGCAGCCGCAAGTCATGCATCGGCGGGAACGCCTGAGCGGATTGGTGAACTTTGGCGCTGATTCGCGGTCCAGGACTGAGGTTGTATGTTCCGTCAACCGGCACCCAGCTTTTGGCGCGCTTGAGGTAGTCAAACATTATCGAGCGGTCGACCCAGAGATCGCGAATCAGCGGGAATTTCGACTTCGGGTCGGGCGGGGTAATGGGCAGCACGTCTTGCGCTAGTGCGCTGCATACCAGTTGGACGTGGTGGGCGCCAGTCCTGACGCGATCGCTCCCTGCACGGGATTTCGTAGGGGGGTCGGCGGCTTTTATTTCCCGGTGACATGCGTCCGGCCTGCGGGCATCGCAAAGTCTCTGACCATCGTCGTCATTTCTTTGGGCCTGAACCATGCCAGAACTCTCAAGGAGTAATGAGCAGGCATCCCGATGCCTCTCGACCTTACAGGCTAAACGTCTCGTTCTGCCGTCGATGGGCGAGAGCGTCTGATCTGATGGTGATGCTGTGATTTGATCAGACGGTCTGCATTTTCAGACAGAGCTCGTCCTTTTCCTGTTGCGTGAATAGGCGATCCGCCATCGGATACAGCACGTTCTCCTCCTTTTCGTCGTGACTGTGCAACAGTGAGGACGGGTGGACCGGCTGGCCCTCGATGGTCTGGATAACTGTCGCACAACCGCCAGCGCCGCGAAGTTTCTCGAGCGTCCTGAGCGTTGCTTCGATTTCTTGATGTTCTGCGCGCATCACGGCCGTGGGTCCGGAACCTGCGGGAATCTGGCTTCGATTCTCAAAAAGGGGAAAGAAGTGATCTTCTTCCATCCTGATGTGACGACGCAACCCGAAGATGAATTGCGAAAGCCTATCAACTACTGCAATCCGATGATCCTCTTCCGTTGTAAATAAGGTCTCATAGGACATTGCGCAGGCCTTAACGGCCTCCAGGAATTCGTTCCAGTAGCCGGTTAAGCGAGTGTGGTCGGCGCCGAGAAAACCACTAATCGTGCGCGGCTCTCCGGCGCGCTTGGCAATCAGCACTCGCAATGAATCGGCGTTGTTGTCAAGTGGATACCAGTCGAAGCTCTGCCTATATCGGTCCTGAAGCACGGCTAAGAGACCGGGAGCCTGAGCAGGCTCGCTCAGCAGTAGTTCCAGAGTCTGGCCTGATATGAGCCGCTCAAAAGCTGAAAAAAGTCGTTCTCGTGGCTCGGTCGCCGCAACGTCAGCAAATTCGAATTCATACTCCGGGTTCATCGCTCTTTACCTCCGCGACTCAGGCTTAAACTTTAGAGGCTATGGTAAGCAGGAGAGCGACTCTTGGCTTCGCCCGCCCAGGGCAACAACTCCAGATTCTCGCCCGTCGCCGAATCCGCAGGCCCAACGCTTCCTTCATCGCCCCTTCGAGCCAAATTGCGTCATAAGCCAACGACCGTCGCACCCGAACACAACGCGCAAAAAAGTCTGAACGCAAATTCGGCGACATCTTACGCGTCCTCCGTCATCAGTCGGCGTTAATCCGTCTCTGATCTCCGTTGACGGAGCAACGCGCAATCGCGCCGTGGCTCCTGCCCATTGAGTCTCGGGTCGAGTTCGAGCACTCGTTCTGGGCTTTCGTCTTCGAAGGTGACGCGGATTGTTGCCATTGGGGTCCCAAAAGTATCGGTCCTCCGCAGTTGGCGCTCAATAGAAGCATTTTATATACATCTTTTGCGGCTGGTCAAGAGACAGAGGTTGAGGGAAAGCGCCCTCGCATTAATGTTGTCCCGCATGCAGCACGCTCTGAGAGCTGAAACACCGAAGCTGCCGATACATATTTGCGTTGGGCGGATGCATAGCGGCGCGCCCGGGACTAGCAGTCCAGCCGCGCGCATAGGCCTGCACGCGAGGCTCAACACGACCCACGCATGCTCGCCCGCCTCGCGGCTGGCGGCGTAGCTTATGCGCCGATAGTCCTCGGCGAGTTCCTCGCGCAGATGCGCCGGGGCCTTGGCGAGCAGGTTCCACACCTTGCGATTGGTGCAGCGGTGAATCGCGAGTTCAGGCCGTTGCAGCGTAGCCGCCACGCCCAATCCCACGCCGAGCGCGTCCTGCTGACTGCGCTTGGGCCGGCAGCCGTACGAGAACCCGACGAAGTCTTCCTCATAAATCGTGCCCAGCACCGCGACGGTTGCGCGCTGAACGATCCTGTCCTCCAATGCGGCAACCGCCGGTGGACGCTGCCGTCGCTCCGGCTGGAGAGGTGATTATGCAGTCGCCGTTGGCGACTGCTGCCTTAAGCAGCCAGTCTATACTAACTGCTCACACACGAAATTCCTCACACTCCCCCCACTTCGTGGTGGCCTTCACGACCCTGCCCGCGACGCTGCTCAGCGCGTGCGGCGTTCTCGAATTCTACCGCTACCGCTGCCAAATTGAACTCGCGTTCAAGCGCCTCAACCAACTGCTGAAGCTCGGCCGCCTTCCGCACAAGGCGCCCGACATCGCACGGACGTGGATCCTCGCTAAGCCGGTGGTCGCGCTGCTGCTTGAGACGCTCTATCGAAACGCCCGGACTTTCCCCCTTGGGGCTACCGCCTCAAAACCCAGTAGCAATCCACATCGCGAGCTCAGGCCCAGTCTGTGGCGATGGACCGCGGTCGTCATTCACGCCCTTCGACCAGCTCTGTGTCCTCCACCGGGGCTCCTCACCCTCATTCAGGCAACCGCCCGCAGAGAGCTTCACCGAGTGCTCGACGACGGCCCCCCGCGTTCGCGTCGCGCAGCCAATTCGACTCTGCAAACTCTTGAAGCACTGGTTTTATCCGTTAACGCCTATGGGGAATTCCCCCCGCGCGCTCCCCCTGCAGGGACCAGGACCAACTGCTCCAGCCTGAGGGGTTCACTCCACTTCAGATGCAGTTTTAGTCCGGCCTTGACACAGCGAACTGTGCTGTTCCCCTCATCAGGCACAGAGTCTCAGAACCTGGCGCGATTTTCGAGCTCTGGCCCAGTCCGCTCACGCTTGTGATTATCGCGATTTAGCTGGCTCTTCGGCTCACCGGCTTCCGGACGATCCGAACCACGCGTTTTGGCCATCGGCGCGAGTGCAACTGAAAAGGGCAATTTAGATACATCTTTTGACCCGGTGTCGCCGACGGATACAGACGGTGCAGCGCGGTGGAGGCATAACTTCGCCGAATACAGGACCAAACGGCGCGGCACGGTTTGTGCGTTTTTGACTTCCAAGCCGCGGGGTCTAAGCGGCGAACCGTAAGCCAGCGTGCGGGGGATCGAAGGCCTATGGAGATAAGTAACGCGGACTGTTGCTCGATGACACCGAAGTCGGTCGTGCGGCTTCTGCTCGTCGCCGTGCTGGTGGCGGCGGGATGCGCCAAGCACGAGGCGGCCGTGCCCACGTTGGCCGCCGCGCCGGTAATGTCGTGGACCCACTTCGAGGTGCCGGCCCAGCCGCCCGTCACTCCCGAACTGGTTGCCCATGGTCGTCGCGTCTTCGAAATGAACTGCGCCTCATGTCACGGGCCGAAAGGCGGGGGTAACGGATTCTGCGCCGACTTCCTCACGCCGCGCCCGCGCAACTTCACTGCCGGCGTGTTCCGCTTCAAGACCACGCCAGGGTCGGCTTTGCCCACCGACGCCGATCTGTTCCGCACGGTTTCGCTGGGCTTGCGTGGCACGCCGATGCCGCCGTGGAAGTTTCTTCTGCCAGAGGGTGACCGCTGGGCGGTTGTCGCTTATGTCAAAACGTTGGTGCCTGAATTCGATAACCAGAAGGCTGGGACGCCGGTCAATTTGGGATCCGCGCCTGGGCAGATCACAGCCGATCGCGTGAAGCAGGGCGGCCAATTATATATGGACGCGGGGTGCAACAAATGCCACGGCGACGAGGGTTACGGTGACGGCGAGTCTGCGGACACTCTGCATGATTACGAAAACCGCCCCATCCACCCGCGCAATTTCCACAAAGCCTTTGAATTCAAACGCGGCCATACACTGAACGACATCGCGCTTACCATTGCTACTGGAAACAATGGCACGCCGATGCCGTCGTTTCAGGATTCGCTCGAACCCGATCAGATCTGGGATGTGGCGGCATATGTAATGGGGCTCGAGGACAAACGACTCGCGCCTGGCACCGCCTCCGAATCGGCGGCCAACAGCGGCGAATCGCTCGGCCGCCCCGACGTCGTGATCAAGCTCGTCGAGCGCGCGTGGCATTACGAGCCAAAGAACATCACCGTCTATCAGGGCCAGGTAGTACGCGTCGATTTCCAACCGAACGACAACGGCCTTGGCGCCGGTCATGGTTTTGCGATCGACGGCTATGACAAGAGCGTGTTCATGAACGGCTCGCTAGTGCAAAGACCCAAATCGGTCACGTTCGTGGCAAGCAAGGCGGGCACCTTCACGTTTTACTGCGCGACCCAATGCAGCACCGGCTCCCTCCATCCCAATATGAAAGGGACGCTGGTGGTATTGGCGGCGGATGGGCACGGCAAATGAGCAGGGGTAATTCGATGCGTTCGCGGTTTTATTCGGGCCTCTTCCTTTCCATCATGATTGCGGCGGCCGTCGCGCTGTCTGCCTGCAAGGGCTCCACCGGACAGAAGGAGGGCATCGATGACCTTGCGCGACGTGTTTACGTTCCAGTGGGGAAATGGGACAAGTACTACGCCTTTCTGTCGGGCGGTCAGGGCGGAAATGTGCTGGTTTTCGGGATTCCCTCCGGCCGCCTGATCGCCTCGATTCCGGTATTCGAGCCGCGTGCGCAATACGGCTACGCGATACCGGGGACCCCGTCCTACGAGATGCTCAAGTCGACCGGACCGTTGTGGGGCGACACGCACCATCCCGCGATCTCGGAGACCAACGGGGATTACGACGGCCGCTGGCTCTTTATAAATGACAAGGCCAACACCCGGGTCGCACGCATTGATCTTACTCATTTCGAGACCGTGAAGATCGCGCGGATACCCAATTTCCAATCGGCGCATGGCACCGCGGTCGTCCCCCCGGATACCAAGTATCTAATCGTGGATGGCGAATTTCGTGCGGAGCCCGATCCCGCCAAGGGCGTGAACGTCGCGGCATACGTGGCCGGGATGGCGTTCCTCGATCCGATAACGCTGGAAACGAGGTTCGAAGTGCTGGTTCCCGGCAACTGCGACATCAATGACGCCAGCAAGGACGGGCGCTGGGCGTTTGCCACCAACTACAACACCGAGAAAGGCCTCAACATCGAGGAGATGATCCGCAACGACGAGGACGCGATCTCGGCGATCGACATTCCCGCCGCGGAAGAGGCCATCAGGAAGGGGGAATTCGTCACGATGGGCGGCACCAAGGTCATCGATCCCGCCAAGACCTCGAAGAAAGTCCTCTATCTCGTGCCGGTGCCGAAGAATCCCCACGGTTGCGACGTCAGTCCCGACGGGAAGTACGTGGTTGCATCAGGCAAGCTGTCGCCGACGGTGACGGTGATCGATATCAGCAAGATCGACAAAGTGAAGAATCTGCACGACGCGATCGTTGCCCAACCTGAAGTTGGTATGGGCCCGCTGCATACTACTTGGGACGGTCGTGGCAATGCGTATACATCGCTGTTCATCGATTCCCAGATAGTAAAATGGAATGTTGCGAAGGCAGTGGCGGGAGATCCTGATTATATCGTCGATCGGATCGACGTTCACTATAATCCCGGACACACCTATGCGGCGATGGGGCGCACCCGGCATCCGTCCGGCGACTATCTGCTCTCGTTGAACAAGCTCTCCAAGGATATGTTCATACCGGTGGGGCCAACAATGCCCGAAAGCCAGGAACTCATCGACATCTCGGGCCACAAGATGAAGATGCTGCTCAACTTTCCGGCCGAGTCCGAACCGCACGACGCGGCCATCATGAGGGTCAGCGATCTCGCGCCAAAGGTGGTCCAAGTTGACCAGCCCGTGGCCAATGCGGTCGCTGAGGGACAAAGCCGGGTCGAGCGCGTGGGTCCGCATGAGGTCAACGTTTACATGACGGCCATTCGTTCGAGGTTCGGGCTTGACTCGTTCACCGTGAAGGAGGGCGACAGCGTCCACGTCACGATCACCAATATTGAGACGGTCAGGGACATGACGCACGGTTTCGCGGTGGAGGACTACGGCATCAACCTCGCGCTCGATCCCGGGCAGACCCGTACCGTGACATTCATCGCCGACAAGCCGGGAACGCATTGGTATTACTGCACCTGGTTCTGCTCGGCGCTGCACCTCGAGATGCGCGGGCGGATGCTGGTCGAAGCGGCAGGTCAGAAGGAACCGCAGAAGGAGGCGCGCAAATGAGCACCGCCGTCTCCCGCGAAGTGGCGGGCAAGGTTAGGATCATTCTCGTGGCCGCTGCCGTGCTGCTTGTCGCGAGCAGCTTCATGCCGCTGTGGTACACCGAAATGGAATCACCTCAGTACCACGGCGACGACAAGATCGTCGTTGAGGTCTATCCGGGCCGGTTGACCGGGAACCTGCGGGAAGTCGAAACGCTCAACCCGTACATCGGGGTGCACCTGCCGCTCGATGCGCCCGAACTGCGCGCGCTGCCGTGGGTGCTGGGCGCGTTCCCGATACTCATACTGGGGGCGCTGTTCGCACCGCCCGCGCTACAGCGAAAGGTGCTACGCGTGACCTTTGTGATAATGGCCGCAGGCGCGATTGCCGGCGCAACCGCCCTCCAGTGGCGGCTTTATCAGCTTGGCCACGAGCGCACACATTCGATACTCACGCGGGTGCCGGATTTCACGCCGCCCATTGTCGGCTCGCTACAACTCAAAAACTTCCACGTCGAGTGCGGTCTCGCGCTCGGAGGATGGCTGGTCGCGCTGGCGATCGCGCTGACGGCGTTTGCCTGGTACGTGTCCGGCCTCGAGAGCATCCGCCTGCCCTCGCTCGCGATGATTCGCCATCATCTCCACGTTCCGGAGATTCGATGAATATCCAGACCGCCGCCGGTCAGGTTCGTGCGCCGTTGACCGTTTCCGCCGCTGGCGCACGTCCGCCGCTTGCCCGGCGCGGCATCGCGGTAGTCCTGGCCGGCGTAATGATGCTGCTGATGCTGTTTGCGATGGGACTCGTGATGATCCCGCGCTATCGCGCGGTGCATCCGCCGACTCCGCTTCAGCAGAGCGACGCGGACCGCGTGCGGATCGACGACATCTATCTCGATCTGACGCTGGCCACCCCCGCCTTCATGCGTACGCGCCATCTGCAGCGGTACGTCGATCGCGATCTCACCGACGTGCTGCCGATTCTGGTCGGCATCAACACCCATCGCGGCGACATCTCGCACATGCATCACCTGCACGGGAGCTTTTTTCTGGTGGGTGCCGACGGCACGCGATATCCTTCGCTGGCCGCGCCGATCGTGCTTTCCGAGCATCACGACGCCTACATGATCCTGTTTCCGTCGCGCGATGATCGCGGTCAGCCTTTCCTCTCGGGCCGGCCGGGCAAGCTCGTGGTCGAGGCTCTGGGTGTCGGCGACCGCGAGGTGCGTCATTTTGAATGGCGCCTGCCAATCGCCGACGACGCGGCGGATCTGCTGCGCCCCCGCGATCTCGTCTCGACGCTGGCGCTTGCGGTCGCGTTGGTAAGCGCGTTGCTGGTGGTGCTTTCACCGTGCGCGCTCGAGTTGACCCTCTACTATTCGGCAATCATCTCATGCACGGTCGCCGAGGGCGAACGCGAGGCCGTGCTGGCTGGCGCAGGCCGGGCCGGACAGGCCGGCCGGCGGCGGCTGTTCGCCAACCTCGCAAGCTTCGTCGCGGGCTTCACTTTGCTGTATGCCGGCTCCGGCGCGACCGTCGGGCTTATCGGGCAAGGAGTTCGCATGCCGCTGGGCGAGTATGGCGCATATATCCAGGAAATCGGCGGCGCGCTGATCCTGTTGTTCGCGCTGCGCGTGATGGGCGCCGATGAATGGCTGCGACGGCGCGGGTGGTTTGCGCCACGCGCGCTCACGCCGGTGCGGGAGCGCGGCGCCATTCGCATGGTTACACAAATGCCGCGGATGCTGATGAGCCAGCTGCGCGCCGCCGGCTTGAAGCGGCGCATGGAGCCGCGGGGGATGCGCGCATTCGACTCATTCCTGGTCGGTCTCGGGCTCTCGTCGTCGTGCCTCACCTGCATGGGCGGCGCGGTGCTCTATCCGCTGCTGGTCTATGCAGGGATCACATCGTGGTATTCGGGGCTGATCACGCTCGGCTTGTACTCGCTGGCAATCGCGGTCCCGATGGTCTTCATCTCGCTCGGCTTTTTTCAGATTCGGCTGTCGCTCGCGAGCAAACTGGGGCTCAACCATGTGATGCGCATGGCGAGCGGCGCGATGCTTGGTGCGATTGCGCTGCTTGTCATGTCGGGCCACGAGCGGATCATGACCGACGTGACCTTCGCATTGCTCGGGAGGGTCGCGCGGTGGTTGGGCTGATCGCGCTCGCGGTCGCGATGGCGCTTGCCGCGGGAGTGAATCCCGCGCGTGCCGCCGAGCGGAGCGTAACTCCGGCTGATTTCCCGCGCGCGCTGGCCGCGGCGAAGCCGGGCGACGTGCTGAGGCTGGCCGCCGGCGTCTATCGCGGTCCCATCACTATTGCGACAGCGTCGCTGCGGGTCGTCGGCAGCAGCGGCGCAGTGATCGACGGCGCAGGCCGCGGTTCGGCGGTGACTATCGTGGCCGGCGGGGTTGCGCTCGAGGATCTGACGATCCAGAATTCGGGCCGCGATCTCGTCGGCAATGACTCGGTCGTGCTAATCCGCGAGACGCATGGCGTGACCGTGCGCCGCTGCCGGATCAGGTCTGGCGCGTTCGGAATCTACGTGCAGGCCGGGGGCGATCACCTGATTGAGGACAACGACGTTCGCGGCGACGTGGCGCTCGCACGCTCGAATCGCGGCAATGGAATCCATCTCTGGCATACTGCGCGCAACCGGGTGCTGCGCAACCACATCGAGGATGCGCGCGATGGGCTTTATCTCTCATTTGCTCAGCACAATGAGATTCGTGGCAACACCGCGGCTTCCGTCCGCTATGGGATTCATTACATGTATTCCGACGGCAACACGCTTGCGGGCAACCGCCTCGAGCACTGTCTCGGGGGAGCGGCTCTGATGTTTTCCAAACGCAACCTGTTCGCGGATAACCGCGCAGCCGAGAACCGGCGCTTCGGTATTCTGCTGCTCGCTGTGGACACGACGCGGCTTGAAGGCAATCTGGTCGCGCGCAATGACCGCGGAATCATAATCGACAATTCCAACAGTGACCGTCTTGAACGCAACCGTGTCGAGAGCAACGGGATCGGCTTGTTCCTCTCGGGCGGTTCCGAGAGCAACGTGTTCGCGGCAAACGACTTCACCGGCAATCTGGTACAAGCCTACGTCGGCCATGCCGGGATCAATTCATGGTCGGAAAACGGGCGCGGAAACTTCTGGAGCGACTACGGCGGCTTCGACTTCAACGGCGATGGTGTCGGTGACGTGCCGTACCGACTTCAGACCGGCACCTCCGCGCTGCTCGCGCTCAGACCGGCGGCGCGATGGTTCATCGCCAGCCCGACGCTTGCGTTGCTTGATTGGTTCGAGCAGCGAATGGTGGTGCGCGGCGATGAATTCATCGATTGCGCACCCCTGGTCGCGCCACCAAAGTGAGGCATCGTGCGCGAGCTAAACTTCGATCGCGTCTCGCTCTACTACGGCCGTCGCGCCGCGCTGGCCGAGGTGACGTTGCGGTGCGCGGGCGGGCACGTTACCTGCCTGCTGGGACCCAACGGCGCCGGAAAATCGAGCGCGCTCGCCGCCGCGGCCGGAACCATCGGCCATCAAGCGGGACGTATCGCGATCGGTCCGCACGAGGTCGTCGCGTACCGCCACTGCGACGGCGTGAGTTATCTGCCGCAGAACAGCGCATTTCCGCAGTTACAGACCGTGCGCGAGGCGCTGAATTTCGCGGCATCGGTTTGCCACGCAAACCAATCGCGCTACGCGGTGGCGCTCGAAGTGACGGGAGTCGGCGAGGTCCATGACTACCGCGTCGGCGAGCTCTCCGGCGGATGGGAACGCCGGTTGGGGCTTGCATGGACGTTTCTGCAGCCGTCCGATGTGCTCCTGCTCGATGAGCCGCTGGCTGGACTGGATCCGCTGACGCTGGAGCGGGTTGCCGAATATCTCGGATCGCGCGCCGCCGAGGGCGCGACGATCGTGATGGCGACGCACGAGTTGGATCCGGTCGATTCGCTTGCGCCCGCGATCGCGGTGCTTGACGGAGGCAGGGTTGCCGCGCGCTTCGAGCCGGGGACCGGTCCGATGCGCGAGTTGTACCGCACCGCCTTGCTGGGGGGCGTTGGCCCAGGAACGTAGGGAGATCGCGAATGAGATCGCCAGCTAGCACGATGGCAGTAAGCCCGAACATGGGATTGTCGGGCGTCCAGGAGTGTTCCACGCAGCGGCGGCTGGGCGCGCGTCCGGTGATGTTGGTCGCGCGGCGCGAACTGGCATTGATGCTGCGCGGCCGGGCTGTGCGCGCAACGTTCGCTCTCCTGTTGGCGGTTGCATGGCTTCCGCCGCTGCTGCTCTCGCT
>Ga0307374_10008714_pt1 | contig 15086 bp, 14 predicted proteins | sample OX3MG_FD_202532 | JGI IMG/M metagenome (GOLD analysis project Ga0307374, IMG submission 202532) | Soil microbial communities from Risofladan, Vaasa, Finland - OX-3 | ecosystem: Environmental > Terrestrial > Soil > Coastal area > Acid sulfate soil | place: Finland: Risofladan, Vaasa | collected... | reverse complement strand
GACCACTGCGCGTCGCTGCACCGGCCGGCAAAGCCCACGACGTCGTCGTTGGCCGCTTCGAAATCGTCGGCCATCCGGGCGGCTACAGCATCCGGCGTCTCCACCCGTGCGACTCCTCCCGTCCGCCGTTCAGCCGGGGGCCGAAGCCCCTCCCGGAGCGACGACGGCGACGGTCACTTCGATCTCCACTGCGCCCCCGCGCGGCAGGGCGGCCACGCCGATGGCCGAGCGCGTATGGCGACCGGCGTCACCGAAGATGGCGTGCAGCACCCGACTGGCCCCGTCGACCACCGTGGGCTGCTCGTGGAAATCGGGCGTCGATGCCACGAAGCCCGTCACCGTCAGGACCCGTTCGACCCGGTCGAGGCTCCCGAGCTCCTGCTCGAGAACGGCCAACGCGTTCAGAGCGCACACCTCGGCGGCGATGGCACCCTCGTCCACGCTGACGTCGTGGCCGAGCGTCCCGATGCAGGTCAGCTTTCCCTCGATCCGTGGCAGCTGACCCGACGTCCGGGCCACATTTTCGTGGACCACCACGGCGTCCAACGGGTCATGCGGTGGATGGGGTCCATAGAGCGTGAGCCCCAGAGCCTCGATCCGCGCCGCGATCCGACCTTGCATCAGCGGCATGGTACGGCCCGACGCCGGTCCACGCCGACGCGCCGACGCGCCGACGCGCCGACCGACTGTGTCAGGACCAGGCCGGCGCCGAGCGCCGATCGGTCAGGCCGACTTGCGCCTCTGCCGGTGGATCCGACGACGCTCCCGCTCCGTGGTTCCGCCCCAGACGCCCTCGCGCTCGCGGTGAGCCAGCGCATGCTCGAGGCAGGCTTGGCGTACCGGGCACTCGGCGCAGATCGCCTTGGCCTCCCACGCGTCGTCCTCGTCGGACGCCGGGTAGAAGACCTCCGGGTCGATGCCCTGGCAAGCGGCTAGCTTGCGCCAACTGGCGGGGGATGGGGCGGTCATCAGGGTCACTTCCTCAAGCACTCTGTGCGTTCGTCGTCTCTCGTTTGGTGTTCATTACCGCTGTCCAACCTGTGAGCAGGGACAATAGTCCCCTGGGACGGGAAATCAGCGGAGCGAACAGTATGACGCACGAATGCCATCCGTGTAAAGAACCGCCCGGGCCCGCCCGGCTGTCAGCCGGCCGGGGGGGCCCTCAGCCTGGGCTTTGCCGTCATTTCTCCCGCTAGGCGTCGACAGCACGCCGCAGAGAGAAATGCCCGGCGCGCAAGCGGTGAGCGGCCCCTCACCCCAACAGGTCGTCGGCCAGCTCCCGGCGCGTCTCGGTGCCCAGGACCGTCTCATGGCGGTAGTCGGGATGGGTGATGGCGAGGCTGACCGGCCCGGCGGCGATTCGCGCCACCTGTTCCTCGGTGAGCCCGAAGCGGACGTAGTGGACCGACGCCGTCATGCTCGGCCTGGTCAGAGCCTCTTCATGGGCCGATTCGGGCACACCCGGGGCCGTACCGATCTCTGTGTCGAAGCGGAGCTCCACTGACCGCTCCACCCCCACCAGTTTCGGCAACCACTCCCGGAGCTGGTCCTCCGTGGTCAACTCGATGAACATCGTGGCCGACAGTTCGGTGGCCGTCGGGAGCAGCGCGTTGTAGATGTCGAGCTCCCCTTGGATCTGGTCATCGCTCATCATCCGCTCGGCCCGGGCCATCTCCTGCACCTGGAAGCGCACGGTCTCCCGATTCTCGAACACCAGGGTCACGAGCGGCCCCACGGGAACCCGACGACGACGCTTCAGCTCGATGATCCGGCGCCGGTACTCGTCACGCCCGCGCTCGTAGGTCCGCAGGTCGTCGATGTCTTCGAGAGCCAGTGGCTGCGTCACGGTGGTAGGGACTCCTCGGTGGCGGGAATTCTGTCAGCGGGCCGTCGCCCGAGACGACGTCGGGCCGGCCCGAGCTGCTCGGACCGGCCCGCGCCTTCCTTCCCGATCTTGCCGCCGCGGACGACGATCAGGAGACGACTCTTCAGGAGACGACGTTTCAGGAGACGGACTTGAGGCCCTCGGTGAAACGGCCGGCGTGGCTCTTCTCGGCCCGGGCCAGGGTCTCGAGCCATTCGGCGACTTCCTCGAACCCTTCGTCGCGGGCGGTCTTGGAGAAGCCGGGATACATCTCGGTGTACTCGTAGGTCTCCCCCTCGATGGCCGACGCCAGGTTTTCCTGGGTCGTTCCCACGGGGACACCGGTCACCGGGTCACCCGTTTCGCGCAAGAAGTCGAAATGGCCGAACGCGTGTCCGGTCTCACCTTCGGCCACCGAACGGAAAAGCGCGGCGACATCCGGGTAGCCCTCGATATCCGCCTTCTGGGCGAAGTAGAGGTAACGGCGGTTGGCCTGGCTCTCGCCGGCGAACGCCTCCTTCAGATTGCTCTCGGTCTTTGATCCCTTCAATGCGGGCACGGTGCTTTCCTTCCATCTGTCATGGCCATTTGGGGGGCCTTGGTGATTCTTTCGGGACTCGCTCGACTTTCCGATCTCGCTTTTTGATCTCACGCTCTCCGTCGATGCGTTATGCCATGCCGACTTCCTCCGGGCGCGCCACGTCCTGCTGACGCTTCGACGGACGGCATTGCCGGCACCAGCCGCGGAAGACGACCTCGGCTTGGCCGACCTCGAAGCCCTCGTCGGAACCCGGGGGCACGTTGATCCCGCTGAAGTCGACATGGAGATCGCGGACCTTGCCGCACGACCGGCAGACGAGATGATGGTGCAGCCGCTCGACGTTGGGGTCGAACCGAGTGGTTCCTGTACCCAGGTCCAATGCGGCGATCTCGCCCAGCGCGGCCAGCTCGTTCAGGGTCTGGTAGACGGTCTTGAGCGAGATCGTCTCCACCTCGGCCCGGGCCACGGCATAGACGGCCTCGGCCGTGGGATGCGTCACGTCGCCCTGAAGGACCCGGAAGATGCATTGCCGCTGGGTCGTTATCTTGCGACCGCGCGCCCGGAACAACCGCGTCAGCTCTTCGGGGGACTTCATGACCACCGGCAACGTATCACCAATGATTGTTTCTTGACAATCATTGTCGATGAGGAGCCGAGGGGTGCCGAGCGGGGGCGACCGGACGGCCAGCAGGCCTGTGGCAGGCTGGCCCTATGCCGTCATCCGATCCGGCTCCGGGCCAGCCAGTTTCCGCGATGGACGGCGCCGGGGTCCGTCGTCCGGGCTCGTTCGAGCGATCCGAGGCTCTTCGCCGTCTGGCCTCTGAGCGCTTCGACGTCCTGGTCATCGGGGGTGGAATCACCGGCGTAGGGGTCGCCCTCGACGCCGCCTCCCGGGGCCTCACGACGGCCCTGGTGGAACGCCAGGATTTCGCCTCGGGAACGTCGTCGAAATCGTCGAAGATGATCCACGGCGGTCTCCGCTATCTCCAGCAACGCGACTTCCGCCTGGTCTACGAGGGGCTCCACGAGAGACAGCGGCTCCTGGACAACGCTCCGCATCTGGTCACCCCGCTGCCCTTTCTCATTCCCCTCTTCGGACGCGACGGCATCGTCAACAAGGGCGTGGCCCGCACCTACGCCACGGCCCTGTGGCTCTACGACGCCACCGGTGGCTGGCGGATCGGCAAGCGCCACCGACGCATCGACCGGGCCGAGACCCTGGCCCATCTCCCGACACTGCGCACCGACCGCCTCGTGGCCGGATTCCTCTACTACGACGCCCGGGCCGACGACGCTCGGCTGACGTTGTCCGTGGCCCGCACCGCCGCTCTCGACCATGGCGCCGTCGTGGCCAACTACACCGAGGTCACCAGCCTGATCCACGGCCCGGCCGGAAAGGTCACCGCCGCCCAGGTCCGACCAGTGGCCCCCGGAGACGGCGACACCGGTGCCGGTGCCAGGGAGTTCGACATCGAGGCCTCGGTGGTGGTCAACGCCACCGGCGTCTGGGCCGATGAAGTCAGGGCCCTCGACGAGGCCCATCATCCCCACTCGCTGCGGCCGGCCAAGGGGATCCATGTCACCGTGCCCCGGTCCAAGCTCCCGGCCGACATCGCCGCGGTCATCCCGGTGCCGAAGGATCGCCGCTCCATCTTCGTCGTTCCCTGGTTCGACGGTGACGACGTCTATCTGGGGACCACCGACACCGCCTGGGATGGCCCGCTCGACGATCCGGCGTGCCTGCCGGAGGATGTCGACTACATCCTCGACGCGGCCAACGCCACGACGACGAGCACGCTCACCCGCGACGACGTCACCGGTGTCTGGGCCGGTCTCCGTCCCCTTCTCGCCCCCGCGGCCGGCGGTCACATGAGCGAACGCACCGCCGACCTGTCGCGCCGCCACACCGTCAGGCAGTCTCCGAACGGCGTCGTCACCGTCACGGGCGGAAAACTCACCACCTACCGTCGCATGGCCGAAGACACCGTCGACGTGGTCGTCGGCCTCCTCGGGTCATCGGCCCCCGCCCGATCCCGCAAATCCCCCACCCGACGACTCTCCATCCGGGGCGCGGCCGGCCTGGTCGCCCTGCGCCGTCCCGGGGCGGCGGCGGACGCCGGTCTCGACGACGACACCTTCTCGGCCCTGGTGGGACGCCACGGAGGCGAGACCCCGGCCGTCCTGGCCTTGGCTGACGGCCACCCGGACCTGCTCGAACCCCTGGTCCCCGGTCTCCCACATCTCCGTGTCGAGGCCGTCTGGGCGGTTCGGCAGGAAATGGCGATGACGATCGACGACGTGCTCTCGCGGCGCACCCGGGCGACGTTGCGCCGAGCCGAGGCCACCTCGGAGACAGCTCCCGCCGTGGCCGAGCTCCTGGCCGCCGAATGGGGACGCGACCCACGCGACACGAGGCTCGAGGCGGCCGCCTTCTCCGCCACCGTGCACCGGGACCTGGCCCGAGCCGGCCTTCCGCTCGGAGCGACGGCCACGGCCCGTCCGGCCTCCACCCCGACGGCCGACGTCTCGCCTCTGCCGGGCGGCGAGGAACCGGCGTCATGAGCACGCCGCCGGGCCGGGCGAATCCGAGTGCACCCACACCGGTGACGGCCGTCGACGCGGCGGCCGACGAGGTCACGGAACGACTGGCCGGTCCCCGGGTGCCAGTCGACGCCACACTCCTCGAGCGCCTGCGGGGTGCCTGCTCCGAGGTCACCGTGGACGATACCGAGCGCATGGAGGCGGGACGCGACTGGTGGCCCCTCGCCATCCGCTGGGCCACACGGGGAGCGGTGCCCTCGCGGCCGGCGGCGATCGCCCGACCCTCCGACGCCGGCCAAGTCGCCGCCGTCCTGCGTGCCTGTCACGAGGCCCACGTCCCGGTCACGCCCATGGCCGGCCGATCGGGTGTCTGCGGCTCGAGCATCCCCGCCTTCGGCGGTGTGGCTCTCGACATGTGCACCCTGAACGGGATCACCGACGTCGACACCACCTCACTACTGGCCGAGGTACGGCCCGGGACCTTCGGTCCCGATCTCGAGGCCGGCCTGCGGCGCGAGGACGTCACCCTCGGTCACTGGCCCCAGTCGATGGACCTCTCCACGGTGGGGGGCTGGCTCGCCTGCCGCGGTGCGGGCCAGTACTCGACGCGCTACGGCAAGATCGAAGACATGGTGGTGGGCCTGGAGGTGGTCCTGGCCGACGGCCGGCTCATCCGGACCGGGGGCACCGGCCCCCGGGCCGCCACGGGCCCGGACCTCACCCAGCTGTTCGTCGGATCCGAGGGCGTCCTCGGGGTCATCACCAGTGCCAGCCTCCGGCTCCATCCCGTGGCCCCGGCCGAGAAGCGCCTTGCCTACGGCTTCTCCTCGTTCGCCGAGGGTCTGGAGGTCTGCCGGCGGATCCTGCGCCGAGGGGCGACACCGGCTGTTCTGCGTCTCTACGACCACGCCGAGAGTGCCCGCAACTTCGACCTCGCCGACCACTGCGTCCTGGTCGTCCTCGACGAAGCCGACCCCGGCCTTCTCGACGCCACCATGGACGTCGTGGACGCCGAGTGCGCCCACGGCAGGGGCACGCCGCTCGGCGAAGACCTGGTGGAGAGATGGATGTCCCATCGCAACGACGTCTCGGCCCTGGCGCCGCTCTACCGGGCCGGTATCGTGGTCGACACCATCGAGATCTCGGCGCGCTGGTCCGCTCTGACGCCGCTCTACGAACAGTGCGTCGGAGCGCTCCAGGCCATCGACGGCACCCTGGCGGCCTCGGCCCATCAGTCGCACGCCTACGGCGACGGCGCCTGTCTCTACTTCACCTTCGCCGGCCGGATGCCCGACGACCCGTCGCCGACGAGCGGAGAAGCCTCACCGGCCGCCGACCATGGCGCCCAGGACGCATGGGCGGAGCGTTATTACCGGTCGGCCTGGCAGACGGTCATGGGAAGCGTGATCGCCCACGGCGGAGCCATCAGTCACCACCATGGCATCGGCATCAACCGGGCCGGCTACATGGCCCCGGCCCTCGGTGCTTCGCTCGACGTTCTCACTTCCGTCAAGGAGGCCCTCGACCCGCGCGGCATCCTCAACCCGGGCAAGTTGGGCCTACCCTCGCCGTTCGGGGAGTTGGGCTGGCCGTGAGCATCCTCGTCATCGACGTCGGGACATCGGGCGTGCGCGCCGCCTCGGTCGATGCAGACGGCACCATCGACAACGTCCACTACATCGAGGTCCTCCCCACCTCGCCGGCGCCGGCTTTCGTCGAGTTCGACGCCACGGCGATGGCGGCCGCCGTTCTCGAGGTGGCCAACTCGGTGATGCAGGCCTGCGGATCGGTCGAAGGCGTCGGCATCGCCAATCAACGCGCCTCCACCATCGTCTGGGACAGGTCGACGGGCGAGCCCGTGGGACCCGGCATCGGTTGGCAGGATCTGCGCACGGTCGGCACCTGTCTGGCGCTCCAGGGGCAAGGGATCCGGGTCGCGCCCAACGAGTCGGCCACCAAGTTGGCCATGCTTCTCGATCTGGCCGACCCCGACCGGATCCGCGATCTCTGCTTCGGCACGGTCGACACCTGGGTGGCCTGGACCCTGTCGAAGGGTGCTCTGCACGTCACCGACGCCAGCAACGCCGGCGTCACCGGCCTGCGCGGCGACGGCGCGGCGTGGGACCACACCATGCTCGACGCGCTCCGCATCCCCGAGGCCGTCCTCCCCACCGTGGTCGACTCGAGCGGCGTGATCGGCGAGGCCTCGGCCTTGGCCGGCGCGCCGCCCATCGCCGGAATGGCCGGAGACCAACAGGCATCGCTCATCGGTCAGGGCTGCACCCGGCCGGGTCTGGCCAAGGTCACCTTCGGCACCGGGGGCATGCTCGACTGCTGCGTGGGAGCCGACCGACCACCGTTTGCGCGTCGGGGAGGAGCCGGGACGTTCCCCATCGCCGCCTGGCAGCGCCTCGGTCGGATCACCTGGGGCGTGGAGGCGATCATGCTCTCGGCCGGCACCTGCGTCGAGTGGCTGCGCGACGACCTCGGCATCATCGACTCGGCCGCCGCCTCCGACCAGGTGGCGGCCGGCTGCACCGACACGGGGGACGTCTGGTTCGTGCCGGCGCTGCTCGGGATGGGGACGCCGGTCTGGGACTACGGGGCCCGCGGTACCTTCGTCGGCATCACCCGGGGCACCGGCCGCCCCCAGATGGTGCGGGCGGTCCTCGAAGGCATCGCCCATCGCGGCGCCGACCTACTCGAGGCGGCGGAGGCCGACACCGGACTGGCCATCGCCACCTTGCGCGTCGACGGCGGCATGTCGGCCAACTCGACCTTCGTCGACGCCCTGGCCGACGCCGTCGGGCGACCCGTCGAGATCTCGCCGGTGACCGAGGCCACCACCCTGGGCGCGGCCTACCTGGCCGGTATGGCCCTCGGCGTCTGGGCCGACGAAGACGCCGTGGCCGCGGCATGGACCCCGGCCCGCGTGATCGAACCCCGAGCGAGCGAGGCCCGGCGCACGGCGGCCCGGACCCGCTGGCTCGATGCCCGCGGCCGGGCGCTCCAGGCCGTTCCCGAGTTGTCCTCTCTCGACTTCTGAGCCGGTTCCGCTTTTCGGGCCGTTCCGCTTTTCGGGCCGTTCAGCCGCCGCTCACGACCTGGCCCTCCTCGGGGGCGAAGGGCCACTCCTCGAAAGCCTGGCACCGACCACCGGTGGAGAATTGCAGGACCCACAGGTCGCGCCACCTGCCCACCGTGGCGTCGTCGTAATCGACCGATACCCGGACGACGGCGGTCCGGCCCTCCACGGCCACGACGTCACTGTGCATGGTGAATCCCTCGTCGGGCCCGGCCCTCTCGTGCTCCCAGAAGAGAGCCAGTTCGTCGAGGCCTTTCACCGGTTCGGCCCACGGGGAGGTCCGGTAGGTCACCTCGGGGGTGAACACCATCGACAGCAGTTCCGTCCCCGGCGACCGCCATGCCCGCTCGTAAGCTTCGATCCATCGCACGATGTCGGTCCTGTCCATGGTCTCATCGTGCCATCATCCGCCGGTGTCCTCGAGCACGGCCATGGCCGCATTGCGCCCGTTGACAGCGATCACACTGCCACCCGGGTGCGTGGCCGCACCGCACAGGTACACACCGTCGAGAGGCAGCCGTGGACCGAATCGCCTGTCCCACAGCTGCTCGGGCAGACAGTCCCCCTGAAAAATGTGACCGCCGGTCAGCCCCATCCGTTCCTCGATGTCCGGTGGGCCCAACACCTGCCGGTGCTCGATGAGATCGGAGACACCCGGAGCGAACCGCTCCACCTCGGCCAGCGCGGCGTCGGCGATGGCTTCGCGACGACTTTCCCAGTCCCCCTCGGCCAGCGCATAGGGCACGTACTGGGCGAACACACTCATGGCATGACGGCCGGGAGGGGCCACCGACGGGTCATAGGCGGTGTGGAAGTAGAGCTCGCACCATTTGGGGGCCGGCTCCCCGCGCCGGCTCGCCTCGTACGCCCACTGGGTGGCGTCGATGCCAGTGCTGATGGTGACCATGGCCCGATGCGGCACGACACCGGGCCCCGCCGACGGGAACCGGGGAAGCCCGGTCAAAGCGCAGTTGATCTTGAGCACCGGGCTGTCGATCAGCCAGTCGGCCACGCGTCGGCGCAGTGACTCCGGGCCCTTGTCCTCACACAGCGCCAGCGTCCGACAGGGATCGGCATTCGAGACGACGATGGCGGCACCGATCATCTCGCCACCGTCGAGACGCACGCCCTCACCGGGAACGATGGCGGCCACGGTGACCCCGGCGGCGATCACCGCCCCGGCCTCGATGGCGGCATCGGCCAGAGCGAACGAGATCCGGCCCATGCCACCCTCGACGTAGCCCCACGCCCCGGGTTCGCCCTCCAAGGTCCCGCTGGTGTGCATCAGGTGCACGGCGGCCGTCCCCGGCGAGCGCGGTCCGGCGTAGGTGCCGATCACCCCTTGGCCGTGCAGCGCCGTCCGCAGACGCTCGTCGCGCACATGCTGTTCGACCACGTCGGCGATCGAGGCCTCGAACAGCACCTCGAGCGCCTCCGCGTCGTGGGCCAACAGTTCCGCCAATGTCGCTCTGTCGGGTGCCGCTCCCATCCACGTATCGGCCCCTGGTCTCCGCAGGGCGGTGCGGATGCGGCCGAAGAGGGCCTCGTAGGTGGCAAATCCCTCGGCGTCACCCGGGGCCAGCTCAGCCACGGCGGCGGCGCTACGTTCCGAATCGTTCCACAGCGAGATCGACGTCCCGTCTTCGAACGGGCACCACAGGTGGGGATCGACCACGTGGACCCTGTACCCCCGGGCCCGGAGCCCGAGCTCCTCGACCACCAAAGGATGGAGCAGTCCCACCAGGTAGGCACAGGGGCTCACGATCCACCCCGGGTCGTCGAACGGCTGCTCCGACGTACAGGCACCACCGAGCTGGTCTCGTCGTTCGAGGACGAGCACGCTCTTCCCGCCGCGAGCCAGATAGGCCGCCGCCGTCAGGCCGTTGTGGCCGCCGCCCACGACGACAACATCCCACCGCCGGGCGGCCAGCTCGGCCATGGGCGCCGGCAGACCCACCCGCCCGAGGACATCGCCGACGGCCATGGCCGCGTGTCTAGTCCACCGTCGGGACCCCGGCGGCCGGCCCCCTTCTCGCCATACCCTTTGGGGGAGAGAAACGGGGTGGCGGTGGCGCAGAACACGGATCAGCTTCGGTTCGAAGACCGCATGCGCGACGCCGACGCGCTGGCCTGGAGCATCGAGAAGGACCCGATGCTCCGATCGACGATCACCGCCGTCCTCATCCTCGACCGCGCCCCCGACCGCGTCCGAGTGGCGGACCGCCTCGAGCGCGGCAGCCGGCTCGTCCCCCGGCTGCGCCAACGGGTGGTGTCGAGCCCTTGGTCGCTGGCCCCACCGCGCTGGGAGGTCGACCCCTTCTTCGACCTCGACTACCACCTGCGTTGGACCCGGGCCGCAGGCTCGGAGGACGTCAGCCAGGTCATGCGTGTGGCCGTACCCATCGCCATGCAGGGTTTCGACCGCGACCGCCCGTTGTGGGAGTTGACTGTCATCGAAGGCCTGACCGAGCAACGTGCCGCCGTCATCATGAAGATCCACCACTCGATCACCGACGGTGTGGGAGCGGTGAAGATCGGAATGGTTCTCTTCGATCTGGAGAGAACGCCTGCCGGTCCCCCACCCCCCCTACCCTCCGCCCCGACCGTGCACGTCCTCAACCGGATCGAAAGATTCCGCGACGCCTTCGGCCACGAGCGGCGACGCCAGCTGGGCATCGCCCGCCGCTTCCCCGATGCCCTCGGGCGCGCACTCACCCGGGCGGCAGCCGATCCGGCCACCGCCATCCAGGACGTGGGGGCCACGGTGGCCTCGGCCGCCCGCATGTTGCGCCCGGCCACCACGCCCCTCAGTCCCGTCATGACCCGACGCTCCCTCAGCATGCACTTCGACACTGTCAGCGTGCCCCTGGCCGAGACCAAGGTGGCGGCCAAACGCGGGGGCGGCCGATTGAACGATGCCTTCGTCACGGCCGTGGCCCGGGGCTTCCGCTACTACCACGACAAGCACGGGGCGGAGCCGGAGATGCTCCGCATGGGCATGCCCATCAACGTCCGGACGGCCGAGACGGCCGACCTGGCCGGCAACCAGTGGGCCCCGACCCGCTTTCCGCTCCCGATCAGGGTGGACGATCCCCTCGAGCACCTGCAGGTCGTCCGGGGCGTCATCGCCGCCCAACGCGGGGAACCGGCGGTGGGTCTGGTGGAACCTCTGGCCTCGGTGCTCTACCGGTTGCCGACCTCCATGCTGGCCGGACTCTTCGGCTCCATGTTGCGAGGCGTCGACTTCACCACCAGCAACGTTCCCGGTGTGTCGGTCCCTCTCTATTTCGCCGGGGCGGAACTACTGGCCCAATTCCCGCTCGGTCCTCTGAGCGGGTCGGCCGCCAACCTCTGTCTGCTCAGCTACGTCGACCAGCTCCACATCGGTGTGAACAGCGATCTCGCCGCCGTTCCCGATCCCGATGTTCTGCACACCTGCCTGCTCGCCGGATTCGAGGACATCGCCAACCTGGCGTAAGGCGCCGTTTCCCTCGACCTCAGACCCCACCGGGCACGACGGGGACGCTGAAGAAGCGATGGTGGTCCCGACCTGTCACCTCGTAGATGCCCGTCCCCTGTCGGCCGTCGTCGGTTTCCACGGCCATCAGGTGTTGCCCGCCTCCGTAAAACGGGCGGTAGGGCGCGCACCAGCGCCCGGCACCGCGGACGGTGACCGTCCGGCCGTCCGCCAAACCGAAGACCACCGTGCCCGACAACCCGTCCACGGCGCCTCCGTCGGTCCCGTACTCGACGGCCCGTCCCGCCGCATCGGTCCAGTGGAGATCGTGACGGAAGTCGACGACGGGAACAGCAGGCCCACCGTCGGCCGGGGCCCAACAACCGTCGGTGAAGATCCGAGCGCCGTTGGCCAGCTCCCAGCACCAGACACCCAGCATGCCGTCGGGCAATTGGATGGCGAACCACGTCCAGCACGGGATCCGGCCGTGGTCGCGTACCCCCCACGAGTGGTCGCGCTGCCCGTGCCACCCCGAGACCGATCCCTCGACGTCACCCTTGCGGTACCGGCCCGTGAACGTTCCCGACTGGATCATGTGGCTCTGGTCCCACAGGAGCGCGCCCTGGTCGTCGAGAAGGCGACCGCGGCGAAGCGCATAGGGGTCGGTCCGCGCCTGAAAGGTCATGTCGGCCTCGAAGCCGTCCGATGCCTCGACCACCACGCGCACTCGGCGAAACGGCTCCTCGATCACCACCGACACCGGGCCCACAGTGGACGTATGGGGATCACCGTCGGCGGGGCGCTGGTGGAAGCCGAACATCAGCTCACCACCGACCCGGCCGAGAACGAGGGCGTCGAGGGTACGGCGAGCCGGATAGGTGGCCATGGCGACGATGATCACGTCGCTGTCGACGTCGGGGCCGTGGGCCACGATGAAGTAGCTCTCCCGCCAGTACTCGTGCTCTATCCCGACGACCGACAGTGGTTCGGGGATCTGGTGGACGAAATGCTCGTCGTACGGGGTGAGGCTGGGCATGAGCGCTCCTCTGTCAATCGTCGGCCAGCAGCTCGTGGGATCGGAGATCGATGATCTGTGCGGCGTGGCGTCGGGCCATGGCCAGGAACATCTCGTCACCGCGCTCGGTGCGCTCCACCATCATCGAGGCTCCGACAGCCATGAGGTAGCCGGCGTAGGCGTAACGCCGGTAGTCGGTGAAGCAGGCGTCGAACGTATAACCCGACACTCCGCCGGCCACCAGAGCGGAGTGGTACTCACGCACAAGCGGTACCTCGTTAGCACGCCGATCGTCCTCCGACGGACCGGCACCGAGGAAGTACGACACATCCGCCACTCCCGGTCCGAGCGTCACCGTCTGCCAATCGACCACGGCCAGGGGGACGCCTCCGGCTACGGTGCCGAAGAGCAGGTTGTCCAGGCGGTAGTCGGCATGCTGCACCGTCCACGGCCCGGGCTGGCTCCGGAGATAGGCGCCGATGTGGGGCATCAGCCGGCGCCCAACATCGAGGACGTCGTCGTCAAGAACATCGCCATACCGCTCTGCGAATCCCTCGAACAACATCGGGAAGATCACCGAACCCGCCTCGTTGCTCTCGTCGGTCCGCCGATTGAGCCATTCAAGACTTTCGAGGGTCGGATCGCCCCAGCGCGGCGCGTGCAGGGCGGCCAACTCGGTCAGCGCCAGTTCCGCCTCATCGGCACTACACCCGGCCACCTGGTCACCGGGTCGGGCCGGGGCGAGATCCTCGAGGATGAGGACGAATTCGGCGGTCGCCGGATTCACGTCGCCGTGATAACAGCGCGGTGTCCGGACGGCCACCGTCGACGCCACCTGTTGGTAGAAACGCACCTCGACCTCCGACGTGCGCATGGCGATCCCCGTCGACCGACTGGTCTCGTCCGCCGCCGTGAACTTTCCCACCACACTCATCGGGGCCAGCGGGGTCTCGGAGTCGTAGTGCAGTGTGAACCTGACGCTGTCGGCCATCTGGCCCGTGCCGACCACCTCGGAGTCGAATCGGACGACGCGCTCACCACCCACCACACCGGCGCGACGAAAAACCTCGGTCAGCCAGGACGCGGTGACCTGTTCGGGCCGCCAGACGCCGCTGACGGATGGCACTGCCCCAGCCCCGTCGGTGGAGCCGACCTCCTCGATCACCACATCACCCCTCCCGAGACGCTACTCAGGCCGATGTCGGGCCACGTCCTACCTGGTCACGCGGGGTTACGCCGTACAGTTCCCCCCCGGGCGTGCCGATAACGTGGGGGTGATGGAACCCGCCCGGATCGGTGAGCAGGGGGGGACGCCGAACCTGGGTGACACTGCCTCGGACGAGGCCGCGCCACCGGTGGCGACGGCACAAACTGCTCCGATCACAGCCAACCCCCCCGACACCGCCGGCAACGGCTCAGTCGGCGGTGCGGTGTCGGAGCGAACGGGTCCGTCGGACATCGACGGTGCCATCGCCCTCGGGCGCGCACTGGTGACCAACCTCAGCCGGGTCCTGCTGGGCACGCCGGGTGCGCTGACGGCGGCCGCCATCGCCGCTCTGTCCGGCGGCCACCTCCTCATCGAGGATGTCCCCGGTGTGGGCAAGACGGTTCTGGCCCGGGCCCTCGCCCTCTCGCTCGGCACCGACCTCTCACGGGTACAGGGACACCCCGATCTCCTTCCCTCCGACGTCACCGGCGTCTCCGTCTTCTCTCCTGACGCCGGGACATGGGAATTCCGTCCCGGTCCCGTCTTCGCCCACGTCGTGCTGGTCGACGAACTGAACCGCACCCCTCCGCGCACCCAGGCTGCTCTCCTCGAGACGATGGAGGAGCAGCAGGTGAGCGTGGACGGCGAGTCCTACCCTCTGCCGCACCCCCATCTGGTCATCGCCACCCAGAATCCGCTCTCGCAACTCGGGACCTACCCCCTGGTCGAGAGCCAGCTCGACCGCTTCGCCCTGGCCACGGCCATCGGCTATCCCGATGCTGACACCGAAGCCCGCCTCGTGCTCCATCACGGCGGAAAGTTCGCTCTCCATGAGCTCGGCGCCGTCTGCACCCCGGCCGGCTGGCTCGAGGCCCAGCGGGCCACCGAGACCGTGGTGGTGACGCCCGCCATCGCCGAGTACGCCGTCTCGCTCTGCCGGTCGAGCCGCACCGCCGCCGGCGTCCGGCTGGGAGCCAGCCCCCGGGCCGCCATTTGGCTCATCCGTTCCGCCCAGGCCCACGCCGTCCTGTCGGCCCGGTCCTACGTCACGCCCGACGACGTGAAGGCCGTGGCCACGGCGTGTCTCGCCCACCGATTGATGACCGACGAAGGGGTCGAGCGCGGCGTGGCCGTGGTGCGCGCCCTGCTCGAATCGACTCCCGCTCCTCGTCCGTGACCGATCCCGCCGGCCGGGATCGTGACCGGCGGCGATCGGCCGGCGGTTTCGTTCGTCCCGTTCGTCCCCTTGTCCCCATCACCAGTTCCTTCTTCGTCCTCCTCGGCTGGGGCGTGGTGGCCCACAACAGCGGTGCCGGCTGGGTCCAGGCCCTCGGAGACGTCTTGGCCGGGACCCTTCTTCTCGGCATCGCGGGACC
>Ga0307374_10008712_pt1 | contig 15088 bp, 15 predicted proteins | sample OX3MG_FD_202532 | JGI IMG/M metagenome (GOLD analysis project Ga0307374, IMG submission 202532) | Soil microbial communities from Risofladan, Vaasa, Finland - OX-3 | ecosystem: Environmental > Terrestrial > Soil > Coastal area > Acid sulfate soil | place: Finland: Risofladan, Vaasa | collected... | reverse complement strand
GCCCGCGATCTCAGCCTCGCGCTGCTCCCGCTCAGGGGCCGGCATCGTCCGCAAGCTCACGCTCATAGCAGGAACCCTAGACTAGAACGACTGTAGAACTAAGTTATTTTAGCTTCTCCACTAAGCCACGTCATGACCCAGTGTGAGGGCGCGTGCCTACGGCAGCCGTCCCTCGCGACGCTCGACGATCCACGACACCGCGTATCTCCATGATCCTCGCGATTCCGCAGCACGCTTCATACCAGGAAGGAATCACACGTGGACGACATCAGCCAGCACGAGAATGACATCCGGCGCACGGAGGCGGTGTTCCGCTATGGTGCGGCACTGCCTGTACGTGACGATTTCGAGCAGGACCTATACCGAGAGTCGTCTGCTCGCCATTCGTGGAGGCCGGGATTCATGACCTACGGGTGCGCCCAGCACCTGCACAGCCTGACACCCGGTCAACTGCGTCAACTCGGCAGTTCAGGTCCAGGCATTCTGTGCCCAGATGTTAGCGCAGTGTTACAGTAGCCCGCACCTCCCGATGGGGTCGGTCGTGACCTGGACCATCGGGAGGCACCGTGCAGGGGACGGCGCGTAGTCAGACCCGCTCAAACGTATTGACGATCAGGCGGATATGATCGCAGCTCTCTCGCAGCTTGTAGATATGGACTGCATGTTCCGGTTTTCCACTGAAAGCGGACGTGCTAAATCCGGTTCCTACTCCGACATGTGCTTCTATACGGAAATCTCGCGGGTCGGGGTAGGGCGGATCGAACCGGATGCTCCTGATCACATACTCCTTGTCTGGCGACCAGTCCATGATCTTGGGAATTAGCTTCCTCTCCGCCGCAATGACGCCAGGCGGGAAGACAACGCGCACGTCCCCACCTGGGATCACCAGGAAACCAGCCACTTCCCGATGCTTGTCTGCGTTGGAGAATCGGTGGATGTGCCAGAGGGGATCTTCGCGCGGGTCTGGTTGGCGATGGTAGGGCTGAAACTGCTCGACTTCTCCCAGGCCGCAGGTGATCCCAGCCAGAGGCCCATTAGGCTTTGCGGTCTGGTCCGTGCCGACCTTATCCTCGTAGTCCTGCCGGTGGGTAAAGATCGGGAACTGATGCTTCGCCGTGAGCTCGACACGACTGGCATCGGCAAGCCCGGTGACGATGTAATCGAGTGCACACCGCAGGTTGTGTATCACGTCCCCAAAGACGACGCCGAGGAGTGGCTTCTTAGCATGATTGGGGACGAGAACCACATTGCACCAGCCGGTCTGCTGATCGATCTCACTGAACCGGATCAGATACGCGCCCTCTTGAGGGACGCTTCCAGGGATTTCTGCCTCAAGCACTTCCAGGTGCTCGAAAGCGCGGTCGATCTTGGCATGGCTCGTGCTGAGGTCTAGGGGCACACGGTTCCTTTCGGGGGTTGGATGGTGGTTGCTGTCATTCTCCCACTCTGCGCGAGGTTCCCACACAATCAAACCGCGGGGCGGAGGCAGTCTAGATTCCATGACCGCCAGTGGGCAGATCTCGCTGGCCGCCCACACTTCCCCCGTAGCCCCGTAGTGCCCGTTGCCTGCTGGGTCGACGGGCAGTGCGGTCGAGTCGCCGAGCAGCCAGGTGATGGTGGACTTGACGCCTTGGCCGTACCAGCGCGGCAGGGGCCAGTCGGCCGCCCACCGGTTCCCGCCCTGCTCGATGACGTCTTCGGCATGGACCCGCTCCGACTTGAGTGCCCTGGCGGTTAGCTCACGAGGCCGCGCCCGGGTGACCGGCGTCTCCGCTCGCTCGCCAAGGACCCATGCGAGCGTTGCCATGACACCGTCGAGGTATTCGGCGTCCTGCTGTGCGCGTCGCCGGACGTCCGGATCCGCGTTTATGTCCAGGCTTTCTACTGCGGCTCGGTGGCGGCCCTCGTCCGCGGCCGACAACACGTCCGTCATCTCCTCCCGCGAACGGAGGATGTCGCCGAAGCCGCCGACCAGCTCGCCCGGGTTGGCGCACCGCACTGGGACATGGTCATCGACGCCGATGAGCCAGCGCAGGATGATAGCGGCGGCGTCGGCACGGTCCTGGCGGTCGCCGCGCAGGCGTCTCTCGTCGGCGATGGCGATCTCGGTTTCGATGTCCGAGCGGGCAGGCGGACTCACTGTCTCGCGGTCAGAGACCGGCGCGGTGGTGGTCTCGCCCAGCGCCCAGGCCCATGCGCGAGCAGACCGTGACGCGGCGGCTTCGGCGGGATCGGCGAACCGCTGCAGATACCGCTCGCGTACAGCGCGGACGTGGCCCTGCGCCCGGACGATCGCGGTGCCAGGTGGCGGCACCGCGTCATCGGCGTGTCCAGGGTCCACGAGCTTCACGGTAACCCCGGTCATTGCCCGGCCTCCAGCTCCAGCTCGTCGCGGTCCAGCTCGGCCTCCCGGCGGCTGGGTGCCGGGTCCTGGCGGACGGCGCTGCGCCGCGCCAATGCCTCCTCCATCGCCTCGGCCTCGCGGCGTCGCATCACCTCGTCGCCGGCCAGATCGGCGTCATGGTGGGACTGGCGTTCCCGTCCGGCAAGGATCTTCTCCGCCTTGCGCGCCGCGGCCAGCGCGGTCTTCACGTCCAGGTGAGCCGCATCAGGCCGGTCCGCGGCAGTCCCGGGATCAGCGTCGGCCTGGCGTGCGTCCGGCTCGGCCGGGGCTGCCTCGGCATCCGGCTCGGCACGGGATGCCTCCTCACCCGGGTGCAGAGGCGGCAACTCGGTGTCCGGGTGCCGTCGCCGTAGTTCGGCGTCAGCGGCGAGTGCCCGCTGCCGGTCCAGTTCCGTGGTGTCATGCCACTGCCGCCGGGCCTCGGCTACTTCCGTCAGGGCCTCGCGGTAGGCGCCGACTTCCTGCGCGAGCGCACTGTATTCCTCTGCCTCCTGCCGGGCCTGGTTCCGTCCGGCCCTATCTGCCGCTGCGTCCGCCCGGTGCCAGGCGCGCACAGCGTCGGCCCGGTAGGTGTCTTCCGCGATGTGCGCGTCCCGCAGTTCGCCGGCCACGTACGGGGGCGCCCACTCGACGTCCCTCGCATAGGCACTACGCCGGGCCCACAGCTCACCGTCGTTCAAAGCAGCAACCTCCCGGCCCTCCTCGGGCATCCGCAGCGCGCTGTAGGCGGCGTGCCAGCTGGCCCGCTGTTCTGGTGATCCGCGTTGCGGAGCCGGGCCGATGGCATCGGTCTCGCAGGCGTACCCGCGTTCCTCCCGGTATGCGGCCACGGCCCCGGCTCGCCGGATCCAGTCCGCCCGCTCCACCGGGTCCCCGGGCACTTCGCCGAGGTAGCGCAGCGCCCACACGGGGCGATCCATGGCGACCCGGTCTCCCAGGAGTGACATGCGCTCGTCCATCGCCGCAGCGAGATCGCGCGCGAACCGGTCCGCGTCCGGATCCTCGATCGCGGGAGTCCGGCCCGCATAGCTGCCGCCAGTCACGGGTTCCGGGGTGCCGACGATGCGCTGGACCCTGCTGTGCAGAACGGCTGCGATGCTCCGGGCACCACCGAAGTCCCGGTTCCCAGTCGCGTGGCGCAGCACGTCATCGACGTCATGCCCGCCCAGCTCAGCTGCGCGGAGCAGCCTCGTGAGCGTCTCCCGTTCCGGGTCCTGCTCGTACCGCTGCCAGATCTCCGCTGGCAGCAGCGACTGAAGGGTGGTCTCGTACTGCCGCACGGCGTGCGTGCGGGTCACGTCCGCCCACGTCGGCGCCAGCGTGGCCAGGCTCGCAGCCCGGTCCAGTTCCTGACGCATCGTCTTGGTGGCGGTCCGCTCGCCCTGTTCCCGTTCCAGCACGCCAGCCAGGACAGTCAGCCGGTGCGGCGGCACCGGAGCATCCTCGCCTGCTCCTGGGTCCTCGATGCCAGGCGACGGCCGGGGTTCCGGTGACAGGTCGGCAGCACGGGCGCGTTCGGTCACCACGTAGGCCGTGTTGCGCTCCCGGCCCCGGCTCATGCCCACGTAGAAGGACTCCCGCCCGGCCGTCTCGTCCACGACCAGGTGCGAGGTGCCCACCGTCCGGCCTTCCGAGACGTGAACGTTCCCCGCATAGGCCAGGTCGGCGTGCTGCTCGATGTATTCCCCGGGCAGCTCGAACGGCGCCGACCACGTCGTCTCGCCGGTGCGCGGGTCGTGGCCGGTCATCCGCCGGACCAGCGCGACGCGGGCCTCCCCGATCTCGTCCCAGCCGTCGATGGTCAGCACATCGCGGTTGGCCAGCCGCCGCCCGGGTTCCCCGGCCTCCAGGCGTTCGTTCTGCCGGGCCACGATGAGATCACCGGCGCCGGCGACGTTGCCGTCCCGGAGCCCGGCCAGGTCACCGGCGGCGACCAGGCCGAGCGCGGCGAGTTCGTCTCTCGCCCGCCGGGCCAGCTCGGTCGCCTGGACGTTCGTGGTGACCAGCAGCACGGATGCCTTGCCGCTGAGGTGATCGGCGAGCCACCGCTGGTAGGCGGTCTCCGACATCTGCTCGCGGGTGCCGTCGAGGATGCGGCCGCGCTGGTCGTATTCGGCCAGCACGTCGGCGTCACCGGCCCGCAGCCGCAGCGACGCCTCGCGCTCCCAGTCCTGCCCGAACCGCTGGACCGTGGAGAGCTGGTAGTACCCGTGCTCCTCAGCAAGGAGCCGCATCACGCCGCCGGCTTGCGGCGCGGATAGCTGCCCGGTGTCGCCGGTCAGCAGGATCTTCGCGCCCCGCCTGGTGGCGATGTCCTCGACCGCGGCCAGGTCGCTGGTGGACACCATCGACGCCTCGTCCACCACCAGCAGGTCACCGCGCCTTACCGGCAGGTGCCCACGGGTGCGGTCACTGTCCTTGATACGGCCCAGGAACGCGGCGAAGTTGTGGCTTTCCGTCAGCCCTTCCGCGGCGAGGACGTGCGCCGCGTTGGTGGAGGTGGTCAACCCGATCACCCGGCCGCCCCGGCCTTGCGCCAGGCCCCGGCGAGGGTGGCGACCACGCGGGTCTTCCCCGTGCCGGCCGCGCCGACCAGGACGTCGATGGCCCGGCCCGAAGTCAGCACGCCGTAAGCCGCCTGCACCTGGTCATCGGTCAGCCCTGCGCTGCTCAGCGGCGGCTCCCCGTCACCGGGCGCCCCGCCCGCGCCGCCCGGCGCGGCGGCCGGCGCACCGTCCGCGCCGGGGTGGCCGTGCTCGCGCCACAGCCGCGCCTCCACCCGCGCGCGGTCGGCGCCCAGCGCGGCGGCGGCGCGTTCTGGCGCGATCTTCGTCGCGCCGGTTTGCGCCGCGGCGCGCAGCAGGCGCATTTCGGTGTCCAGCATGGCGCGGGTCGTGTAGATCTCCGCGCCATGCCTGCGCCACAGGCTCAGCCCGTCCGCGCGCCGGTACGCCTCCGGAACCGGCACCATCTCCGGCGCGGTCAGCAGCACGGTCCCGGCCGGGCCGCCAGGCCGCAGCGCCTCGCTGGTCAGCTCGTCCAGCAGGCGCGTCACCTGCTCACCGGGCAATCCGCCGAGGAAGTCCGGCAGGTGCCGGTTGATCATCCGGGTCAGCTCGTACCGGGAGAACGTCGCCTTGGCGTGCTGCGCGTCGGCGACCGCCGCGGCCAGGATCCGGTCCACGTGCGCGCCGGACGGAGGGCGCGCCCGGCGCCCGGCGCGGCGCCGGCCCATCACGGAATCCGGGATTGCGCTGAGCGCTTCGGTTTCGGCGCGGCGCGATTGCGCCTCCCAGCGCGCCAGCAACTCTTCGCGCGCTGGCGCAGAATGCGCCTTGGCGCGGCGCGAATCCAGCGTCACGAATTGCGCCATCGACCACACCGCACGCGCGTTCGGCGCCTTGCCGTGCTTGCGCTCATATTCCTCGGCCAGCTCCTGCACTCGCGGCCCGATAGCGCGCCGCCGTGAGGAAAACTCCTCGCGGAGCCCTTCGGAGATCCCGGCTATCTCCCACCCGTTCCCATCCGGCCGCGCTACCGTCCGCAGGCCAAGCCGGTCGGTGAGATATTCGGCGAGCGTGCGTTCTGCGATCGCGCCAGCGGCGGGCTTGGCCGCATACAGCGCGGCGCTGTCCAGGGTGCGCCAGGCGTTCCTGTCACCCGGGCGGGAAGCCAGCGGGTCTTCGCGCAGCACCCGGTTCAAGATGGCGTTGTGCACGTGCAGTTGCGGGTCGTTGTCCCGGCTGGTGTGCTGGGCGAACGACGCGATCACCCACTGGTGCGCGTCGGCGAACCGGCCCGAGCCCTTGGAGTGGTAGCCGGCCCGGCTGTAGCCCGCCTCCCGTTGCAGGTAATCCAGCATCGCCTGGTTGCCGGCCATGACGGCGTCCCACACCGCCCGCGCGTGGGCGGTCCACTGCCCGGCTTCCTCATCCCGGCCAGCCTCGCGGGCCTGCCGCGCCCGGACCTGCAACGACGCGTGCAGCAGGCTCACCGACTTGGGCACCGAGAAGGTCGCATCGAAGAAATACACCGCGGCGCGCTGCTCCTTCAGCGCCTGCATGATGATCTGGTCGCGACGCTCGGGGGTCGCCTCCGGTTCTGCCGCTAGCAGCCCGGCGATCCGCGCCGAAACCTTGTCGCTGTTGCCAGCGAACCCGCTCGGCGCCCGCCCGAGCGTGGCCTTGCTCTCCGGGTCGCGGGGATCGAGGAACGCGCCGTAGAGCCGTTCCATGACCGCGTTGTCCACCTCGGACCCGGCCGCCAGGCCCAGCTCCGGGCAGCCCAGACCGCTCCAGATGCCCGGTGGCTCGCCGTGCTCTGCGACGGCGGACAGGTAGTAGTTCTCCCGGCCGGTCGCGACGGCGCGCGTCAGATACAGCGGGTCATAACCGCTCGCTATCGTCAGCATCACACACCGTTCCATGCAATTTCAGAAAATCCCATCAAGCCATCATCATTGTAATGCAACGGTGTGCAGCCTATCAAAGGTCAACATATACACAACGGTAGGCTCGTGGTGCGACGATGCCAGCATGGTGCAAGTGGTCACGGCTTATGAATAGAGTACGTTGCTGGTCGCACAGTGATCGCGCATGGCGGGGAAACGCAAGCCGGAATGCGACCATTTGCACTCTGGCGGTATTGCTCATCTGGCCGGTGCGCGGCGACGCCCAGCGCTCAGGCCACGCATGCCCGTCGGGCAGTGCGGCCAAGTCGCAGGCCGTCCGCTCTCACGCGTATGTGCCGCCCTGGGTGTGAAGACCTGGCATCCTGAGCGCTTACGTCACATGCAGACTAGACTGCATGATGCAATTAAGTGAGCATGATGCATTTATCTACCGACCATTTGACCCTCGCCCCAGGAGGTGTGTTGCGTGGCTCCCCGGCCAAGCCCCACCGCCCGGCGCCGCCGGCTCGCGGCGGCGTTGCGGCAGATGCGTGAAGCGCGGCAGCTGAGCTGCGCTGATGCTGGCAAGGCTGCCGGCTGGTCCGAATCGAAGATCAGCCGGATCGAGACGGGCCGGGTTGGTGTGCGCCAGCCTGACCTGGAACGCCTCCTCGATCTCTACGAAGTCAGCGGCGAGGCGCGGACGGCGATGCTGGCGTTGGGCCGCCAGGCGACGCACCGCGGGTGGTGGCATTCCTATGCGGACGCCCTCCCGGTGTGGTTCGAGGACTACGTCGGCCTGGAAGATGGCGCGAAGTCGCTGTTCACCTACCAGAACCAGCTCGTGCACGGCCTGATGCAGACCGAGGAATACGCAGCCACGGTTATCCGGGCCGCGCGCCCAGCGGCGAGCGCCGACGAGGTGGAACGGCAGCTCGCGGCCAGGGCCACCCGCCAGGCTCTGCTGACCGCGGCGAACCCGCTGCAAGTATGGGCCGTGCTGGACGAGGCCGTGTTGCGCCGCCAGGTCGGCGGATCCGCGGTCATGCGCGCCCAGCTGACGCGGATCCTGGAGGTAGCTGCGCTGCCGAACGTGACGTTGCAGGTGCTGCCGTTCGATACCGGCGCGCATGCGTCGATGGGCACGTCGTTCGAGCTGTTGCAGTTCCCCGAAGCCGGCGACACCTCGATCGTCTACATCGAAGACCACACCAGCAGCCAATATCTGGAGACGACGGCGGACATCGAGCGGTATACCCTCGTGTTTGACCACCTGCGGGCGTCCGCGCTGTCCCCGCAGCGCTCAGCGGAGTTCATCAGCCAGGTGGCGGGCAGCATGACCTGAGCAGCACGTGAGAGGAGGCGCGGGATGCGCGCATCGGACCTGTCCCGCGCTACATGGCGCAAGAGCAGTTACAGCAACGGATCAGGCGGGAGCTGCGTCGAGATCACCACGCTGAACCGGCAGGCTGGCGGCAGCGAGCACGCGATCGCGGTCCGCGACTCGAAAGATCCGCACGGCCCAGTGCTCGCCTTCACCGAAGGTGAATGGCATGAGCTGACCACGCGGATCAAGGCTGGCGAACTCAGCCTGCCCTGAGCACCGCCATCGCTCACCCGGGAGGCGGGAGGCTGGCGATGCGGCGGGCAGCGCCCGCCGGGTCCTGTGCGGCGTGGATGGCATACAGGGGCCGGCCACGGCTGAGGCGGCCAGCTGGCCACCAGTAGAACCCGGCTGCATAACCGATTGCCCGGCCCTGCACCAGGGTCAGCTGCCCCTCACGCGCGCTGATCCAGGCGGTATACGTGCCGTGCCGGGCGAGTTCGGCCGACAGCGCCTCTAAAACCTGCACCGGAGTGGCATCTGTCCCCGCTCCGCCGGGTGAGGCGTCCGCGGCAGGCCAGTCAAGCCTGGCCCAGGCGACCCAGCCGGTTAAGGCATCGCCGTCAATGCCCGAGTCGGCGGCAAGGTCACGCACGATGTCCAGCCCATGCCCACGCCCGTCGGCATGCGGCCGCTGCTCCCACGGGCCCCCGCGATCGTGAACCTCGATACGCACATACTCGCCGTGGCGGATTTCAGCGCGAACGGTGAACGTGCCATCCGGCTTACGGCTCTCGGAATGGATCACGCTGTTGCTGGCCAGTTCGGACAGGCACAGCACGGCATCATCAGCGACCGGGCAGCCTTCCAGCATCCGGGCCAGGCACTGCCGGGCGTGGCGGATCTGGTCCGGGCGTCCCGGGAAGGCACGGGTCCAGGCCTGCGGTGGGGTCGCGCGTCTGCCGGTTCGGTGCGCGGCCGTCTCGGTCATGAACCCTCCGGTATCCACGTGCCTGCACCGCCCAGCGCCTCGGAATCTGAGATCCTCCGGAATTACGTCACCATGCAGACTAATCTGCATCATGCAGTTGCTCAAGCAAGATGCAAATATTGCCCTGGCTTCTCTGGGCACGCCATTGCCCAGCCTGCGCGGGGGACCGGCGCGAGTGCTCACCGGGCACCTGCGGGTGCCCGGTGAGCCGGGCCGGGGTCAGAACGGGGGCTCGATCTGGCCCAGCCAGGCGGGGCGGGGGAAGTGGGCTTCCTCGCATCCGGGGCAGACCTGGCCGCAGCCGTCGATGTAGAGGGAGTCGGCGAGGGTGGTGACCGCGCCGCAGCCGGGGTAGGCGCAGGTGATGGTCGCGGTCTCGTAGGTGCTGGTGGTGAGGTCCATGGCGTGCCTTCCTGCGGCAGGGGTCCCCGGTGGCGGGGCCTGGGTTGTGGTGTGTTCCGGCGCCGGAAGGCACGCAGGCGTCATAGGGCGGGAGGGCAACCGGCCGGCCCCGGGTGGGCAAGATGTTTTTCAGCGGGCAAAGAAAAGAACTGTGCCGGCGGAGCCGGCCCCGAGGGTGCCCGCGGCCCGGAAAAAGATCTTGACCGCCCGGGGTGAGCGCAGCGAAAGGCCGGTTGCGCTCCCGACCGCGCCTGCGAGACTGAACAAGCCGGGATACGCCGCAGGCCCCGCCACCGGGGACCTACGGAGCAGCACCCGGGGCATGGACCTCACCGCCACCCCCAGCTCCCCGATGAGCCTGGATCCCCTGAGATGAGACCGTCAGGGGATCACCGGCCCCCGTCACCCAGTGCCCTGGCTGGTCTTCCCGTGAGGCGGTCACCGCCGAGGTCGGCTTGCTGGCCCTTGGTGTAGCCAGCGCCGTAGCCGCTGCCGCTGTAGGTCACCCGGGACTTACGGGTGACCGGGTAGGCGTGATCGATGGCCCGCTGGACGACCTGCCTGCGGTCCGCGAGCACCAGCGCCGTGCCCGGTCCCGAACCGCCGCGTTCGTGGTCCGCGCAGGCCGCGGCACGCTGCTCAGCGCCGCGGACCCGGGCCACCACGGCGGTGGTGAAGCCGAGCAGCCAGCTGCGCCGCCACGCCCTCGGGCTGCGCGTCCAGGCGGGCACCGGGGCGGCTGCGAGGCCCTGCCACATCTGCACCAGCAGCGAGGTGTAGAGCACGTCGGTGCGCTCGATGTCAGACGCGAACCCGAAGATGTGGATCCGGGTGCCCGGGCCGCTGCGCGGCAGGATCACGCACTGGCAGCGCATCGCGGACGCCACGCCGCAGAGCAGGTGGGCCTGAACGCGTGCCCATGGGTTGCCGATGTCGATCTGCCGGTCGGCCGGGTGGTCGGTCCCGGGCTCGGCAGCGGCGAGCAGCGCCCGGTCGATGCCATACCGCGCCATCAGTTCCGCGGCCTTGGCGGTGAGCGTCTCAGCCTCCTGCGGCGTCGTGCCCTGGGCTTCCGCTTTGGCGAGGAGTTTCCGGACCCGCGCGAGGAGCGGGTTGTCACTGGCCATTGGAGGGTTCCTTTCGCTGGAGGTGCGCGGGAATGAAGCTGCGCGGGCCGGAAGCGGCTCCGGCCCGCGCACGGGAAGCAGGGGAGACTCAGGTGGTGCTGGTAGCGTCCGGGTCGCCGCTCTCGGGCGGACCGGGCTGGCCGCTGCTCTCAGCGGCTTGATCGCTACCGGGTGCAGGCTTGCGCGTTGTGGCGTAGCTGTCGGCGACCTGCTCGGGAGTCATCGGCGGGGTGGCCAGCGAGGGCGGGGTCCCCGCGTCGAGGATGCCGCGGAGCAACACCGCCATCGAGTAGCCGGGGGTGTCGGCGAGCGCGCGGTCGATCGCGATGTTGGCCAGCGCCCCGTCACCTCCCTGCCAGGCGGTGAACGCCAGCAGGCACGCCGGCGCCGCCACGTACCCGGCCTGGGCCCGGCGGACCACATCGGTCCACAGGCGCCGATGCGCGTCCCGGTACTGAGGGTCCATCCGGGCCCAGGCATCGTCGCGGATCCGCAGCCTGGTGAGCGCGAGCGCCAGCCACGCGAACCCGATCGCCGGGACGACCGGCTCGCCGTCGCGGTAAAGACTGATCGCAGCGCGGACCGCCGCCAGGCCGGGCCGGTTCAGGGCCTCCGGGCCTTTGCCGGTGATCAGCCGGGAGGCGGCACGTTCGGCCTGTTCGGTCGCCTGCCGCATGGTCTTGGCGGCGGGCCCGGTGAGCGGGGCGATGGTGGCGGCGAGCGCGTCGCGCCCCGGCAGGGCCGGCCGCCCGGCGCCGGCCAGTGCCTTCGCGGCGGGATGCGCCGCTGGGTGGAACGAGACACCCTCGGCCGGGCAGCACGCCGGGTTCGTGCACAGGTAGGACCAGTACCGGCCGTCCTCGATGCGCAGCACGTCGTGCAGTCTCGGGCTGGTTCCGGGCGCGGCGGCGCGGAACGCGTCGGCGAGCGGGGTGACCAGCCGGCCCGGGCCGTACCCGGCCACCACGGCAACGGTCAGCTGCTGGTGCGCCAGGACGCTGATCGCGTGCCTGGTGATCTCAGCAGCCACAGCGGCATCCGGCGGGTCGGGCAGGTCATAGCGGAACGCGATCTGGACCCGGCCCTCTGCCGTGGCACCGACCACGACAAGGCTGTTCTCGGGGGTGAAGCCGAGCAGGTGCGGGATGGCCGCGAGTAAACCGGCCAGCGAACGGATCCGCAGCGCCGGACGGCCAGAAGAGGCTTTCATCGGAGGGGTTCCTTCCAGGACAGGACGGGCGGGCAAGACGAGACCGGCACAGGAGGCGGGGACGGGCTGGGTGCCCGTCCCCGCCTGTGGGGTGGTCAGGAGGTGGTGGTGACGCCGGACACGACCCGCGCCTCGGCCTGCTCACCAGCGGGCAGGTCGTTCGGCTGCCCGTTCGCGGCGGCCGCGCGGGCTGCCTTCCGGGCGGCGTAACCGGTGCGCAGCTGGTCGAAGGCCATCGACGCGGCGATCTCCCGGGCCGTCACGGTCACCCGCGCCCTCGGCTCGCCGCTGCCGTTCGCAGCCCACGCTTCCGCCATCAGGTCATCGGCGATGACCGTCACCCGGTCGCCTTTCCCGACGGAGGCGGCGGTGCGCTCGGCGAGCAGGCCGTAGGCGGTGACCTTCACCCAGCGGGTGATGCCGTCCCCGCCGGGGACGCGGGAGGGAAGGTCGAGGGCCAGCCGCAGCTCGACCCCGGTGGTGCCGTTGCGGGTGGTGAAGGTGCGGGGGTCATCGCCGAGGCGGCCGGTGACGGTGATGCTGATCGGGTTCATGGTTCCTCCTGGTGCGGTGGGCCGGGAGGGCTGGCCGCCCTGGTGGCGGCCCGGGACTGCGGTGCCCTTCCCGGCGGTCAGGTGTCCGCGCCGCACAGGAAGGGGACCGGCACGCCGGCCGGCCGGGCGGCCAAGATGTTTCCCAGCGGGCAAAGAAAGGACAGCGTCGGCGAAGCCGGCACCAGAAGGCCCGCGGCCCGGGGAAAAGATCTCTGGCCGACCGGAGCGAGCGCAGCGAGAGGCCGGTTGCGGGACCCGACGAAGCGGCGCAAGCTGACCAAGCCGGGAAGGGACATGCCGCAGTCCAGACGCCACTACCGGCGACCAGGCGATCCGCCGCGCACGTGGGATAAACCCTGTGCCCCCAGACCAGCGACTCGGCACCGGACCTGGCCCTGCTGCCCAGCCCACTAGCCCGCAGTCGGTCAGCACCGCTGGAATGCCTGCCTCGCCACACACGCGGACGCCGGGGTGGAGGCATAACGTGGCGCTATGAACGATCCCGACCACGCGCTCGCTGCCCGCCATCACGCCGACCGGGCGAGCAGCGGAAGCCATGGTGATGACCCGGCTGTGCTGGTCGGCTTGGCTCAAGCTGAGGCGCTGTTAGCCGTAGCTGCAGCCATTGATCGTCTCGCGGGAGTGCTCAGCGAACGCAACCCGCCGCAGCCATCACCGGCGCAGGGTCAGGGCTACCAGGTCGCTGAAGTGCGCCGCCAGCATCCCAACGCTTATACGCCGTGGACAGCCGAAGCCGACGCGGCCCTCCTAGCCGCCTACCAGGCTGGCCATGACGTGGCCGCACTCGCCGACACCTTCGGCCGCCAGCCATCGGCCATCCGCGCGCGACTGAATCACCTGGGTGCACACAGCACCAGCGCAGGCCCTACCAACGTGGGCACCGGCGAAGACACCTGCTCAACGCCGTGATAACCGTACAGGCGAGTTTCGACCGGCCTTCGAGGCCGGATCGGTGCCGACACCATCCCAGCACCTCGGCAAAGCTAGCTATCGTCCGCATGCCCGCCAGCTACAAGCTGATAGCCGACCTGCTCGGTGTCGTTGCGATCGCCCAGGAGTTACTCCGGGCTCCCTCTCGGCGGTCATCACCGCCGCACAGCCGACCGCGTCCCGGTTGCTGGGATGCACCGAGCTCGGCAACGACCTGGTGAACTTCGGCAATGACCTGGAAACTGACAACTCACTTGCTTTGGAGCCTGGTCCGCCTGGTGATGAGCAGCCGGTGCAGATGGTCGAAGCTGACTGCGGTAATTACGGGGTGGCATTCACCCCGTAGCCATCACGCGCATGGTTCCGTGCAGGACTGCCCGGGGCGGAAGCCCTGCAGCCAGGAGCAGGCCGGCTACTACAAGGGCGGCTGCACGCAAAGGCGTTACCTGCCTACGGCAAGGCCTCATGGATGTGAGTGAGAACGTCGGCAGCGCAGGTGACACACTCGGCACGCCGATCCCGGAGGAGCGCATTACAACCAGCCGACATCGCGGAGGTGACCGGGCCAGGGACGGCCATCATGGGCCGCCCCAGTTCGATGGCGTGCCGAGCAGTGACGAGGGTGCCGCTGCGCGGGGAGGCCTCCACGACGAGGGTGCCGCACGCCAGTGCGGCGATGAGCCGGTTGCGCGCGAGGAACCGGGCGCGATCGGGAGGCGTGCCGGGTGGCGATTCACTGATGATGGCCCCGTTGGCGGCGACGGCGTCGAACAGCCTGGCGTGTCCACGCGGATAGGCAATATCCGGGCCACAGGCGAGCACCACAACCGTGGGCCCACCGGCGGCCAGGGCAGCACGATGCGCGGCGGCGTCGATGCCGTACGCGCCGCCCGAGACGATCGCCCAGCCATCCGCGCTGAGCGTGGTGGTGATCTCGGCGCTGACGTGGATGCCATAGGCGGTGGCGGCCCGGGACCCTACGACCGCGACCGATTTCCCACAGAGGGACTGCGGGTCGGTAGTGCCGCGGACCCACAGTGCGTACGGACGGCCGACGCCGAGATCATCGAGCCGGGATGGCCACTCGGGGTCGCCTGGGCATAGCAGGTGGATGCCGTTGGCGGCGTGCTGGGCTACGCCCGCATCGGGTGGAACGCTGGCGAGCTGCGCCCTCCAGCCGGCCAGCATCGGCCGGATCCTGGCCGCCTGGGTCTCAGCCAGACGGGCGGCGGGTATGTTCCCCGATCTGATCGCCGCGACCACCTCGTCGGGCGGAAGTACCTGCAAGAGCGCACCGAGGATCGGATTGGCGGGTTCGGCAAGGTAGGTCAGTCTGGCGCAGGCGGCGCGGGGATCGTCTTGGCGAGGGGTCATCGGGTGACTCCGAGCTGGAAGGCGAGCGCCTGCCCGCACTCTTGCGGACCCGGCCGGGCTTCGCCGGCCAGGTCGGCGAGGGTCCAGGCGACCCGGATTACATGGTGCGCCGCCCGTGCGCTGATCTCCCCGAGATCAAGCGCGCGGCGGACCGGGGCGATGGCCTCGGCTGCGGGCCGGTATGAGCGGCGCAGCTCGGTACCAGGGATACCGGCGTTCATGCGCCAGGGTGTGCCGGTAAGGGGAGAAGTTTTAATAACTTAGATTTATGGTTTGTCGGCTGCGTGGATGGTGTAGTTCCAGTCGGGGTGCCAGTCGTGCCTGGTGATGCGGGTTTTCTCCAGGTGCCGCATGTCCTTGC
>Ga0307374_10008706_pt1 | contig 15100 bp, 11 predicted proteins | sample OX3MG_FD_202532 | JGI IMG/M metagenome (GOLD analysis project Ga0307374, IMG submission 202532) | Soil microbial communities from Risofladan, Vaasa, Finland - OX-3 | ecosystem: Environmental > Terrestrial > Soil > Coastal area > Acid sulfate soil | place: Finland: Risofladan, Vaasa | collected... | reverse complement strand
TCTGCTTCTGATCGTCTCCACGCATGCTTCTGTCTTAAATCAAACCTCGGTGGAGAAAAAGTAACTCATGCATGACTTTTTCCGCAGCCTGTTTAGCCCGTACAAAAATCACTTGCCCTAAGTGCGGCTTTAGCCGCTGAGGGACGATTGATTTGTTCCTGCGGAAGATATCGTACAAAGCCTTCAACGACAAAAAGTACCGCCCGGTCAACAGTGCAAGCTGGTCTGGGGGATGATATAAAGATCGAGATCGATGCTATCGCGCGCATTCCTTCCCCGGAAAAATGAACGGGGGCATTCACGGTCGCGATCCTGCGAGGCTCGCTGATAACCACTTATTTACTCGATTCCATTCAAGGACCAATCTCTATGCGTTTTCGTCGGCCCCTCTTTCAGGGAATATGTGTGCCTCTTGCAATTCTTCTGTTCTTCCCGCTTTCTTCCACAGCAAAGGCCCAATCCACACGCCTGGCGGTGACGCCGCCGATGGGATGGAACAGCTGGAACCATTTCGGCACAAAGGTGGACGCTGCAGACGTTCGTGCGGCTGCGGACGCAATGGTCTCGAACGGAATGCGGGCCGCCGGCTATCGTTACATCAATATCGACGACAGTTGGGAGGGCAAGCGCGACCCTCAGGGCAACATCCATCCCAATAGCAAGTTTCCCGACATGAAGGCGCTGGCTGATTATGTGCATTCGAAAGGTTTGAAGCTGGGAATCTATTCTTCTCCTGGACCGAAAACCTGCGGCGGCTATGAGGGCAGCTATGGCCATGTCCAGCAGGACGCGAATACCTACGCCAAGTGGGGAATCGATTACCTGAAGTACGACCTGTGCAGTTATGAATCCATCATGAAGCTGTGGGATTTGAAACATCCGAGCCGGCCGATTCCTCCCATGCAGCAGATGAAAGCGGTGGCGATGATGCGGCACGCATACGAGAAAATGCACCAGGCACTCGTCAACACGCATCGGCCAATCGTCTACAGCTTATGCCAATACGGGATCGGTTCCGTCTGGAAGTGGGGGCCGAACGTGGGCGGCAATCTCTGGCGCACCACCGACGACATCTCGGACAACTACCGCAGCATGTCGCTGATCGGCTTCTCTCAGGCGGGACTGCAAAAATACGCCGGACCTGGCCATTGGAACGATCCGGACATGCTCGAGATCGGGAACGGAGGCATGACGCCCGACGAATACCGGACGCAGATGAGCCTTTGGTCGATCCTGGCCGCGCCGTTGATTGCGGGAAACGACCTGACCAAAATGGACGCCACCACAAAAAGCATTCTGCTGAATAAGGAAGTGATTGACGTCGATCAGGACCCACTGGGAATTCAGGGGCACCGTCTGGCGCCGCTTCAGATCTGGATCAAGCCGCTCGCCGGGGGCGCCAGGGCGGTTGCGATTTTCAATACCGTTCTTGACGATCAGGCGATTCCGATTACCCTGCAACTAAAAAGTGTGGGCTTTACCGGCCCGGTTCATGCTCGAGACCTGTGGGCACATAAAGACCTCGGCATTCTTCACGGCTCGTATACGGTAGTCCCGCCGCCGGGCGGGGTGGTCATGCTGCGGCTTTGGCAATAGAGGCCCCCGCCCGTACAAAAATCACTTGCCCTAAGCGCGGCTTTAGCCGCTGAGGGACGATTGATTTGTTCCTGCGGAAGATATTGTGGAGTGCTACGCTTTCATCAGCATGGTCACCGCCCCCACTCTTCCGGCCTTCACGCGCGTCGCGCAACTCGCCGCCGACCGCCGCGTGCACAAGGCCTTTCAGTGGATACACCTCCATGAGCGCCAGATCATGCGCTGGCAAACCGACCTCGTCACCATCCCCGCGCCGCCCTTTGCCGAAGGCCCCCGCGCCGAATGGCTCTGCGCCCGCTTCACCGACCTCGGCCTCAGCAACGTCCACACCGACGCCATCGGCAACGCAATCGGCATCAAAAAATCCGCCGCGCCCTCCGAGCAAGCCGTCCTCATCTCCGCGCACATTGACACCGTCTTCCCCGCCGAAACCCCCATCAAGCCCCGCACCCGCAACACCCGCCTGGAAGCTCCCGGAGCCTGTGACAACGGAGCCGGCGTCGCCTGCCTGCTCGCGCTCGCCGCAGCGCTCCAGCACGCCGACCTCGCCCCCGCCTGCGACATCCTTTTCTGCGGAAACGTCGGCGAAGAAGGCGAAGGCAACCTGCGCGGCACGCGCCATCTCTATCAGCAGCCCGACTTCGCCGAGCGCATCGCCGCCCATCTCGTCATCGACGGAGCCGGAGACGAAGTCGCCGTCACCAAAGCCCTCGGCAGCCGCCGCTATCAGGTCACGCTCGACGGTCCCGGCGGACACTCCTGGGCCAACGCCGACCGCCCCAATCCCATCGTCGTTCTTAGCCAGGCCATCGCGCGCCTCAGCGCCCTCGATCTAAATCAGCCGCTAAGCACGTCCCAGCGCACCACCATGAACGTCGGCACCATCGCGGGCGGAACCGCCACCAACGTCATCCCCAGCTCCGCCTCCGCGCGCTTCGACTTCCGCTCCACCAGCCCCGAGCAGCTCATCCGTCTTGAGGTCGAGCTGCACCGCGCTGTCGAAGACGCCGTACTCGCCGCCAACCAGGCCGCGCCCGACGCCGCACTCATCGGCGCCGCTCTCAACTACGCCATCAGCAACATCGGCGCACGCCCCGCCGGAGCGCTCCCCGAAGACTCCTCGCTCTATCAGCTTCTCCGCGCCGTCGATCGACACCTCAGCATCGCCACGCAAACCCGCACCGCATCGACCGACGCCAACATCCCGCTCTCGCTCGGCGTCCCCGCGCTCAGCCTCGGCGCAGGCGGCAGCGGAGGCGGCATTCACACCCTCAACGAGTGGTACGACGCAAAGAACCGCGAGTCCGGCCTCCGCCGCGTCCTCCTGCTCATGCTCGCCGCCGCCGAATCCGCGGCAGCCTAAGCTTCACTTCTTCTTTTCAGGATTGTGTACCACCAGGAGCGATGTCTTCGCCCGGTGCAGCAGAGCCTCGCTCGTGGAGTGCTCCAGCCAGTGCCGCAGCCGCGACACATGCCGGTGCCCCACCACGATCAGGTCCGCGCTCTCCTCGCTCGCGTGCTTCTCCAACTGCTTTTCCGGATCGCCCTCGACCACCTCAACCAGAATCTCCACGCCCTGCGCCTTCGCCTTATCCGCCATGCGCGTCAGTTGCTCGTTCAACCGCTGCTTCACCTTCACGGAGTCTTCCAGCGCATACCCTTCCGCCTGCGCCTCAGCCGATGGCGGAATCGCTACGCCCAGCAGCACCATCTTCGCGCCTATGCCTGCCGCCAGACCGATCGCCACTTCCACGGCATGCTCCGCCTCCGGCGTGCCGTTGCACCCCACCAGAATCCGTTCAAACACTCGGCCCATCCTGCACAAACTCCTTGCCCCACATCCTACGCTCCACGCCCCGCCAATGCTCAAGTCCTTCCCTTACACTCCGCCGCTTCCAATTCTTCAACCAATTTCTCTACACTATCCTTGTGCGGTACAAAGCCACATTCGCACATCCCGAGGTCACACATGCGCAGTCTTCTCACCCGCAGTCTTATTCTTCTTATTGCGCTCTTTACCATTGCATCCCTTCACGCGCAAAAGATTCCCTACAACAGCCGTGTGCTTGTCCTCGACCACCCCACCGCCTTCTCGGCCCTGCCCAACGGAATCATCATCAACGACGGCGCAGCGCAAGAGGAAATCTACGCCGTCCGCGATGACATCCTCCGCGTCCGCATCACCCCCACCGGAACCATGCCCGAGGACGCATCCTGGGCCGTGCTCCCCGGCCCGCTCAACGCCAGCGTCAGCGTCACGCCCGAGTCCTCCGCCACCACCTTCGGCTTCCGCACCGCCGCGCTCGACGTCCAGGTCAACCGCAGCACCATGCAACTCACCGTCCGCGACCTCTCCGGAAAAATCATTCAGCAGGACGCTCTCCCCGTCCGCTTTCAGGGCGCCAGCTTCCGCGTCTACAAATCCATGCCGCTCGACGAGCACTACTTCGGCCTCGGCGACAAAACCGGCCCCCTCGACCGCCGCAACGAAGCCTTCTCTGACTGGAACACCGACGCCTACCGCTTTCAGGAATCCACTGATCCGCTCTACAAAAGCATCCCTTACTTCCTCATCTATCGCGCCGGCATCGCCTCCGGCATTTTCCTCGACAACACCTGGCGCACCAGCTTCGACTTCGGCAAGGCGCTGCCCGGCGTCTACTCCTTCGGCTCCGTCGACGGCCCGCTCAACTACTACATCCTCTACGGCCCCGCGCCGCAAAAGGTCGTTGAAGACTACGCCTGGCTCACCGGCAAGCCCCCGCTGCCCCCGCTCTGGACGCTCGGCTTCCAGCAGTCCCGCTACAGCTACACTTCACAGGCCCGCGTCCTCGAAATCGCGCATCGCCTCCGCGCCGACCACATCCCCGCCGACGCCATCTACCTCGACATCGCCTACCAGAACCACGACCGCCCCTTCACCGTGAACACCAAAACCTTCCCCGACTTCAAGGGAATGATCTCCCAGCTCCACGCCGAAAACTTCCACGTCATCACCATCGTCGATCTCCACATCGCCAACTACCCCAACCACAACTACTACCCGTATGACAGCGGCGCAGCCGGCAATCACTTCGTCCACAATCCCGACGGCTCCGTCTACACCGGCGTCGTCTGGCCCGGCCCCGCCGTCTTCCCCGACTTCACCCAGCAGCAATCGCGCCAATGGTTCGGCACGCTCTACAAGACCTTCTACAAGACCGACGGCGTCGACGGATTCTGGGACGACATGAACGAGCCGTCCATCTTCCACGTCCCCACCAAAACCATGCCCCTCGATGTCGTCCACCGCATCAACGAGCCCGGCTTCACCACCCGCACCGCCACCCACGCTGAAATTCACAACATCTTCGGCATGCAGAACTCCCGCGGCACTTACGAAGGCCTGCTCAAAATCAAGCCCAACGTCCGCCCCTTCGTCCTCACCCGCGCCACCTACTCTGGAGGCCAGCGCTACGCCGCCACCTGGACCGGCGACAACAGCAGCACATGGAACCATCTCCGCATCACCCACTTCATGCTCGAGAACCTCGGCCTCAGCGGATTCGCCTTCGCCGGCGCCGACGTCGGCGGATACGCCGGAACGCCGCCCACCGATCTGCTCACCAAGTGGCTTGAGATCGCCGCCTTCCAGCCCATCGACCGCGACCATACCGAAATCGGCTCCGGCAATCAGGAGCCCTGGGTCGGCGGCCCCGCGCAGGAGGCCATCCGTCGCAGCTTCATCGACGCGCGCTACCGCCTCATGCCCTACCTCTACACCGTCGCCGACCAGGCCGCGCGCACCGGACTGCCCATGATTCGACCGCTCTTCCTCGACTATCCTGACGCCGCCGCCGACCATCATCCCATCGACATCGACATCCCCGCGTCAGGCGAATTCCTCGTCGGCCACGACCTCCTCGTCGCCCCCTCGCCCTTCCCCGAGGAGCCGGACGACTACGTCGTCGAGTTCCCCTCGCCCGTCTGGTACGACTACTGGACCGGCCAAAAGCTCGGCTCCTACGCGCCCAAACCCAACCTGCCCGTCGATCAGGTTCCGCTCGTGCATCGCGTCAAGCCCGAGCTGGCTTCCCTGCCCGTCTTCGTGCACGCAGGATCCATCCTGCCCATCCAGCCGCTCGTCCAGTCCACCAACGAAACACCAAAAGGCCCGCTCACCCTCAAGGTCTACGCCGGAGACGACTGCAGCGGCAGCCTCTATCAGGACGACGGCCGATCCTTCGACTACCAGCACGGAGCCTTCCTGCGCATCCACTTCACCTGCAGCACAACGCCCTCCGGATTCACCCTCCACGCCGATCCCCAGCAAGGCACCTACCCCGCCTGGTGGACCCACATCCGCATCGAAGTCTACGGATGGAAGTCCACGAAGCGCACCGCCTCACTCGACGGCTCACCCTACAAGGGAGCCCTCATGTCCATCCAGAACGGCGTCGCCCTAACCATCCCCGCAAACTCAAAAGGCTTCAACCTCGAAATCCACTAACCAGGATCCATGAACGGGCGGCTGCCCCACACAAACCCGGCGGGTGGCCCAGCCTAACCCCCTGTGATGCAGATTCCCCCACAACAGGGGGTGCCCCGTCCAAGCTCCGCTAGGACGGGAGGCGTGACACTCCCCGAAACACAGACCGTGTATTCTTACCCGTTACGAGGTCATCGACGTGCCCAAGGGACTGGCGAGTGGACAGCCGGGTGGGGAAGATCAAACCTCATTTATGGGTTGCCATCCCGACCGAACCCTGAGCGGAGCCAACGGAAAGTTGCGGGGCCAGCATTTCATCCAGGATGTGCCTTGCCGCTTCCGCGAGGTCTCTTCCCACCCAATCCGCCTTCAAATTCTCTGCGCTCTCACCCACCAAAATGGTCCGCACCCCCGCCGCTCGTCCGCACGCCACATCCGTTGCCCGGTCGCCCACCATCCACGACTGCGACAGATCGATCCCGTACTCCCGCGCCGCCTTGAACAGAAAATACGGCGCGGGTTTCCGGCACGCGCATGGCCCCGTATACCCCTGCACACCCCCCTCCGGATGATGCAGGCAGTAGTACACCGCGGCCATCCACACGCGCATTGCGTCGAGTGCGTCCCGCATGGCTCCGTCAACCGCCCGCAACTCTCTTAGCGTCGACTTCCCCTTCGCATAATTCGGCTGGTTCGACACCACAAACAGCAGATACCCCGCCGCCTGCAACTGTCGCAGCCCCTTCGACACACCCGGCAGCACTTCAAATTCCGCCGCCGTCAACGGAGCCTCAAGCTCCCCCGTCGCCGGATTCAGCACATTCCGGTTAATTACGCCGTCGCGATCGAGAAAGACCGCTCTGCGCCCATAAACTGTATCTGCTCCCATTTCATCTCATTTCTTCTCAGCCGCGGATGCGACACCAGCAAATGCCAAATCACTGCCTGGAACGACTCCGCATGGGCCGTCACCGTATCGTCCGACAACGTCGGAATCACCACACATACATCCGCCACCTGCGCCGTATAGCCGCCGTCGCGCCCTACAATGCCCGCAATCCGCGCGCCCACCCGCTGCGCCAGCTTCAGGCTCTCCACCAGATTCGTGCTCACCCTCCGGCCCTCGCTTCCCCCGCCCACCGAGAACACAAACACCGTGTCGCCCGCGCGCAACCGGCTCCCCCGCAGCCAGTTCGCATAGCAGCTCTCCCAGCCGTCATCATTAATCCGAGCCGTCAGTTCTGAAACGTTGTCCGACGGCGCATAGCACTCTATCCCCGCAATCTTCCTGAAGTCGTTCACCGCGTGGCTCGCATGCCCTGCACCGCCGCCCACACCCAGAAAGAACACCCGGCCATCGCGCAGCCGCGTCTCGCACAGCAGCTCGACCATCCGCTCAATCACCTCGCCGTCCACCAGCGCGGCAATCTCCCGCACCTCGTCCATGTATCTGCGTATATAGTCCATGCTCAGCACTCCAGTCCTATCGTGGCCCGCACTTCACCGCGCGCCGCCGAAAATAATCTCCCCCGCTCCCGCTGCCGCCATCGCCTTGTCATCTTGCGCGCGCCCTCGCGCCATGCCTGCGGCAATCCCAAAAAACCCGCCAGCATCAGCGCCGACCCCACCGTCGGCCTTCCCTCCCGCACAAACTCCCGCGCAATCTCCGCGTACACTGCAAATCCCGCCCGGCTCTTCACCGCCCGCGACGCGCACTCCGCCGCCACAAACCACGCATAGGCCTTCGCGGAAAAACCCCACCGCATCTCGCGTCCCCATTGGAGCGAGAACGCCCAGTCCTGACTGCGTCCCACGCTCCCGCGCCCGTCCTCCGCGCGATACACCGCCAGCGGCTCATCCACCACCGCAAACCCCACCCCGAACTCACGCTCCGCCCGCAGCACCCAGTCCCAGTCCTGGTGCCGTTGCAGCCCGCTCCGGAACGGCACCGCCAGCATCAGCTCCCTCGGCATCATCAGCGTCGAGGTCTGCATCGCATACGGACCGTCCTTCAGCGACTGCCGGCAGAACAGATACTCGCTCACCGGCTGCCCCGCGTGGTACTCCCGCAGCGGCCGCACCACCTCATACTCCGGAGTCCTTACAATCAGCCGCGATCCCACTACCGGCCACACCGCAATGCTCCGCCGCGCCGCCACAATCTGCCGCGACAGCTTGTGCGGACGCCACTCGTCATCGTCATCCAGAAATGCAATCCACTTCCCGCGTGCCGCGCGAACCCCCACATTCCGCGCCTCCGCGCCGCCCACGCTTACCGCCAGATCAATCACCCGGAGCCGCGCATCTTCCATGGCCTCCAGCGCCGCGCGCGTCGCACCATCTTCGCCATCCATCACCACAATCACTTCAATGTTGCTCACATCCTGCTTGAACGCACTCGTCACAGCCTGAGTCACCAGCTCCGGCCGCCCGCGCGTGGGAACCACCACGCTCACCAGCACGGACCGCTCCGTCTCTCTGCACCCCGTTGCCTGCACCCTGCGCACTCCATATATTGATCGGCTCTACCTGGAATTACCGTCAGCTTACGGCACCTTCTTCTGTATCCTCCCTACACGTCACAAATGTCCTGCACTTAGGTAACCGCGTGGCGCCCCACTTCTGCCCAATCCTCGCTAAGTGGAAACCCGCAAACTCCCCATCACAAACGCGGTATCCTTTTCACGTCCTATGCAGCGCACTCCCGCAGGCATCCTTCGCTGGCTCTTCGATCCGCAATCCGGACTCCGCAATCGCCTGCTGCCTCGCTGGCTCTTTCTCCGCGCGCTCGCGCTCATCTACTTCTCCGCCTTCTACGCGCTGCTCTTTCAAATCCGCGGACTCATCGGTCCCCACGGCATTCTCCCCGCGCACCAGTTCCTCGCCGCCGTCCAGCACGCCTTCGGAGCCTCGCGCTTCTGGTTCGCGCCCACCCTCTACTGGATCAGCTCCGGCAACGGCTTCCTCCTCGCCCTCTGCTGCATCGGACTCGCCGCCTCCCTCGCCGCCCTCTTTAACCTCTGGCCGCGACTCAGCTTCTTCCTCTGCTTCCTCAGCTACATCTCCTTCGTCGCCGCCGCGCAGACCTTCTCCGGATACCAGTCCGACGGCATGCTCCTCGCCGCCGGCTTCCTCGCGCTCTTCCTCTCCCCCTCCGGACTACGCCCTAAACTCGGAGCCGCCAGCCCGCCAGCCCGCGCCGCCTACTTCCTGCTGCAATGGGAGTGGTTCCGCATCTACTTCGAGTCCGGCCTCGCCAAGCTCCTCAGCGGCGATCAGCAATGGCGTCACCTCACCGCAATGGACCAGTACTACCAAAACGGTCCCCTGCCCACCTGGATCGGCTGGTACGTCCAACACCTGCCCCACTGGTTCCAAATCGGAACCGCCGGCGCCACCCTGGTCATGGAGATGCTTCTCGTCTTCATGCTCTTCCTGCCCCGCCGCGCGCGCATTCTCTGCTTCCTCATCGTCACGCCCTGGGAAATCGGAGTCATCCTCACCGCCAACTACACCTTCCTCAACTACCTGGTGCTCGTCCTCGGCGTCCTGCTCCTCGACGACCGCTTCCTGCGCCGCTTCGTCCCCGCGCGCCTGCGTCCCGCATCGCCCGCCCAACCAGAACTGCCCGCGCCCGACGAATCAGCAGAGCCCTCGCTCTCCATTCTCGCGACCGAACGGCCCGCGCCCAGCAGGCCCAGCCGCCCCGCGCTCACCCACTTCCAGGCCGCCTCGCTCGCTCTTTCCACCGTCCTGCTCACCCTCGTCGCCTACGTCACCACGGCTCAGCTTCTGCTCATGCCGTTTCCCGATGCGCCTCTGCCAACCTTTCCCATTCGATGGCTCGCGCCCTATCGCATCGCCAACCGCTACGGCCTTTTCGCCGTCATGACCCATGGCCGTTACGAAATTGAGTTCCAGGGCTCCAACGACGGCAAAAACTGGACGCCCTACTCCTTCCGCTACAAACCGCAGACCCTCAACCAGCCGCCCGGCCTCTACGCGCCCTATCAGCCCCGCTTTGACTGGAATCTCTGGTTCTGCTCGCTCACCAGTTGGCGGCAATGCAACATCGTCCCGCTTACTGAAATTCACCTGCTCGCCGGTAGCCCCCGCGTCCTGCACCTCTTCGCGCGCAATCCCTTCGCCGGATCGCCCCCGCGCTACGTCCGCGCTGTCCTCTGGCAGTACTGGTTTACATCCATGAAGGAGAAGCACGACACCGGAAACTGGTGGCATCGCAAGCTTCTCGGCCTCTACGCACCCGTGCTCACTCTGGCGCCCGATGGCCGTCCCGGCGTCGTTCAATGGCCTCAGCCTTTACCTGAGCATGATTAAATCGAGCCAATGACCAACTCCGCCTCCATCATTGGCTCTGGCCCCAATGGACTCGCCGCCGCCATCGTGCTTGCACAGGCCGGCCTCAAGGTCGATGTTTACGAGGCCGAACCCATGCCCGGAGGCGCGGCCCGTACCATGCCGCTTACCCTGCCCGGCTTTAGGCACGACTTTGGCTCCGCCGCGCACCCGCTCGCCATCGGATCGCCCTTCTTCTCCACTCTCCCGCTCGATCAGCACGGCCTCCAGTGGATTCACTCGCCTTCGGTCCTCGCCCATCCCCTCGACAACGGCACCGCCACACTGATCCGCCGCGACTTCGACTACACCGCGCGCTTTCTCTTCGAGGACGGCAGCCGCTGGCGCTCCATCTTCGAGCCCTTCGCCACCCAGTGGCCCGCGCTCACTGACGATATCCTCGGCCCCGTGCTCCACCGCCCGCGCCATCTGTCTCTCTTCGCCAGCTTCGGCTTCAAGGGAAGGCAGAGCGCTGCCTCCTTCGCCAAAAGCCACTTCAACGGCGTCCGCACCCGCTCCCTCTTCGCCGGAATCGCCGCCCACTCCGGCCTCAGTCTCGCCGCGCCTTTCTCCGCCGCACCCGGACTCGTCCTCGCCATCGCCGCTCATGCCGTCGGATGGCCCATCCCGCGCGGCGGCGCGCAAAGCATCACCAACGCGCTCATCGCGCACCTCAAGTCCCTCGGCGGAGAAGTCCACACCTCCCGCCGCATCTCCTCGCTTGCCGAGCTGCCCGACACGCTCACCCTCTGCGACATCGCCCCCAGCCAGCTTGTCCAAATCGCCGGCGACCGCCTCTCACTCGAGTACATCAAGTCAGTCAGCACCTTCAAGTACGGCCCCGGAGCTTTCAAAATCGACTACGCCCTCTCCCAGCCCATCCCCTGGCTCGCAGCCGATTGCATGACCGCCGCCACCGTCCACATCGGCGGCACCCTCGAAGAAATTGCGCATTCTGAAAAGGAAGTCGCGCAGGGACGCGTCTCGGACAAGCCCTTTCTGCTCCTCACACAGCCCAGCCTCTTTGACTCCACCCGCGCACCCGATGGACAGCACACCGCCTGGGTCTATTGCCATGTCCCCAACGGTTCTGAGATCGACATGACCGAGCGCATCGAAAACCAGATCGAGCGATTCGCTCCCGGCTTCCGCAAAATCATCCTCGCCCGCTGCATCTCCACGCCCTCCGACCTGCAGGCGGTCGACGCCAACCTCATCGGCGGAGACGTCAACGGCGGGGCCATGAACTTCCGCCAGCTTCTCTTCCGTCCCAGCCCGGATCTGTACGCTACATCGAATCCAAAGATTTACCTATGCTCCGCTTCCACCCCGCCCGGCGGCGGAGTCCACGGCATGTGCGGCTTCCGCGCCGCCTCACTCGCCCTGCGCCGTCAGAAGTGACGCACCTTCTGCTGCTCCGCTGGCGCCTCAGCCGGTTTCGCCGTTTCCCGCTCCAGTGAGCGGCTCACCAGATCACGCGACCCCAACCCTACCGCCAGCGCCAGCGCCAGCACTATCCCGCCAAACAAAATCCCGAATGCCAGGTCCACAATCACGCCGCCTATGTTCAGGTGGTCCAGAACCATCGCCACCGTCAGCACCAGCACCAGCCACTTCACGCCCAGCGCCAACAACCGCGCATAGGTCAGGTTCAGATTCACCGCGCCGATCAGCACACTGCGCGAAAGAAAACGCGCCAGCACATTGCCCACAAACAGCAGCACCGCCGCGCTAATCAGGTGCGGCACATAGGCAAAGATATACTCGGGCACGCCCGGCTCGGCGGACGACGCTCCGAATGCCGACAACCCCACCAGCACGCCCAGCACCACAAAACACCAGAACAACAGCCGGGTCATGATCATCGTCGGCGTATGCTGCGGAGAAAGCTCGGCAATCGACCCCGTCGCGCGGCCAATGCGCTCATCGAACTTCATCGCCGTCAGCACCCAGCGCAGCAACGCCGCAAAAAGCCATCCAAGCACCATCAGAATTACCAGCGCCACAATGAACGCCAGAATCCCCGGCAGCAACCTGGCAATCTGCGTCATCACCCGCGCCATTGAGTCATGCAGCGCCTGTCCTATCTGGTTCCACATCGTTTTGCCTTCCTTCCTTACACTGCCCGCTCCGGCCATCTCCAGCGCGAGACAAGATACGGCTTCTGCTCTTCAAACACCTTCGCCAGTTGGTCCACCCTGCGCTCGGCCTCCTGCGCCGTCGCGCCGGACACCTCCTGCACGTAACCTGCAACCCAACCCAGATACAGCGGCGTCAGCGCGCCCAGCACGTGCGTCCGGCTCACCCGCCGCATCCGGTGCGCCAGCGCAAAGTCGTACACAATCCGCGCCCACACCGCATCCGCTAGCCTGAACTGCTCCGGCGCCAGACGCGCCATGCGCTTCAACTCCAGCACCGTCGCCGGAGGCAGCACCAGCCGCCACACCTCTTCCAGGTTCTGCGACGCAATCACAAATGACTCCACCATGGGACGCGTATCCACCGGCTCCTCCTGCTCCACCAGGGGATACGGATCGCCATAGCGCGTCGCCGGTTGCGAAGCCCGCGTTCGTTGCCATAGCGCCGCATTCGCCTCAGCCTCTTCAAACAACGAGCCCACCAGCTCCCGCACCACTGCATTCAGGTCCAACCCCTCGCCCGGAGGCGCGTGACGCACATTGAGCCCCGCCTGGTTGATCTGTCCGCCCTGCATCGCCACCAGATTCGCCGGCCACAGCAGTCCCGCCTCACTCTTTACACGCGAGCCGTCCGCCAGCTTCTCCAGCATCTTCGCGCCCGCGCAAAAGTCCGCCGTCAGCGGCCACCGCACACGCCGCCCATACAGCGCGCGAGACATCGGCGCCAGCAGGCTCTTGTTGATCAGCGCATCGTACTTCCCTGCCGGATAAATCGGCATCAACAGATCAATCCCGCCCTTCAGCACCGGCTCGGCAAATGTCCGCACCGTCTCCGGCTCCAGCGCCGCCAGGTCGCTGTACACCACCATGCACGCCCGCGCCTGCCACCCCGCCGCCAGCGCCAGCACATTCCGCTGCACGTTGGAGACGTCCCGCCACAAGTTCATTTCTCCCGCCGCCGCCGGCATCGGATACCTCGCCAGCAGCACGCCTTCTTCCGTCACCGTCACCGGATCGTCGCTGTCCACGCCCGCATACGCCACCGCAATCCTGGACGGATGCGACCCTTCCCCATCCAGCGCCAGTCCCCGCAACCGCCCCACCTTGACGCGCAGGGCTTCCACGTCCACCGCTCCCGTCACGCCCACCAGCAAATCCACCGGTGCCGTCTCTTCCATCCGCTTCTGCAGCTCTGCTGGAAACTCGATTCCCGCCATCGGCTTCTGACCTTACTCCTCTTGCTCGTCTGCTGGCCCCGCACTCGGCGTCTGCAGCTCAATCCACAAAAAACCGTACGGCCCCAGCGTCAGCGGATAGCATTCCTTGCCGATCACCGGAAACTCCACATACCCCAGCATCTCCACCGGTATCATCCCCTCAAATCGCGTCAGATCCAGCTGTACCGGCTGCCACACCCGGGACAAATTCGCCACGCACAGCACCTGTTCGCCATCCCACTCCCGCAGATACGCCAGTATCTTCCGGTTCGAAGGATCAAGAAAACGCAGCGTTCCCCGCCCGAACACCTTGAACAGCTTGCGCAGCGCAATCATGTTCCGCATCCAGTTCAGCAGCGACGACGGATCGGCCTCCTGAGCCTCTACATTAATCGCCTCGTAACCGTATATCGCATCCATGATCACCGGGCTGTACAGCTTCGCCGGATTCGCCCGCGAAAACCCCGCATTCCGGTCCCCCGACCACTGCATCGGCGTGCGCACACCGTTCCTATCGCCCAGATAAATGTTGTCGCCCATACCGATCTCGTCGCCGTAGTACAAAATCGGAGTCCCCGGAAACGAAAACAGCAGGCTGTTCAGCAGCTCAATCCGTCCGCGATTGTTGTCCAGCAGCGGAGCCAGCCTCCGCCGGATCCCCACATTGATCCGCATCCGCGGGTCCGCGCTGTACGCCAGATACATGTAGTCCCGCTCATCGCCCGTCACCATCTCCAGCGTCAGCTCGTCATGATTGCGCAAAAACAAACCCCACTGGCAGCTCTCCGGAATCTCCGGCGTCTGCGCCATGATGTCCGTAATCGGATGACGGTCCTCCTGGCTCAGCGCCATGTAAATCCGCGGCATCAGCGGAAAGTGGAACGCCATGTGGCACTCGTCGCCGTCGCCAAAGTACGGCCGCACCGCCGCCGGAAGCTGGTTCGCCTCCGCCAGAATCATCCGGTTGTCATACCCCGCGTCTATCGCCTCGCGAATCGCCTTGATCGCCCTATGCGTCTCCGGAAGGTTCTCGCAGTTCGTGCCGTCCCGCTCCACCAGATACGGCACCGCATCCAGCCGCACCGCATCCACGCCCATGTCCAGCCAGAAACGCAGCACCTTCAGCAACTCTTCCAGCACCCGAGGATTGTCAAAATTCAAATCCGGCTGATGCGAGAAAAACCTGTGCCAGTAGTAGGCCTGCGCCACCGGGTCCCATGACCAGTTCGACTTCTCCGTGTCGGTAAAAATAATCCGCGCGTCGCGATACCGCTGGTCCGTGTCGCTCCATACATAAAAATCCCGCTCCGCCGACCCCTCCGGCG
>Ga0307374_10008705_pt1 | contig 15102 bp, 12 predicted proteins | sample OX3MG_FD_202532 | JGI IMG/M metagenome (GOLD analysis project Ga0307374, IMG submission 202532) | Soil microbial communities from Risofladan, Vaasa, Finland - OX-3 | ecosystem: Environmental > Terrestrial > Soil > Coastal area > Acid sulfate soil | place: Finland: Risofladan, Vaasa | collected... | reverse complement strand
CCCTCCGTCCACCGGGCCGTTAACGACCGAGCCCCTGGCCAGCGGGCCAGGGGCTCGGGTACAGCGGTTGAAGCTGGCGGTTAGCTCCGCTCGCCCTGACCGTTGCCGGTGTCCTCGGTCGGGAGACCGAGGTCGGCGAACTCGTCGGCGAAACCGAACGAGGAGTCGACGTTGCCGATCTCCTCGAGGTCGGAGAGGTCGGCCTGGAGCCCGCCGAAACTGCCCAGCGACTCGCTGTCGGAGAGGCCGAGCTCGGCGGCCAGATCGTCGTGGTCGAGCAGCCCGACCTCGTCGATACCGCGCGGCAGCGGCTCGGCCGGCTCGATCTCGATCCGGCGGTAGCGCTTGAGCCCGGTCGCCGCCGGAATCAGCTTGCCGATGATCACGTTCTCCTTGAGACCGTTGAGGCGATCGATCTTGCCTTCCAGCGCAGCGTCGGTCAGGACCTTGGTGGTCTCCTGGAAGGAGGCCGCCGACAGGAACGAGTCGGTGTTCAACGACGCCTTCGTGATCCCGAGAATGATCTCCTCGGCCTGGGCCAGCTCACCGCCGTCGTCCTTGACCTTGCCGTTGATACGCGCGTACTCGTGGCGGTCAACGTACTGGCCAGGAAGCAGCTCCGTGTCGCCCTTCTGGTCGACACGGACCTTCTTCATCATCTGACGCACGATCAGCTCAATGTGCTTGTCGTTGATGTCGACACCCTGCGACTTGTAGACCTCCTGAACCTCGCGGACGAGATACAGCTCGGTCTCGGTACGCCGCTCCACCTGATCCTTGCCGCCATGGGCCAGGATCTCATGCGGGTACAGCGAACCCTCGTTAAGCGGCTTACCGACCTCGATGTGCTCGCCGTCGCGGACATAGAGCAGTGTGCGCCGCGGGAACGCATGGCGATGCTCCTCGCCGGCCGAGTCGGTGATCACGACCGTGACCGTCTTGTCGGCGGCCTCGATCGACACGGCGCCGGAAACCTCGGCGATCTTCGCGAGACCCTTCGGCTTACGTGCCTCAAACAGCTCCACGACACGCGGCAGACCGTGCGTGATGTCCGCGCCGGCGACACCGCCGGTGTGGAACGTACGCATCGTCAGCTGCGTGCCCGGCTCGCCGATCGACTGTGCCGCAATGATGCCGACAGCGTCACCGATCTGGGCGACCTTGCCGGTCGCCATCGAGCGGCCGTAGCAGGCCTGGCACACGCCGCTCGGCGCCTCGCACTTGAGCACGGAGCGGACCGGCACGCGGACGAGCTCGCGCTTCTCGGAGTCGGCCGTGAAGGCCTCCACCAGGTCGGCCAGCTCGACGCGGTCGATCTCGACGCCCTTCTCGACGATCACACGACCACGCTTAGTCGTGATCTGCTCGGCCGCGACGCGTCCGATCAGGTTGTCGTTGGGGTCCGCGGTCGGGCGCAGGCGGCGACTCTCCGGGTCGACCTCAGTCTTGAAGATCGGCGCCAAGATGTACTCACTGGTGCCGCAGTCCTCCTGGCGGATGATCACGTCCTGGGCGACGTCGACTAGACGGCGCGTCAGGTAACCCGAGTCTGCTGTGCGCAGGGCCGTATCGGCGAGGCCCTTGCGGGCGCCGTGGGTCGAGATGAAGTACTCGAGCACGGTCAGGCCTTCCATGAAGTTGGCCTTGATCGGACGCTCGATGATCTCGCCCTTCGGGTTGGCCATGAGGCCACGCATGCCGGCCAGCTGACGGATCTGCTGGAACGAGCCACGCGCACCCGAGTTGGCCATCATGAAGATCGGGTTGAGCTCGTCCAGGTGCTCGACCATGGCCTTGGCGACCTCGTCGGTCGCCTCGTTCCACAGGCTCGTGACCGCCTCGTGGCGCTCCTCCTGATCCATCTCGCCGTTGTCGTACTGCTGGTCGATCTCGGCCAGGCGCTTGTCGTAGCGAGCCAGGATCTCCGGTTTGCTGGGCGGCGTCTGTACGTCGTTCTTGGACACGGTCACACCCGCCTGGGTGGCGTAGTGGAAACCCACCTCCTTGAACGCGTCGAGCACCTGCGAGATCGACGCGGCCCCGTAGTTCTGCACGAGGTCGTCGACGAGGCGCGTGGTGTCCTTCTTCTTCATCGAGCGGTTGACGAACTCGTACTTGCTCGGGTCGAAGTTGTCGCCCATCGCGGCCTCGACGGCGCGTTCGATCTTGTCGTTGTAGATGATCCGGCCGACGGTCGTCAGCAGGTGACCGCTTGCCGACTCGCGGGCACGGTACTCGGCGATGTCGTGCAGGCCGACGACGCCGTGCTCGTAGGACCACTCAGCCTCCTGGGCGGTGCGGAACACGTGCGGGCGCGGCTGATGCGTGGCCGGGTCGATCTTCGCCAGCTCGTCACCGTCGGGACCGTAGGTCAGGTAGTAGGCGCCGAGCACCATGTCCTGAGCCGGGACGGCCAACGGCGCGCCGTGCGCCGGTGAGAGGATGTTGTTGGCCGACAGCATCAGGATCCGGGCCTCGGCCTGGGCCTCCGCCGACAGCGGCAGGTGCACTGCCATCTGGTCCCCGTCGAAGTCCGCGTTGAACGCGTGACAGACGAGCGGGTGAACCTGGATCGCCTTGCCCTCGACCAGTACCGGCTCAAACGCCTGGATGCCCAAGCGGTGCAGCGTCGGCGCGCGGTTGAGCAGCACGGGATGCTCGTGGATGACCTCCTCGAGCACGTCCCACACCTCGGGGATCATCGAATCGACCATCTTCTTGGCGGCCTTGATGTTCTGCGCCGACTTGCGCTCGACCAGGCGCGCCATGATGAACGGCTTGAACAGCTCGAGCGCCATCAGCTTCGGCAGACCGCACTGGTGCAGCTTCAGCCACGGGCCGGAGACGATCACCGAGCGGCCGGAGTAGTCGACGCGCTTGCCGAGCAGGTTCTGACGGAAGCGGCCCTGCTTGCCCTTCAGCATGTCGGACAGCGACTTCAGCGGACGGTTGCCCGGACCGGTGACAGGCCGGCCGCGACGGCCGTTGTCGAACAGCGCGTCGACCGCCTCCTGGAGCATGCGCTTCTCATTGTTGACGATGATCTCCGGCGCGCCGAGGTCAAGCAGCCGCTTCAGGCGGTTGTTGCGGTTGATCACGCGGCGGTAGAGGTCGTTGAGGTCTGAGGTCGCGAAGCGGCCACCGTCGAGCTGCACCATCGGGCGCAACTCCGGCGGGATCACCGGCACGGCCTCGAGCACCATCATCTCGGGCTTGTTGCCCGAGTTCAGGAACGCGGTCACGACCTTCAGTCGCTTCACCGCGCGGGCCTGCTTCTGGCCCTTGGCGGTCTTGACCTGATCCTGGAGATCGTCGGACTCGGCCTGCAGGTCGACCTGCTGGAGCAGGTCGCGAACGGCCTCGGCGCCCATGCCACCGCGGAAATACTCGCCGAAGCCGAACGGCGAGCCGAAGCGGTCCTTCAGCTCACGGAACAGGGTCTCGTCGTTGACGACATCCTTGGGCTTCATCGACTTGAACAGGTCCCACACCTGGCGCATCCGCTCGGCGGCGTCCTCCATGTAGGCCTCGGTGTCGTCAATGTCCGCCTGCAGGCTCTTACGCGTGTCCTTGAGCAGCTTCTCGCGCTCCTCGTCGGAGAGCTTGGCCACGTTCACGTCGAGCGTGTCGGCCCACAGGTGGTCGTCGTCGGAGAAGTCGCGCGGGGTCTTGGCGCTTTCCAGGAAGGCGACACGGCGCTCGAGCGACTCCTTGAGCTCGAGCATCCGCTGCTCCTTCTCCGCCGCATAGCTGTCGAGCGTCTTGTTGACGTCGACCTCGAGCGTGTCGAGGTCGCGCGCACGCCCCTCGTCGTCCACCCACGTGACCATCGAAGCGGCGAAGTACAGGACCTTCTCCAGCTCCTTCGGCGCCATGTCCAGCAGGTAGCCGATGCGACTCGGGACGCCCTTGAAGAACCAGATGTGGCTGACCGGGGCCGCCAGGTCGATGTGGCCCATGCGCTCGCGGCGAACCTTGGAGCGGGTCACCTCGACGCCGCAGCGCTCGCAGACGATGCCCTTGTACCGGACGCGCTTGTACTTGCCGCAGTAGCACTCCCAGTCCTTGGTGGGACCGAAGATGCGCTCGCAGAACAGACCGTCCTTCTCCGGCTTCAGCGTGCGGTAGTTGATCGTCTCCGGCTTTGTGACCTCGCCGGAGCTCCACGAGCGGATCTGCTTCGAGGATGCGAGGCCGATTTCGATTGCGTCGAAATTGTTGATGTCGATCATGCGGTTCCTTACGCCTCGTCTTCTTCCAGAACACCTTCTGCTTCACCGGGGCCGACATCGGCGTCGAGCATCGGGTCGGCATTGGAGGCGAAGTCCTCGGCCTCCAGATCCTCGCCCGGCTCCAAATCCGGATCCTCGACCTCGATCTCCTCGGCCGAGGCCTCGACGGTCTCACCCTCGTGTTCGGTCGCCTCGTCAGCGGCGGCACCGTCGGTCGAGCGCACGCCGCTCAGGTCGATGCCCAGCTCTTCGGCCGCGCGCAGGAGGTCATCGTCCTCCTCGCGCATCTCGGCACGCTCGCCCTCCTCCGAGACCACGTTGACGTCGAGCGCCAGCGACTGCATCTCTTTGAGCAGGACCTTGAAGGACTCGGGGATCGAGGGCTCGGCGATGTTCTCGCCCTTGACGATCGCCTCGTAGGCCTTCACGCGACCGACCGTGTCGTCGGACTTGATCGTGAGCATTTCCTGCAGCGTGTAGGCAGCGCCGTACGCCTCCAGTGCCCACACCTCCATCTCACCGAAGCGCTGGCCGCCGAACTGTGCCTTGCCGCCCAGCGGCTGCTGGGTGACCAGGCTGTAGGGGCCGGTCGAGCGCGCGTGGATCTTGTCGTCCACGAGGTGGTGGAGCTTCAGGATGTACATGTATCCGACGGTCACCGGCTGCGCGAACGGCGCACCGGTGCGGCCGTTGAACAGCTGGACCTTGCCGGAGGCCTGCTCGCCCTCGCGGCGCCGTTTGTCCACATCCATGCGGATGCTGCCGGTGTGCTCGTCCTGCCAGCGGACGAGCGCCTCGTCCACGTCCTTGACGGTCGCGCCGTCGAACACAGGCGTGGCGACGTAGACCTTCGGGTCGGCGCCGTCTGTCGCGTTACGCGCGACGACCTTCGCCTCCTTCTTGGCGCGCGAGCCGTCGTCATACCAGCCGTTGGCCGCGACCCAGCCGAGGTGCGTCTCGAGGATCTGACCGAGGTTCATGCGGCTCGGTACGCCGAGCGGGTTGAGGATCACGTCGACCGGGGTGCCGTCCTCCAGGAACGGCATGTCCTGGATGTCGACGATCTTCGAGATGACGCCCTTGTTGCCGTGGCGGCCGGCGAGCTTGTCGCCCTCGGAGATCTTGCGCTTCTTGGCGACGAACACGCGCACCAGGTCGTTGACGCCGGGCGGCAGGTCATCGCCGTCGTCGCGGCTGAAGGTCTTGACGTCGATCACGACGCCGCCCTCACCGTGCGGAACCTTGAGCGAGGTGTCGCGGACCTCACGCGCCTTCTCCTTGAAGATCGCGCGGATCAGCTTCTCCTCGGCCGTCAGTTCGGTCTCGCCCTTCGGCGTGACCTTGCCGACGAGCAGGTCACCGGACTGGACCTCGGCGCCGATACGAACGATGCCGCGGTCGTCGAGGTTACGCAGCGACTCCTCCGAGCGGTTCGGAATGTCGCGGGTGATCTCCTCATCGCCGAGCTTGGTCGTGCGCGCGTCGATCTCGTACTCCTCGATGTGGATCGAGGTGAGCTCGTCGTCCTGCACGAGGCGGTTGGAGAGGATGATCGCGTCCTCAAAGTTGTAACCCTCCCAGGACATGAAGGCGACCAGCAGGTTCTTGCCGAGCGCCATCTCGCCCTGGTCGCTGGCCGAGCCGTCGGCCAGCACGGCGCCCTCGAGGACCGCGGTGCCCACACCGATGATCGGCTTCTGGTGGATCAGCGTCGCCTGGTTGGAGCGCATGAACTTGTGCAGCTCATACTCGTCCTGGCCGCCGCCCTTGCGGTCGACGACGATCTTCTCGGCGTCGACGTAGGAGACGACGCCGGGGTTGTTCGCGAGCACCACGTCACCGGTGTCGATCGCGGCGCGGTACTCCATACCGGTGCCGACCAGCGGCGCGTCGGATACCAGCAGCGGCACCGCCTGGCGCTGCATGTTCGAGCCCATCAGCGCGCGGTTGGCGTCGTCGTGCTCGAGGAACGGGATCATCGCCGTCGCCACGGACCAGATCTGCTGCGGCGAGACGTCGAGCAGGTCGACGTCCTTGGGCGGGACGGTCACGTACTGACCGGCCTGCGTGCGGCAGAGGATCTCGTGGCCGAGGAGCTTGCCCTTGCCGTCGACCTCGGCGTTCGCCTGCGCGATCCTGAGGTCCTCCTCCTGGGTCGCGTCGATGTGCACGACCTCGTCGGTGACGACACCCTTCTTGACCACGCGATACGGAGTCGTGACGAACCCGTGCTCGGAGATCTCGGCGAACGACGAGAGCGAGCCCATGAGCCCGATGTTCGGGCCCTCAGGAGTCTCAATCGGGCACATGCGCCCGTAGTGCGTCGGGTGCACGTCGCGCACCTCGATCGGCGCACGCTCACGGGTGAGGCCGCCGGCGCCGAGCGCCGACAGGCGGCGGCGGTGGGTCAGACCGGACAGCGAGTTGGTCTGGTCCATGAACTGCGAGAGCTGGCTGGAGCCGAAGAACTCCTTGAGCGCCGCCACGACCGGCCTGATGTTGACGATCGTCTGCGGCGTGATCGTGTCGGCGTCCTCAGTGGTGAGGCGCTCGCGCACAACCCGCTCCATGCGATACAGGCCGATCCGGAAGGCCTCCTGGATCAGCTCGCCGACGGTGCGTAGACGGCGGTTGCCGAAGTGCTCGTACTCGTCGAGGTGATCCTGGATCGGCTCGCGCGGCATGTCCGAAGCCTCGGCGGCGTAATCCTTGACGTCGTTCTCCGGCTCCTCCGTCATGCCGAGCAGCTTCGGCAGCGAGACGAGCTCCTTGACCAGGGCGACGATGTCGTCGTGGGTAAGGGTGCGTGTGTCGAGGTCGACGTCGAGCCCGAGCCGCGAGTTCAGCTTGTAGCGGCCGACGCGGGTCAGGTCGTAGCGCTTGGGGTCGAAGAACAGCTGGTTGAGCAACGAGCGCGCGGCGTCGACCGACGGCGGCTCGCCCGGGCGCTGCTTCTTGAACAGCTCAATCAGCGCACCCTCTTCGGTGCGGGTCGCCTCGGTGTCGGCGTCAAGCGTCAGGCGGATATAAAGCGAGTTGCCGAGCAGCTTGAGGATCTCTTCGTCGGTCGCGTAGCCCATCGCGCGCAGCAGCACGGTGACCGGAAGCTTGCGCTTGCGGTCGATGCGGACGTAGACGCGCCCCTTCTTGTCGATCTCAAGCTCCAGCCACGAGCCTCGGGCCGGCATCAGGTTGGCGATGAAGACCTGCTTCTCGCGATCCTTGGGCTCCATCACGTAGGCGCCCGGCGAGCGCACGAGCTGCGTGACGACGACCCGCTCGGTGCCGTTGATGATGAATGTGCCGCGCTCGGTCATCCACGGGAAGTCGCCCATGAACACGGACTGCTCGCGGATCTCGCCCGTGTCACGATTGATGAAGGCGACGGTGACGGTCAGCGGACGGGCGTAGGTGAGGTCCTTCTCGCGACACTGCTCGATACTGGCGACGGGATCGTCGAAGTGGAAGTCTCCGAACTGGACGGCGAGGTTGCCGGTGTAATCCTCGATCGGCGAGACATCGTCGATCGTCTCGCGCAGGCCACCGCTCTCGGTGTCGGTCAACCACTCGAAGGAGCGGCGCTGAATGTTGATGAGATTGGGTACTTCGAGAACCTGGTTCAGACGCGCAAAACTCCGGCGCGTCCGGGGGGCTTCAGCGGTTGCCAAGACGGCGACTCCTCGGGCCGATGGGAAGACGGAGAGAGCACACGCGCGGCCGTCTAGAGGCCACTCGCGCACGGACCAGCAAAGATAGCACAGGGCAGCGCTGCCCTGCGCAGGGGCTGTCGAGCTCTCACGGACCCCGCCCGCGGCTGCCGCGTATGTGGCGCGGCGCCGACTGGTGGACGGCTACGGCTATTGGCCGACGCGGAGAGTTTAGGGGGTCGCCGCGGAAACGGCAACTCCCTGCAATTCCCTGCCCGATGACGCCCTGCGAACGGTCAGCCCACGGCGACGCGACCGCGCCGGTCGCCGCCGATGAAGGCGCGCTGCGTGCTGCGGCGCTCGAGCTTCAGGACCGGGCCGTGCCAGTGTCCGATGAGCCGGAGCACGTGCGCGTCACGCCCACGGCTGTAGCGGACCAGCGGCCACAGCAGCGTAAGCGTCGTGCGCGAGACGTAGCGGCGGCGACGTTGTACGCGAATCATCGACATTTCAGTCTAGTCCCGCGACCGCAACAGCGGTCCGGCCGGCGGTGGCGTATATGTATGTGTTGCCACCGAACCAACACTCCAGAAGGGATGCACCGATGGAATACCGTCAACTGGGCAGCTCCGGCCTGAAGATCTCGTCGCTGACGCTGGGCACCATGACCTTCGGCGGCGGCGGCTCGTTCGCGATGGTCGGCAACACCGACGTGGCGGGGGCCCGCCGTCAGATCGACATGTGCCGCGACGCCGGCGTCAACATGATCGACACCGCAGACGTGTACTCGGCCGGCCGCGCTGAGGAGATCGTCGGAGAGGTGCTCGAGGGACGTCGCGATGACTTCCTGATCGCCACCAAGGTGCGCATGCCGATGGGCGAGAGCCCGAACATGGAGGGCCTCTCCCGCCATCACATCATCGAGGGCTGCGAGGCCAGCCTGCGGCGGCTGCGGACCGGCCACATCGACCTGTACCAGGTGCACGAGTGGGATGGGCTGACGCCGCTCGAGGAAACGCTCGAAGCACTCGAGCACCTGGTCGACTCCGGCAAGGTGCGCTATGTCGGTGTCAGCAACTACGCCGGCTGGCAACTGATGAAGACACTCGGAATCGCGCGTCGCGAGTCGCTGCCGCGGTTCGTCAGCCAGCAGATCTACTACTCGCTGCAGGAGCGCTCAGCCGAATACGAACTGCTGCCGCTGGCCGTCGATCAGGGCCTCGGCACGCTCGTCTGGAGTCCGCTGGCGGGCGGCTTGCTGTCGGGTAAGTACCGCCGCGGCGTGCAGCCGCCGGAGGGCGCGCGGCAGCTGACCGACTGGAACGAGCCGCCGGTTCACGACCAGGAGCTGCTCTACGACACGATCGAGGTGCTGGTCGAGGTTGCCGAGACGCACGGGGTCTCCGCCGCGCAGGTGGCACTCGCGTGGCTGCTGACGCGGCCGACCGTGGCTTCAGTGATCGTCGGTGCCCGCACCGACGAGCAGCTCGCCGACAACCTCCGCGCGGCGGAGCTCGACCTCAGCGCCGGGGAGGTGGCCCGGCTCGAGCAGGTCAGCCGTCCGCGGCTGATCTACCCATACTGGCACCAGCTCGCGACCTCCGCCGAGCGCTTCAGCCCGGCGGATCTGGCGTTGCAGGCGCCGTATCTGCAGTCGTAGGCGACGGCGGCGCGGGCCGGCGCTCCGGCGTGCGGCCCGGTCCGCCCCTGCCGAGGCATTCGTAGACACGCGCCTGATAGGGCGTGACCGGGATCACACCGCCGGAGAACGCGGAGACGCCGACGCCGGCGGCGCGACCGCCCGCCAACTCGAGCTGATCGCCGACAGACAGCTGACCCGCGGTGACCGCGAACACCCACACCTCCTCGGATCCGGGCTCGAGCCGCCAGTGCTCGCTCGCGGCCAGGATGGCCGTGCCGGCGAAGTTCACGTCCTCCCAGACGTAACCCCACTTTGCGAGCACCCCCGATACGGCCGCGCGCAGCCGCTCCGGGACCGCTTCGAGCGGCATTACCGATTGGAGGATGGGCGACGCGTTCGGCACACGATCAGCTTAGGACGCGGCCAGTCTGGACAGATCTCGGATCGCTCCGCCGTCCTCGCTGGATCCTGGACCGAGAACTTCCTGTCGCAGACCGACGAGGGTTCCGCGATGCGTCCGTCCGGTCACCAGGGACGGCTAAAGGCGGCGCCACAGCGCTCGAGCTCCGCGCGTGGCTTCAAAAGCTCCTTCATCGCGGAGGCCGTTGAGGGCAGCGCGTATGGTTGCCGAGCTGATACCTGGTAGAGCTGTGACTGCTTCCTGGAAACGGAATTCACGCGGCGCTTCATGCAAGGCCCACTCGCTCACCCGGTCCGCTTTGGACCCATGCTGCGCGCGCGCGCCGGCGACACGAGCCTCGAACGTTTTGTACGCCTCCGCAAGGATGGTCGTGAAGTACGTCAGCCAGGGCCATACGTCGTGTCCTGCGTCATGCCATCCGCGCTGTGATTGCTCCAGGGCTTCGTAGTAGCTGTTCTTGCTGTCGAAGATGAGTTGCTCGACGCTGACGTAGCGCGCGACGCCGTAACCCATGCGCAGCATCTCGTGCACCGTGAGTAGCCGGGACACACGGCCGTTGCCATCGGCCACCGGGTGAATAGCGAGGAAATCGAGCATGAAGATACCGAGCAGCAGGATGGGGTCGGCGGCCTCTGCGTCGAGAGCCTGGTTGTAGCCCTCTATCAGTGACCTGAGCGCGGACTCCGCGTACTGCCAAGGCACCGTCTCGAAGATGATGCGCTTCACGCCATTCTCAAAGGAGACAATCCGGTTGTCGTCCGTCTTGATGCGTCCAGGCTCTCCCGTCGTGTAGCGATGGACGGAGCCGTTCAGGACGAGCGGGTACGGCGGCGTGATACGAGAGAGCTCCAGTTCGCGCGCGATGGCGTCGATGGCATCACGGTAGCCGGCGAACTCTCTCTCGTTGCGGTTGCGGAAGTGCGCTCCGCCATCTCGTGCGATGCGCTCGGCGCGCTGGTCAGGGACGTCGTACCCCTCGATTGCCGTTGACGCCTGTATGGATGCGACGCGGGTAGTCTCGGCCAGGCTCTCAAGGAGTTGTGGGACCTGCTCGGCGAACAGCTGCTCGCGGCCATGACCGGTGTTGATGGTGCGCAGGAGCGTGCCGACGCGAGGCGGTTGGGCCGCCAAGGTTTTGTTGATGTCCGAGAAGCTGTGCATGGCTCAATCTGCTAATTCGGTGCCAAATTAGCACGAATATCAAATTGAGTAGCGAGTTCATCCTCCAGCGCGGCAATCTGCTAATCTGCCATCAAATTAGCAGATTTATCACATTCGTTGGCACTGGCTTGACAGTTTCGCAACACATGCGAAGCGTCGTCGGGGACACCTCCTGAACGGCGCCGGGATCGGCGAGCGGGTCGGAGTTGCCACACGGACGGGGGTGCCGCCAGGTCGGGTCGCACAGCGGATCGTGGTGCTACGGGGCCCTTAACGAGTGAAGGGCGGCCTGCCGGGCCGCCCCGCCTCGCAAACAGACTTGGACGTCAGTTCGAGTTACTTGAACTCGACGCTGCCGCCGGCCTCCTCGATCTCGGCCTTGAGCTTGGCGGCCTCGTCCTTCTCGATGCCCTCCTTGACGGCCTTCGGCGCGTTATCGACCAGATCCTTGGCCTCCTTCAGGCCCAGGCCCGTGGCCGCACGGACGACCTTGATGACCTGGATCTTCTTCTCGCCGGCGCCGGTGAGAATGAGGTCAACGGTCGTCGACTCGTCCTCGGCGGCGGCATCGCCGGCGCCGCCGGCAGCCGCGGCGGGAGCGGCGGCCGCGACGGCAGCCGCGGAGACGCCAAACGCCTCCTCGAGGGCCTTGATGCGCTCTGAAAGCTCGAGCACCGAAATGCCCTTGAGCTCGTCAATCCATTCAGTGGTGGTAGACATGTCTGTTTCTCCTGGCGTTCTAGGTCTGGTTAGTCGGTTGCCTCCGCTGTCGCGTCTGAAGCCTCTTCGGCTGATGGCGAATCAGCCTCAGAAACTTCAGCCGCATCAGCGGGTTCAGCCTCGGATTCAGCAGGTTCAGCAGAAGGAGCAGCCTCGGCTTCTACCTCTGCTGGCTTCTCCGGCTCGCTTGCCTCGGGCTCGGCCTCGGCCGGCGCCTCTGGCTCGCTCTCGTCGGTAGCTGCGGGAGCAGCTTCGGCCTCAGCCTCGGGAGCTTCAGTTGCCGCGGGCGCCTGCTCTTCCTCGGACGGTGCGGGCTCCTCTGAGGCGAATTCGTCATCATTCGCCGAAGAGGTGTCCGCAGCGTCGGAGGCTGGAGCGGTACCAGTGACCAGCCCCTGATCGCGGATCTGGCCGAGCTGACTCGCCAGGCCCTGGATGAGGGCGTTGAGGGTGCGGACCAGGCCGGTGAGCGGGGCGGCGATCGTGCCGACCAGCTGGGCGTTGAGGACGTCGCGCGACGGCAGCTTGGCGATCGTCTCGACCTCTGCCGAGCTGAGGCTCACACCGTCAAGGATGCCGCCCTTGAACGCCAGCGGCCCACGCAGCGCACGGGCGGTGTCGCTCAGGACCTTGGCGGCCGCGGCAGCGTCACCTTTGACCAGCGCCAGCGCCGTCGGGCCGACCAGCAGCGGCTTGATGTCGGCGACGCCGGCTTGGTCGGCCGCACGCTCAGACAGCGAGTTCTTGGCGACCCGCAGCTTCGTGTCGGTCGCACGCAGCTTCTCGCGCAGCTCCGCGATCTGGGCAACCGTGATGCCACGGTAGTCGAGCGCGATGATCGCGCCGGCGCTACCGAGCTCGTCGGCGATCTGGTCGATCACTGCTGCTTTTTGTTCTCGGTTCATATTGCTCGCTCTCTACGAAGGACGCCCGCGATGTAGGCGGGCGTCGAGAGCAAGCGACCGAGTGGGCCGCCGGCTGTTCGAGTTTCCACCTGCTCAGGACTTACGCGCACGCGCGGCCGGAGGTCTCGGGCTTCGTCTCTTGCTGGATGGGAAGTCTAGTGGCCGCGGGGAACTACGCGGCGACCGGCTCCTCAACGATGTCTCGGGTGCGGGACGGGTCGACGCGAACGCCGGGACCCATGGTCGAGGCCAACGTCACCGAACGGATGTAGCGGCCCTTGGCCACCGACGGCTTGGCTCGGATCAGCTCCTCGATCACGGCCGCGTAGTTCTCGAGCAGCGCGTGCTCCTCGAAGTCGCGTTTGCCGATCACGAGGTGCACGATCGCGCTGCGATCGGTGCGGTACTCGATCTTGCCGGCCTTGGACTCCGAGACCGCCTTGGCCACGTCCATCGTGACGGTGCCGACTTTCGGGTTCGGCATCTTGCCGGACGGGCCAAGCACGCGACCGAGGCGACCGACGATCGGCATCAGATCGGGCGTCGCGATCGCGACATCGAAGTCGTCGAAGCCGTCATCGAGGATGCGCTTGGCGAGGTCCTCGCCGCCGACCACGTCGGCGCCGGCCTCCTCGGCCTCCCGCGCCTTGTCGCCCTGCGCGAACACCGCCACCTTGACCTCCTTGCCGAGGCCGTTGGGCAGCGCGATCGTGCCGCGCAGCTGCTCGTCGGCGTGGCGAACGTTCAGCCCGGTGCGGACGTGAACCTCGACCGACTCGTTGAACTTCGCGCTCGACAGCTGCTTGACGAGGGCGATCGCCTCCGCGGGCGGGTACTCGCGCTCGCGGTCGTAGCGCTGACGCGCCTCGTTGTATGTCTTGCCGTGCTTACTCATCAGACCACCTCCACGCCCATCGAACGCGCGGTGCCGGCGATGATCTTCTTGGCGGCCTCGATGTCGTTCGCGTTGAGATCCGGCATCTTCTTCTCGGCGATCGCCGAAAGCTGCGCGTCGGTGATCTGCGCGACCGTCTCACGGTGCGGCTCGGCCGAACCCTTCTCGAGGTTCAGCGCCTGCTTGATCAGGATCGCGGCCGGCGGCTGCTTGGTGATGAACGTGAACGAACGGTCCTCGTAGACCGTGATCACGACCGGGATCACCGTTCCGGCGTCGCCCTGCGTCTGGGCGTTGAACGCCTTGACGAACTCCATGATGTTGACGCCGTGCTGACCCAGAGCGGGTCCAACCGGGGGCGCCGGGCTGGCCTGTCCGCCAACCGCCTGCAACTTGATCTGTGTAAGAACCTTCTTGGCCATTCTCGTCTCTTCCTAGTTCAAGCGAAATACACGCGCGCCCCTAGCGCGCGCATAAACATTTCTCCTAGTGCACCTACACCTGCGGGGTACTGCACCTACAGCTTCTTGACCTGGTCGAAGCCTACTTCGACCGGCGTCTCGCGTCCGAAGATCGATACCAGGACCTTGAGCTTCTGACCGTCCTCGTTGACCTCGGAGATCTCGCCCGAGAAGTCCGAGAGCGGACCGGACACGACCTTGATCGCCTCGCCGATCGAGAACTGCGCGCGGCTGCGCGGGCGCTCGGCCGTCTCCTGGTGGAGCAGGCGATCGACTTCACCCTGGGTCAGCGGCACCGGCTCGTTGGAGGCGCCAACGAAGCCGGTCACCCCCGGAGTGCCCTTGACCAGCGCCCACGAGTCCTCGTTGAGGTCCATGTTGACCAGCACGTAACCGGGCATCGTGCGGCGCTCGACCGTGATCTTCTGGTTGTCCTTCATCTCGGACACCGACTCGGTCGGGACGACGATCTGGCGCACGGCACGCTGCTGGCCGAGTGACACGACCCGGTGCTCCAGGTTGTGCTTGACCTTGTTCTCGTGCCCTGAATATGTGTTGACTACGTACCAGCGAAACATTTTTTATTGCCTACTTGAGGACCAGGTTGACGAGCTTTGAGGCGACCAGATCGGCGACGCCGAGGAATATTCCGGCGACGATCACGAAGCCGAGGACCACTCCCGTGGCCTGCATCACCTGGCGGCGATCAGGCCACTGGACGCGCTGAAGCTCTCTCACGCTCCCGCGCAGGAACCCGACTAGCCTAGCGGGTGCGGACTCACGCTGCGGGCCCATCGGGGACGCCGACGCGCGCGCAGGAAGTCCGGCTACTTCACCCTCGGAATCGCCGAGGTCGGAAAATCGATTGGCGTCGGCCACAGCGTGCCCTGCGTGCGCTCAGCGTGTTTCGCGGTGCGCGGTATGCCGCCTGCACCACTTGCAGTACTTGCGAAGCTGCAGCCGCTCAGGGTTGTTGCGCTTGCTCTTATTGGTTTGGTAGTTACGGCGCTTGCACTCC
>Ga0307374_10008704_pt1 | contig 15102 bp, 7 predicted proteins | sample OX3MG_FD_202532 | JGI IMG/M metagenome (GOLD analysis project Ga0307374, IMG submission 202532) | Soil microbial communities from Risofladan, Vaasa, Finland - OX-3 | ecosystem: Environmental > Terrestrial > Soil > Coastal area > Acid sulfate soil | place: Finland: Risofladan, Vaasa | collected... | reverse complement strand
GTTCCGTTGCATTCAGCAGGATGCGCTCCCTCAGTTTCAAGGGGTTACGCAGGTCGATACAAGAAGGCAGCGGCGACGTAAGGTTGCATTTCGCCGTGGAGCGTTACTCACGTCATCCCCAACCCTTTCATCGCTGCTGTCATCGGATCGGAGAAGAATACCGGATCGACGCGTTCCACGATGTCCCCTGAGACATCGAGGAAGTTGCGTTTGTTCTCAACTGGCACCAGCGCCCGACGTGCACCATTATCCATGCCGACCTGCAATAGCTCGGCAAGTGTTCGCACGGCCTTAATGTTTCCTTGAATGGTGAGGTCGCCAAGAACCAACAGTCCGGCCAGCACCGATTGATTCTTGATGGCCGAGAAGACTGCCACCACGACAGCAATGCCCGCCTCGCAGGGAACGTGGTTGCTCAGCAGATCAATCGCCTCGACGTGGAAATCTGTCGTGTCAAACTGATGGCCGATGCCCATTTTTACTTTCTGGCCTTGCAGATATGCAAACGCACGCTGGAGAGATTCCTTCATCGGCCCTTCCACGCCACCAGCAATCTTGAGTTTCCCGGTACCTGGTGAACAGCCAACTTCTAGACGGTAAAGGCCGACTTTGCCGTGGTCATCAACCGAGGCCGTGTAGACGGAACCGGGAGCGAGGGGGTCCGTCGCGATCATATCCCGGCCACCCTGCTCGGGCACGCCTACGAACCGCTCATCTCGCGTTTCGTTATCAATAAGCGAAAACGAGGTCTGATGGAACTCGAAAGACCCCATCTTCTTGAGTTGCTCTTTCACGCGCCGTCGGCCTTCGAGGGCTAACTCGGTGAGTTCCATTACTTCGCCCTTAGACAATTCACCATTCGGGTAGATCAATTTGACCAGCCCCGAAACGGTTTTCCTCACCGCTTTGACATCACGTGATTTCAGGTGTGACCCGAGCGAAAAATGACGGTCGAGAACTTCGGTGAACGTCTGCTTTCTCAGTTCGCGTACGGCCTCGGCGAGGTAATCCACAACAAAGCCATAATGATTAGTGAAAAACTCTACCTTCATTTTTGGCATTTCCCAGCCGGGGATGTAGAAGTGGATTCGGTCGAGGAACGCCATGTCCTCGCGGATCACGTCGGGCATTGGCATAAACAGGTGCGATGACCGCACCATCACTTCGACCGGCTGGTTCGTGTTTCCAAACATGGCGATAGAAGCCATGCCTGATAGGGAATCCTTTCCGCGGGCGAATGTTCCCGACTCGCAGTAGGTCTTGAGCGTTGTCACGACCTCCTTGGGCATATTTTGCAGGTCGGCTACTTCATCGAAGCCGATGGCGTCCCAGATTCCAACCAATCCCATCTTGCCGCTGGCCATATTGAAAAACAGATTGGCCACAGTAGTTGGCCCGGTGAGAAGAATCGTGTATGGCGACAACTCCTGATAGCCGTAGCTCTTTCCAGTCTCACGTGGGCCGAGCTCCACCAAATTGTAGTTGGTCTCGGCCAGCGGTATCAGCCGCACCAAGTAATGCAATTTCTGACGGCGATTGAAGTGCGACGGTTCGAGTCCGATAGTGCGCAAGAGCAGATCGATCCATTCATCCGTGGTAAATTGATTGCGGCACGCCCGATACTCGTCGAGATCGAAAGTCGCAAGTTGGATTGGCTTCAGACTGTCGATCCAGAACGGACTGCGTTTGCCTTTCTGGTCTTCGTCGAATGAGTGCCGAATATCCAACTGCGCCCAAATGCCGCCCATCAGTAGGCGGTCGTACTCCCGCAAGAAGTGTTCGGGGATGTGGACGTACTTGTGTCCAAAGTTCTTCAGTTCGGCCCAGTACTTGTCATCTTCGGAAACGTACCGTACCTGCACCTTGTCGATGAAAGTGTGCTTCCCTTTATCCTTGACCATCGACTGCGCCTTGTTGGCTTCATCGGGGCGGACGAAGTTCGAGGAAAGGGTGTTGTTGACCACCTTCAGCCCGGCATCGATGGCCGCGGGGTCATTGGTGGCGCAATATTTCCCCAACAGGTATTCAAGGACAAAGACCGGAACATTGGCCCCCACCTTCACCTTGCGGACCAAGTCCTTGCGAACTACTTTGCCCGCGAACACGGATGTCGCTTTTTGGTCTAGCTCTGGCATCGCTAATCCTTACATTGAAATAGTCACATCGACCTTCAGCGTTGCTGCCAGTTCGGCCCCAGTGGCGGCATCGAGCAAGCATACCTCTACCGTCTTTTGTGGAATCTCCTCGGAAAGCATCACGGTGACGGTGTTCGGTTCGATCAATTTGTGATTGTACTCTGCAACTCTCAGTTTAACTTCGCCTGTAGCATCCTCGAATCCATACGAGGCACTTACCGGGACCGACACGCACTTCTTATTGGTCCGCAGTTCGATTCGCACCTTGGGAGGTTCAACTCCGAAAAGGTTCGACTCGCTCTGGCTCCCGGCAATCTGCACGGAGAAGAACCTTGTGGTTAGTTTCGCCGTGCCGGGAGTCAGCAACCACTGAATGCCGGTCGAGGGAGCGGAGGGCTTCACCGCCGAGCGCATCACGACGACGGGGACGATTAGTTCTTGTGGAGACAATCCGCCGTGGAAATACGCTCGCCCTCCACCCGGCGACTTGAAAACAGCGAAGGTCCACGGAGTCGCAATATCGAACTCGCTTTCCACGCCCAATGAAGTCAGTGAGGTCCGTAGATACGAAGGTTCGGCGTTTCCCCCGACGCCCACCCATACGCGGCGATGCAAGTCCTCAGTCTTGCCACCGGGGGAGTCGATCTTCACATCATCCCCTATTTCGTCGGCAAAAAGATGGCCGTGATCGGCCACCAGAACAATTGTCTTGATGTCGTGATCGGCCAGCACCCGCACGCCCCGACGCAATTGGCTCAGTACTCCGTCGATCTGGAGCCTGGCTTGGGCCATGTTGTCAGCCTCACCCAGTTCGTCGATTTCCTGTGACGTAATCAGGATCAACTGAGCGTTCTGAATGCCTTCCTTGAACTTCTTGCCTGGCTTGGGGAGCAGGTCGTCCAACTTGGCGTCGAAGACCGATACTCCCGCATTTTCTTTTAGAAACGTCACACGATCTTTGCGATCCTTGATGACCTTACCCGCGATCTCTAGCGCCAGTTTGCCGCCTCCCACCGTCACAACCTTGGCGGACTCGTCAGCCTTTGGCAATAATGCAGCCATGCCGATTTCGGTAATCGTGGGTATCGTGCCAATGGCGGGCTGAATTTCTAAATTGAAGTCATCCTTCAGCAACCGGCACAACTCGCGAGCCATCTCGAATCGAAGGGCGTCCACCCAAACGTAGGCTACCTTGACTTCACCCAGGAGCGGCTTCACCTGCTTCTCGAAAATATCGCGCTGCTGGAGCAGCCCTTTGATCGGATGCTTGGCTTTCTGGAAATAGGTGATGAACTGCTTCGCCAGTTCTGAGCCGACTTCGGTGTAGCGTTGCTCAGCTTTCGTGATGAGCTTTTCCAGCCCGTGATGCTGGTCGCTGGCAGCGAACTCAAAGTTATACTTGCGACTCTCCATGTGACGGTGATGCGTGTCGAGCAAGCACCAGGGCTCATCACCATCGGCGTAAGCTTTGACCAGAGCGGGAACTGTAGTCGAAGCCGTCTTGAGTTCCTTGCCAACCCGGTTGGCTTCGATCAAGACCTCGGCAGCGGAACAGATTAGCGCCCATTGAGCTTGGATCGGCGGAATCATGTCGGCCCAGAATCGGGAAAGGCGACACTCAGCCAGTTGTAAGAGATCCGGGCTCGCCATCTTGAGCAGTTCGCTTTCCACATTCACTAGCAACGCTCGCTCGACGCACAAGAAGGTTTCATTTTCCTTGAGTGGTTTTACGGGCAGCTCAAGGTGGTCGAGGCCAAGTTCCTTTTCGACTTTGTTGGCAATGGCCACATAGCTGTCCCGTACGTCCCGGCTGTTTCGCCATGTGCGCGCCAATCGTACGCTGGCATCAACACCACCCGCGCTGGTGGCCACTGGGACCGAAGAGAGCGACGATGGCACTTGCTTCTTGAGGGCGGCGAACAAATCCGTGAGCAAGACATGCCGTCCCAACTTAACCCGCCAATTCGACAGGGATTCGGCAGCGGGGAGTTCGATGTCAAAGCTAACTTGTAGCAGGTGCCGCAGTTCCTTCTCGGATTCTTTCTTGCCGATTTCCTCGTCGCACTGACTGTTATTGAGGAATGCCAAGGCGACTTCTTGCGGGTTGGCCGAGCCAAAGATTAGCGTCAGGACGCCCGTCGATATGTCTTTACCTTTGTCAGCGAGAGAATTCAGATCGGCCAGCGACAGCTTGCCCGACTCTACCTGCCGTTCGATTTCTGCAATTTGATCCTCGCCCAGAATGAGTTTCAGGGAATTCCGAGCCACGACGGATAGCCGGGTATTGCAAGCAGGTGGTTGTTGGCGGGGTTGCATGATAACCCCGGCACAATCGAGTTCGATGAGGGCACTATTTGTCTCGGTTCGTTCAATTGGCACGTAAACGACCAGACGAGGTGGTTTGCTGTCGTCGAGAAGATGATCGATCTCTTTTCGCAACCGGAAAAAGCTGCCGTTGTAACGGGCCACGGTCGTGTGGGGCAAGTGGAGATCCGCAGCTACAGCACCGTATGCTCGCTCCGGGTCATACCAGACCACCAGCCCCTTATCATCGACCTGCTTGGCGATGAGTTGAATGAGAGATTCGGTGACGACGGCCATTACTGCACCAGCCCTTTCTGCCGAAGTTGCTTGCCGATCGAGGACCACTCGTACCCACCTTTGAGCAGTTCTTCCCAATAGCTCTGCGCCTCGTTCCACGGCACGAGTTCGTGGAGAGGAGCAATGTTCAGGACAACGCCATCGTTGAGGTCCGGTTCAAGATGCAGGTTCGCTACCCGACGCAATTTATCCTCGAAGTCCCGCAGTTCAGAGAGGAAGTCTTCCTGTCGTTCTGTGTCCTTAGCCAGCCGTTTGGCTTCTTTGCCCGAATCCCCCGCCGAGGTCTTATGTGTGCGCAGCGTGCTTAGACGGCTCGTTTCTAGTCGAATCTTCGGTTCGACGTAATTCACCAGCGTTTTGAACAGTAGGTCTTTGTCCAGTCGTTGGTAGTAAAGCCAGATCGCATAGTTTTTCTTTGAGGACTGGAGCAGCCAATAGATCGGTGCTTTGCGACGACTCTTGGAATACCGGGAAACGTGATCTTCCCAGAAGCCGCCGCTGCCCGATTTGCGGAAGTACTCCCGCAGTTCGCTAACACCAAGGATTTCACAGGCTTCTTTGTCGATGCTATCGGCCTGATCCTTCCAGATGGCCTCGATGACATCCCGCACCCGACGCACTATGTCGTCGGAATGCTCGGGATCATCGGTGAGAATGCCGCCTCTGCTGATGCTGACCGGATATCCATCAGGGGTCCCTGTCAGCGGTAGGCTGTCCGCTCCTTGTAGCATTCCGGGCGAGCAAGCAGGAAGCATTCGAAATGGGCCAGGCACGACTCGTTCAAGGCCATCGTTGCAAACAAAACGAATGTCCCACCGGCCGAACATTGCCCCAACAAAATAACTGACTCTTCTACTTATTTCTTGGCTGGCAAACTGGCTGAAGTCGAGACTGAGTATGTTTCCAATTTCGATTCCCGGCCCTCGTTCCGGTTGACTTGCGTGGCATTGTTTCCATACTTCCTCCGTAACCCCATACTCCACGGATACTCTACGATCAAGCTCCAGCCGGGATTCAGCGAATGTCGATGCCACAGCACGATATTGTTGGAAGTCACTGCGAAGCGCTTCGGTCGAAATAGCATAATACGCGCTATGCTCCTCGTTTCGAGACTCGATAGCTCTTCTTAATTCGAAAGCCGCCCGACTGAGGTTTGCCAACACTTCCTTTTCTTTGGCACTCCCGCTGGGGAATGGGGAGGCACTCAAATAGCCAGCTTGCCAATGGCGACTACTGGTAAAGCAGCGCACCAGATACTCGAATATGGAGGAGTTCAAGATCGCCAGCGCGTACCAGAGTTCGCACTCAGTATCTGCATAAATGCCGGGGCCCCCGTTATCGCAGATGCCACCTGACGGCATCGGTCGTACGCTTAACCCTTTGTTTGTTACAAGTGGGTAAGTCAAACCATGTCGAAAGTGAAACTCTACCCCGGTGATGCTTCTTCCAATCGATCTTCCCTTTGCCACTTCCGCTTCCTTGATTTCTTTTCCCTCGTCTCGCCAATTCAGCAACAAATAGAAGTCGTAGAAAAATGGCGAGTAGTCTCCGCCTTTGCTATATTGAATCCAGGTTTTATCTTTTCCAATCTGGGTTGGGGCGACCTCCCAGCGCAGGCGCAAAAATCGCTCATTGTCTCCGGTTTGGCATCCTATAGCGACTTTGTAGCCGCTCTCCGCAAGTGAACGGTTAGTTCGGAACAGGTCTAACGCCCATTCTTTTATCCAATACGCAAATGGTGACCCCGGAAGCGATCCGAAGCTGGATTGACGCAGCGAATATACGTTTTGATTTTCTAACGAAGTTGCTACCGACGAAATGCAGGAGTTGAGTGCTAGGGATTTGTCATTGGCATCGACATCAAGCAATCGAAAGAACACACTCTGCTGAACAGGGCATCGAGAGAATGTAATGGCACATGTCTCGACGGCAGCGGTGTCAAGGACACCGTTTCCCAGATCAGCCAAAGAAGAAATTGAAGATTGCGGTAGCAGCACTTTCTCACGAAGCCCTTGGGCAGAAGAGATCGTAAGGAATGTGCGTGAGCAAATTACACCCACACATCCATTTCCTTGGCTTAGCTCAAGCATCCGCTGGAGGAATGCTGTATGAACCTCAATTTTTGATAGGGGATAAGTATCGTCGATATAGGACTTGCTGGGAATGCTAGCGTCACCGAATGGTGGATTCATTAGCAATACGTCATACCGCTTTAGGCAGAGGTCCACGAAGGCAAAGCCGCGCACTGCATCCTCGGCAAAGAGCCTACGCTGAAGCTTCTGGCCGTTATGCGCTTTTTCTGCGTACTGACGAAGTGCGTCAATAACTCTCACTTCCGCCTGCTCGAAGAACTGGTTGTCTGTGATGTCCGAGAGATCGAACATCGAAGCCTGTTCCGGCTTTCCGGCGAGACGGTCCATCATTGCTTGGGTGAACAAAAGAGGTTGGCCTTTGCGATCCGTAGCTCTGGTCGTCTCCTGAACCCATTGCTTCTTGGCTGCGGCTACGGTACCCCTAATTTCCTGATCGATCTTGAGGAGTGAACCAGCTTCGCCGGCGAGCTTCATTTTGTCAAAAACCACCTCGACCAGTTGCGCAAGCAGCTTCGGCTCCAGTTGGCCAACGAACTCCGTGAGCATCTGCTCTTCCCCGGGCATCGGTTCGGCACAGACGAAATTGGAGCGGGTGATCTTGGGCCGGTCTTTCTTCAACCCCATTTCTTGATAAGCCCGATGGCAACGAAGCCAAAGAGCAAGGGCCGCAATTTGGGCACATCGCAGGTCGATGTCGATTCCGTGTACGTTGTTGGCGAGGATCAACCGGGGAACATCCCGCCGCAAATCTTCCAGTTTTGGGTAGTCCTTCTTGAAGGCAGGCCCGAGTTCAGGATCGGCATACGCCTCATCGTATATGGTCAGAAGTAGGTCGAAGCAATGAAGAAGAAAGTGGCCGCTCCCGCATGCCGGGTCGAGAATCTTGAGTTCCCGTGGGTCTTTTTTGGGACGGTGTAGGATGTGGACAGGGACTTTGAGCAGTTCTTCTTGCGATAGATCATCACGTCCATGTGAAGTATCCTTGGGCTGCTGTTCGCCTTCTTTCAGGAAAATCTCAGTTTGACGCCGGACCATTTGTTGGCATTGGTCCCTGAGCTTGGTGTCGCCCTTTCGCATTTCGTGCCAAATTCGACCAAGTGTGTTGTCTGTTAAAAACCCCACTACGTAGCGGGGTGTAAAAAACTGATTCAGAAAGGCCAGTTCGTAGGAATTGCGAGGAGCGGGACTATCCTTGCGGGCTTGGTCCCTTAATTCCTTGGGGGTGAAATACTGGTACACCCAGCCAATAGTTTCGTCCTGCGACCAAATCTTTGGCCATTCCTCCCGCAACTCAGTTTCCTCGGGTTTGATCCCGCCGCCATTCAGCAATTCCAGCACTTCATCGAGCGTCTTCTGTCGAGGATAGAGGCGATTGGCCGGGTCGTTCGGATTGAACAACACGCCTATTTCGTCGGACAGCAACCCGCCCAGCCAGTCCAGAAAATGCCGGTAGGCAATATCCTGATGTCCCGTGTTAAACAGGCGCTCGTCCTCCGGATGATCGGCGAGATAGAACTTCACTCCGTTGGAATTGACGCCCCGGCTTACTGCTTCACGGAATTTCTGGCCGCCGACGTAGACCTCCCTTGCCTCCATCATCTTGTAGGCGCAAAGCCGGTTTAGATGCGTAAAGGCAATTTCCCGCACCAACTGGTCGAGTGCTTCTTTCGGTTTGAAGCCGCGGGCCTTGATGTGGCCGAGGTGATCGAGAATATCCTTACGAGCCATCCGCTCTTCTTCGGAAAGATGAGTCATCTTCGCGTTCGGATCAGCGGTGACTTGATCCCTCTTAGCGAATATGCCGAACTTTCCCTCAAGGTCCTGTGAAACGGACTCTTCGAGCAGCCTGCGGCACTGCGTCACGACGTTGCGGAGCTTATTGCGAATCTCTTGATTCATGATTACGCCGATACCTGCGGCTGGGACGCCGCCGCCTGTTGCTTCAGTTCCTTGAGCCGATTTGCCACGAGATCGTCCAGTGCGAGGCAAACGACTCGAATCGTTTCCACCGCGTGCTTAGACCAAGGGAAGCCGATGTCTTGTGCAGGTCCGGCAGGATCATCCTGGGAGCGGTCGGCCCGATGCACGATATCATTGCGACGTTTCACCGTGGCATCGAGAGTTTTCTTCAGATCATCTTCCTCACGGCCTAGTTGTTGAGCGATTTGCTCCCACGGATTGTCAAGGGCGAGCAAAACGCCCGTGACATGGATTCCTCTTTTGCCGCTGAGATAATTGAAACTGAGGCTGCTGATCAGTTTGTTCGCAACGAACAACGGGTCAGGATCAACCAGAATGCGAGCAACTTCATCAAGGGCAAAGGTGAGACTTTTGAATTGGTTCTTGATGTCCTCATCCGTCTTGGGCACAAAGTCTCGCCCTCTAAGCCGGATGACTTCCGGGAGATTGTTCCGCAACAGACTCGGCAGGTAGGTTTCCATCGCCGTGCTAGCGGTAACAACTGCTTGTCGCAACAAATTGCACAAGGCGCTGCGCTTGATCGATGCAGGCGAAATTTCCGCCAATTCCCGGATCAGTCCCAAGAATATTCCGTTGGAGATGACGAGTATGGATTCATCCTTCTCCGCGTTTGCAAGTTGTCGCAGCGAACGGAGTAGGTCCTCCTCGGTATTGAGGGCATCATGTTCTAGGAGACGAAATACTTTCAGCAGCAGGTCCGCAGGGCGAACGTTGTCCTCAAAGATTTGGCGGGGGCTGAGCATTGTTCACTCCAGAATGATGATTGCGCCTTCGTCGATGTACTTCTGAAGTGAATCGCGTATCAGATTGAGAGCTTTGTCGAGTTCTTCCTGCGTCTGAATGGGGCGGTTGAAGAACTCCGAAACTCGAACCTTTCGCACGGGTGCTTTCTTCTCGCCGCCAATGGACAGTTCTTGTAGCTTGACCAAGCCTGACGATTTCAGCCCATCTACGGCGGCAAGGTCCGATTCCATTTCAGTGAGGCTGGACTGGCCGAGCGACGTGCCGCGTTTCACCGATTCCTTGTCTTCATCGGTCCCAACCCGACCCTGTAGCGGAGACAACAGAACAGCGGCCATACTGGAATTGTTGGCCACTAGCGGTCCCCATTCGGTGCGGTTCTTAATCTCACCGATGGCCGACTCGTAGGAATTCTTTCGCCGGTCGAATAGTTCGCAATAAGCATCGCGATAAGCGTTCATCACCGCTTTGGTACCGGAGGCGATGTCATCCCACGAATCAATGAACGTCTCGGAATCCAATTGATGTTTCAGTTTCTCAACCGTGGATGCGAGTTCCGGCGAGGCGTTGTGAGCGGCAAGCCGTTGCCACACTTGATCCGTTGCTTGCCGGGCCTGCCGCAGAACGCCAATGGCCTCCGCATTCAGCGACTCACGGAGCTTCCGCACCTTATCTCGGGTTTCCCCGAAGTCCTTGCCATTCTCAGTGAGAATGCGAACGCAGTCGTCGGAAGCGGACGATTGAATTCCCATCAATGTCTGCTGGTAATCGGACAGCATCGACCGGATCGGGAGGCGGTGCGCTTCAGCAGTGGCCTTGAGCGGATAGAGCTTTTCCAGTTCCTCGGCGGCGACTTTCTTGAACGCCGTGGCGATGGCTCCTTCTTCCACATCGACTTCTTCTCCGGTCAGGTCTTCAAGCTGCTGGACAGCTTGCGTAAGAGTCTTAAGGCCGACCGATTGTCGAGGCGAGAACAGAGACGACCGGAATGCCGGATTGCTGGTGAAGGGCATACGCGAGGCTGGGTCTTGGTAGTTGTGGAAGCGGTTGCCCTGGTATGTAACTTCGACCTCACCCGCCCGGAATAACGTGGCGAGGATCAGCCGCAGCATGTCACGTTCCCAACCGTACGGCGTGCCGCCAAATCTCTTTTCCAACGCCTTGCCCATGCGACTGTCTTTGTTACCGTAACTGTGTTCGCTCTTCAGATAGTCGAGAACTTCCTTCGCAACATCGGCGTTCGAGTTGACGATGTTCTTTTGGCCATCCTTGATGACCAGCCCCAGTCCGTGATCGCCGACGTAGAAAACGTTGGGCAGTGCCTTGAGGTCAGCCGCCTTGAGGATGTGTTCGGCCTCGTCACCCTTCAGTGGCCGAGAACCCATTTGCAACTTCGGATACAAGTCAGGAACAACCTGCCCGAAGAGTTTCTTTAAGATTTCGCCGAGGCTCTTGCCCAAGGCGGACGCATCTTTCTGCACGCCCCGGAACATACCCGTTCCACGTTCCATCGCCTCGGTCAGCTTGTCCCGCAAGCGGGTTTCGAAGCCGTTCTTGGAGTTCTTCTCATCCTGAAGAGACGTTGCTTCGTCAGGGCTGATCTTTTGCTGGGCGCTGAGTTGGTTGTACTTGTCCACCATCTTTCTTGAGGCGTGAAGCTGGCCGACCAACTCATCAATTTCGGGCGTCAAGCAGAACAGCCAGTAGATATCGTTCTCATGGGACTTCTGCTGGCTTTCGGTGCGAACGTCCTCAATACGCTTGGTAAGTTCGTCGGCATCCTCGGCCACGCACAGGGTCAGCGGAAGTTCGCCCTCATCGCCAATACCCGCGCCATCCACGCTGATGCCGATGCGGAATGAGCGGTTCTGAGAGCGGAAGGTTTTGAATTCCGGCTCATCAAAAATTTGCTGGAGTGCGGTGCGTGTCAGTTCATTCCGATCACGGGGCTTCGGTTCGAGATGGCCCCTGCGTTCGGTTTCCCAGTTCTTTTCTTGGGCGGTCTGGAGCTTCCAGCCTTCCTCGGTATTGCGAATGAACTGGGCAGCATTCAACCGTTTAACGGCGGCTTGAACCTCACCCAGTGGCGTCGCCTTGCCTACTTCATCTACCAGGACAGCGGCTAAATTGGCTTCTGTGCGAGGCAGGTCACGAATGAATTCCAGGAGGCAGATGGCCTTAGCCGTGCGCAATGCCCAACCGTGATCTTGAGGATCGTCCTTGAATCGTTCAGCAATTTGATAGATGTCGGTGCGCTTCTCATTTGAGAGGTTGCCCTCTACTAGCTCGAACACTTTATCGAGCGTCACAAGCGCCCCAATGGGCTTCTTGGCGAACGCGGTACGATCCGACACCAGCATCTCGTATGCCTGCTTAATGATCGTACGATTGCTCCCACCGTAATGCCTCGGAGCGCCTGGCTGAAGGCGAATCCCCGACATAATCCCGATGCAGAGATCGATGTAATGTGGCGGGTAGGGATAAAAGTGAATGAAATCACTTTCGTTGATGTCCGTGCGACGGGTCGTCCGTTCGAGCCGTAGTGCAGCGTTCAACTGGCCTTGGTTCTCGGAGAAAAGTTTCTTCAGCGTTTTCTCGGCGTCCGTTTTCTTCGCCAGAACCCGCTTAGTAGCCACTTCCCGAATGTCGGAGGGCGCGAGATCTACCCGGTAGCGGAAGCGGTCCTGCAACTTGGCCAGTTCGATCCGCTTGGAATCAATAGCGGCGACCACCTCATCTAGTTTTTCTTGTGACGTAACCACGATCCAGCATGGAGCGATGATCTTTCGCTCCTTGAGTAAGTTCTTACCGACCTTGCCGAACTCTTCTATCGTCGCCCGCAAGTCTTCGATCTTGTCACCGCTGCGAGCGACGTGTTGCCCCACTTCATCAATGATGAACACAAGGGCTTTACCCTTACGGCGGCGGCGCCAGAGTTCGAATGTACGCTTGACTACCTTGCTCACGGAGATTGATGCGTCTCGATTCCGTTGGGAGTGCGACCACGAATCCGCCGAAGGATAGAGCTTGGGATCAAGCCGATGCAGAATGGCGCTCGCACGTGATAATTTCTGCGCTCCGATTCGGACTGTTTCCCAGTCTTTGTTCAGTAGAGTCTTGCAGGTGGTTATGAACTCAGGGAGTTTCCCTTCGGCTTCAAGTTCAATTTCCAATTCTGCAATGTCAAAGTCCTCTGAGTACCCAAGCTCACGCAGCAGGACGGTATACATCAACTCGGCAATTCGCTGTGTGACCTTCCTTGTGTCGGCCTCCTTCGCAACTTCAAAGAGGATGACTTGGGTTGGCGTCTTAGCGTTAATAAGGTCGAGCAAGGCGCTGGTACGGATATCGCCAAGTTGTTGCTTGAAGAGATTGGCGAATTTGCTGCCGAGGACCGTGCGGTTTTCCAGTGCATAACCGAGGTTCTTGGCGAACGAACTTTTACCGGACCCGAAGAAGCCCGAGACCCAAACGCCGACGCTTTCATGCGGATCACTGGGGGCCTCAGCGACGGCTTTCAGGAGGTCGTGGTACTGTTCACGAATACTATCGGTGGCGACATATTCCGTGATTTCATCATGGACAGATTGCTCGTCCGCCTGATCGACTTGTATGATCTCTTCGATCTTGCGGCTGAGATCACGTGTCAACAGATCGCCAATTGTCTTCATTCGATTAGCCTGTTCCTCAGCCATAGATTTTGACTCGATAGTTGCCGAGTGCTTCCCGATCTTTCAGGTCCATGAAACGTAGGCCCGTCGTGCCCTCGATGGAGCCTGGATAGAACAGGATCGTTGCCACCTTGGCTTTGCCTTGCATCTTGTCGAGGAGCATCGACATGTGGAAAATCCCTGGCGACATTGCTGCAACACGGGTCAAGAAGACGACCGAATTCTCCGGGCTGATTGACGCGAGTCTCCCTGCGAGTAGATCCCACAGCGGAATCCACACCCTACTCGATAAGTACGTGGCCACCTGCTGCTGGGCCTCAACATAGCCTCGCTCTTTTTCCAATCCAATGACCGCTTCGAGCCCTTCGTCATCGTCCTTTTGACGAACCTGCTCTAACGCCGACCAAAGAAGTTCCGACATTGGGATGATGTGAACCTCGTTCCCGACGGCTTCCAAGCGAGTGGCCAACAACTTGATCTCCCGGCGGAGTTCCCATTCATCAGTCGGGTCGTACCGCATGATCGCAAAGGGGAGGTCATGGTAGACGTTGATCCTCGGCGGCACAGCCTTTAGGTCACTTTCGAGAGGAGCGATACTATCTCTGAGCGAGGACATTCGCATACTCCTCAAGGGTTTCAGCGGGGAAGGTCAGCCTGGTAACACTGCCGGCAACATGGTACTCCAGCAGCTCACGCTGGTGAGCTTCAAACAGGAATCGCTCGACCCCTTCCCTCGTCAAGAAGAACAGTTTCCAGTCCGATAACTCGATCAATTTCGCTCCTGATGGTTGGTGCTGCTTCAGATAAAACACGACATACGCAAACGACTCGATCGGAAAGTAGGCGGGAGCGATTCTCTTGTTTACTGCCCCCTGAAGCACTCCGAAGTCCCGAAGAGCCGAGAGCAATCCTCGGGAAATGCGGGTGATCGTGGGTTTGGACCAATGGCCGATCGTCTTCCCGTCATCCACCCACTTTGCCAAGGACCGCTGGAAATCCAGCACGTCAATGTCCACCAAGCCCCGTGCATGCATCGGAACAAGAATTTCAGTAACGGAATCGTGAAGTAATCGGTCTGAACGAGCGGAATGGAAATACAACAACCGCTCCAGGGCGGCAGCTCGGAACTTTCCTCGGACGAGAGTAACAAGCGCTTTCGTAACTGTTTCTTCGCTGATGTAGCGTTGCCGGAAGATCGCCAAAATGTCCTCGACACGAGAACGAGACGCCTTACCAAAGACGTTATCCCGCTGCACCCGGTCAATGTTCTTCTCTATCGAAGCACCGACATCCCAGTGGGAAAGCAGCGTCTTCGTGTCGCCGATCAACGCTCCCGCTTTGATGATTCTGGACGAGTACGGAGCCGAAGTCCGATGCCGCTTCTTCGTGCTCAGTGCAGTTTGGGCAACCATGCTTGATCCATGCACCGTCATCACCTGCCCCTGCCGTATGCATTGTTGCTAATCCGATGGCATTTCGCCGCTTCGGCGCTCATTATCTCCGATCGCTCCCGTTACTGGCTTAAGGGAGCTTCGAGGTCTTCCCGCTTGAACAGGCGGCAACGCAGGCAAACCTCTCGAGGACAACGAAAGAAAGTCTTTGCCCGCCATCCTGGGGATTTGTGTGCCGAAATCGAACCCCATCTCCGACCGAGAGTGTATCAAAGGTTCACAATCTTCTCGCAACACTATGCCCACAACCGCATGTTGAGTTCCCCGTTAGAGGTCGAGCCGCCTCGGACTTTCTCTAAACTTAGGTCGGTCCGAGCCGCTTCTCGCCTCGAAAACGCAACGTTACAGTCGCACTGGATGGCATGAAATGACGGCCTAACTCCTTCGAAATCGAGAAATCGAGCGGCCACAAGGCAACAAGAGGGGTACT
>Ga0307374_10008703_pt1 | contig 15104 bp, 9 predicted proteins | sample OX3MG_FD_202532 | JGI IMG/M metagenome (GOLD analysis project Ga0307374, IMG submission 202532) | Soil microbial communities from Risofladan, Vaasa, Finland - OX-3 | ecosystem: Environmental > Terrestrial > Soil > Coastal area > Acid sulfate soil | place: Finland: Risofladan, Vaasa | collected... | reverse complement strand
GCCTGACCGTCGCGGAGCAGCTGCAGGGTCGCCCGCTCCCAGTCGTAGTGCTGGCGGATGTTCTCGTGCAGCTCCACCCTGCCGATGTGATCGCTCAGGGTGCGCATCGGTGCCCCGGCCTCGATGGGCTGAAGCTGGAAGGGATCGCCGACCACCACCAGCTTGGCCTCGTCCCGGGCTGCCAGCGAAACCAGCTCGGCGAGCTGGCGGTCGCCGAGCATGCCGGCCTCGTCGACCACGAGCACACCGCCGTAGGGAAGGCGCTCGACCTGGAGCTGGTGGAGCCTGGCGGCCACGGTCGTTGAGGCGATGTCCGATCCCTCCTCGAGGAGCTCGGCGGCACGTCCGGCCAGGGCACAGCCGACCACCTCGACGCCGGAGGCATCGAAGGCTTCGCGGCAGACCTCCAGTGCGTAGGTCTTGCCGACTCCGGCGTCCCCTTCGATCACCAGCACGCCGGCGGGGCTGAGGCAGATCTCCTGGATCATGGCCTTCTGGTCGGCGGTGAGTGTCCGGCGCGTCGCCATCGCTGCCGCTACGGTGTCGGCGCGGGCCACCCCGATGCCCGCGCCGGCACGCGCCTGGGCAGTCGCCACCATGCCCCGCTCCAGAGCGAGCATCTCCGGCGTGGTGTATCGGAGGTCGTGCCCGCTCTCGGTCCAGCGCAGCATCGCCTCGGGCTCGGTCTCGCCCTCGCGGAGTCGGGGCGACAGGGGCTGCACCGAGTCACGGTCGGCGAGGATCCAGTCGACCGTGGCCTCCAGCTGATCGCGGCTCATGCCCAAGCGCGCGTGCGAGGCCACGGCGCGGATGAGGTCGCGGCGGGTGAAGGTCGCCTGCCGGGCGGTCAGCCCGTGCACGCCGAGGATGTCCACCGACCGCTGCACGTCGAGGCGTCGCGGCTCGAGCGCACCGGGCTCCCGGCTGAACAGCGCCTCCACCGCATCACGGTCGAGTCCGACGCTCGCGGCACGCTCGTGCCATCGCGCGAAGAGATCCTCGGTGGCCGCAACCTCGTGCTTGCCCTCGCGTGTGTCGAGCGTGGCCACCTCGCGCCCGCTGCGGGTGGTCACGTCATACGCGGCCGCAGCGGCGTCGATCTGGAGCGACCTGCGCGAGAACTCACGCCGGTGGGCGGCGGTGATACCAACAACCGAGAAGCAGCCCTTGCCGTCAACCACGGTGGAGATGCCCAGCTCGCGGACCAGACGGTCGCGCCACTCCGCCTGGGCGATGGCTCCCGCAGCGGCAGCGTGCTGGTACAGGGGTTCGCTGTGCAGCTGGCTCCAACTCCCGTCCGGTCGCTGCACCCACGTCGGGACGGTGATGTGCGTGTGCAGCTGTGGGTCGACGGTGACCTTGCTGGTGGCCGGATCGGTCACCGGGCGGGCGGTGCGGTGCACGAACTCGGGCATCACCAACTTCGCGCACACCGCCTCGGTGGTCTTGTTCTCCGGGTTGTACCGCCGCGCCCAGCCGGCGTTGGCCTGGAGATACTCGGCGGCCGCCTGGACGCCCTCGCCGTGGATGCGCAGGATGGTTGACCGTGTGCGTTCGTCACCGATCGCGTAGAGAATGCTCACGTCCTTGGGTGCGGAGACCGTGACGTCGAAGGCGACGACCGTCTGCCTCCGCCAGTGTTTGCCGAGCTCCTCACCCGTCCGTGGATGTGTGCCGGCGAGCACCGCCGCAAAGTCGGTGTCGGTCACCTCGCCGTGCAAACCGAGCGCTTCCGCACCAGGCCCTCTCCAGCGTCCCGGCGACTCGCCGCGGGCGGTGTAGTACTCGATCTGCTGCTGCGCAACCGCCTCACGCAGGTACCGCACCGCCTGCTCCACGCTGGTGAGCTTGCCGATGGAGATCATCGCAGAAACCCGTCCTGCACGAGCTTCAGCGTAGGCAGAAAACGCCTACACAGCGCTTACATTCTCGATTCGTTCGATCTGGACGGAATCAGCGATGCAACTGTGTGCGTGTCAGGGTGGTGGATGCGAGTGCGCGACGGAGCGATGCGGCTTCTGACGTTGTAGCGAGGGGGCGAGCCGCGGGAAGGATGCCGAATGATGAGCGCGGCGACGGGAGAGAGCGAGCGCCTTCCATGGGATCGCAGACGGTCGCGACGAGCGCGCTGGGTTTGAACTCCACGCTCCGACCCTCCCAGCCGTGGATGCCGCTAGCGCTACCACCCCCAAAGTTCCCCCAGAGGAGGGCCGGTCAAGGCCAAGCGAAAAGCCAGAACCGTCCCGATCATGACTGACAAGGACTACGCTTGTCGAGCGCTCGTCGCGTTTCACGACTCCTATGCGTGAAGTGTGGAGGGCGCCTGACGCGTAGATTCGGCGGGATGAAGGCGATCGGCGAAGCCCGCACGTTCCGCGAAGGCCGCATGTTCCGCGTGGTCGGCGAAGGCCGCAGGTTCCGCGAAGCCCGCGAGTTCCGCGACGGCCGCGTGTTCCGCGAAGCCCGCGAACGCCGCGTGTTCCGCGAACGCCGCATGTTCCGCGAACGCCGCATGTTCCGCGTGGTCGGCGAAGGCCGCGTGTTCCGCGTGGTCGGCGAAGGCCGCGTGTTCCGCGAACGCCGCAGGTTCAGCAAAGGACGCGTGGTCGGCGAAGGCCGGGTATTCAGCGAAGCCCGCGAGTTCCGCGAGGCACGCGTCTTGCGCGCCGGCGAGTCGCGGCACAGGCGCGAACCCAGGACTGCACGTGACTTCTGATTGGCGTGTGCCTACACTCGGTGCAGTGCCGCTAGGACAAGACCATGCTTCGTCGAACCTCGGCAGCGGCTCTAGTCGCTGGCTGTGCCTCGTAGCGCGACGGCGGCCAGTGACATTGTCGACTTCATGCACGGCCGTCGCGCCGACAACTCCATCGGCAGCCTGATGATGTCCTGCTGCGCGCAACCTGAACATCGCCGCGCCTCTGAGCGGCTTTGCCTCGGCGTCGTCCCCCACCCAGTCCTCGACGAAAATGCGACCGCGTGCCCGAACGCACCACCGCCGTCTCCATGCGCGGCTCGCCTGCAGCACCGCAGGGTGTTGGCCGAGGGCTGAGCCCTTCGGGTGAGGGAGGCGAATCGCGCGGGCGTGCTCGTGGAACGATGACCCAAGATCCCCGCACGGCCCAGGCCGGGGATGTTCAGTTGGTCATATGTCCGGAGAGTTCTGGACCAGACCTAGAGCACTCGCCTTGGGGTAACGTACAGCCTGAGGGATCGCGCGGTGATAGGGAATGGCGTTTGGAGACGGATCATCTAGACGACGGCGTTGTCGAGTTGGCCGAGCTGATCAAGAGAACTGTAGCTGGCGGTGACAGCCCCGAGGCAGCTCTGCGGCGTGTTTCTCGTTTTGCACCACAAAATACCGTCGATCGCGCGCGGGTACTTTACGAGCGACGCGTCGGCCGCATCCGTGATCTTCGGGATCCCTATGCGCTCGTCGACGCGGAACTTCGCAAGGGGTACTGGTATCCGGGACCTTCGGACGACGACGTCTATTGGCCTGCCCTCCGGCTCGAGCTTGTCAACAGCGGCCTTGGCGAGGCGATACGTTCGGTAGAAGACAGCTCCAACCGCATCGTGGGGCTCATGCGACCTCCGGGCACGTCCTCCATCGACACCCGAGGCCTCGTTCTCGGATATGTGCAGAGCGGAAAGACGACAAACTTCATGAGCGTGATCGCCAAAGCGGCGGATGTTGGCTACAAGTTGTTTGTGGTGCTGTCAGGCGTGACGGACAACCTGCGCGCCCAAACCCAGGAACGCCTCGAGTCCTCACTCGTCGGTGACATCAGGTACCGCTGGTTCCTTCTAACCGACATCGACAATGACTTTCTCAATCCTGGAAACGCCGCCAACCTTCTAGGTCCCGGTGATGATCGCCTGCTCGGGGTGATCAAGAAGAACCCATCGCGCTTGCGTCGTCTCCTGCGCTGGCTCGATTCGGCGGGCCCAGCCGTGACACAGAACTGCCCGATGCTGATCATCGACGACGAGGCGGATCAGGCGAGCGTCAACGTCGGGACGAAGAATCGCACAACGCGAATCAACGGTCTCATCAAACAGATTCTTGAGAAGCCCAAGGCCGCGTACGTCGCATACACGGCCACCCCATTCGCCAACCTCCTGATCGATCCGAGCTCTCCTGCGGATCTGTATCCGCGCCATTTCATCGTGGAACTACCTCGCCCCGATGATTACTTCGGTCCAGAGAAGATCTTCGGACGGGAGCCGCTGACCGCTGAAGAAGCGGAGGACGGACTCGACGGACTCGATCTTGTCCGACATGTTCCACCCGAGGACGTCCCGAGGCTTCTCCCGCCTCGCACACGAGCGGAACTGGACGGCTGGGATGCGGAAACGACGCCCAGCCTCGAAGAGGCGATCCGCTGGTTCGTTCTAGCCACGGCGGCGAGGCGGCACCGAGGAACGGGCAATCGCCACTCCACAATGCTTGTCCACACCTCGATGATGGCGAACGCGCACTTCAAGTTGCGCGACGTGCTTGGCTCCGCGCTGGATCGGCTCCGAGCCGCGTTGAGCCGTCGCGACGAGAGCTTGCTGACGAGCCTCGAGACTCAATGGGAACTCGAAACATTTCGAATGCCGGCAGCGGTGTTCGGGCGGCATAAGGCGGCGTGGGGGGACGTCGCGACCCACCTGGAGGAAGTTCTCTCCGACTTGACGATTGTCGTTGACAACTACATGTCCACCGAGCGTCTTGCCTATGCCAAGGATGGACCTCCCGTGACCGCGATCGTCATTGGTGGCAACACGTTGTCCCGAGGTTTAACCCTGGAGGGGCTGGTGTGCAGCTTCTTTGTCCGCGCGGCATCGGCTTATGACACGCTGCTCCAGATGGGCCGGTGGTTCGGTTACCGGGAAGGATATGAGGACCTCGTGCGAATATGGATGACCGAGGATCTGGAGACCTGGTTCTTCTGGCTCGCCACGGTTGAAGAGGAGATCAGGCGTGAGATACGCCGGTACGAGGAGCTCCAACAGACACCCCTTGATGTGCCGGTCCGGATCCGCTGTCATCCGGCGATGGCCATCACTTCGGCAGCGAAGATGCGGGCGGCCGTACCGTCGAAGATAAGCTTCGACCAGGATCGTGAGCAGACGATTCTCTTCAACACGGACTCCGCATGGCTTCAGACCAACCTCGAAGCAACGAGGGAGATGCTTCGTCGCCTCGAGGCAGGTGGGTTTAGGCGTCAGGGCGGCCAGCATCGGCCGGTCTTTGAGAACGTGCCGGCTGACGAAGTCTCGGCCTTCCTGGCTCGATACCAGTTCCACCCGAGCGCGTACCGGACACGGGCCGACCTCCTACTCGGGTATATAGCCGAGCAGACCGCACAGGGATTTCTGACCAGGTGGTCGGTTGTTGTGATGGCCCACCCTGACGATACAAACGGCACAGTCGAACTCGGGCTGGATGGGCCAGTCAACCTGATCCAGCGCGCACGACTCGACATGCCCAACATCCCGCACGCAAACATCAAGAGTCTTGTCTCCACCGTCGATCGGCTGGCGGATCTCCAACTGGCGCAGGGGGAAGTGACGAAGCAGTTCGGGAGCAAGGTCGACGACAAGACGCTTGCGGTTTACCGGGAGGACCTACTTGGCAAGGTCGGGCTCTTGTGCGTATATCCGATAAAGAAAGACTCGCTCCCTCGGCGGATGGACCGAGATCGCCATGACGGCCGCCGCCAGCGCAAGGAACTCGGCGCCGAAGAACACGTCGTGGGGGTCGGGATCTTCTTCCCGAAAGCGGGTGGCGACGTGAAGACATATTCGTACATGGCCGCGGATCTCTCGAAGGTCGAGCGCGAGCCGGACGACCTTGATGTCGATGAGATGGACGAGGCGGATGAGCGCGCGGCACAGCAGGAGGAACAGACGACAGTTGTCTGATCGATCGGATGTTGCCTTTGCCCTGCTGCAAGCCGAGGCGCCGGCGGAGCTGGTCGCTCGCGACAGCGACCTCGTGCTTCCCGGAGGTGCCGTTCAACATGCGCGCGACGCACTCGGGCGCCTCCACCTTCTGGTTCCGCTGGCCGAGGACGAGCCGGCTGCCGAGGACGCTGCCAGCAGAGGGGTCACCATGCACACCCATGAGCTAGTCGACCGCGACGTCGTGCACAGATACGCCGATGTCACCTGCCAGATTGCCTCTCTGCATGACTTGTTCGCTGTGATATGCGATGAGATGTTGGATGCCATCGCGGCGGCGCCAATGAAACCCGGAGTGGCCTGCAAGGCCGTCGTCGAGCGCTGGCGGGAGCTGATCGGAGAGCCCTCCGAGCGCCTACTCAGCGGTCAAGCGCTCAGCGGCCTGCTGGCGGAGACTCACGTTCTGGAGGCTCTCGCGCGGATGGACCCCACCAGCGCGCTGAAGGTGTGGACTGGGCCTTCGAAAGGACGGTATGACTTCATCGGCCCAGGGCTGGCTCTGGAGGCGAAAGCGACCACAGCTCGTGAGCGGCTGACCGTCGAGATCCATGGCGTGTCACAGCTGGACTTTCCTAAAGACTCGAGACTCTTCTTGAGTGTCGAGAGACTGGAGTCGGTGCCCTCGGGCGGCGACTCGGTTCCTGACGCCGTTGAACGGCTGCTTGCATGCGGAGTGGACACTCGCGGACTGATGCGCGCTCTCGGTGAAATCGGCTACAGACCCGCCGACGCAACGGCGTACCTGAAGGTGCGCTTCCGCACGCTAGAGCTACGGTACTACTCCGTCGATGAGAACTTCCCACGTATCACTGCGCTGTCGTTCACGAATCGCGACGTCCTCGAGCGGGTGACACAGCTACGGTATGTTCTGGACCTGACGGGGACACCACCTGCATCATTGCCTCCCATGGAAGTGGATGGGATCATGCGGGACCTTGTCGCCGAGGGCGCATGAGTGAGACCTCTGGTCTTGTACTCGGAGCCCTTTCCGCCGGGGGGCAGCATCGACGCCCGAACGGTGAAACGTGCGCTGGGTCGCTCGACATACGACCCTTGGTCTGTCTTCCTTCGTGAAACCCTGCAGAATAGTTGGGACGCGCGATCGGAGCCCGATGGGCCTATATCGTTCGGCGTGGATGCTTGGTTCGCCACTGAAGATCAGCTTGGGGTACTACGTGAGACGATCTTCGCGGCGCTCCCCTCCGGCTCCGCGCTGGGGGTTGACTTGGAAGATGGGGCGTTACCGGTCCTCGTTGTCAGCGACTGGGGAACCCGAGGACTCGGCGGGCCGACACGGGCTGATCGAGCCACGAGCGAGCGAACGGACTTCATCGATTTCGTCCGGAACATCGGGCGCGACCAGAAGAAGGGCTTTGCTGGAGGGACGTACGGTCTCGGCAAAGGCGTGCTCTTCCAGCACAGTGTGCACGACACAATTCTGGTGTTCACCCGCACCACGTTCATGGACCGCCCGATCTCCCGCTTCATGGGACTGGCTGTATCGGAGCCTTACGAAGATGATCGCCTCCGGTTTACTGGACGGCACTGGTGGGGCATCGAGGACGAGGCTACCGGGGTAAACCCCGTCCAGGGGCGGCCGGCCGAAGAGCTCGCACTCGCTCTGGGAATGGACTCGATCCCTGAAGGTGAGACAGGTACGGCGATCATGGTCATCGCGCCAGCAGCGCTGGACGAGGGGGACTGGGAGGGAAGAGATTCGATCGACGACATTGTCGGTCGGATCGTCGACGCAGCAGCGTGGCATGCATGGCCACATATGAGCGGCAGCATCAGAACGCCCAGCATCCAATTCTTCTTCTCGTGTGAGGGAAGCCGGATCACACCTCCTGACCCGAGCCACCACCCCGTCCTGAAGCACTACGTCGGGGCCTATCGCCGAGCCGTCGATTCGTTGCCGGCATCTTCTCACGCTGAAGATCTGTACACCGTCAGCGAACTCACGTCGGAGCGGCCGGCCAGACGCCTCGGAGTGCTCGCCTATCGCCGCTATCCGCGTGAAAACCGCGTGGCCACACCTCCTTTCGGCGATGTGGACAGCCACGTGGCACTCATGCGGGCCCCACGACTAGTCGTCAAGTATCTTCGCGTTGGCAGCGACGCCGAGGCCTTTGCAACTGCTGGAGTCTTCGTCGCCGATGCGGAGTTGGACGAGAAGTTCGCCCTCTCGGAACCGGTCACGCACGACGACTGGATTCCACAGCGCGCCCAAGGGGAGCAGTACGAAAGAAACCCGGTACGGCAAGCGCTCGACCGCATCCGTCGGTCGTTCCGTGCAAGGCCGGTCCCGCCCGTGGTTGGCGAGTCGGGTCACCTGCCGGGTGTCACAAGCCTCGCTACGATGCTGGGGGGGCTGCTTGCGGGCATGCCTGGAGGTGTCGACCCGGGCATACCCGCCGGTACGGCCAGTGGGGTCCCGGCTGGCCCAGCAGGCGGCGACGGCGGAGTGGGGGGAGGCGGAGCACCGCAGCGACCACGAAGTCAGGCAGTGGCGCGAATCGGAGAGAACGCGAGCCTGCTCGTCACCGAATCAGGGGAGGCGGCTGTCGAGTTCGACGTGTACGCAATCGCGCCCGATGGCGCGACCTTACGAGTACACGCGCTGCCAAGAGTTGTGCTTGAAGGCGCAGCTCTCGAGGCGCTGGAGGAGGCGCCCGCCGGCGCGCCCGTCCCGCGCGTTATCGGTTGGCGGGCTCGCAATACCAGTGATCTTGTTGCGGGCGACGTCTTGACCATTACCGATCGGTCGGAGAGAGAGTGGGTCGTTCGTATGAGCCAGCCGCCCGATACAGCAGTGACCCTCACGCTGCGGCTGGAGGCGACGGCAGGCTAATGCGGGCGCCGGTGAGTTTCGGATATCTAACTCCCAGATCGGCACGAGTGCGTGCCGGACAGTGGTCGGTTAGAACCACTGGCGCGGAGGCGTCCGTGCCGAGCGGCGTCCTCCCAGGGTGGGACTATTTCACGCCTGTCCAAGTCGAACGGGAACTAACGGTTGACATGCCGGGACTCCGCGCCGACTGCGGTCTTCCGAGCGACGCGCGTGTCAGCGCGGTGCTTGGATGGCATTCTTCGTTGACCGGCATCCGCGGAGCTGCGGCTTTCGATGTCGCAGAAAGCGACGCCACGATAGTGCGCGTGGAATTGGAACCAACGCAGCTCGGCGGCAGCCTGACCCTGCAGTCGAAACTGGTCCTGGCCACCTCCGCGGAGGGTCGCTCGGTGTTGTCGCCTCATCGCGCCGGATGCCTGCTCTGGTCCGAGGAGACTCGCATCATCCTGGAAGGCGAAGGTCACCGGTTCCCGATTCTGCCACTCGACTTCATCAGTGCCGGGATCGGCGGTGGAAGATCGTCTTCCGGTTGGTACCTGGAGGGTACCAACGAGGATCTGTCCTCGTCAGGGGTCGGCTCGCTTCGCCTCCTTGTGAACACGTCGAACCCGGTGATACTCAATCTTCTTACGGATCCCGGCGACATCCAGGCGGTGGCGATACAACAGTTCATGCAGTACGACGTGTACCGCCAGCTCGTCATGGCTGCGTTGCACAATGATGACCTGCTCGATGGCTTGGAGCACGAAGCGGGGACGCTCGGCGAACTTCTTGCCACCACTGTCCGACGAATTTTCGACGCGCAGCGACTGGACAGTCTCCGAGGGGACTATTCGCAGCAGCCCGGCGAGTTCGAAGCACTGCTTCAAGCGAGGCTTCGCTTTCTGGATGCTCAATCATGATGTTCGTTTATCCACGGCTGGATACCACTGTCGCCTCAGAACTCTTGGCCGAGTACACGGGTCTCGACATCGGTGCTCTGGGTGGGCGGGCCGCATACGCTCACCCCCGCGTCCAGTGGTATCCGACAGCGCCGAATCGGGTGGACGAGATGAGGCTGAGAGACCTTCGCGACACCGTCCTCGGCATCGCAGCACAGTTCGGGCACCCAGCTGTCCCGAGCCAGCGCTCGACAGGCTATACGCAGTTCGATCGGAGCGTTGCACCTGCGATGTTCCGAATCATGGAGATCGTTCCATCGGACGCAGCAAACGAGGGCGTGTGGTCGTTCCTCTCTCTGGTACTACTCCCAGATGTGTCCCTGTGGCGGTTTCCGAATCGCGATCGCCGTGAGAACTACGAGCGGGTTCTCGGCCGTCCGCGTAATGTTTTCCGTCGGCTCTGGTGGCGGTGTTTCGCCCTCGGCGACGCAGCGGACGGCGCCGTGTCCCATCTTCTCGAAGACGAGGCGGTAGGGCTGTTCGAGCGCCCCACGCTGGGTGGGGACCCGCGTGTCGCGACTGCCATTGCCGCTGCTCACCTTGAGCGTTTGACAAGCTCCTCCACCTCACGAACTGAGGTGATGAGGCAAGCAACGAAGCGTCTGCTCAGACTTTCAGCGATCGTTTCTCTGAGCGCACTCGGAGACATGGAGTTGATGAAAACCGTGGGGGAGGTATTCGACGTCGCGACCGCGGTGGTGGAGAACGATCAGAGCAACCGAACCCGCACGGCGACAGGTACCTGAGCGTGTGGGTTGGATCTCGCGACGGCCGACACTTCGACGCAAGTTTTGTAATCAACCAGCACGTAAGCCTGGTGATCTTGTACGAGGCCGCTGGCGGAACGGCGGACCACGCTCGCAACACGGAGTACTCCAAAGGACTGATTGAGATCCTCCTCCGGCTGGGGGAACTCGGGGCCCCATCGTGGAAATCGATGTCGAGTCGAGCGTCACACAGTTGCTCCCCGTTGAGCAGCGGCGAATTCGGTTGAGACGGCACGCTTACCCCATTTCACTATCGGGGCTCTCTCGTAGTGCAGCGTCGGGCTTGAAGAGTGACATCTCCACGGCTGCGCGACATCCGGGGAGCCCTCCTGGCTCCGCAAAGGGAGGATCGAGCAGGAATCTTGCGATTCATTTGAGCGGGCTCAGACTGACCGCGACGGAGCTGTCGGCCTATCTATCCGAGGCGCGGTCGGAGTCGCGTTGACAACCTGAGGGACAGCCCACACCGACCGCGCACGCCGAGGCCAACCAGCATCGGCTCTCCGGCTTCAACGGCGCTTGCAGAGCACACGACGGATTGGGTGGCTCGACGGCTCAGGAATCACTCGTCGAGCGCTCCCTGTCCCTGGATTCGCGTAGTCCGGTCACCGTTCGAAGTAACAACTCGCTCGCAGCGGCAGGATCGGCGTGTTCCCAGACACGGAGAACAGTCCAGCCAGCCGCCACAAGTATTGCGTCAGTCTCACGGTCACGCTCTTTGTTGCGTGTGAGTTTTCGAGTCCAGAAATCGGCGTTCGTATGGGGGACGACGAAATGATCGGGGCAGCCGTGCCAGAAGCAACCATCGACAAACACGGCGAGACGTTCACGCGCGAACACGAGATCGGCGGTTCGCCTGACAGCAGAAACCGGACGCGCGCACACACGGAAGCGCAGTCCACGGCGGTGTGCAGCGGATCTGAGGCGGCGTTCCGGAAGGGTATCCCGCCCACGCGTCGCGACCATCGTGTTCCTGGAGTTTCGTGACGAGGCCCATGATCCCTTCGGCGCCACCCACGCGGGGGGGTTAGACGGAACCATCGGAAGTCGCAGATATCGAGCTCCGGATGGGCAGTGCTGCAGTAGCCGTTTGAGCAGCTTGCCGATTCAGACGGACATGACGCACAGCAGCGGCATCAACCCTCGTCAGAAGACGCCGGCGCATATCCGGCTCACCCTGCATCTCGTCGAAGATAGCCTCTATCACCGATCTGGCGAACGACAGATCGGCGACGGGCAGCTGCGAGGGATCGACGTCTGGCATCGCATGGCCGACGAGCTCTACGGATCGTTCTGATTCCAAACGAGGCGAACGCTCGCCCGACCGGTATGCCGACCCAGCCTCCGTCGCGACCCCTGACGCGATGGCGAGGAAATGTCCGCGCAACTCGGTGGGAATCCTGACACGCATCTTGGCCACATCCAAGCCGAACTCGTCGTCACGAGCCGCAGGAATATCGACCGCCACGCGCGCAAGTTTTGTGTGCTCGTCGACCGTGCGCAGACGGGACCACCCACCGGCCTGAACCAGTCGATCATGACGATAGAAGTAGAAGCCCTGCTGGCGATTCCACTTCGCAGGGCCGCCTGCGCGCTGATGGGCGTCCGCGGATGAGAAGGTTTGCTGCGTGGGCAGCACGAACGGGCGCACGACCACTGGCTCTCCGCCGTCGGGGAAGAAGACGCTCTGTTCCTCGAGTGCTATCGTCCTCGCCTCGTCTCGCGCAAATGGATCCCACGCGCGCAGATCCTTCCCATCTAGGGTGATGCTCACCCTGCCGGCGCGTGCCTCGCCAGCCAGAAATCGGTGAAACACCATTTCCAAATGCGCTCGTACGTCGCTTGCGAGAGTCGCGAAGGCCCTGCGCGCGGCTGCGCCGTCTGGATACTTGTAGTCCAAGATGCGGTCGAGTCCCTCCCAAAGAACCACGGTCCCAGTGTGTGCCCGCAGAGGTGAGATCAACTGGTCGAGTACCTCGTCGGGCTCGATCCTGAGAACTTCCCATCGGTTCGTCCGAGCGACGTGATCAAGGTCCCAAGAGCAGACCTCGATCCTGCGTCGTTCGTGACTTCTTCGACTCGCTACGGTCAAGCAGCGGCACTGGCTGAGCGAGGCAGTTTTGAGGCCGAGGCCGTACCTGCCGAGTTCCCCAGCCTGATACGTGCGTTTCGACCCGTATCTCATCGCCTCTTCGAGCACGCGATATGACATGCCCGTTCCATCATCCGTTATGCAGATCCAGGAGCCGGTGCCGTCGAAATGGAATTCGAGCTCGACGTGCCGGGAGCCGGCAGAAATGCTGTTGTCCACGATGTCCGCGATCGCGGCTGGGAGGTCATACCCGATATCCCGAAGAGAATCGATGAGTCGGCGCGCAGACGGCAGCAGCGTGACACTGCCCGTCATACCATCACCGCCGGAATTGCGAGTTGTGCGGACGCGCTGTCCTTCGGTAAAGCCGCGCCCGTCGAACAATGGCGTACAACGGGACAGTCGCCACACCTTGGAACGGATGGTCCGCACACGGTCCGTCCGAGCGCAAGGACCGCCGCGTTGAAGGCGGGATCGGGGCCTCTCTGGCCGGCGAGCGAGAACAGGTCGAGCCGGGACTGCCAGCGGCCCCCTGTCGCGCCGAGCCGAAAGACTCGTGATCCAATGCGTTCCGTGTTTGTGTCGACCAGGACGAGGCGTCGCCCGAACCCGAACGCGAGCACGGCGTTGGCAACGTTTTCGCCAACCCCGGGAATGCTGCGCAACCCGATCTCGTCATCGGGAACGCGGCCGTCGAAATGATTGACGACGGAGATTGCTGCCCCGACGAGCAGGTCGGCGCGCAAACCGAGATCCAGCGCTACCAGCCCACGCTTTGCTGCACCGTTTGCGCCGCGCTTAAGGCATGACGGCGAAGGCGCGAGCAGGAGGAGCCGCTCATACACGCCTCGAACTCGGGCGATCGGTGTTCGTTGGAGACAGAGCTCGGCCATCAGTACGTGCCACGGATCTGCGCCACGCCGCCATGGATGGGTCTCGGGTTCCGCGGTATGCCAAGTCAGGAGTGCCTCGCGAAAGCCGACTTCCGGGGTAGCCGTCCTCGACCGCGTTGAGCGAGTGGCCAAAGCCAGGTGCACACCTCTCCCGACTGCTTCGGCCAGCATCGGAGGCACAGCGTTACCAATCTGGCGGAAACGCACACTGGGCGGGCCGGCGAATCGGTACCAGTCAGGGAACGTCTGAAGACGAGCGGCCTCACGGATAGAGAGCGTGCGGTCGACCTCGGGATGTATGTACCAGTATCCGTCCTTCGCGATGTGCGCGGTTATCGTCCGACTCAGATTGTCCCATTCGAGCCGCTTGTATTTGTCCCGGAAGATGTCGTTGCGATATCGCTGTAACCGCGCAGGAAGGTCATCGTAGGTCTGCCCGGGACGCAAGAGCGCGAATGCCTCAGCATCGTCGGGCCGCACGGCGCGGGTGATGTGGTCGTAAATGAAGGGCCGCTCGTGCCGCGTCAATCCACGTCGGAGACGGACTTGGAGCTGGGACGAGGGTGGCCCCTCGTACGCGAGGGTTTCAGCGCGCTGATCCGCACCGACGGACGGCAGATCCGCGATTGCGTCTCTCAAGGTGTTGCGGCGCGGCAACGGCTCAGGCCACCGCATCCGGCCGCCGGCACTGATCCCAACAAGGAAGAGACGTGACCGAAACTGTGGGACGCCGTGATCGTAGGCGCCCAGAATGCGCGCCTCGGTCGTGAATCCCAGGCTCCTCAACCCCTCTTGGAGGCCGACCAGCACTGCCGCGTCGTTCCAAACAGCAAGGTCTGGGACGTTCTCAACCAGGACCGCTCGTGGCTTCAGCTCGGCGACCACCTGAAGGAAGCTGTCCCACAGGTGTGCTCGAGCGTCATCGCCGGAGCGCTGGCCCGCGTCGACGAGGCTCCGCAATCGCTGCCGCCCTGCACGCGAAAATGGCTGACAGGGGACACCGCCGGCAACGACATCCACGCGCTCGATCCCCCAGGCCGCGAGGTGATCAAGAAGGTCTCGGGGGTCGGTAAGGTCGCCGCAGTACCCCAGCCCGCGGAGATTGGCAACGTGGGTCTCTACGGAGAATCGATCACTGTCCGCGCCCGCAAGGACGGAGAATCCGGCGTCATGAAGCCCCAAGCTAAGGCCGCCGGCGCCGCAGAACAACTCGACGGCAGTTGGAGATGCCTGCCGAGCCACCCAGGCGCGGACTTCTGCCAAGTACGCTGGGCGGGGCGCATCCATTGGTCGGTGCAGGCGAAGAACACTTCCCCGATGCAGAGGGACCGCGGTCCGAGATCCAACTTTGACTATCACGCTTCCGCTCCCGGAGGGTACATCCGTTCGGCTGGAATACTACCGCTGCGGTGGGCGGTCATGCTGCCCACCGTGTGCCGTCCCAGAGGATCATTGCAGTGACATTGGACCACTTGCGGAACGCACGGGCGGACATCCTTGAAGCGATCATCGCCGCAGATTCCGTGCGATGCGCATTGTCTGCCGCACAGATCTTCGGCTGAAAGTGTCACGACCGTTTGGTCTCGGCGTCGGATTCGCGTCGGTTGA
>Ga0307374_10008702_pt1 | contig 15104 bp, 15 predicted proteins | sample OX3MG_FD_202532 | JGI IMG/M metagenome (GOLD analysis project Ga0307374, IMG submission 202532) | Soil microbial communities from Risofladan, Vaasa, Finland - OX-3 | ecosystem: Environmental > Terrestrial > Soil > Coastal area > Acid sulfate soil | place: Finland: Risofladan, Vaasa | collected... | reverse complement strand
CGCTGAAGAAGTCAACGCAGAGCCGATTCACTCTTCATCATGCCGATCGCCCGAATGGCTACTCCGCCAGGTAGTCGGTCGGTGGATCCAGGCTTAGGTGGAGACTCCATGGGAGCATGGTCGTCGATCCGAAGAAAACCGTCGCCGGGTGTCGATCGGCCGACTGCTGGCACCGTCAATCGGGACAGGAGGTCGCCGACCGAGGCGATCCCGGACCCAAGGAGAAAGCCATGCGCTACATGTTGATCATCGCCAACGACCCCGAGATCCACCCGCAGCCGGGCGGCCCTGGCTGGGACCAGCTGATGGCGGACTACGCCGAGTTCAGCAAGCAGCTGGCCGACACCGGCCGCCCCTTCACCGGCGACCCGCTCAATCACCCGAGCACCGCCACCACGGTCCGCGTCCGCGACGGCGAGACATTGACGGTGGACGGTCCCTTTGCCGAGACGAAGGAGTGGATGTCGGGCTACTACGTCATCGACTGCGACGGCCTCGACCAGGCGTTGCGGGCGGCGGCCATGGTGCCTTCGGCCAAGTTCGGCTCGGTCGAGGTCCGTCCCCTGGCGGAGATGTAGCGCTGGGACCCACCCGGAACCACGATCGGCCCGGCCCGGTGGACGACGCGCTCGAGTCCGTCTACCGGGCCGATCGTGGCCGGGTGCTGGCCCGGCTCATCGCCATCCTCGGCGACTTCGACCTGGCCGAGGACTCGCTGCAGGACGCGTTGGTGGCCGCCACGTCGAACTGGCCCCTCCACGGCGTGCCCGACAACCCGGCCGGTTGGCTGGTGACAACGGCCAGGCGCAAGGCCATCGACCGCCTTCGGAGCACCTCCGCCTCCGACCGGCGGCAGCGGGCCTGGGGTGAACTGTCGATCACCTGGGACCTGGACGACGGTTCGCATCCCATCCCCGACGACCGGCTGCGGCTGATCTTCACCTGCTGCCATCCGGCGCTCAGCCTCGAGGCCCAGGTGGCGCTGACCCTGCGTTCGCTCGGGGGCCTCTCGACCGGCGACGTGGCCAAGGCCTTCCTCATCTCGGACCAGGCCATGGCCCAGAGGGTGGTGCGGGCCAAACGGAAGATCCGGGCCGCCGGCATCGCCTACCGGGTGCCCTCCCCGGCCGAACTGCCCGAGCGGTTGGCCGCGGTGCTGGCGGTCATCTACCTGATCTTCAATGCCGGCTACCTCCCGCCGACCGGTGCCGAGCTGGTCAACGTGGACCTTTGCGACGAGGCCTTGCGCCTGATCGGCCTGGTGATGGACCTGCTGCCCGACGAGCCCGAGTCGATCAGCTTGGCGGCGATGATGCACTTCCAGGACGCCCGCCGCCAGGCCCGGGTCGATGCCGACGGCGTGCCCCTGACGCTGGAGGAGCAGGATCGATCGCGTTGGGACTCGGCCAAGGTGGCGACGGGACTGGCCTTGCTCGACCGGGTGCAACGTACCGACCGGATCGGCCCCTACCGGTTGAAGGCCTCGATCGGGGCGATCCACGTGGCCGCGCCCAGCTCGGACCATACCGACTGGGCCACCATCGTCCATCTCTACGATCTGTTACTCACGTGGGAGCCGACGGCGGTGGTGCGACTGAACCGGGCGGTGGCGGTGGCCATGGCCGACTCGCCGGCCGCGGGTCTGGCGCTGGTGGATGATCCGAGCCTGGCCCGGGACCTCGACGGCTATCACCTGTATGAGGCCACCCGGGCCGATCTGTTGCGCCGCTCAGGGCTCGTGCACGAGTCCGCCGCCGCCTACCGCGAGGCTCGGCGTCAGACCGACAACGTGGCCGAGCGCCGATTCATCGATCGGCGGTTGCGCCAACTGGCTGACGACATCGGTTGAGGTCCACGGTGGCTCCGGGCGGCGTCTACTTCCGGCCTCAGGTGGTGCGCACGAAGTCGACGACGACGCGGGCCAGCTCGGGGCCCTTGTCCTCCTGCAGGAAGTGGCCGCCTCCGGCGATGGTGGTGTGCGGCTGTCCCTTGGCTCCCGGAATGCGCTCCTGGAGATGGCGGTCGGAGCCCGCGGTGATCGGGTCGCCGTCGCTGAAGGCGGTGAGGAACGGCTTCTCGAATGCGCCGAGGACCTCCCACGCGGCGCGGTTGGCCGCGGCGGCCGGGTCGTCAGGCGAGATGGGGACCAGGGTGGGGAACTGGCGGGCCCCTTCGGCGTAGGTCTGGTCGGGGAATGGCGCGTCGTAGGCGGCAATGACGTCGGGGCCGAGGTCCGACACGCACCCGCCGTTGACGATGGCCCCGGTGGGGAAGGTCTCGACCTCCTGGGAGAACTTGAGCCACCCGAGGAAGGCGTCCCCCGGGTGCGAGTCGCCCGTGGGCAGGAACGTGTTGGCCGCCACCACCCGGGCGAACCGCTCCGGATGCTCACCCACCAGACGGAGCCCGATCAGCCCGCCCCAGTCTTGGCACACCAGGGTCACCCGGCTCAGATCCAGGTGGTCGAAGAGCAGGGTGCGCGTCCACTCGACGTGGCGGGCGAACGTGTACTCGGTCCGGGGCGTCGGCTTGTCCGAGCGGCCGAACCCCACCAGGTCCGGGGCCACGGCTCGAAGCCCGGCGTCAACCAGCACCGGGATCATGTGACGGTAGAGGTAGCTCCACGACGGCTCGCCGTGCAGGAGGATGACGGTGTCGCCGTCCGCCGGCCCCTCGTCCACGTAGTGGACCCGGAGGGTGCCGCCATCCTGATCAGCGATGTCGGCGTAGTGAGGGGCGAACCCGTAGCCGGGCAGTCCCTCGAAGCAGCGGTCCGGGGTGCGGAGAACCTCCATCGAGCCCACCTCTCTTCCAGTCGTCGCGTGCTACTGGAGGGTAGCCCGCTGCTCAGCGCAGGGCATTCTTGACGAAATCGTCGGTGCCGTGCCCGACCTCCAGCCGGGTGCCGGTGTGCCAACTCCCCCGCAGGTGCCGACGGATCGACGCCGGACCATCGGCCGTCCCCCGGGCCGCCGAGTGCCACAGGTCGGCGTGGTGGAACAGCACGTCGCCCTGCTCCTGGTAGAGGGCGATCTCGCCCGGCACCCGCTCGAATCCGAGGGGGATGCCGGCCACCCCGCCGAAATGGCTGCGCGGCAGGGCGCGCAGGAAGCCGTTGGCCGGCGAGGTCGGATCGAAGTGGATGGTGAACGCCATCGCCGGCCACATGTCGAGGTGGGGGCCCGACTGGTGGTCGGTGTCCGCAACTGTAGGCCGGCACCCACGAGCGGCCCGGACGATGCGGCGGCACCGGCGACCGACGACAGGTCGTACCATGCAGGGATGAGCGATGAGACAGGCAACGATCCGGCGGACCAGCCGTTGATCGGCCTCAAGCCCCGCAGCTATCAGGTCACGGACGGTCCCACCCGGGCACCGGCCCGGGCCATGCTCCGCGCTGTCGGGATGACCGACGACGACTGGGACAAGCCGCAGATCGGGGTGGCCTCCTCGTGGAACGAGGTCACGCCCTGCAACCTGCCGCTCGATCGGCTGGCGAAGCAGGCCAAGGACGGGGTGCGCCATGCCGGAGGATTCCCGTTCGAGTTCGTGACCATCGCGGTGTCCGACGGGATCTCCATGGGTCACGAGGGGATGCGGGCCTCGCTGGTCAGCCGCGAGGTCATCGCCGACTCGGTGGAGACCGTCATGCACGCCGAGCGGTTCGACGGGCTGGTGACACTGGCCGGATGCGACAAGTCGCTACCCGGCATGTTGATGGCCGCGGCCCGGCTCAACCTGCCCAGCGTGTTCCTGTACGGAGGATCGATCCTCCCCGGGCGTGTGCGGGACCGAGCGCTCGACATCACCTCGGTGTTCGAGGCCGTCGGTGCCCATGCCGTCGATGCCCTGTCCGACGAGGAGCTCAGTCTCATCGAGCACAATGCCTGCCCGACCGAGGGCTCGTGTGCCGGCATGTTCACCGCCAACACCATGGCCTCGGTGGCCGAGGCACTCGGGATGTCGTTGCCCGGCAGCTCCTCGGCCCCGGCCGTCGACCGGCGGCGGGACGATGCCGCCTTCGCCACCGGCCAAGCGGTGGTGGCACTCCTCCGGGCCGGCATCCGCCCCCGGCAGGTCATGACCAAGGAGGCGTTCGAGAACGCCATCGCCGTCACCATGGCGCTCGGTGGCTCCACCAACGCCGTGCTGCATCTGCTGGCCATCGCCAACGAGGCCCGGGTGGAGCTGGCGCTCGACGACTTCAACAACGTGGCGGCACGGGTCCCCCACCTGGCCGACACCAAGCCTCACGGCAAGTACCACATGAGCGATCTCGACCGCATCGGGGGCGTGCCGGTGGTGCTGGCCGAGCTCCTCGACGCCGGTCTGCTCCACGGTGACTGCATGACGGTGACCGGACGGACCATGGCCGAAAACCTGGCGGAGCTGGCCCCGCCGGCGCCCGACGGCGACGTGGTCCGGGTGATGAGCAATCCCATCCACACCCAAGGCGGGATCGCCGTGCTCACCGGGACCCTCGCTCCCAACGGGGCCGTGGTCAAGGTGGCCGGTCTCGATCAGCTGACCTTCGACGGGCCGGCCCGGGTGTTCGACGGGGAGGACCTGGCCATGGAGGCCATCCTGGCCGGCTCGATCCAACCCAACACGGTGGTGGTCATCCGCTACGAGGGACCGAAGGGCGGCCCCGGCATGCGGGAGATGCTGGCGGTGACCGGAGCGATGAAGGGCGTGGGACGTGGCGCGGACTGCGCGCTCATCACCGACGGGCGGTTCTCCGGTGGGACCCACGGGTTCTGTATCGGACACGTGGCGCCCGAGGCGGTCGACGGGGGCCCGATCGGGCTGGTCGCCGACGGGGACCGTATCGTGGTGGACGTGGTCAACCACACCGTGGACCTGATGGTCGATAACGACGAGCTCGCCCGTCGACGAGCCGGGCTCAAGCATCCTGCGGCGCGGTACACCACCGGCGTGCTGGCCAAGTACGCCCGGCTGGTCACCGGGGCAGAGCGCGGCGCGGTCACCGAGCCCTGAGTCGGAGCGTTCGGCGCCATGGCCCGGTGGAGGGACTTCACGGCGTCCGACCCCGAGTTCGCCAGACTGGCGGAGACCCGTGTCGTCGACGACGGGTTGGTGGCGGTCGGGACGCTTCGGCGTAACGGATGGCCCCGCATCAGCCCGGTGGAGCCACTGTTCGTGGACGGCGACCTCTACCTCGGGATGATGTGGCAGTCGAAAAAGGCGCTCGACCTACAGGCCGACCCGCGCTGCGTGGTGCACAGCACCGTGCACGACAAGTCGGGCACCCAGGGCGACGTCAAGATCTACGGCCGCGCCGTGGCCGTCGAGGATGCGGAGGAGCGGGAGCAGTACTGCACTGCCCTCGAGGCCCACATCGGCTGGAGGCCCGACGGGGACTTCCATCTCTTCGCCGTCGAGGTGACCGAGGTCGGGTACTTCGCCGTGGTCGGGGAGGGCCACCAGACGAGGACCTGGCGGGCGCCCTGAGCGAGGCCGGGGTGGGAACGAGTCGGAACGGGCGTGACTGCTTGTCTGCGCCCCCCGGTTCGTGGCACAATGATTGGACTATGCGTATCAGCCCGTCCCACCTCAATATCCTGGTACTCGTTTCGTAGCGCATACGACGCCTGCTCGCCGTGTGCGCTTTCCGACCTCCCAGATGGGAGGTCGTTTTCATGCCCGGGCATATACCGCGTCCCGGACCACACCGACCAACCACCGACACCACGACTGACCGCTGGAACAAGACAGAGCCGACAAGGGAGCACCCGATGGAACTCACAGGAGCACAAGCGCTGATCAAGAGCTTGGAGATGCAGCAGGTGGAGGTCATGTTCGGCCTCCCCGGTGGCGCCATCCTGCCCGTCTACGACCCGATCATCGACTCGTCGATCCGGCACATCCTGGTGCGCCACGAGCAGGGTGCGGGGCACATGGCCGAAGGCTATGCCCAGGTCACCGGCCGACCGGGCGTGGCCATGGTCACCAGTGGGCCCGGGGCCACCAACATCGTGACGCCACTGGCCGACGCCTACATGGACTCGATCCCGCTGGTGGTGGTGACCGGACAGGTGCCTACCACGGCCATCGGGACCGACGCCTTTCAAGAGAGTGACATCACCGGCATCACCATGGGGATCACCAAGCACAATTGGTTGATCACCGACGTGAAGGACATCCCGAGGGTGGTGGCCGAGGCCTTCCACGTGGCCACGACCGGCCGTCCCGGACCGGTGCTCATCGACATCCCGAAGGACGTTGCCAACCAGAGGATGGAGTGGTACTGGCCCGAGCCGTCCGACCTCGACCTTCCGGGGTACCACCCGGTGACCGAGGGCGATCCGGCGTTGGTGCGCCGGGCCGCCGAGCTGCTGCTCGCCGCCGAGCGGCCGGTCATCTACGCCGGTGGGGGGATCCTGAAGGCCCGTGCCGCCGACGCCCTCCGCGAGTTGGCGGAGCGGACCGGCATTCCGGTGGTGACCACCCTGATGGCCCGGGGCAGCTTCCCCGACTCCCACCCGCTCTGCCTGGGCATGCCGGGGATGCACGGCAACTACACCGCGGTCACCGCCATGCAACGCTCCGATCTGCTGATCGCCCTCGGGAGCCGGTTCGACGACCGGGTCACCGGTCGGGTCGACTCCTTCGCCCCCGAGGCCAAGGTCATCCACGTCGACATCGATCCCGCGGAGCACAACAAGGTCCGACTGGCCGATGTGGCCATCGCCGGCGACTGCCGACTGGTGATCGACGAGCTCCTGGTGGCCCTCGACGACCTCGGACTGTCCCACTCGGACGCCACCCGGGGCGGGCGGGGCGGTGCCCCGAGCGACGCCGTGTCCGGGGCTCCGGAATCGGCCGGCTCCCTCGCCGCCTCCCACCCGCGGGACCGGTTGATCCCCTGGCGGGCCCAGCTGAGTGAGTGGCAGCGGCGCTTCCCGTTGGTCTACGACCAGCAGCCCGGCTCGGGCGCATTGAAGCCCCAGTTCGTGCTGGAGGCGCTTCGCGACGCCACCCCCGACGACACCATCGTGGCGTCTGGGGTCGGGCAACACCAGATGTTCGCCTCCCAGTGGTGGCAGTTCGACCACCCCTACACCTGGGTCAACTCGGGCGGGCTCGGCACCATGGGCTACGCCGTGCCGGCCGCTATCGGGGCCAAGGTGGGCCGGCCCTCCACCATGGTCTGGGCGGTGGACGGGGACGGGTGCTTCCAGATGACGGCGCAGGAGCTGGTCACCGCCAGCTCCGAGCGGATTCCGGTCAAGATCGCCATTCTCAACAATGCCTACCTGGGCATGGTCCGGCAGTGGCAGGAGATGTTCTACGAGGAGCGCTACTCCGAGGTCTACCTCTCACCGGACCTGCCCGACTACGTCGGGTGGGCGGAGGCCATGGGATGCGTGGGCATGCGGGTCGACTCCTCGGACGAGGTGGCGCCGGCCATCGACAAGGCCAACGACATCGACGACCGGCCGGTGGTGATCGACTTCCGCACCGACGCCTTCGAGAAGGTGTACCCGATGGTGGCCGCCGGGTCCTCCAACGACGACATCCTCGTCGATCCGTCGCTGGCCGAGGACGGCCGGCCATGAGTGTGTACGGCGCCGACAAGCGCCACCACACCCTCACCGTGCTGGTGGAGAACAAGTCGGGCGTGCTGGCCCGGGTGGCCGGGCTGTTCTCGCGCCGGGGGTACAACATCTTCAGCCTGGCGGTGGCGCCTTCCGACGACGAGCGCTTCAGCCGGATCACCATCGTGGTGGACGTCGAGTCCTCCCCCCTGGAGCAGATCATCAAGCAGTTGGACAAGCTGATTCCGGTGGTGTCCATTACCGAGCTGGACCCGGCGGTGTCCCGCGAGCGGGAGCTACTGCTGGCCACGGTGGAGGCCGGACCCGACACCCGGGGGCAGGTGATCCAACTGGTCGGCGTCTTCGAGGGGAAGATCGTCGACGTGGGGCACGACCGGCTCACGGTGATGCTGGCCGGCGCCCCGACCAAGCTGGACGACTTCGAGGATCTCATCCGCGGCTACGGCATCGTCGACATGCAGCGGACCGGTCGGGTGGCGTTGCCTATGCTTGACCGGTCCGGAGACCACAGTCCGCGGCTTCATGCGGAACCCCCGCTCGGACACCACACAGAGAAGGCAGGTTGATCACGATGGCCACGCTGTACTACGAGAAGGATGCCGACCCGAGCCTCATCGGGAACCGCAAGGTGGCGGTGATCGGCTACGGCTCCCAGGGCCACGCCCATGCGCTGAACCTGTCGGAGAGCGGCGTCGACGTCCGGGTAGGCCTGCGGGCGAGCTCCTCGTCCACGCAGAAGGCGGAAGAAGCCGGACTGCGGGTCCTGTCGGTGGCCGATGCCAGTGCCGAGGCCGATGTGATCATGATCCTGTTGCCCGACACCGAGCAGGCCCGGGTCTACGAGGCGGAGATCGCGCCCCACCTCGGTGCCGGCGACGCGCTGTTCTTCGCCCACGGCTTCAACATCCGGTTCGGGCTGATCTCGCCGCCGGCGGACGTCGACGTGGCCATGGTGGCGCCCAAGGGCCCCGGCCACCTGGTCCGGCGGACCTACACCGAGGGCGGGGGGGTGCCGTCACTGGTGGCGGTGTCCGCCGATCCGTCGGGGAAGGCCCACGAACTGGCCCTGTCCTACGCCCATGCCATCGGCGCCACCCGGGCCGGGGTGCTCGACACCACCTTCGCCGAGGAGACAGAGACCGACCTGTTCGGCGAGCAGGTGGTGCTCTGCGGAGGACTGACGGCACTGGTGCAGGCGGGGTACGAGACGCTGGTGTCGGCGGGCTACCAGCCGGAGTCGGCGTACTTCGAGTGCCTGCACGAGCTCAAGCTCATCGTCGACCTCATGTACGAGCAGGGGATCGGCGGCATGCGGTTCTCGATCTCGGACACCGCCGAGTACGGGGACCTGACCCGGGGGCCCCGGGTCATCAACCAGGCGGTGCGTGATGAGATGGGCCGCATTTTGGGAGAGATCCAAGACGGCACGTTCGCCAAGGAGTGGGTGGCGGAGAACGCCAACGGCCGCCCCAACTACAACGCCCTCCGTCAGGCCGGGTTCGACCACCCCATCGAGAAAGTGGGGGCCGAGCTGCGCGACATGATGCCGTTCGTCACGGCGGGGAAGCAGAAGATCCAGGACGTCTCGGGGGGCTGAGCCCGGACCACGGGGGGTGAGCCGGTGACTCGCGACGACGAGATGGTGGGAGCGGTGGATGACGTAGCCGAGGTGAAGGTGCCGGGGCTCGAGCCCACCTTCCGCCATCTCGACGACCCGGACATGGGTTGGCAGCAGGTGAAAGCCATCCGAAACGCCGACGGCACCACCTCGTCGGTGTGGGAGAAGTGGCTGGCCTTCTCACCCGACCCCCAGTACCTCTCGCTCTACGCCAAGTGGGACCCGGGCATGGTCATCCGACGCCATGGCCACTACAGTCCCCACGTCATCTTCGTGATCACCGGGGAGATGTGGTGCGGTGACCGGCACTGCCCGGCCGGGACTCATGTGGAACTGCCCCTCGGCGCGGCGTTCGGTCCGTTTGTGGCCGGTCCCGAGGGCACCATGCTGCTCGAGGTGATGATGGGCGACCCCCGATCGTGGGGTGACGACCCTCAAGCCTTCCTCGATGCCCTGCAACGCAGGGGTGCCGAGGCCCTTCCCGATCCGGCCATCGAGCTGCCCGACTGGCTGGTGGACCTCCGGTCCCGCTGGGTTGTCGACGGGTAGTAGCTGGCCGGGGATGGCCGTTGTCGGGTCCTCCTATGCAACGGCGGGTCCTCAGCCGACAGTTCACATGCCGTCCGCAGAAACGCCACACCCTGTTCCGTCGAGTTCGCCGATTCGTAGGTGGTTGGTAATCCGAGCTGCTCTCCGTCGGTTGGACCCCCGTGACGAGAGTCAGGCACGGGGGTCGCGGTTGTCGCAACGAGTTCACTCCGATTTAAATCGGAGTGCCATCGTTGCTGGCCCTATATGGTGGGAAGTTGCCCCGGGGTAACCGTAGATGGCACCCGGCCATAGAACGGGAACCAGGATCGGTCGCTGCACATGGACGGTCGAAAACGGGCCGCCGAGGGATCGAGATCATCGCTGGCGCGGCACACATGGCGAATGTATTCTCATGTCCGTTACGCACGTGGACCCACGGTGGAACCACAGTCGGAGGGCGTCGCATGGACGAAATGCAGAGAGTTCGGGAGTGTCCGAATTGCGGTTCGGACGATGTGCCGAAACTGATCGTCCGCGGTGCTGAGACTGCACCTGACGGATTGAGCCTGCAGTGTCGCGCCTGCAACCGCGAGTGGTCGGGGGATCGATCCGACCACCTTTGGGCTTCGTAGTCCTTGTACCTGGGATTCGACCGCCAGATGGCGCAACCCGGCCCCATCGGGATCAGGCGGCGATGGCACCGACCACGTAGTTGATGCAGGCGCACAACGACGCCACGTCCTCAGGGTCGATGGCCGGGAACATGGCGATCCGTAGCTGGTTGCGGCCCAGCTTGCGATAGGGCTCGGTATCCACAATGCCGTTCGCCCGCAGGATGCCCGCCACCGTTGCGGCATCGATGGAGTCGACCAGGTCGATGGTGCCGACCACATGGCTGCGATCCTGCTCCCGACTGACGAAGGGCGCGGCGAAGTCCGAGTTGTCGGCCCAGGTGTACAGGGTCTCGGCCGACCGGTCGCACCGACCGGCGGAGAACTCGATCCCGCCATGTTCGTTGAACCAACGGACTTGGTGGTCGAAGAGGAAGATGGTGGCCAGGGCCGGGGTGTTGTAGGTCTGGTCCAGCTTGGAGTTGTCGAGGGCGATGGTCAGGTCCATCGATGCCGGCACCCAGCGCCTGGTGGCACCGATGGCGGCGATCCGATCTTGCGCGGCGGGGGAGAGCAGTGCCACCCACAGGCCCCCGTCCGATCCGAAGCATTTCTGAGGGGCGAAGTAGTAGGCGTCGAACTGATTCGGATCGATCCGCAGCCCGCCGGCGCCCGACGTGGCGTCTACCGCCACCAGCCCTCCACCGGATGTCGGCGGCGGCACGCCATCGGGCCGGGAGATCGACATCATGACCCCGGTGGACGTTTCGTTGTGCGTCAGTGCGTACAGGTCGATGTCGCCGTGGGCCACGGCAACCGGGTGGGTGCCGACCTCCGAGGCGATGATCTCGGGATCGTCGAGGTGGGGCGCGTCCGCGGCGGCGGCGGCGAACTTCGAGGAGAACTCTCCGAAGGTGAGGTGCTGGCTCTTGCGATCGATCAAGCCGAACGTGGCGGCATCCCAGAAGCAGGTGGTACCGCCGTTGCCCAGCACCACCTCGTAGCCGTCGGGAAGGGCGAAGAGCTGGGCCAGACCCTCTCGGAGACTCCCTACGACCGACTTGACCGTCTTCTGACGGTGGCTGGTCCCGAGGTACGTCCCGGCCGATGCCGCCAGGGCCTCGACGGCTTCGGCGCGCACCTTCGAGGGTCCAGAGCCGAATCGGCCGTCGATGGGGAGCAGGTGCGCCGGAATGGTGATGTCAGGGGTGTCGGTCACGTATGGAATCATGGCACCATGGCTCTCGGGACCGAAACCGGCGGTACCCGGTCGATGCGCCGATCTGCGGCGAGTCCATGACCGGACAACGCATTTCCGCCCGCATCGCGGCGGTCTCTCCATCGGCCACCCTGGCCGTCGACGCCAAGGCCAAAGCGCTCCAGGCCCAAGGTGAGAGCGTCATCGGCTTCGGTGCCGGCGAGCCCGATTTCCCCACGCCCGAGCACATCGTCGCGGCGGCGGAAGTGGCGTGTCGGGACCCCAAGTCCCACAAGTACACACCGACGGCCGGCCTTCCGGCCCTTCGGGAAGCCCTGGCGGTCAAGACCCGGCGGGATTCGGGGCTCGAGGTACCCGCGTCGCAGATTCTGGTGACCAACGGAGGCAAGCAGGCCATCGCCCAATCGTTCGCCGTCCTCTGCGACCCCGGCGACGAGGTGCTGGTGCTGGCGCCGTACTGGACCACCTACCCCGAGGCCATCGCCCTGGCCGGGGGAGTCCCCGTTGTGATCGCCACCGACGCTGCCAGCGGGTTCCGGGTGACGCTCGACCAGCTCGAGGGGGCGCTCACCACACGCACCAAGGTGTTGCTCTTCGTGTCCCCTTCGAACCCCACCGGGGCCGTCTACCCGCGCCGCGAGATCGAGTCCATCGGCCGATGGGCGCTCGAGCACGGCCTCTGGGTGCTCACCGACGAGATCTATGAGCACTTGGTCTACGGGGAGGCCGAGCACCACTCCATGCCCGTGTTGGTACCCGAGCTGGTCGACCGGTGCATCGTGGTGAACGGGGTGGCGAAGACCTATGCCATGACCGGGTGGCGGGTCGGATGGATGATCGGTCCGGCCGACGTGGTCACTGCGGCGACCAACCTCCAGTCCCACGTGACCTCCAACGTATCCAACGTGTCCCAGCGGGCCGCGCTGGCCGCAGTGTCGGGCGACCTTGATGCCGCAGGGGCCATGCGGGCGGCGTTCGACCGCCGACGGATCACCATCCACACCATGCTCAACGCCGTCGACGGGATCACCTGCGTTCTGCCCGAAGGTGCGTTCTATGCCTTCCCGTCGGTCGAAGGACTCCTCGGCCGTGACATCCGGGGTCACAAGGCCGGCTCGAGCGCGGCGCTGGCCGAGCTGGCTATCGAAGAGGCCAAGGTTGCCGTGGTGCCGGGTGAGGCGTTCGGCGCCCCGGGCTACTTCCGGATGTCCTACGCCCTGGGCGACGACGACCTGATCGAAGGGGTGTCCCGCTTGGCCACCCTGTTCGGTGATGCCTCGTAGTCGCAGGCCGATGATCTTCTACAGAAGGGAACACCATGGGTAGGGTGCTCGTCACCGAAAAGTTGGCCCAGCCGGGACTCGACCTGATGGCCGGGGCCGGCCACACTGTCGACGTGCAGCTGGAGCTGACACCCGAGGCGCTGGAATCCGCCATCGTCGGTGCCCAGGCCCTGGTCATCCGCTCCGCCACCACCGTCACCGCAGAAGTCCTCGCCGCCGGCACCGATTTGATCGTGGTGGGTCGGGCCGGCATCGGGCTCGACAACGTCGACGTCGCCGCGGCCACCGATCGCGGTGTCATGGTGGTCAACGCCCCCCAGTCCAACATCCTGTCGGCCGCGGAGCAGGCCATGGCGCTGCTGTTGGCCCAGGCGCGCAACATTCCTCAGGCTCATGCGGCCCTGGTGGCGGGGAAGTGGGAACGCTCCAAGTGGGAGGGCGTCGAGCTACACGGAAAGACGCTCGGCATCATCGGTCTGGGTCGGGTCGGCGCCCTGGTGGCGCAACGTGCCCTGGCCTTCGGGATGCACCTGGTGGCCTACGACCCGTTCGTATCGGCTGATCGGGCCAAGCACATGGGCGTCGAGCTGATGAGCCTTGACGATGTCATCGCCACCTCGGACTTCGTGACCGTCCACCTGCCGAAGAACGCCGAAACGCTCGGCTTAATCGGCAAGGACCTGTTGGCCAGGGCCAAACCCGGTCTCCGCATCATCAACACGGCGCGGGGTGGGATCGTGGACGAGGAAGCGTTGGCCGAAGCCGTACGATCCGGACAGGTGCAGGGGGCGGGCCTCGACGTATTCGCCAAGGAACCGACCACCGAGTCACCGCTCTTCGAACTGCCGTCGGTGGTGGTTGCTCCTCACCTCGGGGCGTCGACGGCCGAGGCCCAGGACAAGGCCGGGGTCACCATTGCCGAGCAGGTCATCCTGGCACTCAACGGCGACTTCGTCCCGTTTGCCGTCAACGTGGCCGCAACGGACGTGTCCGAAACGGTCCGCCCCTTCATGGGGCTCTCCGAGCAGCTGGGACGCATCCTTTCCCACCTCAATGACGGCCTTCCCGACACGCTGGAGATCGAGTACCAAGGAGGCCTGGCCGGAGCCGGTACCGGCATCCTCACCCTTTCGGTGCTCAAGGGCCTGTTCGCCACCGGCACGGCCGAGCCGGTCAGTTACGTGAACGCCCCCCAGCTGGCTGCGGAGCGCGGTCTCGAGGTGCGGGAGACGTCGACCGTCACCGCTCACGACTACGTCAACCTGATCACGCTGCGCAGCGGCGACCACTCGGTGGCGGGGACGCTCACCGGACCCCGGACCGAGCCGCGTCTCGTGATGATGGACGATCACACGGTCGAGGTGCCACCCGCCCCTCACATGCTGGTGGTGCGCAACGACGACCGGGCCGGCATGATCGGGGTGGTCGGGACCATCCTCGGTGAGGCCCAGGTGTCCATCTCCTCGATGGCCGTGGGTCCTTCGGCCACTGGTCACACTGCCCTGATGGTGCTGTCCACCGACCAGAAGGTGCCTGATGCCACCTTGGCTCAGCTACAGGCAGCCGCCGGTATCAGCGACGTGCACACCGTCGAATCCTGAGAGCACTCTGGGCGATGACACTCGACGATCGCACGTCCCTGGCCGAGGATCAGGTGATGACCATCTTCCGGTCCCGCCTACGCCACGACGGCGAGTCCGCCTACCGGAAGGTTGCCGCCGAAATGGAAACAGCCGCCCGCGCAGTACCCGGCTTCATCGACTTCAAGATGTTCATCGCCGATGACGGGGAGCGGGTGTCGCTGATCACGTTCGCCACACCCGAGGCCCAGCGCGCCTGGCGGGACGACCCTGGACACCAGCGGGCACAGCACCGGGGACGGGACGAGTTCTACGTCGAGTATTCAGTGCAGGTCGGACACTGCACCCACCTCTCCCAGTGGACGCGGCCAACCAGCTGAGCCGTCGGGATCAGTCGTCGCGGTCCGGATTGAGGGGCACCGGGGGCCACGTGTCCCCACCGATGGTCGGAGCGGCATTCGCGCCTCGTCCCGGCCGGTTGTCCGAATCGAGGAGCCGGCGCACGATGGCCACCGCTGCTGCCAACAGCGCCAGGCGCCCCATCCATCTCAGCTTCGACTTCATCAACTGTGCACCTTAGTGAAGGGAGGTGCCGATGGTCTGGAGCAGCAGGCCAGTGGGCGGCACGTCGCAGTGCACGGGACCGAGGTCGACGCACCCAATTCCACTCCAGAAGGCCACT
>Ga0307374_10008698_pt1 | contig 15107 bp, 11 predicted proteins | sample OX3MG_FD_202532 | JGI IMG/M metagenome (GOLD analysis project Ga0307374, IMG submission 202532) | Soil microbial communities from Risofladan, Vaasa, Finland - OX-3 | ecosystem: Environmental > Terrestrial > Soil > Coastal area > Acid sulfate soil | place: Finland: Risofladan, Vaasa | collected... | reverse complement strand
CTAAGTGGCGAAAATTATTCGCAATCGAAAACCTTTACGATTGTGAAATAAGGAATGATTGCATCGCAAGTGTGAGAGAGGGCGGTATAATGCCGCTGTTGTTAGTTGCGAAAGGGCCACCTCGTTACGAGGTGGTCCTTTTTTAATATTAAAAAGCGAGCGCGGCGAAGAGAGAGAGTGTGAGGAGTGTCATTTCCGCGAAAAGCATCGCCGACGATGCTTGCGGGAATCCAGGTTTGGTCCGCAATAAGCGAATGGGGTCTGGATTCCCGCATTCGCGGGAATGACATTATACCTATCATCTTTCATCTCTTATCTTGTCATGCCGTGGGGCGCTGCTACTTGGCGGGGCCGTGCAGCACGAACTCGAACTCGTCGGGCTCGAGGCGCATGCCGCCTCGGTAGGGATGATCCATTTCGAAAATAAGGAATAGCGTTACGCCGATCATCGCCGCGAGCAGCCCCGTGATCATGTATTGGGTCCAGGGACGTGGCGTGGCGAACAGATAGGTAAAGACAATGCATACAATTCCTCCGCCCAGGAGCAGCGTCCACAGGATGGCTGGGATCGAGCCGTTAATATCGAGGACCCGCTCGCGGCGGGAATTATTGAACTGCATTAGTTCCTGCAACGCTTCGTTGTAATATTCCTGGTCCGCGGGAGCGGGACGATAACTATAAAAGGTGTTCCACAATCTCTTCGTGATGCCATACGTTGCCGAATCCGCGTGGCCTTCGGCCATCGCCGGCCACTCTCGCTCGATGACCGACGTGGAATAGTCCTTCACATCGGCAGCGATACGCTTCGATATGGAATCAGGGAACGCTTTGGAAAGCTGCCGTACATTATTGAGGTGCATGGCTTCGCCATCCGCGATCTGGTCCGCAGTGCGATATTGTTCCCACACGACGATTACCACGAACGCCATCAGCACCGCATAAATCGTGCCCATGACGGAATACACAGGACCGGCCACATCGTGCGACTCGCGCAGCCGGTTTTTATCGGCAACGCGATGAAACAGCGCGAGACCGCCCAGCGAAATCAGGACCGCGGCAATGACCGCAATCGCCGCCAGAACGGGAAGCGAAACATGATAAAGAAAATTCACGGTGGTGGTTTTAGAAAACTCTGATTACCTCATTTTTGCCGTCATTGCGAGGAGAACGAATCGACCGAAGGGAGATTCGTTCCACGAAGCAATCTCCGTGTCGAAGGGGAGATTGCTTCGTCACCTTCGACTCCCTTCGGTCGTCGAAGGTTCCTCGCAATGACATGCTATTGTATTTAATCAGAAGTTCTTCTATTCAATGACTGCCTTATTCCATCGCCTGTTCCAGCGCAGCGGAGAGTGTTTCGAGATCGAGTGCAATGCGGTCGATCTCGCGGCGCTCGTTCTCTTTGGTGTGGGCTTCCTGCTCGGCGAAGTTGAGCGCGGCGAGCACGGCCAGCGTCGTCGTCGATTGCGAGGGGAGTTTGGACTGAAGCTCGCGGAGCTGCCCATCGACCTCCTGCGCGAGTTGCTGCGTAAGCGCTTCGTCGTTCGAGCGCAGCGGGTATTCCGAGCCGAGGATCGTAACTTTTACCGTTTGTGCCATGGGTTATATCTCGTTTGCGATGAGCGTTCTCGATTCAATCGTCGAAAGCTGGTCGATGAGCGTGTCGATCGCCTTCGCCGCTTTGTCCCGGTCATCGGGCGTAAGATGGAGGATGTACTGCGCGTTCATTCGCTCGTCCTCGTAAATTTTTCCGCGAAGGTCGTCGCGCTCGGCGGTCGTCGCTTCCAATCGTTGCTCGATGTTTGCAACTTTCGATTTCCATTCCGCGAGTTCGGATTGCCACGCGGTTTCCGTGGCGATTTGCGCGCGGAGTTCGGTGGAGCGGTTTTCGAGTTCCGATTCGAGCCGTGAGATGGTTTCGATCTGTTCGTTCAGGAGCCGCTCCTGATCGTTCAGCCGCGCGTTCAGGTTGCTAAATTCTTTCGTGCGCTCTTCCGATTCGGAAGTCACGCTGGCGATGAGCGCGGCGCGCTGCTCGAAATTTTGCCGCTCCTGGGCGAAGAGCGTTTCAAGATCGGTGAGCCGCCGTTCGAGCGCGAATTTTTCCGCTTTCAGTTGAACGATGCGCTCGGCGGCGTCGCGGGCCACGCGCTCGAAGCGCGAACATGCCCTCGCGAGCCGCTCGCGGCTAAGGCCTAAGACTACTTCTCGGGATTCGGTTGGTGTCACTGCTCAGTAACGAGTAATAGGTAACGAGTAACGAGTTGATGGTAACAGTTCACGGGATCGACGAAAGACTATGGAATTCGCCGGCACTCGTTACTCATCACTTGCTACTCCTATTAAGCGCGAAGTCGCGCATGAAGTTCTCCTTCTAACCGCTTAATTATCAAATTGATACCTTCATCTACCTCATGTTCTTCCAAAGTGCGGTCTTCCGAACGAAAAACAAGATGAAATGCCAGGCTTCGCTCATGCGCCGATTTCATCTCTTTGGGTTGAAATTCATCGAACACCCGGACCTCTCGCAAAATGTCCTTCGGCGAAGCCGCACGAATTGTTTCTTCGATTGATTTTGCTGGAATCGTTTCGCTCACAACAATAGCAACGTCGCGCTCGACCGAGGGATATTTCGGCAACGGATGGACGGCGGACGGGCGTTCCACAATTTTTCTGGTTAACGCAAACAGCTCGGAGGCATCGAGCAACGCGATCCAAAGATCGTTTCGAAGATCGTATTCTTTCCGTATCTGTTCGGCAATGCGACCCATCCGGCAAATCGGATTGCCGCCCGACGTGATGGAAAGCAACTGTGTGGGATCGAGGAAATCTGGAAGACTCTCTTCGGTTGAATATTCGAACTCCCGAATTCCCAGCCGCGAAAGAAGAGATTCGGCCAGTCCTTTCAATAGAAAAATATCCGCGCGCGCGGCTTCCGCGTTGTAGGGAGTTTTCGGCTCCTGAATCCCGGAGATTAAAATCCCGATTTCGGTTGCCTCATGGATGTGCCCCAATTTTTCCGGCTTATTCGAATAATGGAAGACATTTCCGATCTCGAAAATCCGCTGCCCTTGCCCGCCGAAGCGTTCGTTCACGCGCGCGGCTTCGAGCAGGTTGATCGCCACGCTGGTACGCATCCGGTCGCGCTCGGTATTGAGCGGATTGATAATAACGACCGGGCTCGGATGAAATTGCAGCGCATTCTTCTGGCTTACGAGTGGCGAGGAAACGCATTCCGTCGTGCCAAGCGAAAGAAGCGTCGAGCGCACGAGCGCTTCGAATTCGCGGGGCTTCAGCGGATCGCGCGAAGAGGGGAGTGGCGCGCGCTCGAACGTGCTCGTTGGAATTTCTTCATATCCCACGACGCGCGCGATTTCCTCGATGGCATCTTCCTCGCGTTCGAGATCGACGCGGTAGGATGGTCCTGTGAGCGTCCATTCTGTAGAATGGGAATCTTGAATACCACCCGCGCGCGCGCCGGGAAGGGCCTCCTTCCCGGCCCCCGCCGCGGGGTCAGGCAAGGAGGCCCTTGCCTGCACACGTTTTGGAGTGTTATCAATTTCAAGCCGCGCGAAAATAGAGCGCATCCGATCCTCGGGAATATTCATGCCGAGCAGCGCATTTGCCCGCGCGGGATGAAATGGAAAGCGCTTGCGCGACTGCACGTTCGGATATTCGTCGATCGTTCCTTCGATGATTTCGCCGCCGGCAAGTTCTTGAATCAATTGCGCGGCTCGCTCCGCCGCGGTGGGAAGGATTTCGTAATCGGTTCCGCGCTCGAAACGGTAGGAGGCGTCAGTCGAAAGTCCGAGTTGCTTTGCTGTTCGGCGAATCGAAGAGGGTTGGAAATAGGCCGATTCGATCAGCACATTTTTTGTCGCCTCACGAATCGAGGAATTTTCGCCACCCATGATGCCGGCAATGCCAAGCGGAATTTTGCCATTCGTAATGAGTAGCGCTTCCGGCGGCAGCTTGCGCGTTTTGCCATCGAGCGTAGTATATGCTTCGGCAAAACCTCCGGCCGTGCGCACGACTATTTCTCCATTGCCGACCACATCGAAATCGAAAGCATGAAGGGGATGGCCAGATTCCATCAGCACGAAATTCGTGACATCGACCACGTTATTTATTGGGCGAAGTCCCACGGCTTCAAGTTTGCGCTTCAACCAATCTGGAGAAGGCTTGATCGTTACGCCGCGAATGAGCTTTGCCACATAGCGCGGGCAAAGTTCTGGCTGCGGAAGCGATATGCGAACTTGATTTGTAATCTCGCCACCCACTCGATCGACTGAAGCCTCCGGCATTTTTATCGGTTCTCCAGTAATCGCGCGAATCTCGCGGGCGATGCCGATATGGCTCAAACAATCCGCACGGTTCGGCGTGATGCCGACTTCGAACACTACATCGCGCAGACCGAGCGCATCCGCGAGTGGAACACCTATCGCCAAATCGAGAGGCAATTCCCAGATGCCATCATGATTTTGCGAAATTCCAAGCTCGTGCTCGGAACAGATCATTCCTTCGCTGGACTCGCCGCGAATTTTTGCTTTTTTAATAATGAGGCCTTCGCCCAGATCGGCGCCAATCATTGCGACCGCGACTTTGAGTCCCACTCGCACATTCGGTGCACCGCAAACAATTCGTAATGGTTCGCCCTCGCCAATCCGCACGCGCGTGAGCCGCAATTTATCCGCGTTCGGGTGCGGCCAGACTTCCAGCACTTCGCCCACAACGACGTTATCCCACCGCTCGCCGAGCCGCTCGATGGCCTCGATTTCGATACCGAGCATCGTGAGCCGTTCGGCCAGTTCATCCGGCGAAAACGGAATCGAAATGTAGTCGGAAAGCCAGTTAAGAGAAATGCGCATCATTCAATATTTATTCATGTGTGGCGCGAAATGGTATTTCGCGTTGGAGGCGATTTAACAAATCGCCCCACACGTTGGGGATGGGGAACGTTCAGCTGTCTCATAAACTTTAACGGATAATTCACCATCATTCCTTGTTCGAAAAATCAAATAACAATCATGGTCGAAGCTGAGTGTACACTTGATGTTCAAGCCATCCGCAAGCATTTTCCGGCGATAACGAAAGGCCGGATCGTTACGAACAACGCCGCAAGCACGCAAGCGCCGAAAAAGCTTGCCGATCTGTACCGCGAGCTTCTACCCGATTATGAGAACGTTCATCGTGGCCAGTCCAATGCCTCGCGCGCGATGACGCGGCTCTTCGAGGATTCCTACGAAACGATCGCCGCGTTCATCGGCGCAAATTCTGCGCGGAATATTTCGCTTTACCGAAACACCACCGAAGCACATAACGCCGTTATGTATTCGCTGATGACGGAATTTCGTGACGGCGATAACATCGTGCTCACGTCCATGGAGCACAATTCGAATTATGTTCCGTGGTATGGCTTGTGTACCGAAATTCTGCCCAAGTTCGGAGTACACGTCGAATACCGCATCGCGAGCTTCGATCCCGAAACGGGCACGCTCGATGTGGACCACCTTGCTTCACTCGTCGATCGGCGGACGAAGCTCGTCGCCGCAAGCGGCGCCTCCAATTTCTTCGGCACCAAGAATCCCATTTCAAAAATCCGCGAGATCGCCAATCGAAGCGGATACGAACAGCCGAATGGCGACCGGCGTTCGTACCTGCTCGTCGATGCCGCGCAACTCGTGCCCAGCACCTTTGTCGATGTCGAGGCAATGGACGTGGATTTTCTATCCTTCTCCTTTCATAAAGTACTGGCGCCTTTCGGCGTTGGCGTGCTGTATGGCAAAGAGGAATTGCTTCGATCGATGCGGCCATTTTTGTATGGGGGCGATATGGTCGCGGGCGGCATGGGCGCGGTAACGCCGGAGCATGTGAACTATAATGCGTTGCCGTGGAAATTCAGCGCGGGCACGCCCAATATTTTAGGCGCCATCGTCAGCGCGCAGGCGTTTCGCATTCTCTTGGATTTGGCGCTAAATCCTGGCGAGGATGTTTATTTTATGACGGAGAAGGAGATTCTTCGCAAGGACGTAGTGGACGCGATGGACAGAGTTGGTGCTCATACTCGGGCTTTAACCAGGCGGGCGCTCGAATTGATTTTGGAAATTCCGGGGATTCACATTTATGGCCCGCTCGATGCAAAAAAACGAACGTCGCTCGTGGCTTTTAATGTCGATGGGCGAAGCCCGTTCGATCTGGCGGATGCGCTGAATGAGTTTGGCGTCGAATCCCGCGCGGGCTGCCATTGCGCGGGCTTGGCGCATCACAGCCTCGAAATCCCCGCCAGTTGCCGCCTCAGCTTCTACATTTATAATACAATCGAAGAGGTCGAAACGGCCGTCGATATTCTCGCGAAGATTGTGCGCGAGGAAATTTATGCGAAGTCGCCAGTGGCCGTGGCCGCGCTGGCGACGAGTTAAACATCCGGCATTACTTGACCGAGTATGTCGTGAGCAAATAATTGGTGGTGAGAGCTCCCGACGATTGCCCCGCTACTGCGCTCCCGCCCGTGGCGGATACATCGCGCCGTTTCGGATAAAAGGCCAACGTGTTCGCGTACCATATATTCACGGTCGTCTCCGAGGATGCCACCGGGAAGCCAAAGGCACTGGCGGTAAGCGCAACGGTTAACGAGCCCTGTTCGGTAGCGAATGATTTTCCCGCAGCGGTTATTTGGGATGGCCCCGTATATTGTCCGGTATCCACTATTTGTATCGTTAACGGGAAACCCTGGTATTGAATCGTAGTATCATACAATACAGACGTGATAGTTTGCTTGCTGCCCAGCGGAATAACGAGCCAGGTCGCCGGCAAGGGGATAGGTAATGCCGACTGCGCGCTGAAATCGATGAAGACCGAGAGATCGCCATTCGGTTCTAAATGATAGTATGAGATGCCACCGGTATCGTCACGCACCTCGACCACATTCGTCTTTCCTTGATAGAAAAGCGAGTTACTTACTACCGTGTACGTCGAAGGTCGAGGCAGATGAACGCCATTGGTATCGACGCTAAAGGTAAACGTGCTCCCTGGTCCCGGCGTATTCGAGCCGGTAACACCCGTTGCCGTCATCGTGATGCCGGTGGAATGCAGCGTGCCGCCGGCAACGTAACGGATGGAATCCACCGCGGTGCGTAATCCGGCTTGCGCGGGATTGAACTGAAGGTGGATCGTGATGTAGCCGCCGCCGTTCAATGTAACGGGCTGAGAGAAGTTGGTATCTCGTGCTTCGGATCCGCTAACGAAGCTGGAGATGATCGTAATCGGCGCGCTTCCGGTATTGGCAATGACCGTCGTGGTATCGTGCCACTGGCCAATCGCGAGCGTACCAAAATCAATCTCCGCCGGAACGAACAGGTTGCCGGAGCCACCCGTCGTGACGCTCGAATTCGCTTCGAGCCTCATTATGGCAACATAACTCCTTCCTCCGGATTCGTAACGGATCGAATCCATCGCGGAGTTCGCTCCGGAACCGGAGGAAGTAAATTCAACGTGGATGGTAATATAGCCCGGCGCGACGGAAACGGGATGACTAAAATTCGTATCCGTTGCCTGTGCGGAAGAAAGGGAATTTCCCGTAATGCTAATCGCGGCGCCCGTCTCATTGAAGATACTGATGACGGTATCTTTCGTTTGCCCGCTGGCGAGCGAACCGAAGTTCACGGTGTCTGGAACGAAAAGTCCGCCGCCCGATCCGCCACCGGAACCCGGTGAGGTAGAAGAACTGCATCCGGCAAGCATGGACGACGATGCGAATGCCGCCATAACGAGAAGAAACAGAAATGTCCGAGTCATAAATCTCCGAAAGTAGAAAGTGGAAAATGGAGAATGGAAAGTGAACAACGCAGGTATTGGTTAAGGTATGGCATTAGTGGTATAGTTTCCGCTATCCACTATCCGATTTCCACTCTTTCACGTTCCACGACGCCGATCAGAACTGCTCCAGGAACCGGTAGTCGCCCTCGAAAAAATCCCGGATATCGGAGACGCCATAGCGCATCATCGCCGTCCGGTCGATGCCGATCCCGAATGCGTAGCCGCTATAAACCTGCGGATCGATGTCGCAGGCAGTGAGGACGTTCGGATGGACCATCCCCGCGCCCAGAATTTCCAGCCAGCCCGAATTCTTACAAACTCGGCAACCTTTGCCGCCGCAGATAAAGCAGTTCACATCGACTTCCGCGCTCGGTTCGGTGAATGGGAAAAAGCTCGGCCGCAACCGGATTTTTGTGTCATTCCCGAAAAATTGTCGCGCAAATGAAAGTAGAATTCCCTTGAGGTCGGCCATGCTAACTCCAATATCCACAACGAGTCCTTCCATCATGAAGAAGGCGACCCCGGCGCGGGCGCTCACTGCTTCATTGCGATACACGCGCCCCGGCATGATCGCCCGGATCGGCGGCTTCTGGCGCTCCATCAATCGAATCTGCACCGGCGAAGTATGCGTCCTGAGTAGTAGTGGAGCGGTTTCAGCGCTCGCTTGCCAATTCGAGAAGGGTTTTACGAAAAAAGTATCCTGCATATCGCGCGCCGGATGATCGGCCGGGAAATTCAGCTTGCCGAAATTGTGCTCGTCGTCTTCGATTTCGGGACCGTATTCGACGGCGAATCCCATGCGCTCGAAGATAACGATCATCTCGTTCAGCGTCTTCATCAGCGGATGCTCGTGGCCCGGCGCGGTGACCGGCACGGTGCGCGCCGGCATCGTTAAATCAATCGCGTGGCGAGTGGCGCCCCCGCCACTCGCACCCAGCGCCGTCTCCTTTTCCTTGAACCGCTCCTCGACCTGCTGCCGAAGCTGATTCAACTCTTTCCCGGCTTGCGGCTTTTCTTGTTTCGGTACGGCGCGGAGATCGTCGAACATCGCGGCGATCGTTCCCTTGCGGGTAAGATGCGCGAGCTTGAAGGCTTCGAGTTCGTCCGCGCCCGCGATCTGATCGAGATCGGCCAGCAGCTTTTCGCGGACGAGGAAAATTTCGTTGAGGGTCATGGCTAAAGAGAACGCGCGGCACACCCAAAACGCGCCGCTATTGAACATAGCTCCCAATTTTATGTTCTTGCTGGACATGGCCGGAATTTTTGGAATTACCTATGCCCACCCGGGCCGAGACCCGCGTGCGTCCGCGGCACGTCTGGCGCACGCATTCCGGATGCCCAATGCTCTTGAGCAGCGCTGCCACTATTTCTTGGATGGAGCCATCGGTGCAGTCCCAAGAACCAGCGATACGCCAACACTCCTCCTTTCGGACGAAGGAAAGTCGGCCTTCGCGATTCTGGGCACCATGTATTTGCCGAATGGAACCCCCTTGAATAAAAGCAACTTCCAAAAAAAATTTCTGGATCCATTCCTCGCGTCTGGCAGCATATTTCTTCGGGAGTTAACCGGCGGATTTTGCTTTGCACTTATGAAGGAAGGGGAGTGCATCCTTGCAAACGACCCGTTTGGGAACTACATGCTTCACTATGCGGCGAATAAAGAACATCTCATTTTCTCAAACCGAATGATGTCGCTGCGGGATCTCTTGTCGTCCTCGTTCGATGACATAGGATTACTGCAGCATCTCGGCATTTCACAATCGTTAAATGGGCGAACCTTCTATGAAGGGATAAACAGACTGCCGCGCGGCACCGTGCTGCGCTATTGTGGGGGTAATGTGTTTTCGGAAGAATATATTACTCGCCATTTTCATCCTTCGAGTGATATTTCAGGAACATTAGAAACAATTAGATTAGAATTATCCAACTCCATCGAGCGGGTTATCCCATCGGGAAGCAACGTAGCGGCCGCCTTGACCGGAGGGTTCGATAGCCGAATGACCTGGAGCATGATTCTTGGAACCCGCCTCGCTCCTGGGATAACTGCTCACACTCATGGTCTTCCGAACGCGCGGGATCTTCAGATAGCCCGACAAATCGCACGGAAGCTGGGGCTGCGCCATGACGCGCTTGAATTCGATAAAAAGACATTGCAATCGCTGACGAAGCTCTGGCGAGAATTTATCACGCTCACGGAGGGACTTCAACCGATTACACAGATTCATTCTTATTATGCCACCCGGCATCTCTCGTGCTCCTATGACACGCTCATTGACAGCTCCGCGGGTCCCTTGTACCGCCGCCAGATCAAGAAGTTCATCGAGCCACGGATCGATCCACGGAAGAATCTTGCAATGCAAGTCCTGCCATTCGAGCAGACAGCCCTTGCCACTTCCAAACTCATCCGGCCCGAAGTTCGAAAGGAAATGAGCGAAGCTGCACTTCTGGGACTTCAAGAGTACTATGAGACAATAGAGCATATACCCGAAATTGGGGACCGTTTCGATCTTTTTTATGCGGATCAGACTGCCGCGCTCAGAGCGTCCATCGAGGGTAACTTACAAGCGAATTTTATAAATTTGGAGCAGCCGCTATTCAATCTAAAAGCCTTGGAAGCGGTCGCGCAAATCCCTGGCAAAATTCGAAGGCGGGAAGGAATTCACCGCTATGTTATTCGAAACTCTTATCCGAAGTTAGAACAGTTTACGATGGATTATAGTGGGTATTTTGCCCCATACCGCGGGTTTTCCACGTTACGCCTGGTTGCTCCGGGGTTGGACAAAATTATTCAAATTTGTTCGAGGAGATTTTTTTTCCAACATCCAGCTTCTTTTCGCCGGCCGCCGTTCGATACCCAAAGCGCCCTTCTGCCGGGCATTGCACAGGCTCGCGAGATGCTGTTGAGCCCGCACCGCCAATTTAGTCCTCTCGTCGATCGCAATGGTGTGGAACAGAGCTTGAAAAGCTTCGAAGACCGTCCTTCCGATTCGGCGGCGGCACTATTGCAGTTACTTACATTTAGAATGTTTCTGGACATTTATTGCTGAATGAATTTTATTGGCCTTGCCCATCCCTTTTTGTCATTGCCGGCCATCGAGTTGGCGGCCACACTGCCGCTCGCCGAGCGAAGGCGCGATGCCGCCCATAAATATATTGTCCACTCCTCGTTTCCAGGGCTGGAACGATTTTGGATGGATAATGCAGGGTTTGTGACCCCGTACCGAGGGTTCTCCGAACTCCGGTACGCCGCCATGGCCATCGAGCACGGATTGAAAGTGGCTGGACGAATAGTTCCGTCGCTGGGCCGGCTTACGCTCCGAAGGCCGACGATGGATATGGATCATCTCTTACGACCCGAACTCGCTCGCGTAAAAGAAATTCTGTTCGCGCCGCATCCACGCTTCGATCTGCTCGCGGACCGAGCGGCGATCGAGCGGGCACTGCGCGCCTTCGAAGCCGGAAGGCTGGAGATGGGAACCGCGATCGCGCAACTTCTCACCCTCCGGCTTTTCCTCGATCTTTTCTTTTGAAAGTGCCGCTTCGCCCTATGCTTCCGCTACAATTCTTTCGCATAAGTCTTCGAACGAAATTCCGGCGGCGTTCGCCGCGTCCGGGATGAGGCTGGTCGAGGTCATGCCGGGCAGCGTGTTGATTTCGAGGCAATAATATTTGCCATCGGGGTGGAGACGGAAATCGACGCGGCCATATCCTCGGCAGCCGCAGGCTTCGAAGGCTTTGAGCGCACCGGCCTGAATGCCGGAAGCCAGCTCGGAGGAAAGATTGGCGGGACAGGTATGAAACGCCATTCCCGGCGTGTATTTATGATGATAATCGTAAAAGCCGCCGTTCGTTTCGATTTCGAGCACGGGCAACGCCTCGCGCCCAAGAATGGAAACCGTTAATTCGCGGCCCTCGATAAATTCCTCGATGAGCGCCTTTGTGGAGTATTCCAACGCAAGATCGATCGCGCGGTTAAAAGCGTCCTGCGACGCTTCTCGCAAAATGGTGAGTCCGACGGTCGAACCTTGATCGTTCGGCTTGATGACGAGTGGGAACCCAAACTCCACATTCGCCAATTCCCACGCGGCGTGGCGCTCCTGCGGATGATCGGTTTTTGCGATGATCGTCCCGCGCGGCACTCGAATGCCGGCGTGTTCGAGGATAATTTTCGTGTATTGCTTATCGATGCACAGCGCACTCGAACGTGCGTCGGAGCCGGTGTAGCGCTTGCCCTGGAGTTCGAGGACGGATTGGATCAGTCCATCCTCGCCGGGAACGCCGTGAAGTCCGAGGACGACGATCTCCGCCTCGCGGACGGCACTCGACATCAGGCTTTCGAGGACGACATTCCCTTGCGAGAATTCTCCGAGTTCTTTCGCAGTAGGATGCTCCGACTTCGGCGGAGCTGCATGAAATTCTTCGAGCCGCATGGCCCGGCCGGTTGCCGGATCGAGAAGAGTCACATCATGCCCGCGTTTCGCCAGCGCTTGCGCCATACCGAAACCCGATTGCAACGAAACTTCACGTTCCGCGCTCGGGCCGCCTAATAGAATACAGAGTTTCATGCAGCTACCACATTGACTAATTTATCCGGCACCACGATCACCTTGCGAATTTGCCTGCCATCGATATGTTTCATCACATTCGGGCTTGCGCGTGCGAAGCGTTCAAGATCATCTTTCGAAAGCCCGCGCGGGACTTCGAGCTTATCGCGCAGTTTGCCGTTCACCTGCAAAATAAGCGTGATGGATGTTTCGATGGTTTTTGTCTCGTCATAAGCCGGCCACGGTGCATCGAAGATGGTCGTTTCGTTCCCAAGCCGCTGCCACAATTCTTCCGTGATATGCGGAGCGAACGGAGAGAGCAGCTTGATAAGCACTTCGAATGCCGAGCGCGGAATGCCGCTGGCTTCATCTTCCACGCCATTGAGGAGAATCATCAGCGCGGAGATGGCGGTATTGAAGCGGAGGCCGGCAATATCTTCGCCAACTTTTTTGATGGTCTGGTGCAACAGCCGTTCGAGCGTTTGTGAAGATGTCCCATCCGTCAGCTGGGCCAAATTGGTCGTATTATCTTCGTTTACGATCAGCCGCCATACGCGATTTAAGAAACGATGGACTCCCATGATGCCTTTCGAATCCCACGGTTTCGTTCCTTCGAGCGGACCGAGAAAAAGCACGTAGGAGCGCACGGTATCCGCGCCATATTGCGAAACAAGCTGATCGGGGTTCACCACATTACCGAGCGATTTCGACATTTTGCTGCCGTTCTCGCCTAAGAGCATCCCCTGATGGAAAATTCGCTGGAATGGTTCCGGCGTCGAGACGATGCCGTAATCGTAAAGCAATTTGTGCCAGAAACGCGAATAGAGCCAGTGCGTCACCGCATGTTCCGCGCCGCCAATATAGAGATCGACGGGCATCCAATACCGCTCATCCTCTTTGGAGACAAGTTCCCGATCGTTTTTCGGATCGAGATAACGAAGAAAATACCACGACGAGCCGGCCCATTGCGGCATGGTGTTCGTTTCGCGACGCGCTTTATGGCCGGTTTCGGGATCCGTCGTATTCACCCATTCAGGAATTGTCGCGAGGGGGGATTCTCCCGTGCCGGAAGGCTGGTAACTTTCTACTTCCGGCAAAATGACCGGTAGCATCGTTTCCGGCAGGGCTTTCGGATATTCACCATCGCCATCGTTTACATAAATAATCGGGAACGGCTCGCCCCAATACCGCTGCCGAGAAAAAAGCCAGTCGCGCAATTTATATTTTATGGCGCGATTTCCTTTATTATGCGCTTCGAGCCAATCAATCATTTTTTCTTTCGCTTCCTTAGTCGGAAGGTTTGAAATAAATCCGGAATGGACAGCGAGGCCATCCTCGGTAAATGGCTTGAGGAGCGGCTCGTTCGGATCGACGCCGGGTGCCTGCACCACGCGCGTTATCGGCAGGCCGAAAGCTTCGGCAAATTCGAAATCGCGCTCGTCATGCCCCGGCACGGACATGATCGCGCCCGTGCCATAAGACATCAGCACGTAGTCCGCGATCCAGATCGGAATATGCTTGCCGTTGGCCGGGTTCTCGGCGTATGCGCCGGTAAATACGCCGGTCTTTTCTTTCGAAAGCTCCGTCCGTTCGAGATCGCTTTTACGGCGGACTTGATCGAGATAATTATCTATCGCGCCGCGCTGCGTGTGGGTCGTGATTTTTTCGACCAATGGGTGTTCGGGCGCGAGCACCATGTAGGTAGCGCCAAAGAGCGTATCGGGCCGTGTGGTAAAGACTCGGATTTTTTCGGTTGTCCCGGCGGTGGGGAATTCGATTTCCGCGCCTTCGCTACGCCCGATCCAATTGCGCTGACTATGGATGGTGCTCTCCGGCCAATCGACCGTATCCAAATCCCTGAGTAATCGCTCGGCATAGGCGGTAATCCGCAAAACCCATTGCCGCATGTTGCGGCGAACGACGGTAAATCCTTTTTCTTCCTGCTCCGCAATTTCCTCATTCGCCAGCACGGTTCCCAATTCCGGGCACCAATTCACCGGCGCATCGGCCACATAGGCCAGGCGGCACTGCGCGAGGAAATCCGCGCGCTGTTTATTGGTGGCGGCGGCCCATTCTTCAGCCGTGTAATGTATTGTGTTCCGCGGGAGAGAACATGGGACGGAATGGGTCCCGTGGGACTCTATGCGACGAATGAGATCGTCAACCGGCTTTGCGGTTTGCGATTCGGTGTCGTAATACGAATTGAAAAACTTCAGGAAAACCCATTGCGTCCACTTAAAGTAATTCGGGTCGGTCGTGTTGATTTCTCGGGACCAATCGTAGCCATACCCGAGCGAATCGAGCTGGCGGCGGTAGGTGGCGATATTTCGTTCCGTCGTGATGCGTGGGTGCAGCTTATACTTCACGGCATACTGCTCGGCGGGCAGGCCGAAGGCATCCCAACCCGTGGCGTGCATGACCGCGAATCCCTGCATCCGCTTCATCCGCATGACGACATCCGTCGCCGTGTAGCTCATCGGATGGCCCATGTGCAATCCCTCGCCGGAGGGATAGGGGAACATATCCATCACGAAAAATTTCGGCTTCGCCGGATCTCGATGAACGTGGTATGTTTCGTGGCCGCGCCAATACTCCTGCCACTTCAGTTCGATTTCGGAAAAAGGATATGCCACTCTTTTTAATTACGAATTACGAATTTCAAATTACGAATTAGGATGGTCGAATAATCGTTAGGAATTTTCAATGTCATTCTGAGCGAAGTTCGTCCGACCGAAGGGAGGACGAACG
>Ga0307374_10008696_pt1 | contig 15107 bp, 13 predicted proteins | sample OX3MG_FD_202532 | JGI IMG/M metagenome (GOLD analysis project Ga0307374, IMG submission 202532) | Soil microbial communities from Risofladan, Vaasa, Finland - OX-3 | ecosystem: Environmental > Terrestrial > Soil > Coastal area > Acid sulfate soil | place: Finland: Risofladan, Vaasa | collected... | reverse complement strand
CATAATTCAGCGCGAGGATGGCACATTGCGAGCGATCCGCGGTGGGCAACGCGTCGAAAACTTTCGCGATAGCCTGGGCCTGATGGCGCCAGCCGAACATGTCTCCGAAAAGCTGCGGAAGTTTGCCTAGCGGGATATTTTCGGGATGAATTGCATCCACGTCCCAGAAGCGGCAATACTTCACCGCGGCATTCACGGGAAGAATCGGCATGGCGAGCGGAGCGGCAATCAAACCGCCTGCAACGAGAGGCGCGACGATTATTACCTTACACAGCCCCGGCCTCAGCCATTTTTCCGCGCGCGTCGGCAACTTCGACTCGATCCACACCGCGCCAGCGGCAAGGAGCATTGGGTAGGCTGGCGCGAGATAATAAATCTTGCCATGCAATGCGACCATTTCAATGAGAACCACAATGTAGGCCCACGTCAGCGGGGCGTAAATTCCTTGCACGGATCGTTGACCAAGCGCGGGAATGCGGGCGCGTGCGACGCCATAGGCAGTCGTATGCTCGGCATCGTGCGAGAGGGCGAAAGCAGCGTCGCGCGGGGGATTCCAGAACAAGAACCACAGGCCGGCGAGCCATATCGGCGTTGAGAGAGGCAGCGTCAGCAGGGTTTGCTGCCAGATGAACTGCCAGGGAGTCAGCGTGGTGTATTTTGTGCCGATCACGGCGTGAAGCAGGGCAATCGTCGGAAAACCGTTGCGAATTTCCCAATTCAAGTTCGGCAGAAAAATCAGAAAGGCGATGACGCCGCCGAGCCAGATGCACTTCTTTGCGTATTCACGGCGCGCCGAGGTGAGCCAAAGGCCAATGAATATGCCGCTGCCGAAGAAGAGCATCGAATGCTTGTTCAAAATGCCAACGCCCGCCACCACGCCGAATAGCAGCCACAACTTTTCCGAGCCGCCATTCAGAATGCGCATCAGAATCGCCGCACAGGCCATCCAGAAAAGGGGCTCGAAGGAATTCATGGAGAGGAAACTGTCGAATGTGAGGTAGATGGGCGCGACAAGTACGGCAACCGCCGCGAGAGATTGAGCGAAGCGGCGGCCTCCAAGCTCACGCGCCATCCAGCCGGCGAGAATCACCTTGCCGGCGGCCGCGAGCGCCGGGAAAAATCGCAGCGCGAAGAGCGAATTGCCGAGGAGGGTTCGCGAGAGGCGCGCGGTCCAGGCGATCAGCGGCGCGTGATCCACATAGCCCCAAGCCAGATGCTGTCCGCAGGCGGCATAATAGAGCTCGTCGCGGAAGTAGCCATACCGTCCGGCAAAGATGAAATGGAAGAGTGTCGCGAAAATCGCGAGCGCGTAGACGCAGGTGGCGAGCGGCATGTCGCGCGCAGGCGGATACTTGAGGGGGGCGCGCGCCTGCACGCGCGACCGGGAATCGACGATCGCTGCCGGTGGTGGCTGGACGCCTCCGGGCAAATTGCCTCCTAAGCGCCTGTGTGAGAGCCGCAAAACCGGTGCTTCCGCGGCTAAAGCCGCACTGAAAGTGCAGGGCTCATGTCGTGGCTGCCCTTCACTTCGTTCAGGGTAAAAAGCCACGACCTACAAGGATTCTTGAGCCGCCGCACAGACTTCTAATGAGTACTGCGCGACGCGGAACACTTTCGTGTCATATACCACGAGCACGGCACGGCGAGTGTAGCGGAAATTAAACGTGCACGTAGGATAAGTTTTTTGGCGCAACAAGAAGCACTGGGCGCGACACGTTTTGGCGGTTTGTTCATCTAAATTGGTGGGGGTGAGATGACTCGGCGGGACTCTCACTGGAGTATTAAATCGCATGGATGAGATTTTGCAAATTCGACGCGCGCATCCGGAAGAGAGCGGCTTCCTTACCGATTTGGCGATGCGTTCGAAGGCCCACTGGCCGTACGACCGAGCGTTTCTCGAAGACGTGAGGCCGGATTTAACGTTGCGGCCTGAAAGGTTTATGCCGGACTTTCATGTGTATATTCTGGAAGCGGCGGGGAAGCCGGTGGGATTTTGCAGCCTGGTACCGATTGATCCGGGAACGGTGGAGCTCGACGATCTGTTCATCGAGCCGGGTGATATCGGCAAGGGATACGGGCAGCGGTTGTGGGATTACGCGGTCAGCGTGGCGCGCGATTCAGGCTTCCAGAGAATTGTGCTGGTATCGGACCCGTATGCGGAGGCGTTTTATGCGCGACAAGGCGCTGTGTGCATCGGAGAGAAAACGTCAGCGATCCGGGAAGGACGAGTGCTACCCGTGATGGAATACCGACTCAGCGTATGATCTGAGGGAGCTGGTTGTGTTTCAGGAGGGATGCTGGCGGGAAGCAGGGGAGCTTCGCTGGCTTTACAACCATACGAAGCGCCTCTGCTCCCGAACAGCTCAATGCAAAAACTACGCGCCGAGCTTCCGGCGAATTATGCCGCCCATCGTCAGCAAACCCGTGCCAAGCAAAAGCAAGGATGCCGGTTCAGGTACGACTGTCGAGGCTCCTGTCTGCGAGACAATTAACCCATTGTGCGGACCGTAGTTGGCTCCGATGTGAACGCCAGCCACATCAATACCGTTGATGACGGCGTCGCTCAACGCGGAGAAGTTCCAAGTCCACTGATACGATCCCCCTTGGGCGATTGAAACTAGCCCATCGGCGCAGACAAATGCACCACTGTTTCCTCCGCAGCCAGCGTTGCTCAGACTGCCTGTCGTTGAAGCCCAGCCGGCATTTGGACCTGTCACACTCAGCCCGGAGATGGAGTTGCTAGGCACGAAGCCCAGATTGACGCCTGTAAGCTCGTCATTGGTTGAGTTCACAGCTCCGGTAATATTGATCGTGAGTGTGGCAGAGTTATTTGTAATCGTAAATGTGTACGTTGCTGCTGGGCAGCCGCTTTGGCCGCCGCCGCAGTCTGTCAATGTAAGCGTCCCTGAAACAGCACTGGCCTGCGCAGATGATGCGAAGCCAAGGACGAGGAGGAGCAAGCCCCCTGCCAAAATTCCCTTTAATGCCTTCATAGCCAATCCTCCCAAGACTTGCACCTAATCCAACAACCATACATGGAGCAATTCGACATCCAAACGATGATTCGAGCGAATATTCGGTGTAACTCATTGGCAGGAAGTGAATTATTGTGCAAAAACAGCGGTTCCGGGTACTAGACTCTACGGTTCGAGTCGCAGATGTTTGCAGTTTATGTGAATTCGTGGAATAGCCGAAATCTGTCATGACACAAATCACGGGCTAGTTGCATCATTCATCGAGGTGATATTTGATTAAAGGGGTAGGGAGACTATGAAAATAAAATCGACGGTGCTTTTGGTCGTTCTTGTGTTGCTGTGCCCGAGCCTGTTTGCGGACCAGATCACGCTGAAAAATGGGGATCGGTTGACAGGCACGATTGAGAAATCCGACGCAAAGACGCTGGTTATCAAGACCGAATCCGCCGGCGAAGTCACGGTTCAGTGGGCGGCGATTGACAGCATCACGTCCACGCAGCCGCTCCATGTGGGGTTGAACGGAGGGCAGATGGTTGTGGGGCCCGTGACTACGACGAGCGACGGGAAAATCGAGATTTCAACAGAAGCGACGGGGGTGGTGACGACTTCCAAGGATTCGATCGTGGTGATCCGGTCCGACTCGGAAGAGGCTGTCTATGATGCCGCGATGGAGCGACTGCAACATCCGCATTTGAGCGATTATTGGAGCGGAATGCTCGACACAGGCCTGAGCTTAACTCGGGGCAATTCAGCGACGTTGTCGTACACGCTCTCCGGGAAGGCGATTCGCCAGACGGATCGAGACAAGATCACTGCGTACACAACCATAGTGTACGGAAGAAATGACAATACATCTCCGAGCCAGACGATTGCGCACCAAATCCAGGGAGGAGTGCGCGGAGATATCGATATTGGCGCGAGGATGTTTGCTTTTGCGTCCACCGATTTCAACTCGAACCAACTGCAGCATCTGGACCTTCAGAATGTGATTGCGGGCGGCATTGGATACCATCTGATCAAGACTAAAAACACGACGTTTGATGTTTTTGGCGGAGCCGGATACAACCAGGAGTATTTCTCGTCCTATTCGTTGGTGAATCCAGCGCCGCCACCGCCGCTTCTTACGTTTGCGGCAGTGACGCAGAGGAATGCGGAGATTGAACTGGGAGAGGAATTTGATACCAAGGTGAGCGGCCGCACGAATTTTAGCGAAAACTTCACTTTTTATCCTAATATCAGCGGGCCGAGTGGCTACCGGTATACATTCAATTCCACGCTGGCGACGAAGATCAATAACTGGCTGGGTTGGCAGACCACGTTCACCGACAATTATCTGAGCAACCCGCCCTTTGGAATCAAGGGGAATGATTTGCTGCTTTCGACGGGGCTGCGGCTGACATTCGGCAAAGCAGCTAAATAGGGCCCAGAATCTGCTTCTCTCGAATAAAAGGAGCCCGCGATGATGAAGGGTTTTAAGCAGTTTCTGCTGAGAGGGAACGTGGTGGATATGGCGGTGGGGATCGTGATTGGAGCGGCTTTCGGCAGTGTGGTTACGGGCCTTGTGAAAGATCTGCTGACCCCGCTTATCGCTGCGATTGTAAAGCAACCCGATTTTTCCACGCTAATGTTCACGGTCAACGGCAGCAAGTTTGAATACGGGAATTTCATCAACGCACTGCTGTCGTTTGTGATTATCGCGGCGGCGGTGTACTTTTTCGTGGTGATTCCGGTGAACGCGTTGATTGCCAGATCGCGCCGGGAGCCGCCCGCGGATCCGACAACACGCAAATGTCCAGAGTGCCTTAGTGAAATCCCGATAGCCGCGCGGCGTTGCGCGTTCTGCACGCAGGTCAGCTCCGCGTAGTAACACGAAGGGGCGCGAAGTCTCGATCAGCGCGAAGCTTTGGTGGAAATGTAGGCGTCGAGACTGTTCGTAAGCTGGTCGATACCAGCGAGCACGTCCTGGCGGAGGGCTTCGACGACTGCCGGGACGGTCTTCTTGTTTACCGGCTCATCGTGGCTGTAGGACTGGCTCCAAACGACGTTGCCCGTCTTGGGTTGAAACAATTCAAGAGCGAGAGAAAAGCGCGCGACGAGCGACGGCGAATCGACTTCTTCGAGCGAGTACAAATGGCCGCGCAGGACGTAATCGCCTCTGGCGCTGCTGCCCAGGCGTCCGACGGAACGGAATTTGCCCTTCGCGCGCAGGGATTGCGTCAGCATCGTTTCGAGCATTTCGGTGGGCACCTCGGCCCAGCGATGAGCTGCGTACGTGCCCAGTTCCACGCCGCCACTGCTGTAGACAATCGGGCTGTCGAGATAAAGATGCGAGGCGGTGATGCGTCCAATGAGGATTGTGACGGGAAGCGGCGCGCCGTTTTCCACCGAAACGGAAGGCTCGGGAACGGGCGCGGGATTCAGCGTGTAGTACTTCACGGGCCGTGCGGCGCCGCAGTTCGCGGTGACGATAATTCCCGCGAACATCAAAAGAGAGGCGAGAACAGTGACGATTCGTTTTTGGTCGAAGTGCATATTCATTTTCACTCTTGGGGTTTGAGAGGCTTCCCGGGCGCGTGCGGCGCCGGTTCGGATGAGCGAATCAGCGTATAGGGCCGCGTCTTAATGGTGTCGGTGAATGATTTCAAGTTTTCGGTTATGTTTGTCATGTTGGCGATGATTTCGTCAATATTGTCGCTGTTGATGTTCAGCGTGCTGTTGAGTTGATCGACGAGCGCGGAAGCGGACGTGAGGGTAGCGCGCATTTGAATGACCGCCTGCCGCAGATCAGGGCGGTTTTCCATCAACGTGGCGTCCACGTGCGACAGGGCGGTATTCGCCTGATTTATCGTCTTCTTGAAATCGTCCATCAAAGGCGTGAGCTTGGCGCTCGTGTTGTTCAGGTTATTCAGCGTGGAATGGAGAACGGGGCGGTCTTCCGCAAGCATACCGCGGACGTTCGCGAGGCTTGCCGCAATGTTCGCGCGATTTTGCGCATCGAGAAGTCCGTTGACGCGCTTGATGGTTTCCTGCAACTCCGTGACGCGCCCATTCAGGTTTTGCAATAGCTGTGTTGCTTGCGGTGCGAGATCGTTTATTTTCGCGGCGAGTTCGTCGAAACTCGCGTAGTTCACCGCAGCCAAAACCGCACCCGGGCGTGCAAGCGGAGCGGCCGCAGTGCCCGGCACGATTCCCAGAAAATTTTCACCGAGCGCTCCGAGGCTTGAGATTTTCGCTTTGCTGTCCGTTTTTACGGGCACTTCGTCGTCAACGCGAAACTTGACTTCCATGCGCGTGGGATCTTGCGGATCGCTGCGGACGGAAACAACGCGGCCGACGGGAGGGCCGCCGGCGTAACGCACTTCGGAGCCTGGTCCGAGGCCGCCGGCGTTTTTGAAGTAAGTAAGGTAGGTGGGTTCCGCGCGGCCGAAAACTCCGGACAGCGAGAAGAGAGTCGCCACCAGGAGACCCGCCGCGACAAGAACGAATACTCCGACGAACGCGCGCTCGCGTCTGGCTTGCAATGTCGCCTCTCAAATATCCGTGGAAAGCTCAAATTTGGCGGTGGTGCCGCCAAGGTGGCGGAGTATAACACGACCCGCAGTCGAAACGTTTGGGGAGCGACTCTCGAGACGCGCTGCGGCAGAGCCCCTACTGCAGGCGATGCTATAAACGCAAATGTTCGGTGAGGCGGTCGAGGAAACCCTCGTCTTCGGCAACGTCCGGCTCTGGAACGCGGTCGAGAAACTGGCGCACGCGGGGTTGCTGGCTCGACTTCAATTCTTCCACCGTGCCGAGCGCGATGATGTTTCCCTTGTCGATCAGAATCATGCGATCGGCGATCAGGAAGGCGCTGGCGAGTTCGTGCGTAACGACGACAATGGTCATTCGGAAGGCCTTTTTCAGTTTCAGAATCAGATCGTCGATGCCGGCGGCGATGATGGGATCGAGGCCGGCGGAAGGCTCGTCAAAAAATAGAACTTCGGGATCCATAGCCAGGGCGCGAGCGACTGCGGCGCGCTTTTTCATGCCGCCGCTCAGTTGCGCGGGGATGTATTCTTCGTAGCCGGAGAGACCTACTTCTTCCAGCTTCAATCGCACCATGACTTCGATTGTGGAGTCGTCGAGCCGAGTATGCTCGCGAAGCGGAAGGGCGACGTTTTCCCCGACGGTCATCGAGCCAAAGAGCGCGCCGCTCTGAAATGAGACGCCGAGCTTCTTGCGAAGTTCGGCCATGTCTTGCGCGGAGATACAACACAGATTTTTACCGCGAATCCAAATCTCACCACCAGAGGGCTTTTCGAGGCCCATCAACGTGCGAAGAAGAGTGCTCTTCCCGGAGCCCGAGCCGCCGAGAATCACCATGGTCTCGCCAGCCTTCACATCGAAAGTGATGCCGTGGAGAACTTCGCGATCACCATAGCTCACGCGCAAATTACGCACGGAAATAGCGACTCCTTCGTTGACCGGCGCGTCCGATTCGTTTTCGTTCGATATAGTCATGAATGAGGTGCCGTAAGGTAAAAGAGCATCGTAAAAACCAAATCCACCAGCACGACCATGAAGATAGATTTCACAACCGCCGACGTGGTCGAGCGGCCTACTTGTTCCGCGCCTAAGCCGGTGGCAAGTCCTTCCTGGCAACCCACCGCGGTGATCACCATGCCGAACATCACGCTTTTAATCAAGCCGGTAATAATGTCGCGAAGCACGAGGGCGCTGAGAGTGGCGTGAATGTAGGAGCCGAAAGTGAAGCCCGCGCCAGCAACGCCAAAAGCAGAGCCGCCGAGGACGCCCATGAAGTCGGCCCAGGTGGTGAGGCAGGGCAGCATCAAGGCCATGGCGACGAATTTGGGCGCGACAAGAAAATGAACGGGATCGAGTGCCATGGTTTCAAGAGCGTCAATTTCTTCGTTCACTTTCATGGTGCCAATCTCCGCGGCAAAGGCGGAGCCGGAGCGTCCAATGACGACGATGGCGGTCATGAGCGGACCGAGTTCACGCGTCATGGAAATAGCGACAGCGCTCGCGACGAACTCCATGGCGCCGAATCGGCGGAGTTCGTAGGCTGATTGAAGGGCGAGGATGGTTCCAATAAAAAAGGAGATGAGGGAAAGAATGGGAACGGCGCCGACGCCGACGGCCATCGCCTGATGAATCGCGCGCTCGACGCGCACGCGCTGGCCCTGGAAGGGTGCTATGACGACAGCGTGAAGCGAGCGTCCGGTGAGGATCGTGAGGTCGCCGAGGTAGGCGAGTCCGTCGATCGTTGCTTGACCGACTGTCTCGGTGACGGACATGAGAGGAACCTCAGGCCGTGGCGCCAGAAGAGACCGGCTGCACGCCGCGGACCGCCTCTTCTTCAGTGCCATACACTTCGAAGACCCTGATCAGCCGCGTCAACTCGAAAACCTCTTTCGCCACGCGGCTGAGTCCGAAGAGAGCAAGACCGAGCTTTGATTCCCTGGAAACCTTCAGGGCTTCGACAAGGCAAGCGACGCCCGCGCTGTCGATGTATTTCACGCCGGTCAGGTTCACAACCACGCGATGAACTTTTTGTACTTTTAGCAACTCCATAAGCGTTTTGCGGAGGTCCGGAGAGTTGTAGAGCGTGATGTCACCGGCAACATCCACAATCGTGGCCAGGCCACTCGGGCGCGTTGTAATGTTCATCAATTTCTCCCACTCAGTGAGGATAGCAGGGACGATAGGGAGAGCATACCCTTAGTCGGGCTTGGCGCAAAGCACTGAGATGAGAGGTTGGTTTTCGTTCAAAAACCAGATGGAGCAATACCTGTATCTTAAGCGACGCGCGGATAGCCATCGCGATGGTTGGTTCTGCTTTCGCCGCTTTTCATTTGGCGTAGCGCCCAAACGAGCAGGGATAAATGGTCGGCAACGCCGGCCTTCTCGTAGAGGTCGCGGAGCAAGCGGTGGAACGAGCTCGAAGGTATGCGAAGCTCGGTGCAGACCTGCTTGTCAGTCTTTCCACCGGCGAGGGCGCGAAGAACAATTGTTTCCTCGAGGGTGAATGACGGATGCTGGGGTTCAGCCAGCTTCTGGGGCTTATTCGGGAATGTGCTAGGGCTGCTGCGACTATGGTTACTGGTGTTGTCTGTCCTTGATTTGATGTTCGGTTTCATGATTACCCCTCCGATTTTCTTGCGCGACTGCCAGGCGCAATTTTCAATGCAGGTAAACTCGGAGGGGACAACGAGAAAAAATCGCTGGAACCTTGTTGCGTGGCGGATTGAGAGGCCGCCCGTAATTTATTCGTGCCTACAATGCGTAAAACACTGTTCGAGAGGAAGTCTATTCGAAGAGTTGCTGCGTGACTGTCCCGTTAGAGACAGGTGGCAGAAATCGCTTAGAGTTCGTTTGCTGGACGCTTTCAAGAGCGAAAAGGCCGGGCCCACCCCCTCACAAGAGAAAACAGCGCTTGACTTTATTTCGAGCGGACATAGACTTCGGCCCGCTGACGCGAAATGCGGCAGCGCTGCTGGCGAAATGGGAGCAACAGGAGAGCGGTGACGTGATGCCTGCAGAGAAGAGAGGCAAGATGCGAGTTTCGAATCTCGGATGTCGAAAGATTTTGCTGGTGGCGGCGAGTGTCGCGCTGTGTGCAACGGCTGGCGTTGCACAGCGGCGGAATGCGGCAGCGGAGCAGGATCAATTTCGATTCCGATTCGTCGGGCCGATTGTGGGGAATCGAGTCGCGTCGGTTGCGGGCGTCCCGGGGGATGAGAGCACGTATTACGCGGGAGCGGCTTCTGGCGGCGTCTGGAAATCGACGGACGGGGGGAACCGCTGGGTGCCAGTGTTTGATAAAGAACCGGCCTCGGCGATCGGCGCGTTAGCGGTGGCGCCTTCAGATACAGATGAGGTGTGGGCCGGGACCGGCGAAGCGTGGGCGATACGCGACAGCGACGTGATGGGAAACGGGATTTACAAGTCCACTGACGCAGGAAAAACGTGGACGAACATGGGTCTGGGCGCAACGGGGCGTATCGGGCGCGTGGTGGTCAATCCAACAGATCCGAATACTGTGTTCGTGTGCGCTCTGGGGCGTACGACGGGACCGCAACAGGAACGTGGAGTTTACCGAACGACGGATGGCGGGAAGACATGGGAGCGTGTGCTGTTTGTGGACGAAAACACGGGATGCTCGGGATTGTCGATGGATTCGCACAATTCGAGTACGTTGTTCGCCGGAACATGGCAAGTGGTGATGCACACGTGGGCTGAGCTCGGCGGCGGGCCGGGCAGCGGAGTGTATGTTTCGCACGATGGAGGCACGAAGTGGACACGCATTGAAGGCCACGGCTTGCCGAAGTCACCGCTGGGGAAAATTGACGTCGCGGTGGCGCCGACGAATTCGAACCGCGTGTACGCGCTGATTCAGACGAAAGATCAGGGCTCACTGTGGCGGTCGGATGATGGCGGAGAAGATTGGCACGCTGTGAGCTACGACCGTTCACTGACCGGGCGCGCAGGGTATTACATACGCGTTGCGGTGTCGAGCGGGAATGAAGATGAAGTGTATGTGGCGAGCAGCGGATTCCACGAGTCGGTGGACGGTGGAGAAACGTTCAAGGATGTCCCGTGGGGCGGCGACAATCACGATATCTGGATCGACCCAAAGAATCCGGATCACTTTGCGTTGACCAATGACGGCGGATTGATGATTACGACGGTGCACGGGCGCGGATTCCATCGCGTGTCGCTGCCGATCGGGCAGATGTATCACGTCACGGTGGACAATCAGGTTCCGTACTACGTCTATAGCAACATGCAGGACGATGGGAACATGCGCGGGCCGAGTTTGTCGGAAGGCGGATACGGGTATGGCGGGCCGCAGGAAGTTGGATGGGATCACGGAATGGGCGGCTGCGAATCCGGCTGGACAGTGCCGGATGTTACGGATCCAAACATCGTGTGGGCAACGTGCTATGGGGACGAAGTGACGCGGTGGGATGCGAAAACGAAGATGGCTCGCTCGGTGAGCCCTTGGCTGCATACACTCGATTCGCCGCCGAATGACACGAAATATCGCTGCCACTGGACGCCGCCGCTGGCGATTGATCCATTCGATCACAATACGGTGTATTACGGCTGCCAGGTGATTTTCAAGACGGTGAATGCGGGGCAGAGCTGGACGGTCGCGAGTCCTGATCTTTCCACGCATGACCCTAGCCGGATCGTTCCGTCGGGCGGACTCGAAGGCGATAACCTGGGGCAATTCTATGGCGAAGTGGTGTTTGCGATTGCGCCGTCGCAAATTCAAAAGGGACTGATTTGGGCGGGAACGAATGACGGACAGGTGTGGTACACGAAAAACGGCGGTGGCCAGTGGAACAATGTGACCAAGAATATCTCTGGGCTTCCGGCGTGGGGAACGGTCACGAGCATCCAGCCTTCGTATTTTGATGCGGGGACGGCGTACATTTCGGTGGATTTTCACTTGATGGACAATCGGGATCCCTTTATTTACAAGACGACGGACTTTGGACAGAGTTGGACGAAGATCAGCGACGGACTGCCAAAGGGGGAATTGGCATACGTCCGCGTGATTGCCGAGGATCCCAACTGCAAAGGCCTTTTGTTCGCGGGCACAGGGAACGCGCTGCACTATTCGCTCGACGACGGCGCGCACTGGACGATGTTCGACAAGGGTTTGCCGCATTCCACGGTTTCGTGGGCAGTGGTGCAGAAGCAATTTCACGATCTTGTGGTGTCAACGTACGGGCGCGGACTTTATATTTTGGACGACATCACGCCGCTCGAACAAATGGCAAAAAACAAGTCCGACGAACCGGTGCGATTGTTCGAACCGCGCCCGACTTACCGGTTTGTGCGCGGCGGGAGCGCACCGATCACTTACTCGTTGAAGACCGCGGTGAAGACGAACGACAAAGATGCAACGAAAGATACGGAACAAGCTGCGGCGGCGAGCGCGGACAAGGATAAAGGTCCGGTGCAGATTGAGATTCTCGATTCGAATGGCAAGGTGGTCCGGAAATTAAAAGCGCCCGGCAAAGCGGGGATGAATCGAGTGGAGTGGGACCTGCACTACGAACCGCCGCGGCTGGTGGCGCTGCGCACGGCGGCTCCCGACAATTCGCACATTTGGGAGGAATTGCGTTTTCGCGGGAAGGACTCGCGCCCAATTACGCACTGGGGACTTGATCCGGCGGAAGTGGGGCCGATTGTGGCGCCGGGAAAGTACACGGTGAGGCTGACAGTGAATGGAAAGAGCTACACGCAACCGCTGACAATTTTGCGCGACCCAAATGTTCCAAGCAGCGATGCGGAAATCGAATCCTCTGTAAAAACGCTGCTGCGCATACGCGACGACATTACGACTACATCGGATATGGTGAATCAAATTGAGTGGATACGGAAACAGCTCGCCGACGTTGAGTTGATGCTAAAGGACGAAAAGACCAAGGGCGATCTGCTGAAGTCCGTGAAAGAGATGGACGACAAGTTGCAGGGAGTTGAGTTCAAGTTGATCTCGCGCGTGGAGGCCAATAGCGACGACAAGTATTTCGTTTCCGCTTATAAGGTGTATCTGAATTTGTTGTGGCTGAACGGCGAAGTGGGTTCGGGCGCGGGAGACGTGGCGGGCGGCGCAGCGTTTGCGCCCACGGATACGGCTTTGAGTTTGTTGCAAATGATCGAGAAGGATTTGGCGTCAGCGAAGGCCGATTACCAAAGTTTGATCAGCAAGGATATTCCGGCGTTCAATCGCTCGCTTGCGGAGCATGGGGTGATTCCCGTTACGGCAGTCAGTCCGGCACCGGATGCGGGCGCAGGCCGAAATCGATAAAGCCTTCAGTTGTGAAGTGAAGCGATTGCGTGCTGCGTTTACGGCGGCGCACTCGATGAGGCGTTCTATTTTGTGTTGCCCCAGATATCGCCTACGGTGAAGCCTTCGGGAAATGGGTCATCGCTTTCCAGAACGTATTGAGAGAAGCCGGTGATCCACGCGCGTCCGCTGATGGCGGGAATCACGGCTGGATGACGGCCAACGCGCGATTCGCCGATGAGTCGGCCGGTGAACGTTGTGCTCAGAATTCCCTGGTGAACGAAATCCTGATGGAGCGGCAGCGCGCCTTTTGCGTGCAATGCGGCCATTTTTGCGCAAGTGCCGGTGCCGCAGGGCGAGCGGTCCAGCGCGCCGGTCCAGGACGAGGGACGATTCCAGTCGAGCTTGCCCGTTGATACGATTACCGCGTTCTTGCGATGAACTTCCGGCGTGGGCGATGGCGCGGAAAGTTGCGCGATGGTGATTCCGGAGATGGCGGGGTTTTCAGGATGCGCGACGGGAAGCTGTTGCTGCGCCGCCGCCTTGATCATTTCTCCGATGCGAACGATGTCGCGGGCTTCATCGGGAATAAGACGAATTCCCAGAGGCTCCGCGTCAGCGATAACGTAAAACATTCCTCCGTACGCGACGTCGACTTTAACCGTGCCCAGGCCTTGCACTTCAATCGACGCATCCAGATGAACGGCGAAGGCTGGGACATTTTGAAATGTGACGCGAGTTACTTTTGAATTCTCGATTTCAGCTTCGACTTCGATGAGACCCGCTGGCGTGTCCAACTTCAGGTTCATGATGCGGCCAGTTACGGGAACGATGCCGGTTTCCAGCAGCACGGTGACGACGCAAATGGTGTTCGTGCCGGACATTGGTGGATACTCGACCTGCTCCATGATGATGAAGCCGGCGTCCGCGTCGGGATGGGTGGGCGGGAGAATTAAATTGCAATTAGAGGCAGGGTAGCCGCGGGGCTCGCGGAGCATCAGCTTGCGAAGGCTGTCGGCGTGCGTCTCGAAGTAAACTTTTTTCTCGAACATTGTTTTGCCGGGCACATCGGGAACTCCGCCGATGATGACGCGTCCCGGTTCGCCACAAGCATGAGCATCGATTGCAGAAATCATGCGCGAGAACTGCATGAGTGCCTCCAGTGGAGCGGAAGAAGTGAAAGAGAGCCCAAACGGCTTGTATATAGTATATTCAACAGGTTATATTTCAATCTTTCAGAGACTGCGGTGAAGTGTGCGTCCGCTTATTGTGCTTCTGGTGAAGCAAAGAGTTTATGCGAGAAGAAGTTAGTCGCGTTCGGGTGATCGATTCTCACACTGGCGGCGAGCCAACGCGAGTCGTTATTGCAGGCGGTCCGGCGCTGGGCGGCGGGCCACTGTCTGGCCGGCTGGCGCGATTTCGAAAGGAATTCGACTGGTTTCGGTCTGCGGTAGTAAACGAACCTCGCGGATCGGATGCGGTTGTGGGCGCGCTGTTATGCGAACCGGAGGACCCGTCGTGCACGGCCGGCGTGATTTTTTTTAACAATGTTGGATACCTCGGGATGTGCGGTCACGGAACAATTGGCTTGCTTGTAACTCTGAAGCACCTCGGACGGCTTAAGGCCGGCGAGCATCAGATCGAGACTCCCGTAGGAAAAGTAACCGCGCGGTTGCACGAAACGGGCGAAGTGTCCGTTGACAATGTCGTGAGTTATCGCACAGGCGCGGGGATTGGAGTCGACGTGCCCGGGCATGGCTTGGTCACGGGAGACGTGGCGTGGGGCGGAAACTGGTTTTTTCTGGTGAATGAGCACGGGATGGAAATTTCCTTTGTGAACATCGAAAGACTGACGGAATTCACGTGGCAAATTCGTCAGGCGATTACACGCGCAGGCATAAGAGGCAAGAACGGCGAGGAAATCGATCACATCGAGTTGTTTGGTCCTTCAAAGATTCCCGGCGTGAATAGCAAGAATTTTGTGCTGTGTCCGGGGAAGAGCTACGACCGTTCACCGTGCGGAACAGGCACATGCGCGAAGATGGCGTGTCTCTACGCGGACGGCAAACTGAAAGAAGGCGCGATCTGGCGGCAGGAAAGCATTGTGGGAAGCGTGTTCGAAGGCAGCATCAAGGTTCGGGAAGGGGAGCGAGACGGGCACGTGTACCCAAGCATAAAAGGGACGGCGTACATTGATGCAGAGGGCGACCTGATACTCGACGAACATGATCCGTTTCGTTTCGGAATTACAAAATGAGGGCGAGAAGCTATGACGTAGTAATTATCGGCGCGGGGATTGTTGGCGCTGCGTGTGCGTGGGCCTGCGC
>Ga0307374_10008693_pt1 | contig 15109 bp, 11 predicted proteins | sample OX3MG_FD_202532 | JGI IMG/M metagenome (GOLD analysis project Ga0307374, IMG submission 202532) | Soil microbial communities from Risofladan, Vaasa, Finland - OX-3 | ecosystem: Environmental > Terrestrial > Soil > Coastal area > Acid sulfate soil | place: Finland: Risofladan, Vaasa | collected... | reverse complement strand
GTGTTCTTGGCGGCGGGGTTGGTGACGTCGTTGGCGCCGATCACGAGCGAGACGTCGGTGCGGCCAAACTCGGGGTTGGCCTCCTCCATCTCCTTGAGCTGGTCGTAGGGGACGTCGGCCTCGGCCAGCAGCACGTTCATATGGCCCGGCATGCGCCCCGCGACCGGATGGATCGCGTAGCTGACCTCCACCTGGCGTTTCTCGAGCTCCTTGGTCAGCTCGCGCACGGCGTGCTGGGCCTGCGCGACGGCCATGCCGTAGCCAGGCACGATAACCACACGGTTGGCGTAGGCGAGCTGGATCGCTGCGTCGGCGGCGCTCGTGGAGCGCACCGTGCCCGCGTGCTCACCAGCGCCGCTCGCGCCCTCGACGGTTCCGCCGCCGCCGAAGCCACCAGCGACGATCGCGGGGATCGAGCGGTTCATGGCGACCGCCATCAGGTTCGTGAGGATCGAACCGGAGGCGCCCACGATCATGCCCGCGACGATCAGCGCTGGGTTGTTCAGCGCGATCCCAGTGGCGGCCGCAGACAGGCCCGTGAAGGCGTTCAGCAGAGAGATCACGACCGGCATGTCGGCGCCGCCGATTGGAAATACGACCGCGTTTCCGAGCAGCGCCGCAGCCAGCAGCATCACGATGAAGAGCGCTTCGGAGTGTTCGCCGGCGGCGATCGCCACGCCACACGCCACCGCGATCAAGAGCAGAAGCAGGTTGACGATCTGCTGGGACGAGCCAAGCGTGATCGGACGTCCGGGGATGATTTCCTGGAGCTTGCCGAAGGCGATGTTCGAGCCCCAGAAGGAGACCGAGCCGACGATCGCGGCGAACAAGGAGAAGATCGCGATGTAGGTCGGGGTGGCGGTGAAGCCGTCGGAGAGGCGGAACTCAGACCAGGAGATCAGGAACACCGCACCGCCGCCCACGCCGTTGAACAGCGCGACCATCTGCGGCATCGCCGTCATCTTCACCTGGCGCGCAGCGGGCACGCCGACCGCGGCGCCGAGTGCCACACCGATCACGATCAGCGCCCAGTTGCCCTCGTTTACGTTGAGTAGCGTCGCGATCACCGCAATCGCCATGCCGGCCGCCGCGATGCGGTTACCACGCACCGCCGTCGTCGGCCCGGAGAGCCCGCGCAGGCCCTGGATGAAGAGCGCGAAGGCCAGGATGTAGAGGATGTCGAGGAAGCTCTGGTCCTGCAGGAATGACGTCGCGAGCACGGCGCTCATGAGCCCTTCCCTTTCTGCTCCTCATCACCCGCCGCCTTGGGCTTTGACTTGAACATCTCAAGCATGCGATCGGTGACGAGGAAGCCGCCGACGACGTTGATTGTGCCGAAGGCGATCGCGATCACGAGGATGATCTTGTTGAAGGCGCCGTTGCCCGAGAGCCCGACGACGAGCAGGCCGCCGAGCAGCACGATGCCGTGGATCGCGTTCGTGCCGGACATCAGCGGCGTGTGCAGCGTGTTGGGCACCTTGGAGATCACCACGAAGCCGATGAAGCCGGCGAGGATCAGGATCGCGAGGTTCGTGGTGAGCGTGCTTGCGATGATCATTGAGTTGCCTCCACTGCCGCCTTGGCGCCGGGGTTGACGATCTCACCGTCGCGCACCACGCAGGCGCCGGCGATTATCTCGTCATCAAAATCAAGATTGAGCGCGCCGTCCTCGCCGGTGAGGAGCTCGAGCAGCGCGAGCACGTTACGCGCGAACAGCTGCGAGGAGTGCTCGGGCATGCTCGCGGGCAGGTTCAGCGGCGAGACGATCTTCACGTCGTGCTTGACCACCGTCTGGCCCGGCTCGGTCAGCTCGCAGTTCCCGCCCGTCTCGCCGGCCATGTCGACGATCACCGACCCCGGCTTCATCCCTTCGACGGCCTCCGCCGTAACGAGTTTCGGCGCCGGGCGACCCGGCACGAGCGCGGTCGTGATGACCACGTCGAAGCCCTTGATCGCGTCGGTCAGCGCCTGCTGCTGCTGTGCGCGCTCCTCCTCGGTCAGCTCGCGCGCGTAGCCGCCCTCGCCGCTTGCCTCCAGCCCCAGGTCGAGCCATTGGGCGCCGAGCGACTGCACCTGCTCGGCGACCTCGGGACGCACGTCATAGCCGGTCGTGCGCGCGCCCAAGCGCTTGGCGGTCGCGAGCGCCTGCAGGCCCGCCACGCCCACGCCCAGAACGAGCACTTTGGCGGGCGGGATCGTGCCTGCCGCAGTCATCAGCATCGGGTAGAAGCGGCCCATCTCCTCCGCGCCCAACAGCGCCGCCTTGTAGCCGCCCACATTCGCCTGCGAGGACAGCGCGTCCATCGACTGTGCGCGCGAGATGCGCGGGATCGACTCCATCGCGAACGCCGTCGCCCCTGCGTCCGCGAGCGCCTTGGTCGTCTGCGGGCTCGACAGCGGCGCCAGGAAGCCGATGAGGATCGAGCCCTGCCCGAGCGAGCGGATCTGCTCCGGGTCTGGAGGGGCGATCGTCAGCACCACGTCCGCGCGCCATACCTCGCCGGCATCCTGCGTGAGCTCTGCGCCAGCGCCGGCGAAGGCCGCGTCTGGCACAAGCGCATCCGTACCCGCGCCACTCTGCACGAGCACGTCGAGGCCCTTGCTCTTGAGCTTGCCCACGACCTCGGGCACGAGCGCAACCCGGTGCTCGCCCGCAGCCGTCTCCTTCGGAACGCCAATGCGCATGAAGGGCGGGAACGTATCCCATCGCGTTCACGAATGCCCGCCCGGTCTGTGCGAGACTCGAGATGCATGACCGTGAATCTGACCCGCATCTACACCAAGCTCGGCGATGGCGGTGAGACACACCTCGGCGACATGAGCCGGGTCTCGAAGCTGGATGCACGGGTGGAGGCTTACGGCACGATCGATGAGCTAAACGCGACGGTTGGCGTCGCACTGCTTCAGCCTGGGCTCCCGCAAGCCTTCGCGGCATGGCTGCGCCGTGTGCAGAACGACCTGCTCGACGTTGGCGCGGACCTGTCCGTGCCCTCCCCGCGCGGCACCGGCTCTTCCTCTGAGGAGACCGGGCGCGAGCGGCTGCGCATCGGTCCCGCCTACACCGAGTGGCTCGAGCATGCCTGCGACGAGGTCAACACAAAGCTCCAGCCGCTGCGATCGTTCGTAATCCCCGGCGGCAGCCCCGCGGCTGCGCACCTGCATGTCTGCCGCACCGTGTGCCGGCGCGCGGAGCGTCGCACGATCGCCGTAGGCGAAGAGGGCAACCCCGAGGTGGTGCGCTACCTGAACAGGCTGTCTGATCTGCTGTTCATCCTCGCCCGCGCCGTGAATGAGGAGCCCGAGTCTCTATGGGACCCCGGCGCGCACGGCTCGGACACCCCTTCCCAGCCTGCGTGAGCGCCGGGAACGCGCCTCGGTGGCACGCAGCCCGGCCACGGCCAGCGCTGCCCACAACGTGCCCAGGAGATAGCCGCCCGCGACATCGCTCGGCAGATGCCAGGCGAGCAGCAGCAGCGAGAATCCAACACCTGCCGCAAACATCGCACCCAGCATGGCGACGGTGGGTCGCAGGCGCTGGGGAGCCACGAGCACCGCGCACAGAGCAAGGGCCGCCGCCGCGGTCGCGTGGCCGCTCGGCCACGAAGCTGCGGTGATCTCACTTCCATCGATCCGCGCATGAGGATGCGCGAGCAATGGCTTGAGCGCCTCCGCGGTCAGGGGTGCCAGACCCAGCACGAGCGCAACAGCGAATGCGGCCCTTGGACGGCGACGACCCAGCGCGACTGCGATGAGCAGTACGCCCCAGAGCGTGTAAAGCAGGGGATCGAGCAGATGCAGCAATACGCTGGCTAGATCGTCCACTCGCGGCCGGCCGAGCAGGGTGAAGTCGTACAGCGCCACCGCGTCTTTCACGTGCGTAGCCGGCACCAGCGCCGCCACGACCCATGTCAGGGTCAGCGCCGCCGCGCACAGCCCGGCGACGAGGAGCGCCCCAGCTGCGCTGGGCGGCTCTGTAAGCCTCGTCCTGGGTCTCACATCCATGGTCTCTACAGGGTAGAGACGCTGCTAAATGAGGGCTGAAGCGTTGCTGGGCAGTTCAGAGCCCGACGGGGAACGTCTTCCCCGCCAGCGCAATCAGGGCCTGGGCCGTCACCCACACGGGCGTCTGGGCGCCGGTACGGGAATAGCGGATGCTGCCACCGGGCGCGAGCAGGCTTTCCAAGTAGCCGACCGGTGAGCGGCTACCGCGGCGTCGCACCGTGTTGAGGTTTCGCCCGGCCGCGATCAGACCCTGGACCGCCCAGGCGGTCGACTGGGCGTTGGATTCGCCGCCGTACTGCTGCGGAAAGCCACCGTCCAAGTTCTGGGAGCGAATCAGGTAGCCGGCCGCGGCACCCAGCGAACGCCCATTGCGAGCGCCCGCGTCCGCGAGCGCCTGCAGCGCCGCGCCGGTGTCATCGACGTCACTGGATGAACCGTGGCCGCCGAAGCCGAAGCCGCCATCGGAGTTCTGCTGGCGCTCGATCCAGCCGGCTGCGTCACGGATCGCGCGAAACCCGGGCGAATGACCGGCGGCGCGCAGCGCGAAGATCGCGAACGCGGTGAGGTTGACCATGTGGTTGAACGAGTTGTCGCTCGCGCGCGCACGCAGCACTTCGGCGACGAGATTTCGCCCGGCGAATGAGTACGCCGAGGCTCCGCATGCCCGCGCCGCGAGGATCGTGCGCTCGGCGTCGCCGAGACCGCTCAGCGTCGAGACTTCGCCACGTAGCGAGTCGAGCACCGAGTGCCCGACGTGGCGCACGCTCGCCGGGTTGCGTCCCGCGGCGGCCAGGCCCATAGCCGCCCAGGCGGTATAGAGCTCGCTCGAGCTCTGGCCCTTCGCGCCGCCGAAGCCGCCGCCGGCGTTCTGGGCGGACGTCAGATAGGAGAGCTCCGGGGACAGGGAAGCGGCAGATGCATGTCCGGCCATACCGCCCAAGGCGAGCACCGTTACGACTGCGAGGAGCGCGGGCCACCCCGGGATTGGATCCCATTGAATGTTCATGCGTGCGCGCATCCGTGCCAGCAGCCGTGCCAGCTCGGGGCCGAAGGCGAGGCCGAACAGGAAGCTCGCAACCATGTCCGTCAGATCGAACGGCAGCCCCGTCCCCGCAACCGCCAGCAACGCGGCCGGCGTGTGACTGGCGCCGATCGTCCACGTGTACACGTTCATGATCTCCTTCGCGCCAAGCGCTGCCAGCGCACAGACGAGCGCGAGCGGCACGCGACCCAGATGACGCCCGCTCAGCCGGCCAATCAGGGCGCCGAACAGGCCGACACAGCCCCACGCCGCCATCTGCCAGGGCGTGTACGGACCCTGGCCGAGCAGGAAGTTCGACATCAGCATGCCCAACGCCCCGACGGTGAAACCGGGCAGCGGACCAAGGGCATAGCCGACGACCAAGGTCATCGCGGTGATCGGCTTCACATCCGGCAATGCCACGAACGCGTCCCTACCCAATGCGGCGACGGCCGCCAGCGTCCCCACCACCGCCACCATCCGCGTCGACGGTCGCCGGCGCTCGTAGGCGAGCCAGCCAAGCGCCAGCACCACGCCGACGACCAAGAACGATGCCAGCGGCCAGCTCACACCACGACCTCCAAGACCCTTTTTGCCCGCAAAAGCTCCGCGCCGTCCTCTGGCAGCAGCGCGCCGCCGGCGCCACCGAGAATGCGGGCAGTCTCGGTCGCGAAGTACCAACCACCCGCCAGTAGTTCCGCCGCGGGTCCGTCGGCGATCACCCTCCCGTCCGCGAGCAGCACCGCGCGCCGCGCGCAGGCCGCGGCGAACTCCGGGTCGTGCGTGGCCACGACCACCGCCTGGCCCTCCTCCGCTCTACACCGCAGATCCTTCGCCAGCGCCGCCTTCGCCGCGCGGTCCATCCCGCGCGTGGGCTCGTCCAGCGCGAGCACCGCCGGTGCCTCACCGTCACCGGCGACAATCGCGAGCGCCAGACGCTGACGCTCGCCGCCGGAGAGATCCTTCGGGTTGCGCCCGGCCATCCCCGCCAGCCCGGCGGCCTCAAGCGCCTCGGGGGAGGCCTCTTCGGCGACGCGCTCGTGGATCAGGTAGTCGCCCGGGTTCTGCAGCAGCAGTGCAACGCGTCCGGCACGCTCCACGCGACCTCTCGTGGGCTCCATCAGACCGGCGGCGTGGCGCAGCAACGTCGACTTGCCCGCCCCGTTGCGGCCCATCAGCGCGACGCTCTCGCCAGGTTCCAGCGTCAGGTCGACGCCGCGCAGGATCGCCGGCCCATCGTGCAGCTCATGCCACACGCCACGCATCCGCAATGCTTTCGGCGCCTTACGTGGACGACGTGCTTTCGCCTTGGTTACACCGGCTGGCTCGGGATGGCCATCCTCTCCCAACAGGCCGTGCGAGCGCAGGGTCGCACGCGCCTGCTTCACACCCACCGGTGCCGGCTGCAGCCCCGCCAACGCAAACAGCTTCGCGCCGGGCGTCTGCAACGCGGGCTCGTGTTGCGCCGCCCATCCCAAGAACGATTTGGGATCGCCATCGTGTGCCACCAGACCCCCCTCCAGGGAGATCACCCGATCGGCCGCACCAAGGCAGCGCTCCAAACGGTGCTCAGCCAGCACGATCGTTGTCTCCCACTCCTCGTTCAGCCGCCTCAGCAAACCGATCAGCTCGTCCCCCGCGACGGGATCAAGCTGCGAGGTCGGCTCGTCCAGCAGCACCAGCTTAGGTCTGCCCGCCAGGGCCGCGCCGAGCGCGACCCGTTGCTTCTCGCCACCCGAGAGCTCGTGCGTAGAGCGGTCGAGCAGCGCGTCGATCCCCAGCGCGAGCGCCACCTCCTCCACCCCACGCGCCACCGCCGCCGCACTCTGCCCGCGGTTCTCCAACGCCAGCGCTAGCTCGGCGCGCACCGAGCTCATCACGAGCTGCGTCTCGGGGTCCTGGAACAGCACCCCCGCATGCCCTCCAAGATCCGCGGGACCGTGCTCTCTCGTATCCAAGCCCGCGAGCGTAACCGTGCCCGCGAAGCGCCCGCCGTAAAAGTGCGGCACGAGCCCGCACGCCGCGTGCAACAGCGTCGACTTGCCGCTCCCCGACAACCCCGCCAGCAGGCAAAACTCCCCTGCCTCCAGCTCGAAACTCACGTCGTCCAGCGCTGGCATCTCCGCGTCCGGGTAGTGGTAGGTGACGCTCTCGAAGGAGAGGATCATCGGCCGGTCCCCCTTCGGTCCGCGAACGGCAGCAGCACGGCCGCGATCAAAGCGGCGCACAACGCCCAGGTTCCCCCGCCGGTCTGCATCTTCAGCAGCGGATACGCCGCGAACGACGCCGCTGTACTCAACCGTCCCGCCAAGGCCAGCGCAATCACCGCAAATGCCGAGCAGAGAAACGTGAGGTCGTGCCGCGACCACGGTCGCCTCAGACGCGACCCCGTCCGCCGCGGCCGGCGCCCACCCTCGGTGGCAACAGCGAAGCCACGCAGCTCAAGCGTCGCCGCCACCTCCATCGCCCGCTCGAGTGAGCCGCCGACGATCGCGCTCAGCAATGCGACCCGCCCACGCACACCGCGCGAAGGATTCTCCGGACGCGTCTTCTGCGCCTCCGCCAGGCGTTGCGCGTCGGCACCCAGCACCGGGATCATCCGCATGGCAAGCGTTGCGGTTAGCGCCGAGCGGAATGACAGCCGGCGGAAACCCCGCAACAGCTCGTCGGGGTCGACCGCCAGGCTCGCGAGCGTCGTGATCATCATCAGCAGCGTCACCTTCAGTGCGATCACCGCGCCGTACACCACGGCCTCCACCGTCAAGTCACCTTGCCCGAACGGCCCGAGGTTGCCGAGGCGCGCGAACACAGTCAATCCTTGCCGAGAGGCCAGCACGTTGATCACCACGATGGGGAGCCCCACGATCACAGCGATACGCAGCGTCCTCACCAGCTGCCGGCCCACACCAGCCCCCACGGCGGCGCCCAGCACAACCAGCGTCAGCGCTCCAAGGGCGAGCGGGTTGTAGAGGATCAGCGCGGCCGCAGTAAGCGCGGCCGCCCACAGGGCACCCACTCCCGCGCGCGCCGCGTGCAGCGGGCTCGCCAGGCGACGGTAGAAGAGCAGGCCTGCGCCCCTCATCCGCTCTCCTGGGGTACTGATACCTGCGTGCCAGCGGCGGTCAGCGCAACCGCAAAGTGGTGCTCGAGGGTGCTCTGGTCAAACGCGTGAGCGGCACTCTTCGTGCCCGCTTCATCGGTCCCGCTAACCACCCACACGATCGCGCCTTCCACGTCCTTGGTGGCCGCAATCAATCCCGCTCCGGCGGTGAGCGTGCTAGTTGGGCGCCCTCGTCCGTCAAGCAGCGTCAGTGTCTGCCCGTTCGTCCCAAAGCGCGCGTATATCCCGCTCGCGCGCGGTCCGCGCTCAATGCTCTGCACGCTCGGATCGCCGTGCACCGCCGTCCATTGCCCCACTACCACCTGCAGCGCGTGCGGCCCGGCCCCGCTCCCGATCGCCGCCACGGCAGCCGGGACGCCAACTGCGCGCAATCGTGCGAGCACCGTGCGACACGGATCGCTCTGCGCCGCAGCGCATTCCACCCGCACCGGCAACCGCTTGCCTTCAATCCCGTTCAAGAACGGCTCAGGGAACGACCCCACCACAGCGGGAACGTCATCTGTCTGGCTCCAGTCGTGCCGGTCCCACCACACGTGGTCCCCCGGGTGGACGTTCGTCGCGGCTGCACCCTTTGGAGCCTCGACTCCGTTGACGTAGTAGAACCAGTCGACCGGATCTCCCCCCGCTTCCTGACCTCCGGAGATCCCGTTGATGCTCTGCACGAAGCCGCCGCCGTACTTCGTCGTGACCTTGTCATTGCGCAGCAGCAGGCTCATCACCGTCTCCTGCCCCTTCACCTGCGGAGCGGAGCGAGAGTCAAGCGAGCGCCCGCCGAAGTCGCTCGTGACCCTGAGCCTCACGGCGGTTGGGGTCTTCCCCGCACCGAGACCGCAGCCGGTGCTAGTGACGGCCACCGCAGCCGCCACTAGCACCGCTACCCCGGTTGCACTACCTGACTTGAAAAGCAACGTGGCTGACTCCGCTCACGAGCTTCGTGACATGGCCGGCGCTGTCCACACCCTCGATGTCGAACACATACCGTCCCTTCGGGAGCCGTGCCGGGAGTAGATAGCTGAAGGACTCGCTCCCGCCCACCGAGAAAAACGACGCCGTATCGCACTTCCTAGCGCGCACAAACCTCACCTTCGACCCGCTGAAATTCCAGCAGCGGCCGCGATAGCGGCGTCCGAGACGAATAAGCACCTGCCTGAGAGTGCCCCCCGCTGGAACCTTGACGACCCCCGCCAGCACCCGTGGGGCACGCCGGCGGGAATAGACGTGACCGTTCTCGACGCCAGCGACCTTCGCCACGTCGGACACAGTCGGTTGCGGCGGACCCGGAGTAGTGGATTTAGTGGACCCGCCACTACTGGTGAGGGTGGTGCCACAGTTTCCGTCGTTGCCGTTGTGGACGCAGACGGTGGTCTCGTCGCGAACCGATTCCGAGGCGCTTGCGCGCAATGTGAACTCACCGGCACTGGGGAAGCTGATTGTGGCGTGCCCACCGGAGTCGGTCGTGGCGGTTGTGGCTACACCCGCGACCGTCGCCCCGACCGCCGGTGAGGCTTCCCCTTTTGCGTTGTACATCTTGACCATCACTGGGACCGATTCGCCAACATTCGCGCTGGCTGGGGCTTCGATGCCGAGCGGCGTGGGCGAGGTGCTCCCTGGGGGACAGGCCGTGCCGAAGCACGCGGGGAAGAAGAGCACGCGATCTCCCGGTTGCAACTCGGCTTCGCATGCCCCCGCGGAAGCTTCTTTTTCGTCAAGCCAGAACGACCAGTAGTAATTTGCGGACGCACCTTTTTCAAATGGGTGGTCCTCCCCCTCGATTGCATAGATTTCGTATTGTTTGAATTCACCGTTCCATGGGCCGCCCCAGTTTCCACCCGTGGCTAGCTGCAGCGCCCCCACGGCACTGGTTCCTGAGCAGGCATGTTCCGGAATGCCATCCTTGACGACGGGTGTCCCTGTCAAGGTCACCTGAGTGGGCAATAGCTTGGTTTCGGTAAGACCCTCCACCCTCACCGTGACTGATCCAGCGGCGAGCGTCGTCGAGGCGAATGCGAGGAAGACGAGACACACTGCACAGAGCGCAAGCAACGTTCGGTGACCCAGAGAGATACGACGAGGAGATATACGCATGGAGCCAACCCCTTTCCACGAGGGCTTGTGGGCTTTCGGTCTCGGGCAGGTTTCCTGGCTCCCGGGCCTTCCCTCCGCGCCTTCCCGTTCCGCTCTTCGCGTCACAGTGGCTGCGCGTTTTCTTCACGCGCCGCGTCGGGCATCCCCGGTCACAGTGGCGGGTCCGCGCCGGATTCTCACCGGCTTCCCTTCACCTCCGACCGTCTTGTTCTGAGATCCTACTCGCTGCCGCCCACCCGTGCTCTTCGCCATCTTGCGCTCGCACTCCCGCCTACGGCTCGTTCCACCGCCGCTCTGACCGGCGATACAGGCCCTCCTGCGGATACGACGCACGACAGTCTCCCGAAAGTCTTTTCTTTTTTTCTTTCTTTCGCGTGCGGGGCCTACCCGACGTCGCTCAGATCGCTGTCTGCGTCTGCCAGCGCCCTGCGCTGCCCCTCGTCGAGGATCCCGGCACCCGCGAGCAGGCGCCGCGCATGGTCCAGATCGTCCGAGCGCCCGAACGTCAGCGCCGCCTTGACGACACCGTCCTTCAGGTACCAGGTCGTGAACTCGCCGTCGTCGTAGCTCCCCCTCAGGATCTCCTCGTCCCAGTCCTTCGCCGGGCCGACATACTCGAGCTCGCCCCAGTCGCCCAGCACCGAGTAGAAGTACGGCACCACCTCGTGGGCCACGTCCTTTCCGAGCATGTTCAACGCCGCCGTCTTGCCGTGGTTGAACGCCACGTCCCAGTGCTCGATCCTGACCTGCCCGCCGTGCAGAGGCGAGTCGTATTCGCACATGTCGCCCGCTGCCCACACGCCCTTTGCCGAGCTCTCCAGGCGCGAGGAGCAGCGCACACCGCCGCGCTCGCCGATCTCGAGCCCGGCCCGTTGCGCCAGGCCGATATCCGGGGCAACGCCCGCGCCGATCACAACCGCCTCGGCCTCCAGCTCCAGGCCCCCGCGCGTGATCACCTTCGCCACGCTCCCCTCCCCCTCGAACCGCTCCAGCTCGTCTTCGCTGTGGATGCTCACGCCGTGCGCCTTCAACAGCTCTTCCACAAAACGCCCCGCCTGCTTCCCAAACCCGCGTTCCAGCGTCCGCTCCTCCTGCATCACGATCGTCGCCTTCTTCCCCAGCATGCTCATGCTCGCCGCCACCTCGCAGCCGATGTACGAGCCGCCGATCAGCACCACGTTCTCGGCGTCTTCGACGCTCGCCCTGATCGCGTCCGCGTTCCCCAGCGTCCGCAGGTAGTGGATCTCCTCGAGCTCGCACCCGTCGACGTTCAGCCGCCTCACGTTCGCCCCCGTCGCGATCAGCGCCTTCCCGAACTCGACCTCCTCCTTGCTCGACAGCTTCGCCGTCCGTGTCTCGATGTCGAGGCCCGTCACGCTCGTCCTCGTCAGCAGCTCGATCCCCTGCTCGGTCCACCACTCGTTCGGCCTGAACAACGGCTCCTCGCGGCTCTCCTCGCCGCGCAGATATCCCTTCGAGCACTCCGGGCGGTTGTATGGCGGATCGGGCTCGCGACCCACGAGCAAGATCTCCCCCTCCGCGCCTTCCTCACGCAGCCATCGCGCGCAGTTCGCGCTCGCCAAGCCGCCGCCGGTCAGCAAATAGTCGACCTTCCGAATGGCCATTTCGCCACCTTAGAGCACCATGCGATTCGCAGTTGGCTGGATTGAACCCCAAAATCACAACCCCGGCGGGTGTCTGACCGACCAGTGCGCCCATGTCGGGATGTGGTCGAGGATCCGCCAGCGCGGACCGTCTTCATTCCGGTTTGGCCCAACGTCGGTGCCGTTGTGGCTCGTATCCAGCCGCAGCCCCGCGATCACGATGAACACGTGGTCGCTCCCTTCCGCTGTGGCGTAGATCGTCACCCACCTGCCCGGCCCCGGCTCACCCCAACTGGGGTAGGACTGCGCAAGCGGGTTATCGCGCAGGATTTCCGAGATCGGCCGCACACCGCTGCGATAGAGCACATAGTTGACGGTGCTCGAGCAATCCTCCTCGGTCGCGCCCCGCGGGTCCGGGTGGCCACCCGGACCATATGGCAGTTCCTGCAGCTCATTGCCCGCCACCACCATCGCTTGCACGGCCGCTGGGACCCCTTCGGGGATCAGCCCCTCATGGCCATCGCCCGGATTGAGCACCGCCCGTTCGCCCGCGACGAATCGCACCGCTGTCGGGCTTTCTTCGCCCAAGCGGCCACCGGCGCCGGCCCCTTCCGCCGGCTGAGCCGGTGGGGTGGATGGGCCGCGGTAAATGGCCGCCCAGTGCTCCACCTCTTCCACGTACCAGTTCGCGTGGTTGTACGCGAAGATCGCCCTTTTGTAGTCGCCTGGCGCGCCCGAGGCGCGCAGATAGTTAGCCGCGCCGAAGATCGCATCGACCGGATTCCAGCGGTCGGCCTGTCCGTCGCCGTTCCCATCCACCCCATACCGCGCCCATGTTTCCGCGAGGAACTGCATCGGCCCGCCGGCGCCCGCCGGGTTGACCGCCCCCTCTTTTGTGCATGACGGGTCGGGGTCACGCCCGTGGTCACACTCCACCCTGCCGATCCCCGCCAGGATCGCCCAGTCAAGGCCATAGTGCTGCGCCGCCTGCTGATATGAGCGTAGGTATTCCGGCGGTATTTCCCGTAGCGCCTGCGGCGAGGCACCAGAGCCCGCCGTACCCGCGCTCGCGTGTCCCGCGCCCACCGCGGTCAGCGCCGCACCCATCAGCAGCATCACCATCAGCATGCCGGCGGCCACCACCGCCACACCGGCCAGCCCCGCCGGCCAGCGATAGATGCGAACGCCCGTGCTCACCAAGTCCGCGGTGCTCACTGCGTCACTCCCGGCCCAGCTGACGCCTACGGTGCGCCTGCACCTCGCGGGCGTCACGCACCACGCTGGATTCTTTCGCGCGTGAACGCGCGCGCGACTCCTGCAGGTGAGAATCAATTGAGGAGGTCTTCGGTCTCGCCGAGGAGGGCAGATCGTGGCCACCGGCGCCCACCTGCTGTTTAACCGTGTTGTCGAAACCTCTACTGAGTTTGCGCTGCTCGCGGCGGCGCAGCGACCCCATCCCGCCAGCCGCCACGTCCCCGGCGGTTGTATTCGCCGCCTTGTGCATCGCGAGCTCCCGGTCGACCTCCAGCCGCGCAGCCCGCTGGAAGCCGGCATCGAGCCCTTCGTACTCCCTGCGCCCATACCCCGCAAGGCCTGCCAGTCCCGCGTAGTCCCGCTCCCGCCCGGGCAGCGCCGCCTGGGCGGCGAGAAAGCGCGCCCGCTCCTCGCTCTGCTCCCGCGTGTACACGTTGCCCGACGCGCGCTTTGCCCGCTCTCCGCCCGCCACCGTCTGCCGCGCGGCGGTTAGCGAGCTCTGCTCAGTTGTGATCTCGCCCTGGAGACGATCCATGCGGTCCTGCAACTTCGCGGCACGCTTCTTGTGGGACGCCTCCTCGGCGCCATACTTGGCCGCTGCACGGTCGCGCTCTGGCGGCGGCTGGAACAGGGTGAAATCGCTGTAAGCCAATTCACCGGCTTCCTTCGCCGTCTGCGCCTTGTCCTGCGCGGCGGCATGCTCGTGGCGCAGGCGATCCAGCCGGGCCTGCTTGCTGCTGATACGCGCTTGAAGTGCCGGCGCTTCCCCCACATCAGCCTGCGCCTCGCGGTAGTCGTGTTCGAGGCTCCTCCCCGCCTGATTGTCTTCGATTTCTTTGGCCCTCCCGCGTGCGGCGGCGGCGACCCGCGCTCGCTTCTCGGCGCTGGGAGGAGGAGGTGAAAGCTTGCGGCGAACCATTCCCCCCATGCGTCCCAGCTCACGTGCGGCCATCAACCTCGACGCCAGCCGCAACCCACCGATGCCGTGCTCGTGCGAGGAGGACTCGCCGTGGTGGAGGGTGCCGAGACCGAGCACGTCGCGGCGGTGGCGGAATGCTCCCCACCAGAGCACCGACAGCAGCAGCCACTGGGTCCACCAGCCGAACCCAGGCAGCCTCATCAGGGTCCGCTCCAGCAGCAGGACGATGCCGAGCATGAAGGAGTAGAGAAGCTTTGCCGTCACCGCGCCGAGCAGACGTCTCACCCATCCGCGGAAAGCCGCCCGGCCGCCGTCGCCCAATGCCGGTGCGATTACCGCCGCCGGCGCCAGCAACAGATAGAACAAGCTGATGATCGCCGCGCTGAGCAGGTGCAGCGCGATGAAGCCAATCAGCAGAGCCATACCCAGCGCTCCGATCACGATCAGGAACAGGCCCCCGAGGCGAGACGCGGTCCCGCTGCGGGTGCGGAACTCCGCTTGCGCGGCCGTCGGTCCCTTGCACGGTTCTTCATCGCCTCCGCACAGCACATGGAACAACGAACTGGATTCGTTGATCGAGTTACGTGCCGGTCCATTTGCCGGAAGCGCCAGGAACAGTTCCCCGTTGGTGTGCGCGCCGCGCAGGAGTTCCGCACTCTGGTTCAGCGCTTTCGCCTGCGTGCTCCCAGGCGTCACGCAAACCGGCAGCCCCAATTCTTTGGCCATAGACGGCGAGAGTGAGGGAGCGCTCGATTTGCACCCAACCTTCGCAAGTTCACTGGCGGCGATTTTTAGCCCCGCCGTGTGCAGCCGCGGGTCCAGCCGTGCCGGGTTGCTGCACCATTCCACGTCGCCGAACTCCATGTAGCACCAAGGCGCGGCGACCACGCCGTTGAAGAGGCCCCTCATGCTGTCGCCCAGCGTGCGAGCCGGATGGGCTGGCGTGCCACCCGCCACGGCGCCCAGCGTGCCCAGGCTGGCCTGGTTTGCCAACTGCCCAAGCGCCCCCACGGTGCCCGTGGGATTCGCTATCACCCACAGGCCCCCCACCATCATCGCCACCATCAGCAACGCTTGGCCAAGCGTCTCCGCGACGCGGCGGC
>Ga0307374_10008692_pt1 | contig 15111 bp, 13 predicted proteins | sample OX3MG_FD_202532 | JGI IMG/M metagenome (GOLD analysis project Ga0307374, IMG submission 202532) | Soil microbial communities from Risofladan, Vaasa, Finland - OX-3 | ecosystem: Environmental > Terrestrial > Soil > Coastal area > Acid sulfate soil | place: Finland: Risofladan, Vaasa | collected... | reverse complement strand
CGGCAGCTTGGTCGCAGCCAGCTTCGGAGGAGTCCCACTTCCGCGGGTGGATGGTTCAGCTCACCGGCGCGGGGTGGGGAATTTCACTGATCGAGAGTGGGGATATTCAAAAATCGCGGACATTATCGTGCTCGCCAAAATACTTTCCGGAGCAAGAGCAGCGAACAGTCCAGCGAGAGGGATACCTAACAACTACTTGGGGTTACCGAACGAGTCTGCTACAGGGATAGCAGGTAATCGGATCTGCTGTCATTCCGGGTCTCAGGTCAACGTGACAGCTAAGTCTTCAGCAGACTCGTTCATTAGCGCAATTAACATTGTGTAAGGTCCGACGTGTGCGGGTACTCACTTGGAATTTTGACCATAGGAATAGCCCCGAAGTTATAGAGGCTGAATCGCCCCGACTTTTGTAGAGACCGTTTCCCACATAAAAGAGTCTCTATGAAACCCGGGGCGATTCAGTCTATAAAATTCAATTGGCGTCAAGTCGATGATTCCTTTTGAGGGCAGCACGACGCTATCATCGTTGGACGTGCCGAAATGCGTTTGCCGAGCTGAGCCGTTAATTCGGCGCTTGGCGTCGATCAGCAATTTCAGAATGCGTGACTGTCACCGCGTATCTGTAGTTGTATGCGTTTGATGCTGTAGGCACATTCGAATTTTTCTAGGCTACCGTCAGGGTCAGATTTCGATCGTCGCTGTAACCTAGACCCCGATGAAAAGGTCCTCCACTTGCCATTTGTCCGAAATAATGTGCTGCTTCTTGGCGAACGACATTAGGTCGTCAAGTGCGAGCCGATTGGCATTAATCCCATAAGGAACCGGATCATCTTCAAATCGATCAGAAGCATATTCCATTCCGTATATATGTCGGTTGTCCGCGTCACTTGAAAACTCGTTCCTCGCGTGAAGATCCTGAAGAAACGGGAGCTTCGACTGCGAAAACGCCTCAAAAAGTTGAGGTCCTATCGAAGGGCATGACGCCACGACATCGCGTCGAATGACGATGACATGATGAATTGGGACGTAACCGCGATTTGCGTACCATTCTCGTTCAGAGGATATGAAATCAGCAAAGAGCGGCACCACATTCGGGTTTTTCCCTCTATAAGGATTGAGCATGACATCAATAACGCCCTCGTCGATCATCTGGTCGAGGTCTCCTGGCAGGTAATCCACCTTGGCGGGAAGCTTGGATCCCTCGGTGTGTTCATCGCCGGTGACAATCCACTTGATCGAATCCAGATCAACATCGCAGGCCTCAGAGAGCGCCGCCCGAGACCAAACGGCATCCGTAACGGTGTACGAGCGCAGGCCGATTGTCGAACCATTGAGATCAGCATGATTCTTTATACGTTCTTGATGAATGAAGATTGCTTCGTGATCAAATCGACGAGTCACAAATACCGGAAGGAGAGTTACCGGCAAGCCGAGATCACGAGCGATTAGTGCAGTGCTGATCCCCAACTCGCAAACTCCATATGCCTGCTCCCGGGACATTCTTCGAAATGTCGGGATCAATGCGCCTTCAATGTCGAGGAAATCTAACGGGCATTCGTCAATTCGAACCCTGCCCGAGATGAGCGCTTCAGTGTGCGGGTATCTCGTCAACGCAACAGTAAATGGCTGATCATTGCTCATTGAACTTCTCCTTCGGCTTCATGCAAGAACGTACGGCCTTGAGCGCTCAAAACAGTTTCTTCTCGTGATCGCGCACTGCCGCGTCTTCGTGCTTTCGAAAGTGCCAAACAAGATTTGCAAAAAAGTGATTGCGTTCCATGAAATATCTCCTATAGATTATCGAATGGAGGGGGGCTCTCTGTTGCTTGGGACAGCGGATAACGAATTACTAACGCAGACGGATCCGGGAACGCCGATGGGGACTTACTTCCGGCGCTACTGGTTGCCGGCATTGCTTTCGAGCGAGTTGCCTACACCTGACGGACCTCCCGTACGCGTCGAGCTGCTCGGAGAAAGACTCGTCGCATTTCGCGAGACGTCAGGAAAAGTCGGCCTGCTCGAAGCGCGGTGTCCTCACCGTCATGCAAGTCTTTTCTGGGGGCGCAACGAGGAGTGCGGCCTCCGATGCGTTTACCATGGATGGAAATTTGCGATCGATGGTGAGTGTCTTGACCAACCAGCAGAGTCTGAGAATTCTCGGTTCAAAGCTCGCGTAAGAGCGGTTGCATACGACGTGCACGAGGCGGCTGGCATCGTGTGGGCCTATATGGGACCCAAAGATAAAAGGCCTCCGTTTCCACGTTTTGAGTTCTCCCTTCTTCCAAACGAGTACTCGATGGCGACAAAGCGGTTGCAAGAGTGCAACTACCTTCAAAATCTAGAGGGTGAGCTCGATAGCGCGCATGCGGAGATTCTCCATCGAGTGTTTTCAACTCCTGGCGAATCCGTTTTGCCACCTCCAGACCTTGCACGCCCGACCTTTGAGATTGAGCTGACGGCATTTGGAATGCTGGTAGTTGCCCTCCGAAAGATGCAAGGACTCAATTATTGGCGGATGACGCCGTTTCTGATGCCCGTCTATACGGTCATTCCAAGTGAGATTGGCGCAACTAAGATTTTCACGGCCGCGGTCCCCCGAAATGACACCCAGATGTGGGGCTACACCATAAGTTGGAATCCCTCTCGGCCGCTAGACGAAAAAGATGTATTCGCCGTCACCGTGGGATCGATCTCGCATGTCAATGTCGAAGATGGATCTTTTCGGCCCGTCGCCAATGCGTCCAATGATTACCTGATTGATCGCGAACTTCAAGCAAGATCAAGTTTCACTGGAATCCCCGGAATTCGCTATCAAGATCTGGCTGTGCAGGAAGATCAAGACGGGCCGCTGCTCCAACGTGACCAGGAGAATTTGGGTGCGACAGATATGGCGATCGTTGCCGTACGCAACCTGCTTCTCGAGGGGGCGAGGAAACTCGAAAAGGGCATTGAACCTGTGCATGCGTTCAACTCGGACGAATATTCGGTTCGGTCGGTCGTCGCCAAGGATGTCCCGGTGGGGGTTCCGTGGTCTGAAATTTGGAGCAGAGGACAGCCGGAGAAAGAGGTACAACTCGCGACGGGAAACCAGTAGAGCTGGTCTCAATCGAGTCTCTCATGCAACATATCCGTTCAAAAGTTAAAGGGGGAGTTTGGTGTCCAAAGAACTGAGTCGATACGAGTTCAGGGTTGGGTCACTGATCGATTTTGGGGATCGAATTCTCTTGATGGTGACGTCATGAAGGACAAGGAATATTTCCCGAGGCGGGACGAAATGTTAACGAGAGTTGGAGACGACGTTCATTCGCAAAATGTGTAAAGCGCGAATTCAGATCAATTTCATGTCATCTAAATGTGTAATCCAAACTGGAGGTAAGGCATATGTTGAGTCACCGTTTCTCAATTACTGAACGCTCGCGGTTTCTTAAGGCGTCCTCACTTGCGGTAGTACTCGCGCTTGGGTTGGGGACAGGCGCTAGCGCTTCAAACTCCCACACCTCAAGCAAACCCGTGACGTTTGGATTCGCGATGCCGTTCACGGGCCCGCTGGCGAACGAGGGGCACCAGCTGGAGCCGGGGCTTCTCGTCGGCTGTGCGCAGGTGAACGCGGCAGGCGGCGTTCTTGGGCACAAGTGCGCCGAGGAGCGAGTGAATACTCTTGGAGACGCTGCCGACGGAGCCTTGGCCTTGAGAAAGGCCTTTGCAACTGGTCCACAGATCAATGCTGTGCTTGGAATGAGTTCGGGAGAAGGGCCAGCCGAAGTTCCAATTGTTGTTGGTCAAAAAGTTGTGGCCTATCCCGTAGCTGGCGACCAATCGCTGTTCAACAATCGGAAATTCGCAAAGTACCTCTATATGGACGAGCCACCAGATTCGCTGACTGGCGTGTCGATGGCGCTTGCAGTCGCGAGACTGAAAGTTCATCACCCCGCCGTCGTGTTTTCAAACAACCCAGACGCGGCTCCGGTCAGAGTTGGGGTTCTGAACGGACTTAAGAACCTCAAGATCAAGCCCGCGATTAATCTCACGGTTGCTCAGGGCGCTGCATCGTATGGCACTGAAGTCGGCCGCATCGTTGCCTCTCATCCCGATGGAATCGTGATGGAGATCTCCGACCCGGCAAGCGCCGCGACGTTCTTTGCGAACCTGGTTGCCCAGGCGGGTAGTTTGAAGATCCCCTTCATCGATGACGCCACTGCATCTGGTCAACAGTGGAACGACGCGGTCGCGCATGCTATCGGAAACCCTGCAATTGATGCCCATGAGTGGATCGTGAGTACGCAAAACGGCAACACGGTGACCCCGAACTACTCCTACATGCTTAAGGAGTGGCCGAAGTTTCACGGTCCCCAGCCATTCAATGCCAGTTTTAATACGCCGATCTTCGACTCGGTGATCGTGTCGTGCCTCGCAATGCTCGAAGCTAACTCAACGGTTCCCGCGAAATGGGCTCCGTACGTAGCGAAGATCGACGCGGGCCAAAAGGGAGCCAGAAAGGTGTACAACTACGCGCAAGGTAAGTCCGCGATTGCGGCCGGCAAGACCATCAAATACATAGGAGCTACCGACGGGATGGGTTGGAATAAGGACCACTCGCGGATCGTTCCAGCGTTCCTCTATCGCCGAAGCGGCAACAACATGTCTGTGAGCGGAGCTGGAATCACGGTAAGACAGATCAACGCAGCAGCAAAGTAGCGCGTCGATTCGAAATCCCGGTGGGAGCGCCTTGGTGCCTCCCACCGGGAAGTTGAAAAGCGTTTTCGCAGTACCGAACGCGCCGGGTACGAGATACGAAGGGGTTATCTTGTTTAATCAGATAGTTGCGGCAATAGGGTTTGGTATCGTCACTGCGTCGGTGATCGGTATCGCGGTTTTGGGGTTTGACTTGACGTTCGCCGTCAGTAACGTCATCAATCTTGGCTTCGTGGCGTTCATGCTGATCGGACAGTTCATTACGTATGTCGCTCGTGACGTTCCGCTCCACCCGTGGTCATCGATACTCGCTGGTTGTCTTGTCGCAGGGGTTGCGAGTTCGCTACTCCACACCGGAATTATTCGACCATTTCAGCGGCGCAAGGCCCCGGGTTTCACGCTCGTGGTCATTACACTCGCCGTCTATGCGTTGGTATCAAGTGTTTTTTCGATGATCTTTGGGTCAAGCGAATACTATTTTCCGGTCTCATTGGCAGAGACTCGCGGAATACATATTGGTGCGTTCATTGTTACTCAACCTCAACTTGGTGTCATTGCCACCGCCTTCGCGGTGGTCCTAGTAACTGACCTCGTACTTCGATGGACGGGCATTGGTCGAACAGTGCGCGCAATTGCTGACGATCGGGAACTTGCGATCTCTGCTGGAGTGAGATCATCACTGGTTACGACGAGTATTTGGTTCGTAAGTGGTGCCCTGGGAGGTCTGGCTGGCGTTTGTCTCGCCTATACCCAGGTGAACTTCAGCACAACGAGTGCGCAGCCGTACTTCGTATTTATTGTGGCGGCAGCGTTTGTCGGGGGCGCAGGCGAAATGTATGGAGCGGCTATAGGCGCGCTGATAATCGGCATCTCCATTGAGCTTCTTTCACTAATGATCCCACCGGATCTGAGCCCGGTCGTCGCCTTCCTGATCCTTATAGTCGTAGTCCTTGCGCGACCTGAAGGGATCGCTGGCAAGGGGCGAGTGAGGTTGGCGGAATGAGTAATGGATTTTTGTACTACGCAGCGGCGATCCTGGTCTACTTCGGCACGTGGCTCATTGCGACTTGGGGGTTCGATTTGCAGTTCGGCCACACCAGAGTCGTGAATCTCGGGTTCATTGCCTCGCAGGCAGCTGGCGCATATATCGCAGGAGTACTTAGCATCGGTCCTAGCAATGCTTCGGGAAGTTATATTCTCGGCGCTACTCTTGCGTTTCCATTACCGATTCTCTTTGGTGCCATCGCGGGTATCGTAATTTCTGCGCTCATCGGGTTAGTTACATTGGCGAGACTGAGGGACGAGCATTTTGCGATAGTCACGCTCGTCATTTCCGTTGGCATGGTTACCATCGTGAGCAGCTACACACCGCTATTTAATGGAGACGCCGGTATTGCGGGCATCCCTGTGCCGCCAAGCAACTCACTTGTCGCGACAGTGAGCCAGTATTGGGCGTTTGTTGTCGTAGTCGCGGTAGGTGCCGTAATTGCTTTTCTTGTCACCAGGCAAATTAGCCGGTCACCTTTGGCGCGCCAGCTACATGCAATTCGCGAGGATACGGTGGCAGCCGAGGCAGTCGGCATCGCTACACGGCGTAAGCGGCTCATGATCATGTGTGTTGGCGGGGGCCTCGGGGGACTGAGCGGGGCGCTCTTGATTGAAGGCATTGGTGCATGGAACACGAGCTCGTGGCAGATCTTTGAGATTCTTGTGCTCTTAGCTGCGGTCGCGATTGGCGGCGCGGGTCGGATGGCGGGAGTGATTCTTGGCGTTGCACTGGTTCCGATATTGATCGCTCAAGGGGTGACGTTCCTCCCCATCGGCAATAGCCAGATTTCGCAGAATCTTGAGTTTGTCATTATCAGCGTCGTCGAGATCGTCGTCCTATGGGTTCGGCCGATGGGGATCTTGCCGGAAAAGCGGAACATTAGGGCCATTCCATTGGATCTCGAGACACCACAGGTGCTATCTCGCACCGTGCATGAGCCTCCTGTAGCGAGAAACTCCGAGGTGATCAAGGTCTCATCGTCAGGAGTGGCACCTAATTACCGGGTGGAGTCGGCTCCTACCAATGGGCATGGCCCCAGACCACGAGCGGTCGCACTGACGGTCGATGACGTGACCGTTCGTTTCGGAGGAGTCGAGGCGCTGCGACACTGTAGTTTTACTGTTACTGCAGATTCCACCGCGATTATCGGCCCCAATGGGGCTGGTAAGAGCACGCTCCTCGCGACGATTAGCGGCGCGGTAAAGGCTACGACGGGCAGAATCCTTCTTGGCGACGAAGAACTACGCGGCCCTGTTCACCAACGCGTCACCGCAGGTGTGGTGAGAACATTTCAGCTTCCTCACGAATTTGGGCATATGACTGTCTTAGAGAACCTGATGGTCGCTCAGCAATCACAGCCCGGTACGAACCTCGCTCAAGCACTCATTGGCGCGCGAGCCTGGAGAAGGACCGAGGACGCGGTCGAGGCCAGAGCATGGGAGACGATACGGTGGCTCGGGCTTATCCGGGTTGTAAACAACTACGCCGAGACATTGAGCGGTGGCCAGAAGAAGCTCTTGGAACTTGGCCGCGCGCTCATGTGCGATCCAAAGATCCTCCTCTTGGATGAACCGTTCGCGGGAGTCGCCGGAGAGTTGGCTGAGCGACTCGCGTCGCGACTTGCTGAATTGGCGAACTCCTCGATGCGCTTGATCATCGTCGAGCATGAGATGAAATGGGTCGAGGTATTGAAAAGCGATGTTGTCGTTATGGCGATGGGAACGATGCTTGCGCGAGGATCGCTTAGTCACATTCGCGAGATGGAGGACGTAAAAGATGCCTATCTTGGTCGCATGCATGAAGGAGCAATGCGATGACGCAGCTAGCTATTCCTTCCAAGACGCTTGACGACGTGGTGCTGCAGTGTGTGGATCTTAACGCCGGTTATGGGGACGAGTTGATCGTGACTGATTTTTCCCTGAGTTGCAATGCTGGACAGGTCGTCGGAATCGTTGGCCCTAATGGATCAGGAAAGAGCACCTTAGTTAAACGGCTCGCCGGTGTGCTTCCAAGTAGAGGCGGATCTCTGATGTTGAGCGGCGTCGACGCAAGCAACTTCGGATCCGGACGATTTGCGCGCATGGGACTTCGCTATGTTCCCCAGATACGGGACGTTTTCCCCTCGCTAAACGTCAAGGAGAACCTCATCATTGGAATGGATGGTTCGGAACGTCTGGATCAGGTGCTTGAGACACTTCCCGAGCTTGGACATCTTCTACGGCGTAAAGCGGGTCGTTTGAGCGGGGGTGAGCGAAAACTACTCGCAATTGGCAGAGCCCTAATGGTCCGCAAGCTCGAGATTTTACTTGTGGACGAGCCAAGCGCCGGTCTATCGCCAAAGGCAGCCGAAAAAATGTGGCCCATTCTCGCCAACATCGCGAAAGCAGGCACCGCGGTCTTGATTGTTGAGCAGAACGTTGATGCCCTACTCAACATAGCCAGCCATGTGTACGTACTCGTCAATGGCCGTAACCGGATCGACGCGAGTTCAGATGAGATAAGGAGGACGGATCTGGGGGCCCTGTTTCTTGAATAGAGCGTCCAACGCACGGGTAGTCGGTGAGTTCGGATTTTTAAAATGAGTCGATTACGCAGTTTGAAGGTGCGTTGAGTCAGCGTTTCTCAACGGTCTCCATTTCGTAGATCGCTTCAACACACGCAAGGGGGAAATGCGATGTCCAAGGTCCCATTGAGCCTCGCCTACGGTCGAAACGTGCGCAACAGCGCGGTTCTCGACGGGGTTGCGAAGGCGCAGGGAGTCGACTTCTGTGTTTCAGAGGTTCATGCTGCCGAACTGTTCTGGCGACAGTTCGAGCGCGCAGAATTTGATGTTTCGGAGCTCTCGATCTCGTCACTTCTCATATCGATCGATCATGGCAATGCCGAGTACATAGGGATTCCCGCATTTAGCTCACGTACTTTCTTCCATACACGCATGCTCGTGCGTAGCGATTCTGGAATTGAGACTCCCGCTGATCTCGTGGGTAAGCGGATTGGCATTCCCGAGTACCAGCAGACCGGTGCACTTTGGGTACGCCAGGCGCTTCAAGAGGAATTCGGGGTTGCTCCGGATCAGATGGAATGGTGGATGGGCCGGTCGAAGAACTTTAGCCACGGCGGATCAACCGATTTTCGCGTCCCCAACGGTGTCACGATGCACTATGTCGCACAAGACGATGACCTCGGTTCGATGATTGTTCGTGGCGAGCTAGATGCGCTGGGCATGTACGTGCGCAATACACTCGTCGACCGGTCAACCATCGACCTAGACAGTGATGCCCGGGTGAGGACCCTCTTCCCAGACCCGATAGCCGAGGGTATTCGCTACTACCGAAAGACGGGCATCTACCCGATTAATCACACGCTTGCGATACGGCGCAGCCTCGTTGAGAAATATCCATGGCTCCCCCAGAATCTCTACAACGCGTTTGTCGAATCGAAGAGGATTGGGGAGGCGAAATTAAGGAATGACACTTTTGATTATGTCGCCGCGGGATGTATGAGCGTTTCCGGTGAGGATCCCATGCCCTATGGCTACGTGGCAAACAGACGTCTGCTGGACACACTCCGTCGATGTTCGTTCGAACAGGGCTTAACTTCGCGATTAATCGATCCCGAGGAGGTGTGGGTGCCCTCAATGTTGACCCTCTAGGTACGAATCCTGAGTTTTGAATGGTCGAAGCACGGCAACACCATCTGGAAAGAGACACGGGATCGATCGGCCGAGACTGCGACATTCCAAAGGGGAGTATGAAGCCGAGTATCAGAGCTCGAAATGAAGCGTTTTATGACGAGTGATCGAGACAAGGAGGTGCAACCACAATTTTTGTTTGCTATCGACACCATCACATTTTGCTTTTCTGACAAAAGAGAGAGGGAAGAAATGACGTCATCTGCATTGTTAGAGACGGGGATTGCGTTACGACCACTTAGCCCTAATTTTGGTGCTGTTATCGAAGGACTAAATACAAAGGAGCCGCTGGCACCGAGTACGGTACAGGCCCTCAAGGACCAGCTTATGCAATACAAGGTACTGTTTTTGCCCCAGCAGTACCTGAACTACGAGGAACAAGAACGGCTCGCATCATCGTTCGGAGAGCTCCGATTTGACCCTTTGGAGCACACGGTCGAAGGACATCCAGGACTTGCGCTGGTGGATAACGTACCGTGGTTTCACGCTGATTGGATGCACCAGGAGAATCCTCCACTTTGGTCGATGCTGCAGCTCAACTCCGTTCCAGAGCTTGGCGGCGACACGATGTTTGCTGACCTTGTGCAAAGCTATGAGGCACTTAGTGAGACGCTTCGAAACTTTTTGGAAGAGCTCACTGTTCATCAATCGATGGCGAACTACCAAGGTGATGGATCGGCACTCGTTGCCTCGCATGTCGCTGGGATGGACAAACGGTTCGAAAAGATCGACGCCGTTCTAAATTCAGCGCACCAAGAGCGATCTGATCTCGAGGAGCTGATCTCCCGCGTCCAGCCACACACGCAGCCATTGGTACGACTGATTCCCGAGACTGGCAAGAAGAACTATTGGGTAAGCCGGTCCTTCACGCGAAGGATCAACGAATTGACCCAGGCGGAGAGTGACACCTTGCTCGAATATCTCTTCAGTCATCAGCTGAATCCGGAATATGTGATTCGCTGGAAATGGCATGCCGGAGACATAGCATTTTGGGATCACAGAACAACTCTGCATTCCGGAATCAAGGACTATGGCGATTTCCAGCGCTACGGCTGCCGGGCCTCGATCGCCGGAGGTCGCGTGATTCCCGCATCGCAGGCCATTGCGTAGAGGATTCAGCCGCGCAAGTTATCAGTCAGGCATGTTTCTTGATGGACATTGGGACCGGGTGTTGCTAGTCGTTGGGGTCTGACGATTGGCGAGATGGGCCGACAAAGACGGGAACGCGGTCTCTGTTCGGAATTTCTATAAGAATGATTGGCCGCGTTTACAAACGTGGCACTTGGTAAAACAAAGGAGTCACAAATGGCACAAGGCGTTGGGTCGCTCACTGGGAAAGCGGTTGTCGTCACTGGCGGGGGTCGAGGACTTGGCCTTGCGATGACGGAGGCGCTAGCTGACGCGGGCGCATCCGTTGTCGCCGTTGATATTGATCAAGCACCGCTTGATCAATTGAAGCGCGAAGTAGGCGGAGACGTGGTAGGTCATCGCGCGGATGTTTCAAATGAAGGTGAAGTACAAGATACGATCGCGCGCTGTATTGAAATGTTCGGACATCTTGACATGGTTGTAAACAATGCAGGTATCGGTATGTCATCAATTCCGGACGGCTTTCATCGGCCCTTTTATGAGATCGATTCCTCATCAGTCAAGAGATTTTTCGAGGTACATTTTTTGGGATCGTTTTTGTTTGCCAAAGCTGCTGCACCGCATTTCATTGCTCAAGGATCCGGAAGAATCGTCTCCGTCACCACAAGCCTTTGGTTCATGCTCGAAGGAATGAATACGCCCTACGGACCCATGAAGGCCGCAAATGAGTCGATGTCTTCAGCGATGGCTCATGACCTTGAAGGCACCGGTGTCGCGGTAAACGTACTTGTACCTGGTGGTGCGGCAGATACTCGTTTCATTCCCGAAATCCCTAATCAATCACGAGACCACCTCATAAAGCCAGCAGTCATGGGACCGCCAATCGTCTTTCTGGCTTCCTCCGAATCGGATGGAATCACGGGTCGGCGGATTGTAGCGAAGGATTGGGATCTCTCGCTTCCCGCGTCCGAGGCATTCGAACGATGCAGCGCACCGATTGGTTGGCTCGCCGGCCATTGACGCGAGATGCAGACGTGTGAAAAACGACTGATTGCTACCGGATTTTAGAGCGAGATCGACTCAATGCGTGTGGACAGGGGAAAGTGGCATTTCGATGGATGTGATTGATGTTGAGGAGATCGCCCGATCCTGTCGGGTGCTCGGAAAGCTTGAGATGACTCACGCACAGCTCGGTCATGTCAGTAAGCGCGTAGGTGATACCGAGGCAATGCTCATCAAGGGTAAGGGGCCGGCCGAGGTAGGGTTGAGTTACACCGGAATTGAAGACGTTATTGCAGTCGATTTTGGGGCCAACAAGATCGAGGGTGCCGAGGGCCTTCAACCTCCGAGTGAGTCATTTCTTCACACGTGGTTGTATCGGAAGAATCCCGACATAAAGTGCGTAATCCATATGCACCCGATGTACGCCCAACTCCTAACCGCGTGTGACAAGAAGATCCTTCCGTTCTTCGCGGCCGCTCCGATGAGCCGGGTTGCACTCGATGACCTCCGGACTTACCCAAGAGGGATCATCATCGCAGACGATTTCTTAGGCGAAGATTTCTCGACATTCATGGGTCAAAGTTCTATGGCACTCATGCAGGGCCATGGCATCACGGTAACCGGTAGCAGCGTTGCCGATGCGTCGGTGCGTGCCTTGGATTTGGGCTGGACGTTGAAGATGACTTATCTTGCTTACACGCTGGGAAACCCGAGGACAATCCTGCAAGAAGACATCGACGAGCTCAAAAGGACCGCTAATGAAACTGGCCGGTTGCGAGGATCGTCTGGAGGAGAGACAGGCATGCTAGCTACCTGGAGGTATTACTGCGCGGCAGCGGGGGAGGGGCAACCTGCAATATGAGACGGATAGGTGACTCGCAGTTCATGCTTTGCCTCTTGCTGTGGCGATTTCTCATGCCCCAGCGGCTCGAAAGGGTGTTGTTGACCCTTTCGGCATCGCGACGTAAGGAAAGGTGAATACGACTTGACATTATTCACTCGTGTTAACTTGGCTCCGATCGCGATGCTCTGGACGTACGAAAGATTCAAGAGGGAATGTTGGAGGAAATTGTGAGTCGCGATGATACCGAGGGGGTGTTGCCTCTCTCGGCGATGAGTGGCTGGACCAAAAGTGATTGGGCCTATCACGAGATCCGGGGCAGGATCTTGGATGGAACGTTGAGTCCGGGATCACTCTTGGAAAAGGAGGCGATCGCGCTCCAGCTTGGCACCTCGACGACACCAGTGCGCGAGGCAATGCGACGCCTTGAGGCGGAAAACCTTCTGATATCCAACGCCTATCGTAAGGTGCAGGTCGCGAGCCTTTCTGAGACCGAACTCCAGGAGATCTACGTCATCCGACTCGTGCTCGATCCGCTTGCAGCTCGTATCGCCGTCGAGCAGGCTACCGAGTCAGATGTCGCGCGTATCGAGGCGCTGGTCTCCGGACGGCTCACAAAATTCTCCTCGATCGAAGAGCAGATCGTGGCAAATCGGGATTTTCATCGTGCAATCCACCACGCTACACATAACCAAGTATTGATCGAGATTCTCGAAATGCTTTGGGATCGCACGGACCGGTATCGTGCGGCGCAGTTCCGTGAGACCGTGAACACGCAGCAGAAAACGCGCGATAACCAACATCGAGACATCGGGTTTGCCTTCAAGGCGCGAGACAGCGCTTTAGCCTCCAAGCTCATGCGTACCCACATCACTGATTCGAGAGCCCATATTCCTGCGCTTACCAAGAGCGCAAAATCAGAACCTGAACGCAAGAGGAAATCGACATGATCGAATCCCGGGTGCCAAGCGACCTCCTTCGTCAGAAGAAATGGTATTGCTGTGGTCGTCGATTCGGTACTGGTGCGCTTAGGGGCGCTCGCCAATCTTTTGCGGATTCACCGAATGGACTTCTACGGCGGAGCAGATGCTGTGAACGGTGACTACCAGCTGGAGACTCGCGTAATCGATGCTGATACCCATGTTGTCGAGGACGTTTCGGTCTGGGATTATTTTCGGGCGGCTGCGTCAGTCGTTAAGCCATATCTTGTTGAGACTGTCGACCCAGCGACCGGCGTGCGACGACATCGCTGGGTCGTGGACGGAAGGCTGGCCCCCCCACCTCCTGGGCGCGGAGCATTTGAGGTGGCGACTCCTCCGATTGCTGGCTACGAGTCGGGTAACGCAGGAGAAATCACCTGGGCTTGGCGTTCCATGGGCGACGTTGCGGGGCGCATTGCCGATGCCAAGAAACGTGGCGTCGACCGCCAGGTTATTTATCCCACCGTCTTCCTCGCCGATTTGACCAAGGACCCAGTTCTTCAAGGTGCGCTCTCTGTCGCTTACAACCGATTTCTGGCGGAAAAATGGTTCAGCGCAGACGGCGCGTTCTCTTGGGTCATCGTGCCGCCGCTTCTCGATGTACCGGCGGCACTTGAGGAACTGACATTTGGCAAGGCGCACGGTGCAGTGGGCATTCTTTTCCACGGTCTCGAAGCAGATCGTTCACTTGGCGATCCTTATTTCGGGCCTATATATGAGCGCGCAGAGGAGCTTGATCTCGCGATATGTATCCATACCGGCGCGGGCTCGCGCACAATGCTGGAATTTCAAGACAGTCGCTACACGCGCAACTTCGGACAAAATCGCGTCTTGCCCCTGATCGCATTTCACGATCTCGTATTCGGGAACGTTCCCGAACGATTCCCGGGTCTTCGATTCGGATTTCTCGAGGCGACAGCTTCCTGGGTTCCGTTCTTGCTGCACTTCTTCCGACGCTCGGCGCCGCGGTCAGGGAGAGATCCTGAGTTCTTTGGACCCCAACTTTTCAAGGATTTCCGTTTCTATGTTGCTTGCGAGTCAGACGAGGACATTGGGTATCTTGCTCGAAGCGTTGGCTGGGACCACCTCCTCATTGGCAGCGATTACGGCCATACTGACCAGTCTCTCGATCTTGAAATAAGCAAAAAACTTTCCACGATTAATGAGGTCGGGCTCGAGCAATACCGCATGATCCTCTCTGTGAATCCCTCGAATTTTTATGGACTCGTCGACAATTAAGAGTCGAGTCTTAGCTGTCCATTGATTTTGTCCCGATCCATTTCGGCAGCTCAGGCTACGCAGCGCGTCCACTTCGTAAACCTCATTCCACCTATTTCCGCGGAGTTGAGTAGCAAAGCAGCAGGTGCGTCACGAATGCTGAAGAAGGTACAGATGTAGGAAGCCTCATAGAAGCAGTGCTGTGCAAGACATGGAGGTATGGCCCTCCAGCGTCGGCCTCGGGGGCAGGCGCTAAACCACCCTGTGCTGCGTTGGCTGAAGACCGTCGTGGTGAGCGACAGGGAAAAGGCACGGCGTGACCGTGTCAGGTGGGGATCAGGAAGGCGTGCCAGAATCGTCCGTCCATAGGTAAAGAGAAAAAGACATTGGTCGGGCGTCGCTGTTGAAGCGTCGTAATTTCCAGTGCGGATTCCGAGGGTTTTTGTACACCCGTTCCGATTGAATTTGTACACCCATTCCGGAGTTTTTGTACACCCGGGGAGGTCGTGACGTCGGCGTTGACGTGAGTTGAGAGGGCACCGGCAACGCT
>Ga0307374_10008690_pt1 | contig 15112 bp, 23 predicted proteins | sample OX3MG_FD_202532 | JGI IMG/M metagenome (GOLD analysis project Ga0307374, IMG submission 202532) | Soil microbial communities from Risofladan, Vaasa, Finland - OX-3 | ecosystem: Environmental > Terrestrial > Soil > Coastal area > Acid sulfate soil | place: Finland: Risofladan, Vaasa | collected... | reverse complement strand
TGGAATCAGCACCCGGTTTGCGGTCATTCCGAAAATCTGTTTTTCGACGCGCACATCCTTCAAAACCGCAAGACTCATGGCGTAGGTGCTATCGCCATTCAGCGAAAGATCAAGGTAACCATATTTCTCGATGGGAACGGAAATGGTTTCGCTTCCTTTCGTGATCGTCACATTGTCACCGGACCAATCGCCCGCAACGGTGTTACGATGGTTGTTGGCGCATGATATAAACAATAATGCTGGGAGCACCAGGGTGAGAAACCATTTCATAGCACCCCCGAAAACGAGCGGGTTCCGCCAAAGGTGCTTCCAGGGCAGGGTAATTTTGAGTGACCAAAACGGAAACGGGTGTGTCGCTGTTCATTCGTTCGATGCAAAACCTTATCGTTATCGATCCCGAAATCATGAGTGGCGAGCCGTGCTTTGCCGGAACGCGGGTGCCGGTGAAGAACCTGTTCGATTATCTGGAAACAGGCGAAACCATCGAGTCCTTTCTGGATGATTTTCCAACCGTATCACGGGAACAAGCCCTTAAGGTGTTGGACCGTTCCGAAGCACTTCTCATTTCCGAGGAAGCCACCGCGTGAGAATACTACTGGACGAGTGTGTTCCACGAAAACTTGCTCCGGAATTTATCGGTCATACCGTCGAAACCGTCCGAAGCATGGGATGGCGAGGAATTAAAAATGGCGAATTACTCGGCCGAGTAGTGGATTCCGGATTCGAAGTATTCGTCACAGTTGATAAAAATCTTGAATACCAGCAAAAGTTGTCTGCGCTGCCGCTTGCGATTATTGTTCTGGAATCGTTTCGTAATACCCTCGCGGAGCTTCGTCCATTAATCCCTGCGTGCCTCGCCGCTCTGTCCGATTGTCGGCCTGGCACCGTCTATCGCTTCTCCGAGTAAATAGTGCCCCCGGAACATTCCCGCCCGCTCTTCGGTTAATGGGCCGCGCTGAAAAAAGCGGCGCGCGGCGGAATGGCGCGAAATTAGCTACGGTTCGCGGTTTCTCTCGGAATTTTGATGCAAATACCCTTGATATGATAGCATATTATGGGTATGCTATCGTTTCCGGGCTGCGGATTTCATGGGCACTAACAGGAGTAGATGGCCAAACAAGGGGCGATCACGGTCGATGGGGTAATTGAAGAGGCGTTGCCGAACGCAACGTTTCGGGTCAAGCTGGAAAACGGCCATGCTATCCTCGCCCGAATCTCCGGCAAGATGCGGATGCACTACATCAAAATCCTGCAGGGCGACCGGGTGACCGTCGAGCTATCGCCGTATGACCTCAGCAAGGGGCGGATTACGTATCGGTATAAATAACCACCCCCTTCCCCCTCCTTGAAAAGGAGGGGGTAATAAGAAAGACGAATATGAAAGTACAGGCATCGGTAAAAAAGCGCTGTGAGAATTGTAAGGTCGTGACCCGAAAGGGCGTGGTGCGCGTAATTTGTAAATCGAACCCGAAGCATAAGCAGCGCCAGGGGTAATGGCCTTTTTTAGCTATTTTGACCTTAGTTAATGAAGCACAAACGCGCGCGCAGAACAAGCACAACTTTCTAATAGACATTAAATGGCTCGAATCGCTGGAATCGATCTTCCGAAGAACAAACGGTCCGTCATCGGACTGACCTACATTTATGGCATCGGCAAGACGAATGCTCATAAAATCCTCGTCGCGGCGGGAATTCCGGACGATAAGAAAATTGGCGACCTGACCGAGGACGAAGTGACATCCGTTCGGCAAGTCATCACGACCGATTATAAAGTAGAAGGTACGGCGCGAAGCGAAATGCAGCTTGCGATCAAGCGGCTGATGGATATTGGCTCGTATCGCGGGCTTCGGCATCGCAAGGGGCTTCCCGTCCGCGGCCAGCGCACACGAACGAACGCGCGCACCCGCAAGGGCCGCCGCAAGACCGTCGCCGGAAAGAAGAAAGCAACGAAGTAAGAATTTGTAGCGGACGGGTTCCCCGTCCTGCTCTTTGAAAGAACCGAATATCCCGAAGAAGGGAAGGGCGGGGAACCCGCCCACTACAGGAAATAATGGCAAAAGCAGCAGCCGGGACAAAAGCCGGTACCAAAAAGAAGAAGAAGATCCAGGCGGAGGCGCAGGGCGTCGCGCACGTGAAGGCGACGTTTAACAACGTCATGATCACGCTGACGGACCGCACGGGCAACACGCTTTCGTGGGCGACGGCCGGCAAGATGGGCTTCAAAGGCTCGCGGAAGAACACGCCGTTCGCCGCGCAGGTCTCGGCGGAAAACGCCGCGAAGGAAGCGTTCGACATGGGGCTTCGCAAGGTCGATGTGCTGATCAAAGGCCCCGGTTCGGGGCGCGAGGCCGCCGTGCGCGCCCTGCAGACCGCAGGAATCGAAGTGCTGACCATCCGGGACATCACCCCGATGCCGCACAACGGCTGCCGCCCGCCGAAGAAACGGCGCGTATAGCAGTGGCGAACGGCGAGTGCCAAGTGGCGAACGCCGATAAATTGAAAGCGGAGAAGTAGTTTTTTAAAGCTGTAAACTTCAGTCAGACCATGATGGAGGATGAAGGCAACGAAGTACGAATTTCATAATTCATACTTCATAATTCATAATTGTTGAAGCATGGCTCGTTATACTGATTCCTCGTGTAAGCTTTGCCGCCGGGAGCGGCAAAAGCTGTTTTTGAAGGGCGCGAAATGTTATTCGGAGAAGTGCCCGGTCGAGAAGCGCGCGTACCCGCCGGGGCAGCATGGCCTTAGCCGGCGCCAGAAGGTCTCGGAATATGGCATTCAGCTTCGGGAGAAGCAGAAAGTCCGCCGCCTCTATGGAATGCTTGAAACGCAATTTCGCAATACGTTCGAAAAAGCCGCGAAGCTTCGCGGCGTCACGGGCGAAAATTTGGTAAAGCTGCTCGAGCGCCGGCTGGATAACGTCGTCTATCGTCTGAACCTCGCGCCTTCCCGCAAAGGCGCGCGGCAGCTTATTATGCACCGTCATATCACGGTGAATGGCAAGATCGTAAACATTCCGTCGTATCTGGTTTCGCCGGGGGATTCGATACAGATAAAGGAATCGAGCCGTCGGCTTTCCGTCGTTCACGAATCGCTTCAGCGGACGCGCGGCGACTCCGCCGTGCCGAATTGGCTTTCGCTCGATAAAGCCAATTTATCCGGCACATTCTTAGCCGTGCCGGAACGCTCGGACATCCAGCTTAACGCGAACGAGCAGCTTATCGTCGAATTGTATTCGAAGTAGTGTAGCGCAAACTTTTCGGATGATCGATCATCCGTTGATGAGCGATCATCCGTTTGCGACCCAAAAAAGTTTTTATTCCATCACTAATCAGGAGCCCGAAGAAGAAATGACCAACCTACACATGCCAGACCGGATCGAACTTGAATCGTCGTCCTCGACGAATACCTTCGGCCGGTTTATCGCCTCACCACTCGAAGAGGGTTATGGAACGACGCTCGGTAATTCGATGCGCCGCATCCTGCTCTCCTCGATTCCGGGCACCGCGTTCACGAACGTCCGCTTCGAAGGCGTGCTCCATGAGTTTTCGACCATCAAAGGCGTCGTCGAGGACGTGGCCGAAATCATCCTGAATCTAAAAGGCGTACGGCTGCGCGCCGATCAATCGAGTTCCACGCGCATCCTGATCGATGTGAAGGGACCGAAGGATTTCACGGCAGGTGATTTGCAGGAATCCTCACCGGAAATTGAAATCCTAAATCCGGAGCATCATTTGTTCACGATGTCGAATGGCGCGCGCGTCCAGATGGAACTTCGCGCCGGGCATGGCCGCGGCTATGTGCCCGCCGATGAGAATAAGAGCCTCGACGCGCCGCTCGGAACCATCGCGATCGACTCGATCTACACGCCGATCGTCAACGTCCGCTTCGTCGTCGAACCGACGCGCGTCGGACAAAAGACGGATTACGAGCGGCTGATTCTCGAAGTCTCGACCGACGGCTCGATCACGCCGGAAGAAGCGGTGACGCAAGGGGGACGCATTCTGCGCGACCACGTCAATCTGTTCGTTCGCTTTGGCGGCGAGGAAGAAGAGACCGAGCGCCGGCCCATCGCCGATAGCGAAGGCGAGCGCATCCGTCAGGTGCTGCTCACGCCGGTCGATACGCTACAGCTCACGGTACGCTCGCAGAATTGCCTGCGCGCCGCGAACATCAAGAATATCGCCGATCTTGTCCGCAAGGACGAACGGGACTTGCTGACCTTTCGCAATTTCGGGCGCAAGTCGCTCGATGAACTCGGGCGCATCGTCGATTCGCTCGGGCTGACCTTCGGGATGGACGTCGATCGTTATATCGAAGCGCCCACTGTAGAAGCGCAGTAATTGTAGCCGTGACCTTCAGGTCACGGTGTGAAAGTTTTAGGCTATCATAGCAGACCGTGACCTAAAGGTCACGGCTACAAAAGCATTATGAGACACGGAGTAAAAGGAAGAAAATTAGGACGCACGGCGAGCCACCGCGCCGCCACCCTGGGTGGTTTGGCGACTTCGCTCTTGCTGCACAAGCGCATCCGCACGACCGAAGCGAAGGCGAAGGAAATGCGCCATTTCGTCGAGCCGATTATCACGCGCGCCAAGCGATCGCTCGCGCTTTCGGGCGTTGATGCAGCGGCGGCAAAAATTCATGCGCGCCGAGAGATTGGGAAGATCATCAAGGATGAGGCCGCGATAAAATCTCTCTTTACCGAGATCGCTCCGCGTGTCGAAAACCGCGCGGGAGGATACACCCGCGTCGTGAAGCTTGGCTACCGGCATGGCGATAACGCGGAGATGGCCGTCATAGAGCTCGTCGATTGGAACGAAGCCGAAACCGTTGCGGCCCCAGCCGCCCGCATGGCCAAGCCCCGCCCGACCCGCAACAAAGCCAAGACCGCCGAAGCGAAACTCGCCGAAGCGGAAGCCGGCGCTTCCGAGGATAAGCCGAAAAAGCCGAGGGCTGCGCGGAAGAAGAAAGCGGAAGCGGCGGAATAAGCGGATTGGATGAACGGATCGATGCAGGTTCCGGTTAAAAATGGCAAGCATGATAACCGCGAAAGAACAAGTGAAAGAGCTTCTCGAAGTTCTGCCGGATGATGTGACATTTGACGATCTTCACTATCATATTTTTGTTCGAGAAAAGATCGATCAAGGCGTGAAAGATTTGGAAGAGGGCCGAGTCCTCTCCGAGGAAGAAATGGAAGCCGCCTTCAAGCTATGGCTCGAAGAATAGTTTGGTCCTTTACGGCTCGGAAAGATTTGGAGTCAATCTATGAGTTTCTTCATCGAAGTTCTCCGCTTTACGCAAAGCGGTTTGTGATCAAGGCGCGTGAGGCTGCGCGGTCACTCAAGCAACTGCCGGACCGAGGGCGTTTTGTTCCGGAATATCCCGGCTCCGGAATATCCCGGCTCCGGGATTCGCGAGATTTTTGTTGACAGCTATCGGCTGCTTTATCGCTTCATTTTCGACGAGATCGAGATCGTGGGAGTCATTCACATGTCGAGGGATTTTTCGAACGTAGAAATTGATTGAAATGGCAAAAACCATGAAGAAAGTTTTTGACGCCGTGGAATGGGTTCGTAGCGTCCGCGATGCGAACTACAAGCGGCTCGGCCATTTGCCGCCGAAAGTTTCCGCCGTCTTTCCGAAGAGGGCAGGAACTCCTCGTTAGCGAGGGAACTTGACGAAAAGGACAAGCGAGCTAAGAAGAAATAGTAGAGAGATGTTAGCGGCAACTATTTACCGCTGTCTTTCCACGGACGCCTGGAACTCCGTGAGATACATCGGTTCGAGCGTATCGAGGGTGCCATCGCGTAACAGTGTCGAAGAGGATGCCGTTAGACGCGCGATCGTGGCGAGCGAAGGCGAAACATAGGTGGCGGTATCCGGAAGGAATGGCGAGGGATGAAGCAAAAAATGGTCGTGCAATAGCATGGGGACGTTCCCAAGCTGCGAGATGGCCGCACCGTTTAGCAATCGAAGGTCCTTCGATTCCGGGAATTTCGCTATATAAAATAAATCTTCCCGATACCCAGGTGTGACGATATAGATGCTGCCAGTAGCCTTCGATTCCGCAGCCATCACTTCATGCTGCGTTAGCGGTACCAAACCGGGGCCTGCTGTGGAATTGGCGCCCGCTGCAAAACAAAATCCTTTTGCGAACGAAAGGCCGATTCTCAGTCCCGTAAAACTTCCCGGCCCAATGATGAGACCGATACGGGAGATTTCGCGAGCGGGAATTCCGCTCTCCGCCAATAACTTCGCGGTTTCGAGCGCCAGCCGCGCATCATGGATACCGCGCTCGCCCTCGGATGCATCCGCGTGGAACTCGCGGAGCATTTCGCCATCCTCGCTGGCAATCCCAATGGCAAGATGCGCAGTCGAGGTATTGAATACTATGATCGGCATCCGTTACTCTAATGAGATTGTAATTTTGGATTCGAATACCGATGCAACAAAATCCATTCTGCTTTTTGAGGTTCCAGATCAGCATCTCCTAAGGCCGCGCGCCAAAGCTGATAATATTTCGTTGTTCTCCCGCTTAGCCTCGGCAAATCTTGCACAAACCACCATTGCTCAAGATAGCGGTAGCCGACCGAATCGCGCTCAATTGTGTAATGACTTGATTGGTCCGAATAGCTTGAGTCATACTCGAATAGATCAGCGCCTGTCCCGTAACTATGACGGTTGTAGGATTCTGATGTAGAATCGTTTTGGGAAAAAATAAGTATGATGACCCCCAAAACCAAGGGATTTATAAGAACAAATTTCCATTTATTTTTCCATAATGCGATTGCGGAAAGCGGAAACGATAAGAGAAGCACAAATAAGGATACCCACGCTAACGGTGCGGAGAATGTATGATGATACGGAAGCGCACTGCCGAATGGGGTTTCGCTGTAATCATTTGAAACAGCAGCGAATCCAATGAAAAACGTACAAATGTATTCAACCCATCCTCCGATAAGGATCAAGCTTATTTTTAGAAACGCAAACAGGTATCGCATTTTTACTTACCAATTAGCTATAATCGTTCCCTTCGTTCACGTGACAGCTTCATTCTCAACAAAATCGTGCAGCATATCGGCTCCTAAATCAAACTCATTCGGCCAGTAGATTCCATCGCCGCCTTCGTAGATTCGTACTCGTCCAAAAAAATGAGGATCTCTGAGAGGTCGCGTCAGCGGCGCATCAGGAAGTATTGATGTCAGATCGATACGGGCTGTGGTACCATCATCGAACTTAAGCTCAAGATTTTGTTCTTTCAGCGCATGAACTTCTATAATGCTAACCATAACTACGATAAAGGTTGAATCTTCTGTAAAGTTTCCGGGAGTTTGCTCTTTCGCCAATTTTCCATAAGCTCCTCGGTATGTTTGGATGCCCATTCCCTTATGTAGCGAACGGCTGATGCCGGCAATTGGCCCTTGATGATTTCGAGAGTTTCAATATCGAATTTAGCCTTCTTACCCTCATACTCCGCATGGAAATGGGGCCGGTCATGATCCAGGAAATACATCTTAATCACTATTCCGTAAAACCTGCTAATCTCCGGCATCTATCCTCCATAAGCGGGTATCCCCGTAATATCCTCCCCCAGCACCAGCGTATGAATATCATGCGTTCCTTCGTAGGTGCGAACCGATTCCAAGTTCGTCATGTGGCGCATGATAGGATATTCGCCGAGGATGCCATTCGCACCGTGAACATCGCGAGCGGTTCGCGCAATTTGAAGAGCGATATCGACATTATTGCGCTTTGCGAGTGAGACTTGCTGCGGACGCATGGTGCCTTCGTTTTTGAGGGTTCCCAATCGGTGAACCAACAACTGTGCTTTCGTGATTTCCGTCAGCATGAACGCGAGTTTTTCCTGCACGAGTTGGAATCCGCCAATGGGCCGGCCGAATTGCACGCGGCTCTTCGCGTAATTTACGGAACTTTCATAGCAAGCCATCGCCGCGCCAACGGCGCCCCATGCAATGCCATAGCGCGCTTGCGTCAGGCAACTCAGCGGGCCTTTCAGTCCTTGCACGCCGGGCAGCATATTCTCTTTTGGAAGCTCGACATCCTGAAAAACGAGTTCGCTCGTCACGCTGGCGCGGAGCGAATACTTCCCCCTCATTTCCGGCGCGGTAAAGCCATTCATTCCTTTCTCGACCAGAAATCCGCGAATCGTTTTTGCATCGTCGCTATCGAGCTTCGCCCACACGACGGCGACATCGGCGATCGTCCCGTTCGTGATCCACATCTTCGCGCCGTTCAGCACGTAGCCGTTCGAAGTTGTCTTCGCGGTTGTGACCATTCCGGAAGGATTCGAGCCGAAGTCCGGCTCCGTCAGCCCGAAGCATCCGATCGCCGCGCCGGAGGCCAGCTTCGGCAGCCATTTCATGCGCTGTTCCTCGGTGCCAAACGTGAAAATCGGATACATTACCAACCCGCTCTGCACGCTGGCGAACGAGCGCATCGCCGAATCGCCGCGCTCAAGTTCCTGCATGATGAGGCCGTAGGAAATATTGTCGAGACCGGAACTGCCATATTTTTCCGGCAGCGTTGGCCCGAGCAGGCCCAGCGCGCCAATCGTGGGAACAAGCTCGCGCGGAAACGTCATCGCCTGATTATGCGCCTCGATGATCGGTAGCACCTCAGCCTCGACGAAGGAGCGTACCGTATCGCGGACCATCCGCTGCTCCTCGGTGAGGAGCGATTCGATGTCGTAATAGTCAACCAGCATTGCGGGCAATTATGAATTAGGAATTATGAAAATTTAGAACGCTAGTTCATCATTCATAATTCATAATTCCTAATTCAGCCTTTCCCGGAGCATCGTCGGCGATGCTGGTTTACTTTTGCTCGAACGAGAGCAAGTGGTTTTCGACCATCCCAAAATTGGGACGCTCGATATGCGAGAAAATCAGTCCGGTGCCGCGAGCGAACCATTCGGTGCCGGTCGTTCCCTTCACGCCGGTGTATTGTACCATCACAACGCTGTCATAGGTTTTTCCCTCTACCTGCGCCGTGCCGCCATACATGGTGACGTTCGCGGTGATATGCTCCCCTTGCGATATGAACGACCACGTGGCATTTTTTTGAAGCGGCGCTTTCAGATCGACCCAGCTATCGGTGTAATTGTCCGGCGATGGTTCGAGGCCAAGCGCCACAGCTTGCGTGTCACAAAGCGCGTAGTACCATAGCTGAGGCGTACCGTAATTATTCGAGTAGCTCCAAAGGCAGGCATAAACTGGCATGGTCTTGAACGTATCGGTATTGCCCTGCATGGACATCGTGAGCCCACCGGAAGCCGGATGGTACGGCGCATTCAGAGAGGTTACGGTATAATTATATTCGCAATTCGTCGTTGCGAGATGAATATAATAATTCCTCACGTCCGGCTCCGGCGCGGGCGTCGAAGGATTATCCGCGATCGAGGAGCAGCCCGAAGCTGCAAACCCCAATGCGAGTGAAAGAGCCGCAAGTACATAATTCTTGCAGCCCAATCCCAATTTGTTAATACCACGTTTCATCATCTCATCTCTCTCTTTCTCTTTCTGTTGCGGTCGAACCGCATTAAAACCGATACGTAAGCGCGTATTCGATGCTGCCATTCAGCGAATTGAATACGTTCGAGCCATCATAAATTACTGGCGTACTCGAAGAAAGAATGGCGCTCTCCGATCCATTTTGGTGCAGCCGGCTCACAATAAGCGAGACTCCCCCAAGCAGTCGTTCGCCGAATGGCACTTCAATTCCAAGTTCCGCGCTCAGCATCGTGCCGAGCGAATAGAAGCCGCCGCCCGCCCCGCCGGTCACGAAAAATAGTCCTTGAACTACTGGCTCCCGGTGGCGGTAGAATAGTTCACCAGCATAGCCTTGCTGAAGTTCCATCGTTTCGTGCGTATATCCCGCTCCGGCCGCGGGTCTCAGACCGGCGAATGAGCCATCTGTAATTCTCAACCCGACTTGATTTTTTTCATCGAGGTTATACGCGGCTCGAATAGTCACGTCCGCGAAAGGCCCTTGCTGCGGGACGGAACCCGGAAAACTAAATCCGCTCATCGGCGAAGAAATTCCGGCTTCGAATTTTGATTCGGCATCGGCTGGCGGAAGCTCCCTCAAAGATTGAAACGTAGCATGGCTAATTGAAGGTAATGGAATGCTCGCCACTTCTGATTCTTCCGGCGCAGGATGCATCGTGATGGCGGAAGATGGATCACCCACGATCAATGAAATATCATTTGTCGTCGTCAAATTATCTCCGGGAATTTCTGAATTTACCTGCTCTATCGCCGTTCGATAAGCTGGTTCGAAGGTGCGCTGCGCGGTCTCGAACCTGGCGTTCGCCGCCATGTGCTGGATGGATATTCCCTGGTTTTTGATTTTACCGCTTTCGGCACTATTGGCTCCGGCATTTTGAAATTCGAACGAACCAGCAACTCCGGCGATAAGGATAGCGGCCACGCCCGCCGTGACTGCAATACGGCGAAGCGTCCAAAAACCAACCGGGAGCCGCTCTTCCTCTTGCAACGCCGCAATGCGAGCGAAGACTGCTTCCTCGAGTTCTGGTGAAATGGAAATATTTTGCGCCGCACGGACCGCCATTTGCCGGAGCGCGTCATGGGCCTCGAAAATCTCTCGGATTTCCGGACTCACCGACACGCGGTGCAACAATTCCGCTCCTTCCGAATCATTCAACCGCCCATCGAAATAGGCAATGATCGTATCTTCTATTGGATATGCTTTCATCGTGCAAATACCTCCTCGATTCCGCGAGATAGATCGTCCAGTGCTTCTGTTTCAGGCAGATTGGATGATTGCTCATCCTCCGGCTCGAAACTCTTTTTTGAAACCCGCGATCGGCTTCGGCGTCCCCCCGCGAGGCGCCCCGCCAGGCTTCCTTCGTTTTTGTAATGAGGCGTGAGAAGTTGCCGAAGCTGCTTTTTCGCCCTCGTGATTCGAACTCGGACGTTCATTTCCGTCGTGTTCGTCATTTGGGCGATGGCCGCATAATCGTGTCCTTCGAATTCGCAAAGCAAAAATGCTTCGCGGTACATCGGGGCGATTTTTTTTAATGCCGAGCGGAGCAGGTCGTCCGCGATCAATTGATCGAGCGGTTCCACCGACGCGTCCCGCGTATCGCCACCCAGCGTGTCGATCTCGGCCGGATTCCCGATCTGTACGAATTCCGGCGTGAATTTCGATTCGCGCAGTAAATTAAGGCATACCGAGCGGGCAATCAGCAAGACCCAGCTTGTGAGTGCGCCTGCTGCTCGAAGTTGCTCGCGGCGCGTATAGACTCGCACGAAAACTTCCTGGAAGGCGTCCTCGGCCAACATGCGGTCGCCCATATAATACAGGCAATAGCTGAAAACCCGCTGACGGTGCAGCGAATAAACGTACTTAAAACCGGCCATATCACCTTCGATGAAAGCCTCGATAAGCTTGAGTTCGTGTTCGTCTAATGTTTTGCGCGATCCTTGTGGCATGATGACTGAGCAAGGTTACCCGCTCCACGATATAAGACACAATGGGGGTGGGGAATGTTACAAGTCGGAAATTTGGCAACTATTGATTTTTCTCATGTTATGGTTAAGCAACCTAAATCGTGACTGTAATAATGAAGGCGGGAATTGTGTCTCTTTGGATTGAGCCGTACCTATTAAATCAAGAAACGGCTGCTTCAGTACCACATTATTTCCAAACTACCATGTCAGCATTTTTCAATAATAACCGATCTTTATCCTACCTTGTATTATTATCGACGCTCGTTATCGGCTCCTGTAAGAGCAGCACGAGTCCGTCTTCCACAACTTCTACTTCATATGCCGCCACGTATCTTGTGAGCGATACGGCTGGGTTCGGCGCTTCGCGGATCGATGCGGGTCTTCTGAACCCATGGGGAATCGCGGTGATGAGCGATGGAAGTTTTTGGATTGCCGTCAACCACGATAGCTCAGGATTCAATTATAATACGTCAGGCCAACATGTGAATGCTACTGTCTCCATTCCGTTGCCAGGCGGCACGACCGGCGCCAGCCCAAGCGGAGCGATAATCAATACCACCACGAATGGCGACTTCAAGGGCGCAAAGGTGATCTATTCTACCGAAGATGGCATTCTCGCTACGTGGACAAGCGGCGCAAGCGCAGAGCAGGTCACCACGCCAATAGACTCCGAGGAAATAAAAGGCCTTGCGATCGGAAACGACGGCGGAGCGAATTTTATTTATGCCACCGATTTCAAGGAAAATAAAATCGTCGTCTTTAACAGTAACTTTACCCTCACGAGCAAGACCCTGAGTGATCCATCTATTCCCTCCTCGTATGGACCCTTCGGCATTTCAAACATTGGCGGCATGCTCTATGTCACCTACGCGCTCCATAAACCATTCCCAGATAATGGCGACGATTCTGCGGTGGCTGGAACGGGCTATGTCGATGTCTATACTCCCAATGGCCAACTCGTCAAACGATTTGCCTCGGGTGGTACATTTAATTCACCGTGGGGTATCGCGGTCGCGGGCAGTGGCTTTGGACAGTTCGCGAATGCCATCCTCATCGCAAACTTTGGCGATGGGAGAATCAATGCTTTCGATACCACCGGCAAGTATCTCGGGCAGCTCATGAGCGGTGGTACCTATAGCACTCCCATTCAAATCAACGGCCTCTGGGGCATCACCTTCAATTCCATTACCGGCGACCCGAACACCCTCTATTTTACAGCCGGTCCAGACGAAGAAAACCACGGTACGTTCGGGTACGTGAAGGGGCAATGAATGAGATGCAGTCCACTCACCGCCGCCAACAATAGGCGGCGGTTACAAGAAAAGCTTGCGGCTTCGGATTACCGTCCATACGGCGCGGTGGCGCCGGAACTGCCCAGCATGGCCTTATAGCGGGCATAATTGGCTATATTGAGTTGCGCCGCGGTTGGATTTGCGAGACCGGCCTTTTGAATGTCCGCCGTTATTGCGTCAATCCGCTCCTGATCGACGGGATGGGTTAGAAAAAGCTGCTGAAATTTGCCCGGCTGATTTGGCTCCGCGGCAAGAGACTTTGTGAGAAAGAGCTTCACGCCGCCCGGCCACCAGGGATGTCCCGGAAGCTCGTTCAAATCATCGAACGAACCCTGATCGGCTTCGCGCTCGTCATCGCGGCTGAATTTGAGGACCGTGAGGTTGCTTCCAAGATTCGCCACGATTGATCCAAGCTGGGCATAGCCTCCGGCGGCTCCGAGCGCAAGCGATTCCAGCGCCTGTAAGCCATATTGCTGCGTCATGTTGCGCGTGGCGTGCCGATGGTCCGCGTGCGTAGTCTCATGCGCCAACACCCCAGCGAGCGCCGATTCGTTATCGATAAAATTAAGCAGGCCCGTATAAACATAAATCCCGCCCGCAGGAATCGTAAAAGCATTCACCGTTTTCGGATCGTTGATGATCGTCACGGTATAATGGAAGTCTTTATTCTGAACATTGGGGGATTGCACAATCCGGTCTTCAATGGATTGAAGATAGGCGGTAAGGGTCGGGTTGTGCAGGATCGGATAATGCACGGGATCGGCGGCGATTTGTTGCGTCATTTGCTGTCCAAGCTGGACATCCTCCGATTTTGAAAATAGATTAATTCCCGCGGCACAGCTTACGATTGCGGAACAAACGAGCATAATACTGGCCAATATAAGAAAACGTCGCCTGTTGTACACGATTGATTTCATCATTCTCACGAGTCTTTCATTCTTCCTTTCTCATCTTGCAAGTACTTCGCCAATGCGCCACAGCCCGAAGCGCTCGGGATATTCGACCCCTTCGAGCACGAGGCCGTGCGCGGGCGCGATGTATTTCGCCCTCCATAATTCACGTGGCTCGCGCAAAAGTGTCTCGAATTCGTCGATCGAAAGTGTTCCCTGTCCCACCCTCACCATTGCGCCCACGAGCGCCCGTACCATTCCGCGCACAAAGCGATTGGCGCGTAGCGTGAGCGCAAAGGTCGTGCCATGAAATTCCCAGCGCGCCGATGCCACGATACACCGGTAATGCTTCACGTCCGATGTGCGCTTGCTGAAGCTTGTGAAATCATGCTCACCGATGAGCAAAGACGCCGAGCGTTCCAGCTTTTCAAACTCGACATCGCGCCGGACGGCCCAGACGAAATTCCGGTCGATCGCCGTGCGCTCCCGCTTAATGGTGTAGCGATATTCGCGCGCGAGAGCGCTATGCCGCGCGTGGAAATCCTCCGTGACGGGCCGAAGATCCCGAATCGCAATGTCCTCCGGCGTGGTGGCATTAATCGCCATGAGAAGCTTCTGTAGGGTGATCGGAATCTCATCCGGGAACTCGATGTGCGCCACCATGCCGCGCGCATGGACACCGGCATCCGTTCGTCCCGCGCCGTGTACGGTAATGTGGCGAGCAAAAAGTTGATGAAGCCCGCGCTCGATCTCGCCTTGGACAGAGCGGCCTTTGGGATGATCCCGCTGTGTTTGCCAGCCGGCGAAATCAGTGCCGTCGTATTCGATGAGAAGAGCGAGCTTCAGAAAATTGAAAATTAAGATTGAGAATTAAGAAATTTCTGATTAAGTCCATTCCTATGTCATTGTGAGGAGCACGAATCGACCGAAGGGAGATTCGTGCGGTCCCGAGGAATCGAGGGAAGCAATCCGTTGATGTTACAATGGATAGCTTCGTCGGATTTTTCTCCCTTCGGTCGAAAAATCCTCTTCGTAATGACGTTGAGAATAGACGAAATCAGAAGTTCCTTAAGAATGCTTTTTTTTGAACACATACATCCCCATTCTTAATTCGTAATTAAAGCTGGCTGATCGTAGGCGATCAACTCGGAAAGGAATTTGCATGTTACAAAATCATGCGTATTCGTCGAATCTCGGCTGTGATAATTTTTGCGGCATTGGCCGCATCTTCGGTGATGCCGGGTTGCGCGCCTTCGAAAAAGATTACGACTACGCCGAAACCAGCGCCGCAGCCGCTTCCTTCGCCCTCATCCCCGTATGTTCCTCCCACACCGCCGGAAGCGCCGGTACATATTCTCGTCGCGTATCCCATGCCGAACCAATGGCGGCCGTATGTCGATTCAAATTTTATTTTCGGCGCAGTGGGCAATGG
>Ga0307374_10008688_pt1 | contig 15115 bp, 14 predicted proteins | sample OX3MG_FD_202532 | JGI IMG/M metagenome (GOLD analysis project Ga0307374, IMG submission 202532) | Soil microbial communities from Risofladan, Vaasa, Finland - OX-3 | ecosystem: Environmental > Terrestrial > Soil > Coastal area > Acid sulfate soil | place: Finland: Risofladan, Vaasa | collected... | reverse complement strand
GTGAAGTTGAGGAGGGTCGCAAGATTGCCAGGATCGGTCGACGCCGTCGAGTTGTCGCGCTGCGTCATCGCCTTCAGGCCCCAGCGCCATTCAATGAGCTTGAGGACTGACGTGTGGTCATAGAAGCCATGGGCCACCGGTGCGCTCCCTGCCTCCACGTTCGTAAAGGGGGAGGCGACGATGCATGGCACCCGTAACCCGATGAGGACGTTGCCGTTGGCGTCGAGGTCTTGATCGATCCCCGTGCTGGGACTGGCTCCGATCGGGACTCCCGCGGTGACCCGAGACGGTGGGACGTGATCGAAGAACCCGCCCCACTCGTCGTAGTTGATGATGAGAACGGTGTTCCCCCATCCCGGCCCGGATGCCACGGCGTGAAAGATCTGGGACAGAAAGGCATCGCCGGCGCGGATGTCGGCCAGAGGGTGATCGTCATTGGACACCCCGTTCCCCTCGCCGACAAAGCCCGGGTCGACAAAGGAAACATTGGGAAGGGTTCCGGCCTGCGCATCGATGAGGAACTGGGGGATCCTGGCTGCGATGGATGTGTACTTCGCACCCCAGAGGGCGACGATGGGCAGGTCGGAGTAGTAGTAACGACCGGTTGGACCGCCCGACTGGTTCAGCTGGTCCCAGATCGTGGGAAGGGTTGACGTCGTGAACGTATTCGAGAGACGGTCGGTCTGACCGGCGTGTTGGAAGATGCGATTGGGAAAGGTCGGTCCGAGTATCGAGCAGAAGTAACGGTCACATGAGGTGTAGTGCCGGGCCAGGCTGCCCATGAACGGACGGTCATCATGGCGGTAGTAACTGATGGCGTACGAGTCGTTGGCGGTGTCGGTCAGGAACCCATCCATCTTCCCGCCGTTGTACTGAATCCGGCCGCCTTCGTAGGAGTGGTCGGGGTCGTTGAACCCGCAACCGTTCAGTTGTCGCTGGTGGAATGTTCGGTGACGCTTCCCGTTCGGATCGCGGTAGAAGAGTCCACCTTGGCGACCGTCAGCCCCGGGCAGCCAGCCGAGGAAGTGGTCGAAGCTCCTGTTCTCCATCATGACGACGATGACGTGCTCGATACCCGAGGCGCCCGGGTTGGGCAGCGCAACATTGGGAACCGAGTAGCTCGCCAGCTCCATCGGTGTCGATGCTCGCGGTTCGAGGCTGCGCCCCAAGATCACAGCACCGGAAGCGCCAAGCGCACCCTTGACGAACGTTCGCCGGTCAAAGTTCATCTCGTCGACCCTTCTGCTCGGTCCGCCGACAGTGGCACGATGGGATCTGCTCAGGACCGATTTGGATCGTATCCTCCGAGCGTGTACAAAACTTCACGAGATTCTTATCTGCCAGTGAACGGCGGGTGGCACTCGACATCCGGCCCATATGGCCTGGTCATGACCAGTGGTGGGCGAGCGCACGTGGGCAGGGTGCCGTAGGCTCATGTGCCTGTCGCCCCATGTGGCGACAATCGGAGGATGACCATGGCTCATGCAGTGGTGATGCAGGTCAAGCTGCCCCAGGACGGCAATCCTGATGATGCGCAGCGAATGCTCGAGGAGATCGTGGTTCCGTTGGCGAAGTCTCAACCCGGGTTCAAGGACGGCACGTGGATGCACGACGGTAAGGGAAACGGGATGGGCGTCGTGGTGTTCGCCGCGCCGGAAGTGGCAGAAGCAGCCCAAGGCAATCTCAAGCCGCCTCCGAAGGGCCTCAACTGATCTCGAGCGAAATCTACGAGGTCCGCGCTCAAGCCTGACGGTTGTCGGCGGCAATGGGCTCAGCGCGCCCGGACGAATTGAACCAGTCCAAGTAGGGGCGCGCTTCGGTTCCCAAATCGACGCGCCGCTGCCGAAGGCGCGGGTGGAGCGTCACGGTCGCGTGCGCATCGCCGAAGCTTTCCTGAACGACCGTTCGTTTGGGCGACCATGCTCGGTACTCAGCGGTCGACGAACCTAGTGATCGGCACATGCAGGATGATGCCGAGTGAAATAGTCTGGCGACGAATAGCTTCGCCGCCAGATACGGTTCCGCACCGAGGGGGTTCCGACATGCCGCGATTTCGTTCGACCAGGATTGTCATGGCTGTGTGCGTGATCATGGCGTCCCTTGTTGTGGTCAGCCTGGCCGCGACGGCTGACCAATCCGCAGCCGCCACACCATCCGGACCGCAGTGCACCTTCGACGGGAGTTCCGTGCCCCTCGTGACCGGGGTCTCGGCCGGGAGCAAGATCGCCATCAGCTGCTCGGGAATGGGTCTCCTCCATCCCTACCTCGTCATCGGAGCGAGTCTCCTGCTGGGCATCGATCCTGCCGCTGCACCGCTCCTGTCGGGCCAGGTTCTTTCGTTGGCCGGTCTCAATGCCGTGCTGGCGGCTCTGCCGGAGCTCGACCTCGCATCGGAAGCGCTTCCGATCTCCGGCCTGGACGGAACGTTCAGTCTCGACTGGACAGTGCCAGCGTTTCAACCACTCGATCCCAATGCTGGATGCCCACCAACGCAGAAGGAGTTCAATTCCGGACTCCTCGGCTGTGCGGTGGCGATGATCGACCTGACCACCTTCAAGCCTGTCGGAGCAGGAAGCGCAGTCTTCGAGTACTCGGGATTCCCTGTATTGCCGCCGAACCCCACGTTGGCCCTCTCGAGAGCGACGGCCGATGTGGGCCAATCCGTGTCGGTCTCCGACGCCCCGGGCGCGACGACGTATTGGTGGCTGCCCACACTGGCCAAGCTCCAGTCAGCCTTAGGCGGTGCGACTTCCGCGCCGACGGTGACCGTTCAATTGATAGACCCGATGGGAAAGGCCGTACCGGTGACGTCGGACGCCAAGGTGGCGCCGGCCAGCTACTCGAAGGGTGTCTTCTCACCACCGGCCCTGTCCGGTTCCTTCATTGTCCCCTCGACCGTCACCGGACCACAGACAGTCAAGGTGCAGGTGAGCGGAACGCTCGAAGGCCTCCCCGTCTCCATATCGGCGTCGTCCCCGCTCGTGGTCCACACTCCCCCGGCGATTACCTCGGCCAACTCCACCACGTTCACTGAGGGATCACCCGGAACCTTCACGGTGACGGCGACCGGTTCGCCGGCTCCCTCGTTCAGCGAAGTGGGCGCCCTGCCCCCGGGGGTGTCACTCACCTCTGCCGGTGTGCTGTCGGGTACCCCGACCTCCGGAGGGGTGTTCCCGGTCACCATCACCGCGGCCAACGGAGTACTCCCGAACGCAAGCCAGAACTTCACCCTGACCGTCAACGTGCCCGGGTTCCACGTCACGACCGCCTCGATCACCCCGGAACCGGCGACGATCGGCACCTTCTACCAGAGCAGCCCGTTGCAGGCCACGGGTGGCATCAAACCCTACAAGTGGAAGGTCACGGCGGGGGCCCTGCCGAGGGGTCTCAAACTGAGATCGTCGACTGGCGTCATCTCGGGCAGGGTGAAGATCACCAAGCACACGCCACCACCGGGTGTCTACTCCTTCGCCGTGACGGCCATGGATCACTCCAAGCCGGCGCATCAGTCGGCAACCGCGCAGTTCACCATCACGCTCGTCCCCTGAGCCGCGGGGTCGTGCTCTCGGTGAGCGACTTGTGGTGGGCGATAGGTAGCCGTTCCGACAAACCGCAGCGAAGGGAATCGTGCCGGACAAAAGCGCCACTGACATCGCCAGTTGCTTCGCCTCCAATATCTTGGATGGCCACATCGCCCTCGTCACCGGGGGTGCAACCGGCATCGGCAAGGAGATCTGCCGGGTGCTCGGTACACATGGCGCCCGTGTGACGATGGTCAGTCGAAAGCGGGAGAACCTCGAGAGGTCCGTCGACGAACTGATGGCGGAAGGGCTTGATGTCTCGTTCGGAGTCTGTGACGTCCGCGACGCCGACGCGGTGCGTGCGGTGATCGACGAGGTCGTCGCCCTTCGTGGTGGCCTCAGCATCGTGGTGAACAACGCTGCCGGCAACTTTCCTGCACCGATGTCGACGATCTCGCCAAACGGGTTCAAGGCCATCGTCGATATCGATCTGTTGGGGACATACAACGTGACCCGGTCGGCATTTGACGCGTGGCTCAAGGACCACGGTGGCTCCGTCGTGAACATCAGCGCGCCGTTCGACCAGAGGGGGGTCGTCTATCAGGCCCACGTGGCGGCGGCCAAGTCTGGCGTCGATTCCCTCACCCGAACCTGTGCCGTTGAATGGGGTCCTTACGGAATTCGGGTCAACGCCATTGCTCCCGGTTCGATGGCCAATACGGAAGGAGTTCGGCGCTTCGCCGACGCCGTTCCGGGCGCCTCTGATCGACCGACCAACCCGCTGGGTGTGCAGGGCCATGGCTCAGACGTCGGCTACCTCACACTCTTCCTGTGCAGCCCCGCCGCTCGCTTCGTGTCCGGTCAGGTGATTGCCGTGGATGGCGCCGGATCGACGGACATGCTCCGACTACAGGCGGGACGGATCTGAACTGGTCGAGCGCCGCCTCGGTCTCGTCGGGTCAGGGGAGGATTCCTGTCGATCGCGGTTGTCGCGGTGTGGAATCCCGACCTTCGGCGACGCTCAGGCCGGCGAGGAGGGCATTTCGCAGGTCACGAGGGTCGATCACATCGTCGTAGGAGAGCCTGGCGCCGGCCACCACTGATGCCCGGGCCTGAAGTGCCGCCATCCGCGCCCGCTCGTCGGGGTCGCTGATGGCGCTGCCTTCCGATGCGGCTGGAAGCGCCCCGAGGGTGACGGATGGGAGGGCGAGGGTGATGGTCTGGCCATCGAATGGATTCATGGCCATGACCGAGGAACCGAACCCGAACGCCTTGCGCAGGGTGACGTGCAGTTTCGGCACGCTCAACCGGTGCTGCACCGCGAAGAAGCGTGCCGCGTGTCGGAGGATGCCCTGGCGCTCGGCGGCAGTACCGGCCAGCACTCCCGGATTGTCAGCGAGAAAGAGGCACGGGAGTCCGAACGCATCCGCCACGTCAAGGAAGTGCGCCGCCTTGTCAGCGGCGTCGCGGTCGATCGTGCCGGCCAGCACGCTCGGGTCGTTGGCCACGATGGCCACGCTTCGACCCCCGAGGTGGGCGAGTACCGTCACGATCGAACGTCCGAAGTCGGGTTGCACGTCGAGCAGCTCGCCGTCATCGACCACCTCGGTGAGCACGGGGCGGATCGGATAGGGCCGTCGGGGGTCAGGAGGGATCAGCTCGAGGAGGCCTACCTGCCGCCTGCCGGTGTCGGGCCCATCCCGACGGGGCGGACGCTCCCAGGCGTTGAGGGGAAAGTGGCTGAGATAGCGGCGGGCGAGCTCGATCGCCTCCCGGTCATCAGCCACCAGGTTGTGCACGACGCCGCCCGAGTCGATCGCCACCGGGGGTCCGCCGAGCACCTCCTTGGTGACATCCTCGCCGGTGGCCGACCGCACGAGTGGCGGTCCAGCTGCGAAGATCGACGCCGTCTCGGTCATGGCCACAAAGTCGCAGAGTGGAGCCGTGAGTGCGCCATGACCGGCCGACGCCCCGAGCACCAGGCTGACCATCGGTACGAGGCCGGACAGTTCGGCCAATCCCATGAGATCGCCCGGTCGGCGACCGGTACCGGTGTCAGTAACCCGGTGGCCGGCGCCCTCCAGCATCATGACCAGCGGGACCCGCTCCTGCCGGGCCAGTTGGCACAAGCGGTAGCGCTTGTCGGAGGCCCCACTTCCGATCGAGCCGCCCAGCACGGTCACGTCTTCTGCCCCGGCGAGTGCGGGTCGACCGTTGATCCGACCTGATCCGGCCACCAGGGCGTCACCTGGCACCGGGGGCTCGTCGACCGTTCCGACCAGGCTTCCGATCTCGAAGAAGGTGTCCGGATCGAAGAGACGGTCGAGGCGTTCCCGTGCATTGAGCCGATCCCGCCTGTGTTGTCGGTCGAGCCGGGACTCGCCCCCCATGGCGGCTGCTTCGGCCTTGCGCCGTGCGATCTCCTCCAATGCCGGACCCCACCCGTGGAGGTCGTCGCTCATCAGTACTCCTTCTGGTCACCTGCGGTGAGGTTCGTCTCGGCGTGCCTCCGCGTACCGCCATGATTGTCCATCGGAGGATCCACTGCGACCCGACGAGGACCCGTGAGCGGGGTCACACCCCACCGCTATCTTCCGTCGGGCCGGATGCCTCGCAGGCGGGCACCTTCCCCTGTTCAGACCACGAGCAGGGAATTGCGGTGATCGCTGCATGGAGAACGCTGAGAAGTCAGTTGATGGCGAACGCCTCGGCCGGAGCATCGAGGGCAACGGAACGCAAGGTAGGACCACCGGTGAAGGGCCCGCTGGGATGGCATTCGGGCCGTACGCCGAATCATGGATCGGCACTCGGGTTGACCTTGCGGAACGGACCGTGGAGCTGTACCAATGGCTGCTCGATCGACACATCGGGCCAAGGTTCGGGGCCACTCCGATTGGGCTGATCACTCCTCCGGACGTGCGATCCTGGCACGCCACGATCGCCCGAAGCCACCCCACTACTGCGGCCAAGTCCTACCGTCTGCTCTCGTCCATCCTGCGAACAGCGGTCACTGATGAGATCATCGCCCGTAACCCGTGCCAGGTGCGGGGCGCGTCGGTCGAGAAGGCGCCCGAGCGGCCCATCGCGACAATCGCCGAGGTCGATGGTCTGGCATCAGCGATGCCTCCCGACCTGAGGGTCGCGGTGCTGTTGGCGGCGTGGTGTCAACTTCGGCGAGGTGAGGTACGTGGTTTGCGCCGTCGGGATATCGACCTCGAACACGGAACGTTGGCGGTGAACGTCACGAAGACCACATCGATGTCGGGCAAGACCATCATCAAGGAGCCGAAGACTCGAGCGGGTCGTCGGACGGTGGCGATTCCGCCGAACATCCTCGCCGTTCTCGCTGAGCACCTGGAGGATCACGTCGGTGCGTCTTCCGAGGCCTCATTGTTCGGGGGTTCGAATCGGTCTCTGAGTGTCGCTTGGGACAGGGCCCGTTCGAGCCTTGGTCGAAAGGATCTTCGATTCCACGACCTTCGGCACTCAGGACTCACCTGGTCCGCTGCAACGGGTGCCAGCATCGCCGAATTGATGCGAAGAGCGGGCCACGCATCGCAGGCCGCCGCTCTGCGCTACCAACATGCCACCGACGATCGGGATCGAGTGCTTGCTCAGGCTCTGGCCCAGCTGTCGAGCAGACCGGATTCGCCCGATGACCGGACATCGTCGGGTGGTGACTATATCGATAACAATATACTAAGGACATGTACGGAGCCTTCATCCGGACCATCCGGCTCTCGCGTGGTCTCTCACAAGTCGAATTGGCCCGTGTGATCGGTATTGAACAGCCAAACCTCTCGGCGTACGAGAACGATCGTCAGATGCCGTCCGCGGACATGCTGAACAAGATCCTCGTTGCCTGCGGCTATCTCCTCGAAGCGGTTGCCGGGAAGCGCCGCGTCAGGTGTCCACTTCCGAAAGCCGGTTGGTTCGACGACGACGGCCTGCTATGGGGCATCGATGATGGATCCGCCAATGAGGCGGGTGCTTCCAGGGCGGAGGATGACAACGAGAAGCCCGACGATGAATGGAGGGCCCTTCAACTCGAGCAAGTGCTTGCCCTGGCCGATGCGTTACGAGAGTCCAAGGCCGAGCAATGAGAGCGGTCGGCGAGGTCATTGTCGAAATAGATGACGCTTTGAACAACCTGGACGTACGTCACGTCTTCGGCGGAGCCTTGGCTCTGGCGTACTACGCCGCGCCGCGTGGAACCGTCGACGTCGATGTGAACGTAGGGATTGCCTTCACCTCGCGATCATCGCTGCTCGATGCACTGGCCCCACTCGGTTGGCATGCCACCGGAGTTCGAGAGGCGGACATTCCGGCGGCAGGGTCCACACTCCGACAAGATGGTGAAACTGTCGTTCTTGACATCTTCTTCTCGTTCGATTCGTATCACGAGGATGTTCTGGACAATGCGGTGACCAAGCCGTTCCTATTCTCCGGGATCCGACACGAGCTCCCCTTCCTGTCATCCGCAGACTTGGCGGTCTTCAAGATCTCCTTTGGTCGGGCAAAGGACTGGGTCGACCTACAAGCCATGATCGCAGCCGGAACTGCGATCGATCCCGACTACGTCGAACGTCAGCTGGTTCGATTCAAGGGACCAACGGCCTATCCGGGAGCGGCCCGATTTAGAGCGCTCGTCGACGACCGTACATCACCCGGCCGGTGACAGCTCGCGACAAGTTCCTGACCCGGGGGCTCAGGACGCATTCCTGTTGGGTAACGTGAGCCTGTGTTGCTGTCACCGCGTTACGAAGGTCCGCCCATCATCTCGATCTCTGGAACCTCTGACGATCAATTTGCGCTCGCCTCCCGTCAACGCCGCCGCCTCGAGTCATTGTTGGCCGAACTCTCCGGGGAGGACTGGAGTAGATCGAGTCGCTGTGATCACTGGACCGTCAGCGATGTTGTTGCCCACCTGGTTGGGGTCAATACGTTCTGGCACGCGTCATTGACCGCAGGTCTGGCTGGAAGGCCCACGCGCTTTCTTACCGCGTTCGACCCGGCGGAGACGCCGGCGCAGATGGTGACCCAAATGCGCGGCTTGGCGCCAAACGAACTGCTCAACCAATTGATCAGTACCAACGATGCCTTCGTGGAAACCGTAAGCGGCGTGGACGAGGAGGGATCGGAATTGCTGGCGGAAGCACCGCCCGGCTACCTCCCGATTCGCTTGGTGGTCCAGCACGCGTTGTGGGATTGCTGGATCCACGAGCGCGACATCGCCATCCCGCTCGGAGTCACCACCCCGACCGAGCCGGACGAGGTGCGGTCTTGCCTCGTCTACGCCGCCGCGCTCAGCCCGGCATTGGCCATCGGCTGTGATCAACGTGTCGCAGGTGAGTTCGCCTTGAAGGTGACCGACCCGGCTGCGTCATATGTATTGGATATCGACGAGACCGTTGCAGTCCGAGCCACTGAACGATTACCCGCACCCTACCTCGAAGGTGACGCGGTAACACTGGTCGAGGCCCTGAGTCTTCGGACGCCATTTCCGAACGATGCTCCCGCCGAGTGGCAACAACTCCTCGGGGGATTGGTCACGGCGTTCAATGGGGAGACGCCCGGCCGGTAGATGGCCCTTGCACCGGTGATGCGGTGTCCAATGCCGCCAATTAGTCACCTGAGCTGGGTGTACGTGGAATGTTCACCGTGCTGCATCGGTTGTTGCGAAGTGTTCACGTTGCCATCAATCGGCGTTCAGGAGGATCGGGCAGAATCTCCCGCAGCGGAGCGACGGTTGCCGAGGCGCCAGGGGTTGCCAGCCGTCGGGCTGGCACTTCAGTCCAACGGTGAGGGCCGGGTAGCCGGCCTCTTTTGCGGCGGCCCGTGGGGCCTCGGCGACCTGCTCTCCGCGTTGAGAACCGAGTCTCGATGGTCGGCTATCGCCGCCAGTGCCTGACTACGTGCCCCTCAACACATATCCGCAGCGAGTGAATAACATCAATGTAGTTCGACACGCCCTGCGGCCATATCTGTGCCCGGGCCTTGTCAGCTCCACAAGCGCAGGAGTACCGTAAACAACTAGTGGATACAAATGAGTACACAGTGGAGTCGCCCGATGTGCTCGCGGAGCGGATCCGGACCTATCGCGAGAAGCACGGGATGACGCAGCGGGAACTGGCCGACCAACTCAGTGTGACGCAGCAGTCGGTCGCCCGATGGGAGCAGGGTTCGCCGCCCAGGAGATACATGCTCCACGCCATCGATTCGCTTCTCGATGAGAACGACGCCGGGGACCAATCGACGGACCTCGCTGAGATCATCGGCATTCGTCCTCCTGCCGCCGGGCGCGTCCAGACTCGGACCATCGAGGAGGGCCGAAAGGTCTATGTCCAGGGGTGCCTCAAGCTCCTCGAGCGCGGCGAACGGCTTCCGAACCGGGTGCTCCTACTGCTCGCCGACGAACTCGGTTGGAGCGCCGACGACGCCTGATTCGAAGGGCATGGTGATACCGGCCTGAGGACTGCCTCGGGTGCACAGGTACCGGTTGTCACCGAGAGGGAGTGATCACCGATGCGCCGTACTGCTCCAGTCCCTCGAGGGACTGCGAGAGCGATCCACCGGGCACGGAAACGCCAACCCAGGTCACGCCCAGCTTCGCCAGCTCGTCGAGTGCGGCCATATGAGCATCTGCGTTGAAGCGGTCGTTCAGGCTGCCCCCGGCGGACGTGCTGAACGCAACATCGATCGCTGATCGATCCCGCTTCGCCTCGTCAACGAACTGCCAGAGCTCGTCGAGCATGGCGGTGAGGTCATCGACCGTCTCCAGCGCCGGCGTTTTTGTCGTGGTCGAGAGCGCTCTCGGTGCAGGGAACGGCGTCCAGCCGTCTCCGTACCGGGCCACTCGGCGTCGAGACAGTCTGCTGTTGCCGCCGATCCAGATCGGCGGAGCGGTTCGAGGCTTCGGATTCGCGGTGAGCCCCTTGGCGTCGATGCCCATCCCCTCGAACGAGAACTCGTCCCTGGTCCATATGCCTCGAAGGACTTCAATGGCCTGATCGAACAGAGCGTTGCGTTGCTCGAAATCGATTCCCAGACCCCGGTACTCGCCACGGAGATAGCCGGTGGCCACGGCGAGCGTGAAACGGTCCTCCGACAGCATGGCCATGGTGGCCACCATTTTGGCGACGACCAGGGGATGCCGATAGGGGAGTACAGCGATATTGGGGATCAGGCGGATTCGCTCTGTCACCGCAGAGCAAAATGTCAGCGCGAGATAGGGATCCAGGGCGTCGTGTCCCCCGGCCTTGAGCCACCGGTCGGTGGGCGCTGGATGATCGGTGAATCCGATTCCGTCGAACCCTGCGGCTTCGGCAGTGCGGGCGAATTCGGTTACGGCTCCCCTGGTCATGAGCTCCGGACTAGCGGGATGAGTGATCAAGGGGTAGGTAACAGTGAATTTCATGAGAGTTCCAAGCCTTCTGTTCGCCCCCGGTGAAGCGGCTGGGGTGGGTCTAGAGATCGCAATCCGTGCTGAACACGGTGAGATGTTGCGGAAGAGACCGTAACGCGACCGTTCCAGTTCGCGCCCATCGATAACGGGCATCCTGATCTCTTCGACTGTCTCGTCGTTGGATCGCCTCGGCCCGAAACAGTTGCGCGTACTTCTATCGACCGGCTGGCCATCGGGGCGTTTCCTTGTGATACGTATTCCAGTATCATGGTGCTATGGACGGTAAGTCGGCTGCGAGCAGGCAGGTGCGGGACATCCGCACCCGGACCGCATGGTCTCAACGCGCGCTGGCAACAAAGGCGGGCGTCCCCCAGCCAACCATCGCGGAGATAGAAGCAGGTCGGCGAGAGCCCTCGATCACCCTCCTCAGCCGATTGGCAGAAGCAGCGGGCTACGAGTTGAAGCTGGAACTCGCACCCCTTCATCCCAGGAGTGCCGTCGCCACTGCCAACCGGGTTCGTGACCGCCTGGTCGGGGCGGAAGGCCAAGGCTGGTCGCCTGCGCTGCGCCAGGATGCCGCTCTACGGGCAGTCATCGACTTCAAAGACGCGCTCTCCTCCTCTCCTTTCGCCGACTTCAGTCACCTTGTCGACGCACCGCCGGGCCTGACCGGTGACACGCGTTGGGACGCTTTCATCGCCGCAGTGGTTGAAGACGAATCGGCGACTCGTGATGTGGCGCCTCCTCGTTGGACCAACGAGAAGGCCCGGTTCACTCGACCGTTTTGGTATCTCTCCGAGAACAGAGCACTGCACGCCTGGGAGTTGGCAACGGCCCCGGGCGCATTCGTCCGACATGGCGTACTGGCGGCCAAGGAAGAACTGGAGAGCGTCTGATGGATAGGGACGAGATCAACGAGGCGCTCCATGAACTCGCCGAAGAGTTGGATGGGAGAGGCGTCGTCGCACGGCTATACCTCGTTGGCGGTGCCGCCATGGTTCTGGCCTATGAATCGAGGTTCTCCACCGACGATGTCGACGCGTCAAGCTACCCGGCCGAGGACGTACTGGCCGTAGCGGCAGAGGTAGGTGAGCGCCGTGGGCTGCGGTCAGACTGGCTCGACGATTCTGTGAAGGTGTACTTGCCCACAGCTAGCGAGCCCGAGTGGCGACCGGTCTTCAAAGTAGGAAGCGTTGATGTGGTCGTAGCCGATGAGCGAACGCTATTGGCGATGAAGATGAGGGCAAGTAGGGGACTACGTGACGAGGCTGACATCCAGTTTCTCCTCGGCAAGTGCCAGATCACTTCGGTCGACGACGCTCTGGTGCTCTACGAGGAGTACTTTCCCGAGGACGAACTCCCTTCTCGGGCGATGCCGATGCTTCGTCATGCTCTGTCTGGGTCGGGCAACGATCGATAGGACTTCTCATCCGCATTTGACACCGGCTCGTTCGAGGCAAATGACGTCAGCTCATGCAGCTGAGGGGCCGCAGGTCACCCAGGTGGGTTCAGTACGCCTTGACGGGAATATCCAGGTGGTATCGGGTACGAGCAGCTAGCGTTCTATGTATTGCGCACGAGATATGAGGAGGCGCAAATGCCAGAATCGAACCCCTACCCGGCGACATTCAGTTTCGATGCTCCGGAGAAGGTCGCAAACTGGCGGCCTCTCGTCCAGTGGCTGCTTGTCATTCCGCATTTCGTGATCCTGTACGGGTTGCGGATCCTGTCGCAGGTTGTCGGCATCATCTCTTGGTTCGTCATCGTCTTCACGGGCGAACTCCCCGAGAGTTTCGCCAACATCCAGGCGATGTATCTGCGATATGAGCTCCGTACCTATACGTACCTGATCTTCATGCGGGAGGAATACCCACCCTTCGCGTTCGGGATGGTGGCTACCGATGCCGGTGAAGATCCCCGCGTGCGCGTCGAGTTCCAGCCTCAACTGGCTGATCGCAATCGCCTGACCGTCGGGTTCAGGTTTCTTCTGGTCATTCCGCAACTGCTGGTTCTTGCTGTGCTGGAGATCGCTGCAACGGTGGTGATCGTGATCGCGTTCTTCGCGGTCCTTTTCACCGGACGTTGGCCCGAAGGAATGCGAACCTTCGTCCTCAACGTCGCTCGCTGGTACCTGCGCGTGGAGACCTACTACTTGCTGCTCGCGGACGACTATCCGCCGTTTGCACTCGAGCCACAGGCCACGTAGCGTTCGGGCCACTCTTGCACTCGATCATTCGGGCCGAACCAAACAGAACAGCGCTGTCAAGCGACGGCTGTGTGATGATCACCTAGTCCCGACTGGGCCTCGGGAAGTCGTGCCCCATTCGTAGTTGTGGGCCTGCCGTCGGCCTCGGGTAACAGCAGGCACTCAAGGGCAACAGGTGGCAATCGCCTCTTGCGGCCTTTGGAGTTGACGGCGGGTTGACGTGGGACGAGGATCACATCATGCGCATGCCCCGGGTGCTGCTACCCATCTTCGCTGTGCTCGCGGTCCTCGCCGCCGGATGCGACTGGCCGAACATCGCTCCACCCGGCACGGCCCCAGTGCGGTACCGCGACCCAATCTTCAATGCCGTAACGGTGACAAGCAACGTCACCTACGGAAGCGCCGTCAATCTGGAGAAGAAGACGGTCACGCTGCAGCTCGACATGTACCAGCCGACGGGCGACAAGTTCACGGCTCGGCCGGCGATTGTGTGGGTCCACGGCGGCTCCTTCTGTTGTGGCACGAAGACCTCCCCGGAGCTCGTCGACGAGGCGACGGCGTTCTCAAAGGAGGGGTATCTGAACGTCTCGATCGACTACCGGCTCGAGTCACCGGGCTGCTCGGGATCCTTCTCGAATTGCATTGCCGCGATCCAGGAGGCCACGGCTGATGCACAGACAGCCGTCCGTTTCCTTCGAACCAACGCCGTGACCTATGGAATCGACCCGAACCGCATCGCCATCGGCGGTTCATCCGCCGGTGCGATCACTGCGCTCAATGTGGGCTATTCCTCCTCTGAGGATCCGTCGGCGAGGGTTCGGGCCGCGGTCTCGCTGTCGGGTGCACAGCTTGCCGTCGGTACCATTTCCGCCGGCGACGCCCCGGCCCTCGACTTCCACTGCACGACCGACCCACTCGTTTCGTATTCGTTGGCTGTGAGTACGATCAATTCGGCGAAGGCGTTGGGACTCGACGCGTTCCTCGAATCCTGGAATGAGACGTGTCATGTGCCCTACGCCGAGCACCGCCAACAGATTCTCGACCAGTCGAGGAACTTCCTGTGGTGGGAGATGGACCTCGCTCACGCGTCCTCCTGAGAAGGCGCACCTGCACGAGCTCGGATTGGAGCTGTCGCCGACTCTCGCCGACTATCCAACCTCCTCGAGCGACAACCTGGCTTCCGCAGTGTCGTCGATCTCCACGGCCTTCGCCTGCACTGGTTGGCGTGCGGGACGGACGCCCAGTGCCACCATGACCAATGCAGCCAGGCCGAAGAGGGCACCCAGCCCAAAGACGATGTCCAGACCGTGGACGAGTATGGCGTTCTGATGAGCAACAGATGCTGTGCCGGCGAGGTGCCTGATACCCAGCTGAGCGTGCCTCGTCACCGAGTCGAAGACAGTCACGAGGACGGCCAGTCCCAGCGCGCCGCCGAGCTGTTGGGAGACGTTGACGAGTCCGGAAGCCGCGCCAGCATCTTCTGGGGCCACCTCGGCCAACGACGCTGACGTGAGGCTCACGAACGAGATTCCCATGCCGGCGCCGGTGAGCACCATGGAGATGATGATCTGACCATACGCCGTTGAGGGTTGGATGCGGGTCGCGAGTAGGAGGCCCACCGTGACAACGGATGCGCCGGCCATCATGACCGTCTTCTGCGGGAACCGTCGGATCAGGACGCGACCGGTCAGCTGAGACCCCAGGAACACTGAGGCAGGCATCGGGAGGAAGGCCACGCCGGCGACGAGCGCAGAGAACCGCTGCACATCCTGGAAGAACTGGGAGAGGAAGAAGAACATCCCATACATCCCTGCGTACAAGAGGCCACGGGCGACGTTGGCCGAGCTGCGGGTGGCATGGGTAAGGAGCCGCAACGGGAGGATCGGCTCCTCCACGCGGCTCTCGTGATGCACGAAGATGCCCAGCAGAGCCACACCGACAACCAGTGAAGCGATCGTGCGGGGGCTGCCCCAGCCATTGGAC
>Ga0307374_10008686_pt1 | contig 15117 bp, 14 predicted proteins | sample OX3MG_FD_202532 | JGI IMG/M metagenome (GOLD analysis project Ga0307374, IMG submission 202532) | Soil microbial communities from Risofladan, Vaasa, Finland - OX-3 | ecosystem: Environmental > Terrestrial > Soil > Coastal area > Acid sulfate soil | place: Finland: Risofladan, Vaasa | collected... | reverse complement strand
GCTCGACCAGCGTCTTGGCGCGCGGCTTCAGGTCCGGTATGGCCTTCAGCAGACGCTCGCGCCCCGCCGCGTCGAGTGCCTGGCCCAGATTGTCCTCGACGAAGGGCAGGGCGAGGCCGGCAAGCTCATCGTCCGGCGTTGCGCGGATGTAGTGGCCGTTGAGGTTGCCGAGCTTGACGAAGTCGAACCGCGCCGCCGCCCGGCCCACCGCGTCAAGGTCGAACCATTGGATTGCCTGCTCGGTCGAGATGATCTCCTCGTCGCCGTGGCTCCAGCCAAGGCGCAGCAGATAGTTGCGCAACGCCGCCGGCAGGTAGCCCATCTTCTGGTACTCCTGCACGCCGAGCGCGCCGTGGCGTTTCGACATCTTGGCGCCGTCCGGTCCGTGCAGCAGCGGCACATGGGCGAAGCGCGGAATGACCCAGCCGAGCGCCTTGTAGATCTGCGTCTGACGGAACGTGTTGGTCAGGTGATCGTCGCCGCGGATGACGTGGCTGATGCCCATGTCGTGATCATCGACGACGACCGAGAAGTTGTAGGTCGACGTGCCGTCGGCGCGCAGGATGATGAGATCGTCGAGCTGCTGGTTCGAGACCTTGACCTCCCCCTGAACCAGGTCGTCGACCACGGTGTCGCCGTCTTGCTCGGCCTTGAGCCGGATCACCGGCTTGACGCCCGACGGCGCCGTCTTCGGGTCGCGGTCGCGCCAGGTGCCGGCGTAGCGCATGCTGCGCCCTTCGCTCAGCGCCTTGAGCCGCATCTGCTCGAGCTCTTGGGGCGAGCAATAGCAGTAATAGGCGTGACCTTGCGCGAGGAGCTGACGCGCGACCTCGGCGTGGCGCGCCTGGTTGCGCGATTGGTAGACGATGTCGCCGTCCCACTCGAGGCCAAGCCATTGGAGGCCGTCGACGATCGCTGCCATCGCCTCGGGCGTCGAGCGCGCGCGGTCGGTGTCCTCAATCCGCAGGCGGAACGTGCCCTTGTGGTGCTTGGCGTAGAGCCAGTTGAAGAGCGCGGTGCGCGCGCCGCCGATATGGAGGAAGCCGGTCGGCGAGGGGGCGAAGCGGACGGTGACGGTCATGGCGGGCGCTGGCGCACTTTCCGTTGGTCGTCACCCCTGCGAAAGCGGGGGTCCAGGGCCCCTGGATTCCCGCTTGCGCGGGAATGACGTTGAAGAAATCGTCGGTTTGCCACGACGAATTCGCGGTCTTTAGCACATCCCGGAAGCGTTCTACACTTTCGCCATGGGGGGAACCGAGGCGGAGGCGGCGGTCGTCGCGCGTCCGGCGTCGTGGCGCGGGCTGGGCGCGTGGCTCGCCGGCAATCTAGCCGCCGAGCGTGCGCGCTGGCCGCTGTGGCTGCCCGGCTTCATGGGCGCCGGCATCGGCGTCTATTTCTGGCTATCGTTCGAGCCGTCGATCTGGCTCGGGCCGGCGTTGCTGATGCTGGGCCTGGCGGCGGTCGCGCTCGCATGGCGTCGCGCGGCTTGGCGCTGGCCGGCCGCGGCGGCACTGGCGCTGGCGCTCGGCTTCGGCGCGGCACAGTTCGAGGCGCATTCGGTCGCGGCACCGGTGCTCGGTCATCGTGTCAACGGCGCGCTCGCCGGTCGTGTGCTCGTGGTCGATCCGCTGCCCGAAGGATCGCGGCTCACCATCGCGCCGGCGAGCCTCGCGGATTTTGCGCCCGAAAATCTTCCGGCGCGGGTGCGTGTGCGGCTACGCCACGGCGACGGCGGCGTCGCGCCCGGCGACGGCGTCCGCCTGCGCGTCTCGCTCGAGCCGCCGCCCGGACCGGCGATGCCGGGCGCCTACGATTTCGAGCGTCGCGCATGGTTCGATCGCTTGGGCGGCGTCGGCTACGCGCTGTCGGCGCCGGTGAAGTTCAACGCGCAAGCGCCCGGTGCGCTCGCGCAACTGATCGAGACGGTGCGCCAGGCTGTCACCCACCGCATCCGCGCGGCGCTGCCGGGACCCGACGGCGCCATCGCCGCGGCGCTGATCACGGGCGAGACGCACGCCATTCCGCCCAACGACGCCGGCGCGTTTCGTGACGCCGGCCTGGCGCACATCCTGGTGATCGCCGGTCTGCACATGGGCCTGGTCGCCGGCATCTGCTTCTTCGCGCTGCGGGCGCTATTCGCCCTGATCCCGCCCATAGCTCTCAACCATCCGACCAAGAAATACGCCGCCGCGCTCGCGCTGCTGCTGACCTTTCTCTACATGCTGCTGTCGGGCGCCACCGTTTCGTCGCGCCGCGCCTTCGTCATGATCGCGCTGGCATTGCTCGCCGTGCTGGTCGACCGCCTGAGTCTGTCGGCACGTGCGCTGGCGCTCGCCGCCGTCGCCATCATGCTGATGACGCCCGACAGCGCCACGGGTCCGAGCTTTCAGATGTCGTTCGCGGCGGTGGCGGCGCTGGTCGCGTTCTACGAGGCATGGCGCGGTCGGCTGGCAACCTGGTATCGCGAATCTGGCGCGCTCCGGCGCCTCGGCCTCTATGCGCTCGGCATCGCGTTCACCACGATCGTCACCACGGTCGCGACTGCACCCTTCACGGTTTATCACTTCAACCGCTTTCCGCTCTATTCGGTCGCCGCCAACGTCGTCGCCGTGCCGATCACCGGCTTCTGGGTGATGCCGTGGGCGATCGTCGCCTGCCTGCTGATGCCGCTCCATCTCGAGAGCCTCGCCTTGATTCCAATGAGCTGGGGCATCGACGCGATCACCGCGATCGCCAAGGGCGTGACATCATGGCCCGGCGCGGTGATGAATTTGCCGAGCATGCCGGCCTGGGGCATCGCCGCGGCCGCCGCGGGTGGTCTCTGGCTCGCGATCTGGCAGCGGCGCTGGCGCTGGTTTGGTGTATTGCCGCTCGCCTTCGGCCTGCTGTCGGCCGGCTTCGAGCGGCCGCCCGACATTCTGATTTCGGGCGACGCCAAACTCGTCGCAGTGCGCGCGGCGGATGGAACCTATTTGCCGTCGAAGGCTAAGGGCGATCGCGCGACCGTCGACAGCTGGACCAAGCGCGCGGCGACGGTGATGGGTCCGGCGTGGCCCGTCACAGGATCGTCGTCCGACGGCCTGCTCGCCTGCGACGCCGGATCGTGCCGCTATACCGCGCGCGGCGCCGTGGTGACGCTGCTGCGCGATCCCGACCGCTTCGACCGCGCGCAATGCCGCGCCGATCTTGTCGTCGCGCCGGTGCCGGCGTGGCGCATCTGTCCCGGCGCGCGCATCGTCGATCGCATCGACGACTATCGCGATGGCGGCACCGCGGCATGGCTCGATCAGGGCGCGGTGCGGCTCGAAAGCGTCCGCGACTACCAGGGCGCACGCCTGTGGTCGCCGCGGCGGAGCCGCCGCTCTAAGATGAGCGGTGCAGGGAGTTGAAATGAGCGAAGCGACCAAGCCGCCGCCGGCCGACGACGACCGCGCCAAGCGCAAGGCGGAGTCCGAGCGCGGCACGCTCGTCATGTGGGGCTACGTCACCGGCGGAATCAGCCTGCTGAGCTACGTCGTCGGCCTCGAGCCGAGCTTCATTCCCCTGGGCTTCGGTGTGCTCGGCTGCATCATCGCATGGCAATTGAACGCCAAGGGCGAGCGCCATGGCCTCTACGCCGGCATGATCAACCTTGCCGGCATCCTGATCTGGATCACCTTCAATTGGTCCCGTCTGCGCGGCTGGATCGGCGGCTGAGCGCGGCGGCATGCCGTTGTCATCGTAGTGCCACGGTCGTCGCGTAACACAGCGCGATGCCTCATCAGCGGCACAAGAACGGCCACGTCTTCGGCCATCCGCGACCGTCGGAATCCGGCCGCTATCCGGTGCATCAGCGGCTCGAGCGCGACACGCATTTCCGCGATCTGCCGCCGCCGACCGGCAGCGCGCCGTTCCGCCTCGATGTACAGTCGGTCCTGCCCGACGCGACCTATGCCGGCATCGTCGCCAGCAAGCGCCTGGCGCTCCATCTCAACGGCGACATGGGTGGCATCAAATACGGCGTGCCGCAGGAGCTCGTCGCCAAAGGCATGGAAAACGATTTCGCCGCCGCGGCCGCGCCCGGCGTCAATCCGGCGTTCCTCTACATCACCGGCGACTGCGTCTACTTCAACGGCGAGATCAAGGATTACTACGCCCAGTTCTATCAGCCCTACGAGTTCTATCCCGGCCCAATCTTCGCCGTGCCCGGCAACCACGACGGCGAGAACCTGCCCGACGACCGGACGCTCGACGGTTTCGTGCGCAATTTCTGTGCGCCGGCGCCGGTGAAGATGCCGGAGTCCGGCGATTCGATGCGCACGGCGATGGTGCAGCCCAACGTCTATTGGACGCTGGTCACGCCGGTCGCCAACATCGTCGGCCTCTACAGCAACGTGCCGGCCGGCGGCGACATCCGCCCGCCGCAGACCGACTGGCTGGTCGAGGAGCTCAGGACGCTGCCGCGCGACGTGCCGCTATTGGTGGCGCTGCATCATCCGGTCTATTCCGCCGACGATTACGTCTCCGGCAGCACCTACATGAAGGAGGTGCTGGAGACCGCTGCCGCCGAAACCGGCCGCCGGCCCGAGATAATCCTCGCCGGCCACGTCCACAACTATCAGCGCATCAGCGAACCGCATCCCGATGGCACGGTGCTGCCCTATCTTGTCACCGGCGCCGGCGGCTATCACAACCTGCACCGCGTCATGCGCGTCGACGGCGCGCCGATGATTCCGCCTGTGACCTTTGACGACAAGCAGGGCACGGCCGTGACGCTCGAGCGCTATTGCGACGACCACCACGGCTTCATGCATCTGGAGATCACCGACACGCTGATCACCGGCCGCTATTCCGTCGTGCCGCGGCCGCAGGAGCCCTGGAGCAAGCCGAGCAAGCTGATCGATTATTTCGAGTTCGATTGGCGCGCGCGGCGCTACCGGCCGAACAGCCTGCCGGCGGGCGACAACAGCGATCTCGAATAGGCCGCTAGGCGCGAACGTCGCCTGCGAACGTTCTCATCGTCATTCCCGCGCAAGCGAATCCAGGGTAACCGGCGCTAATACCGCCGCAATAACCCGACCAGCTTGCCCTGAACCTTGACCCGGTCCGGTCCGAAGATGCGCGTTTCGTAGGCTTTGTTCGCGGGCTCGAGCGCGATCGACTCGCCGCGCTTGCGCAGCCGCTTCAGCGTCACCTCGTTGCTGTCGACCAGTGCCACCACGATGGCGCCGTTCTCCGCGGTGTCGCAGCGCTGGATCAGCACCGTGTCGCCGTCGCAGATGCCGGCCTCGACCATGCTGTCGCCCGCGACTTCGAGCGCGTAGTGCTCGCCAATGCCGAGCATTCCAGCCGGCACGCTGACGGTGTTCGCATTGTCGCGGAGCGCTTCGATGGGTGTGCCGGCGGCAATGCGGCCGTAGAGCGGCAGCTCCTGCGCCTGGCCGGCGTCGTTCACCGCCATGCCGGGCAGCGCGGTCTTGAAGTCACCCTTGATCACGGTCGGCGAGAACTTGGTCGGCCGGCCCTTGGCCGCGGTCTCCTCCGGCAGCTTGACGACTTCGAGCGCGCGGGCGCGGTGGGGCAGGCGGCGGATGAAGCCGCGCTCCTCGAGTCCCGAGATCAGGCGATGAATGCCCGATTTCGACTTGAGGCTGAGCGCGTCCTTCATCTCCTCGAACGACGGAGAAATCCCCGAGTCCGAGAGCCGCCGGTTGATGTAGAGCAAAAGTTCGTGTTGCTTGCGCGTGAGCATGAAGCGGTCCCCGCATCGGTCGGCGCGAACGCCGGTTCGGAACAAAACAACAACTTCCGATGTTCTAGTTTGGTTCCATCATCGCTGTCAAGCGGGTTTATCCACAGGCGGTGGATAAATCGGCGAGTCGACTGGTTAGAAAGGGGGGAAGCGCCTATTCGTGCCAGACGAAGGCGCTCATCACCATGTCGATAATCGTGCCGTCGCGCGCCAGCGGCAGGGCCAGGATTTCGCAATCATGCGGCAAGTTGTCGGTGACGAACTCGTGCTCGCGGCGATAGATGATCGGCGTACGGCGCTCGATCACCTCGGTGAAATGGGTGCGCGCGCCGTCGGCGTGGACCGGGTTCGGAAGCTCGTCGACCCACTTGCGGGTGAAATCCATGCCGATGCGGTGCGCCAGATTCGTCGCGTGAACGCGGTACCGGAAGCGCAACGGCTCGTAGGACACGTCGAGTAGCGACAGGTTGCCGAGAATGTAACCCAGCTCTTCCGGTGGGAAGTCGGCGCGTGCCGGGAATTCGCGGCCACGGCGGCGCGCCTCCCATTCGGCATAGAGCCGCAGCAGGCGGGCGTCGCGCAGGCCGAGCGCGGGCGCGTGCATCTTGAGCATGGGGGCATCGTCGCGCGGTTTGGTTAGCGCCGCCTTAACGATCCGCGCACCGGCCTCAATTGGGGCAGGCGCCGCCGCTTGCAACCCATCGCTTGGTGAGTGCGACGAAGCTATCATGCGCGATCGGCGGCGTGGTCCGCTTCCGGCCCTCGGCGTCCGTGCCGGGCGCCCACGCCCAGCGGACCAGGCCGGTGTTGAAATGCGCCGCGAGCTCGGTCGGCTTCATGGCGCCGTGCTTCGGATCGGACAAGGCGCGGCAAAGTTCGCCCGGGGTCAGGCCGTCCCACGCCATCCGCAGCGGCGCCAGATGCCAGTCCGGTGCGCCGGGCACGCCGCTCGCCGTCTGGTTCGCCGCTTGATGACAGGTGTTGCAGTGCAGGCCCGCCGCGCCGCGATCGTGCGGTCCGCGGGCGACATTCATCGTGTGACGGTGGCGATCGTCGCCCTGGCGCGGAAACGCCGCGCGGGTGTGGCAATTGAGGCAGCGCGGACTCAGGAACACCGGCGTCATCTGGAGAAAGATCGCTTGCGATGCCGCGCGCGGCGTGTGGTCGTCCGCGGCGGTCGCGCGCGTTGCGATGAGGGACGCGACGACGGTGCCAAGCAGAGCGGCCGCCGTCGCGAGCGACAGCAGCGTGCGCCCGGCGCGCGAGCCGACGCTAGCCGCGCGCGATCGCATGGATCGCTTGGCGAAGGCGCGCATAGGTGCCGCATCGACAGATATTGGTGATCGCGGCGTCGATCTCGGCGTCGCTCGGGCGCGGCTTCTCCGCCAGCAGCGCCGCAACCGCCATGATCATGCCGCTTTGGCAATAGCCGCATTGCGGCACCTGCGCCGCGATCCACGCCTTCTGGACCGGATGCGATCGATCGCGCGACAAGCCCTCGATTGTCGTGATTGGGCGGCCGGCGGCCGCGCCGAGCGGGAACGAGCACGAGCGCACCGCTTGGCCGTCGACGTGGATCGTGCAGGCGCCGCAGGCGGCGATGCCGCAGCCGTACTTGGTGCCGGTGAGGCCGAGCTGCTCGCGGATCACCCACAGCAGCGGCGTGTCCGGCTCGGCGTCGACCGCGACAGTGCGTCCGTTGATGGTCAGGTCCGCCATCGGTCCCTCATGCGAAGTGCAAACCGGATTCGGAGAGCGGGAGCGCCCGGATGCGTCGGCCGGTAGCGGCGAAGATCGCGTTGCCGACCGCCGCGTGGAGCGGCACCGGACCAAGCTCGCCGGTGCCACCGATCTTCTCGCCGCTGTTGATGAAATGGACCTCGATCTTCGGCGTTTCCCACAGGTGGAATGGCGTAAAGGCGTCGAAATTTGATTGCTGCACGCGCCCGGTATCAAACGTGACGGCGGTGCGCAGCGCCGACAGGCCCCAGACGATGCCGCCGCTGATGTTGGCCTCGGCGATGCGCGGATCGAGCGTGCGACCGCAATCGACCGCGGCGACGATGCGATGGAACTTGATCCGGGAGCCAGTGACGGTGAGTTCGGCGACGGCTGCGGCGAGGCCACCGAAGGCGCCCGCGAGCGCGATGCCGCGTCCCGCATGGGCCGGTAGCTTCTTGCCCCAACCGGACTTCGCCGCAGCCAGATCGAGCAGCTTCAGCGCTCGCGGATTATGCGCGACCAGCACGCGCCGGTAGGCGACCGGGTCCCGCCTGGCGGCGTGCGCCATCTCGTCGACGAAGCTCTCGAGCACGAAATTGTTCGGGCCGTGTCCGGTCGTCCGCCAGACCGAGACCGGCACGTCGAGCGCGAGGCGATGCTGTTCGACCAGGAGATTGGGAACGGCGTAGAGCGGCTCGACCAGACCCTCGACGGCCATGGCGTCGATCTTTTCGGGCGGCGGCGCCGGCTCCGTCCAATCCTTGATCTGTGGGAAGGCGTAGCGCGGGAAGACGTAGAGCAGATACGACGGCGACACCACGCGGTGCGCCATTGCCGCCGGCAGGCCGCGCTCGTCGAGCGCCGCCGCGACGCGGTGGAGCATCGCCGGACGATAGGCGTCGCGCGTCATGTCTTCCTCGCGCGACCAGATCAGCTTGACCGGCCGCTTGACCGCGAGCGCCACGATGAGCGCCTGCTTGACGAAATCGCCGAGCAGTCGCCGGCCGAAGCCGCCGCCGAGGAACGTCCGGTGCACGACGATGCGGTCGAGGGGCAGGCCAGTGACCTGGTGGGCGACGTTCTGCGTCATCTCGACGCCCTGGGTCGGCGCCCAGATCTCGCACGCGCCGTCGGCGACGCGCACGGTGCAGTTCATCGGCTCCATCGTCGCGTGCGCCTGGAATGGGATGTGATAGACCGCCTCCAGGTGCCGGTCGGACTTGGCGAGCGCGGTCGGCGCGTCGCCGATGGTCTTGTGCGCGAAGAACGGACCGGATTCGAGCTTCGCCGCGTAGATCGCAGGAAGCCCGCCGGCGCTCGCGAGCGTGCTGCCCTCGTCGCTCCACTCCAGCTTGGCATCGGCGAGCGCGCGGTGCGCATGCCAGAAAGTATCGGCGACGACGCTCAACCCGTTCGGCACCTCGACGATAGCGGCGACGCCGGCCTTCGCCTTGATCGCGGCGGCGTCATACTTGACGAGGCGGGAACCGAAGCGCGGCGCGCAGCGCACGGTGGCGATGAGCATGTTCGGCAGCTTGACGTCGATGCCGAAGACCGCGCTGCCGTCGACTTTCGACGGGACGTCCCAGCGCGGCAGGGGATGGCCGATCAGCGACAGCTTGGCCTTGAGCGGCGGATCGGACGGCACCGGCCGCTTCGCCGCGTCGCCTGCCACTGCGCCGAAGGTGAGCGAGCGGCCGGACGCGGCGTGGCGGATGATGCCGCGCTCCGTCGTCAGGGCAGCGGCCGGCACGCTCAGCCGCTCGGCTGCCGCCGCGATCAGCATTTCGCGCGCCGCGGCGCCCATGCGGCGCATGAGCTCGTAGAATGCCGAGCTGCTCTCGCTGTTGCCAGTGAACATCCAGTGGTACACCGGATGCTGATACGCCGGCGCGAAGGGCGCGAATTCGATATGGACCTGGTCCCAGCCCAGGTCGAGCTCGTCCGCCATCGTCGCGGCAAGCGTCGTGCTCGTGCCTTGCCCCATCTCGGATTGCGACGCCACGATCGTATAGGTGTCGTTGGGCGTGATCCGCAGCCAGGCGGTGACGGCGGCGATGGCTTTGCCCGGTTCGACCGGCGCAGTCGCCTGAGCGGCGACGAGGCGCCCGGAGAGGACGAAGGTGCCGACGGCTGCGGCACCCGTTTTCAGGAAGCGGCGACGGGTCACCCCGGCGCGTGGACCGACTGCCATCGACAACCTCCGCCTATCGACGCTAGATAATTCGGTGCAACCGGATCAACGTACCAGCCGGTAAGTAGACGCGAGCGTGTCGACCGGCCACAAGTAACGATTGTGTCAACCGCGGGGCTCCGATGCCGAAGAAGCTGACGAAGAGGTTCAATTGCCCGACGGAGTTCACGCTCGCCGTCCTCGGCGGAAAATGGAAAACGGTCATTCTCTGCTATCTGAAGCAACGGCCCTTGCGCTACGCCGAATTGCGCACGCTCATTCCGACGCTGAGCGACAAGGTGCTTTCCGAGCGGTTGCAGGAGCTGGTCGCTGTCGGTCTGGTGGCGCGCCGATCGGCCGACGGCAACGGCAAGGGACAGGTCTATGGCCTGACGCGTAAGGGTATGTCGCTGGGCGAGCTGTTGGCCGGGCTTTACGGATGGGGCCGCCAACACGCGGCCGCCTTCGGCGTGCACGTCGGCTTGCCCCTCACGAAGATTTGACCGTCGCGCTTTTGCGGCCCGGAACCTGACTCCGAGGCGGCTTGCGGCTGCGTCAAATCCGCTCGCCGCTTCTGAGCGGCACGATCTCGACCCAGTCGCCCTCTTTCGCTGGCGGCGCGTGGGGCGGCCGCACGACCAGGCAATCGGCACGCGCCAGGAGCGACATCATCGACGAATCCTGCTTGTCGAAGGGCGTCGCCTCGGCCACGCCGTCGGTGCCGTGGGTGAGGCGGGCGCGGAGATAATCCTGCCGGCGATCGTTGGCCGGCAAGTCCTTGGCCAGCCGCACCTTGGGATTGGCCGCACCGGCCGTTGCCAAGCCTTGCAGCTTTTCGAGCGCCGGCTTGACGAAGAGCAGCGCGCAGACCAGCGCCGAGACCGGATTGCCGGGCAGGCCGATCATCGGCGTCGCGCGGTACTTGCCGACCATCAGCGGCTTGCCCGGCCGCATCGCCACCGTCCAGAAATCGAGGCTCAAGCCGTCGGCGCCGAGCGCGCTGCGCACCAGATCGTGCTCGCCGACCGAGGCACCGCCGGTGGTCAGCAGCAGGTCGGCGCCGGTCGCGCCTTCGGCGATGGCGCGCAGCGCGTCGCTGTTGTCGGGCGCGATCGGCAGTTGCAGCGGTACGCCGCCTTCGCCGGTGACGAACGCGGCAAGCGCGATGCCGTTCGAGCTGACGATCTGGTTGGGGCCGAGCGGATCGCCAGGCAGCACGACCTCGTCGCCGGTGGGGAGGATCGCGACGCGCGGCCGGCGGCGGACCAAGAGCCACGGCCGGTTCATCGCCGCCGCTAATCCCACGTCGCGCGGTGTCAGGCGACAACCGGCTTCGAGGATCGTGTCGCCTTCGCGGAAGTCCAGCCCGGCTGGTCGGATGTAGCGGCCGGGCTTCGGCGCTTCTTTCACGATGACATCGTCATCCCGGCGCTCCGTGTCTTCTTGAATCACGATGCAGTCGGCGCCGTCGGGCACCGGCGCGCCGGTGAAAATGCGCACGGCCTCGCCGGGCTTGAGCGTCTTGCCGTAGGCTTGGCCGGCCGGCACGTTGCCGACAACTTTGAGCTTTGCCGGAATGCTTTTGAGATCGGCGCTGCGCGCGGCATAGCCGTCCATCGCCGACGCGGGGAAGGGCGGCTGCGTGCGCCGCGCGGCAACGTCCTCGGCGAGCACGCGGCCCGCCGCCTCGCTCACGGCCACCTGCTCCGCGCCCAAGGGCTGGATCAGCGCGAGCAGGCGGCGCTTCGCCTCGTCGACCGAGATCATGCCTGGCTTCGCACCGCCGTCGCTCATGCCGCCTCGAAGGTGCCGGACTTGCCGCCCGATTTGTGAACCAGACGGATCTCGGTAAGTTGCATGCCGCGATCGACCGCCTTGAGCATGTCGTAGATGGTCAGCGCCGCGACCGCGACTGCGGTCAGCGCCTCCATCTCGACGCCGGTTCGGCCAGTGATCTTGCAGGTGGCGGTGATGTCGACGGCGTTGCGGTTCTTGTCGCAGCGCAACTCGACCGCGACCGACGACAGCTCGAGCGGATGGGTGAGGGGAACCAGGTCGGAGGTGCGCTTGGCGCCCATGATGCCGGCGAGCCGCGCCACCGCCAGAACGTCGCCTTTCTTGGCCTTGCCCTTGCGCACGAGGTCGAGCGTCGCGCGTTTCATCGTCACGCTGCCCTTGGCGATGGCGACGCGCGCCGTCACGTCTTTGGCCGAGACGTCGACCATGCGCGCCGCGCCCTTCTTGTCGAAATGGGTGAGTTTCGGCTTGGCCATTGCTACGCCGATATCTCTACGTCACTCCCGCGAAAGCGGGGGTCAAGGGCGACATCTTGCCGGCGGTTCTGGATTCCCGCTTTCGCGGGAATGACGACCAAAAGGATTTTCATCGGCGGTTTCACGCTCGCACTTCGGCGGGCGCGAGCAGCGCGCGCGCCGCCTGCTCGACGTCGGGCTGGCGCAGCAACGATTCGCCGATCAAGAAGCACTTGGCGCCGGCACGCGTGAGCCGCGCCAGATCGGCCGGCCGGCCGATGCCGCTCTCACTCACCACCAGCCGGTCGCGCGGCACCAGCGCCGCCAATGCTTCGGTCGTGGCGATGTCCGTCTTGAGCGTCTTGAGATTGCGGTTATTGATGCCGATGAGCCGCGTCTTGAGCTTGAGCGCGCGGTAGAGCTCGTCCTTGTCGTGCACCTCGGCGAGCACGTCCATGCCGAGCTCGCTCGCCTTGGCTTCGAGCGCCGCGGCATCGGCGTCGATCACCGCCGCCAGGATGATGAGTATGCAATCGGCGCCGAGCGCGCGCGCCTCGGTCACCTGATACGGGTCGAGCATGAAATCCTTGCGCAGCACCGGCAGCTTCACGGCCGCGCGCGCCAGCACCAGATGCTCCGGTCGGCCCTTGAAGTTGGGCTCGTCGGTCAGCACCGAGAGGCACGTGGCGCCGCCGCGCTCGTAGGCGCGCGCCAGCGCGGCCGGATCGAAATCAGGCCGGATCATGCCGCCCGACGGCGACGCCATCTTGATCTCGGCGATGAGGCCGTACTGCCCCGCGCTGGCTGCCGCTTCGAGCGCTTTGATGAAACCGCGTGGTGGCGGCAGGCGCCGCACCGCCTGCGCCAGTTCGCCGGGCGGATGCGCGCGCTTGTTGGCCGCGATCTCGGCGCGCTTCTCGGCACAAATCTTCGCCAGCACGTCGGTCATGCCGCCAACCCAAAGCAACCCTCGCCCCCGGAGGGGGAGAGGGAAGGGTGAGGGGGCATTGCGCACAGAAACAGGTTCGCGCCTCTCATTCGTCTGTCATGCCTGGACTTGTTCCGGGCATCCACGACTTTGACGGTGCGTGCAAGACGTGGATGGCCGGGCCAAGCCCGGCCATGACGAAGGACGATTGCAAGTGTGCTCACGCGGGCACCGTTTCGTTGGTGATCGCGATCATCTTCTCGAGCGCGCGCTTGGCGGCACCCGACGCGATCGAGTCCGCGGCGCGCCGTACGCCGGCCATCAGATCGCTGGCGCGGCCAGCGACGATCAGCGCCGCTGCCGCATTGAGCAGCACGCAGTCGCGCAGCGGTCCGGCCTCACCGGCGAGAATGGCCTTGAGCTTCGCCGCGTTCGCCGCCGGATCGCCGCCTTTGAGCTGCGCGATCTGCGCGCGCGGCAAGCCCGCCATCTCGGGTGCGACCTCAAAGGTCGTGAGCTTGCCGTTCTTCCACTCCGCCACACTCGTCTTGCCCGTCGTGGTGATCTCGTCGAAGCCGTCGCCGTGCACCACCCAGGCGTGCTCGGCGCCGAGCTTGCCTAGAACCTCGGCGACCGGCGTCACCCACTGCGGCGCGAACACGCCGACCAGCAGTCGCTTGACGAGCGCCGGGTTCGACAGCGGCCCGAGCAGGTTGAACACGGTGCGCGTGCCGAGCTCGACCCGCGTGGGCGCGACGTGCCGCGTCGCGGCGTGATAGCGCGGCGCCATCATGAAGCCGATGCCAGCCTCGCGGATCGCGCGCTCGACCAGCTTGGGATCGGCCTCGATGTTGACGCCGAGCGCGGTCAGGATGTCGGCTGAGCCCGAATGCGACGAGAAGTTGCGGTTGCCGTGCTTGGCGACGTGCGCGCCGGCGCCCGCGGCCACGATCGCGGCGGCGGTCGAGACGTTGAAGCTGCCGCGGCCGTCGCCACCGGTGCCGACGACGTCGATCGCGTCGGCCGGCGCTTCGATGTGCAATGCCTTGCTGCGCATGGTGTGCGCCGCGGCGGCGATCTCGTCGACGGTTTCGCCGCGCACGCGCAGCGCCATGAGGAAGCCGCCCATCTGCGCGGGCGTCGCGTTGCCCGACATCATGGCGTCGAAGGCGCGCGTGGCGTCCGCCTCGGACAGGCGCTCGCCCGCCGCCACCTTCGCCAGCAGCGCCTTGAAGTCGGTCGCACCGCTCATGCCGCGACGCTTTCGGCCGCGGCGAGTGCGAGAAAATTCTTGAGCAAAAGATGACCGCCCTGCGAGGCGATGCTCTCGGGATGGAACTGCACGCCGTGCACCGGCCGCTCGCGATGCTGAAGGCCCATGATGATGCCGTCGTCGGTTTCGGCCGTGACGACCAGGGCGCTCGGCAGGCTCGCGCGCTCGACGATCAGCGAATGATAGCGCGTGGCGTGGAACGGGTTGGGTACTCCGCTGAACACGCCGGCGTCGCCATGGCGGATCGTGCTGAGCTTGCCGTGCATCGGCACCGGCGCGCGCACCACCTTGCCGCCGAACGCCTGGCCGATCGCCTGATGACCAAGGCAGACGCCGAGCACCGGAACGCGGCCGGCCTTGGCGATAAGCTCGAGACAGATGCCCGCGTGGTCGGGATCGCTCGGTCCCGGCGAGATGACGATGCCCTGCGGCTTGAGCGCGAGTGCATCGGAAACCGACAGGGCGTCGTTGCGCTTTACGACGACCTCGGCGCCGAGCTCGCCCAGGTAGTGCCACAGATTATAGGTGAAACTGTCGTAGTTATCGATCAGCAGGAACATATCGGGGCCTCGCCGTCGAGGTTATATCAGGCCGCACCCGCGCGCAAAAGCGGCGCTAACCACGTCGATTGCGGCGCGTCGCAGCGAAATCGGCTAAACTGAGGGCGTTTCGGCCAGCCGCGCGAATGAGAAAAAGAAGGCGCGGCGGGGCGGCACCTTCCGGACGTTGGTCTGGAGTGGCGACGAGGCGCGTGGCAGTGGACGAGACGATCGAGCATAGCGACGAGACGCCGCAGCGGGTTCGGCTGCGCCAACGGTGGCGGCTGTGGCTGTTATTGCCGCTGGTGCTGCTGCTCGCCTTCGGCGTCTGGCAGGAGCGCGAGCGCCGATCGAACGAACAGGCCGCCGCATTCATTCCGCCGGTGACCGTGCCGCTGCCGCCGGCCGAAGCCGCGCCGTCGGCCGACGTGCCGGCCTGGGTGCGCTACGCCATGCCGGCGCCGGCGACCGATCTCCCGCGCATCGCCATCGTCATCGA
>Ga0307374_10008685_pt1 | contig 15118 bp, 15 predicted proteins | sample OX3MG_FD_202532 | JGI IMG/M metagenome (GOLD analysis project Ga0307374, IMG submission 202532) | Soil microbial communities from Risofladan, Vaasa, Finland - OX-3 | ecosystem: Environmental > Terrestrial > Soil > Coastal area > Acid sulfate soil | place: Finland: Risofladan, Vaasa | collected... | reverse complement strand
AGAAAGGTCTTTTGCAAACCGAGGCGGCTCGGGTTTTCGGGGTCGCTCGGGGTACGGTGAGCCGCTGGGTGGGGTTGGTGGAACGCGTCGGACGGCGGGCCCTGAAAGCACGACGCCAATCTCTCGGCATCCCTATGAAATCCCTGAAACCGCTTGAATTGCCTATTGTTCCTCATCTCTTCTTTTAAACCAGTGCTTGTTCAGAGGTTCCCTAAATTAGCGGGTAGCCTTACAGATCTCTCTTGACTAATACACAGCTTTAGTTAGCTTCCTCTGCGAAAGATAACAGAACCCCTGGTTTCGCCACGTGTTCAGGCCACTACTCCAGCTCGAAATGCATTGAATCATCATTTCTGTGAATGCATGTAATAAGTAAAAACGGAAGATTTAACGAATGCGCCTTATAGATTTAACGAGTTGGACCATTTCTTCGGCCTCCCGTATTTTCCTCTTATACAATCCGTACCCGTATAACACTGCGAACTCACAGGACCAGATGTGAGCGCGAGAAAGAGGGAGAGAAACATTACATGACATCTCAGCTGAAGTGCTTTTCTAAATTAGCCACAGCTATTTTTACCGGGGGTTCTGTCTTCGGTCTAGTCCCAATCGCGCAGGCGCAGGTGGAAGCGCAGTCAGCATCTTCGGCGGATTTCGATTCTCAGTCGTCTATCGAGATGGTGTCAAAGAACGCAATTGAAGGAAGGACATTGAAGTGCTTTTTGGCGGTTTTATGTATGGCATTCGTCGCGTTCCCTTGTTTGGGGCAGCAAGAATCCTCGGCAAGCGTCCAAGCGACGCCAACTCCAAACTCCGCCGACGCAACGCCGGCTCAGGCGAGTCCTCCCACTCCGCAACCGCTGCCCATGCCTTCGATGTCGGGGCCGCTACAAACCGCGGTGCCCCATCCGTTCGAGGCAGGGCCGTTTGGGCAACTTGATGTTACAGGCATCCTAAGCGGCATCGGTCTAACGCAGGAAAATCGATTTCCTGGCGATAATGCAACAAACTGGGACGTTAGCAACGCTCAGATATTTATCCAAAAGACCGCCGGATGGTGGCAATTTTACCTCCAGGGAGGTGCTTACAGCCTGCCAGGCCTGGGGGCGCCATACCTCTCGGCCGCCAATACTGTGAAGGATATCTATGGTCCGATACCGCAAGCTTACCTGAAACTCGTTAAGGGCAATTTCTCAGTTGAGGTCGGGGCACTGCCTACCCTGATTGGAGCCGAGTACACATTCAGCTTTGAGAACATGAACATCGAGCGCGGCATTCTGTGGAATCAAGAGAGCGCTGTCAGTCGCGGCGTGCAACTCAATGATGCCTACAAAAAGCTGAGCGCATCCCTCAGTTGGAACGACGGTTTCTACTCCAACCGTTACACGTGGCTATCGGGCTCGCTAAGCTATGCTTTCAATGCTTCGAATACGCTCGCCTTTGTGGGCGGCGGGAATGCTGGGCAGTACGATAAGAACACTCTCGCGACGGGTCTTTTTCTGAACAATGAAGAAATCTACAACGTGATCTACACCTATAGCCACGGCAGTTGGGTCGTTCAGCCATACTTTCAGTACACGAACGTGCCTACTGCAGCGAATATTGGAATAGCGAAGGGAGCTGCTACACGGGGAGGCGCACTTTTGCTCACCTACAATTTCAAACACGGAATATATCTGGCGGTACGGCCAGAATACATATCGGCGAATGGAAGCGCCGCAAATGGCAACATCAACTTACTTTACGGTCCAGGCAGCGGCGCCTTCGCGTTCACGGTGACGCCCACTTATCAGAAGGACGGATTTTTCATTCGTGGAGAATTCTCGGTTGTTCACGCTACCAGCTTAACGGCTGGCGATGCCTTCGGCCCCGCGGGTCTCAGTGCAAACCAACCACGTGGTGTCATTGAAACCGGATTTATGTTCTAAAGACACCGTGGCCATTAAGAGCAATCAACTGTAAACAGGGCATAAAACTGCCTTTAACACGATCACAAGGCCGATGTTAAGTCAGGATAAAACGAAAGGGATGTTTTTGAAGTAGCCCGACGTTGCGGCTGTGGTTGGTTTCCAACCACAGCACAGCTGTAAAATAAAAGAATGCAGTGCTTGAGCACGTACTACCTAATGTGGATGCCCATCTATCCTCCAGTTGTGCGGCGGCTTTTTTCGAAGCCACAACATTGAGCCCGCAAATCGCCACGATGAAACACACAGCCCATCCTGATTCACATCGCAGCCGGAAATTGCCCTGTTACTCCCGTGTGATGATGGGATTTCCATCCGCATCTTGCACGATGTTCAGAGTTGCTTTCTCCCGAGGCATGCGGCGATATTCTGCGGCTACTTTTGCCAAAGGTTTAGGATTGGCAGCCAGGTCTGCGCGTCCTTTGGCTACGCCCTGTTCGAATGGCATCCAGGATGATGGAGTGAATTCCTCTGTTCCGCTGACATTGATTAAAAGCTATTGCACAACCCTCCGTAAGACGATCAATCCACGCTAAATATCCCCTTAGTTTTGGGGCCGCCGTTTTCGTCCTGGGCGACATAGGCGTTGATATGGAGCCGGACGATCTTCTTTAGGCACGTGATTTCCAGAACGATTCCGGTCTCGTGTTGTCATTGTCGGTTGATTTCCTCGATGTGTTCGCGTTTGTCACGCGGGATGCGGATGGTGAATACCATCGGTATTCGTGCTGATGATCTCCATGCGTTCGTGCAGATACAGGTCCATCAGGCGAAGCAGCAACAGGTGGCCCGTGAGGGTAATGGCATAGGAGAGGGCCGGATCATACATGAACGAGTAGCGGCTGCCGCTCTTGCCGAAACAGCTATTGGTGACGATTTTCAATGATTGGTCCTTGCGCCTGTCACCGTCCTTTTTGGCTTTCACGCGCTCGGCCGGCAATCGACACAAAATGTCCGTCCATGCGGAAGTCAGATGGGCGGGATGGAGGCGGCGGTTGATCAGGACCGCCGGGAGAACGAGACAAGGTTCTCTTTCGATGATTGATACCACCTGCGGGTATTTGGATGATCCACCGTCTTGGGATATTTCTCCGCCCACTCCTTCAACTGTGGTGCTTTTTTTAGAAGATTGAACTGGCCCTGAGCTATTAGGTATCACATAATATAGAGACATGCGCGGGCTTCCGTGCTATCGTTCGCGCATGGGAAACCCTAAGGGAGTACGACGCGACTTTGCCGGATTAGAACAGCGGCGTCTGCGGGCAGCACGCTTACTCGAAAAAGGCGTCATTCAGTCGCAAGTTGCTCGACAAGTCGGTGTGCATCGCCAGTCGGTCAGTCGCTGGGCACAGCAACTGGAAAAAGAAGGCCGTCCGGGCCTGAAGCAAGCCGGTCGAGCCGGACGGAAGCCACGCTTGAGCGCCCTAGACCCGGAGCGGATCGAGCGCGCTCTGAAGCGCGGACCGGAAGCGTTCGGCTACGACACCGGGTTGTGGACCTCGGCACGGGTGGCGGATTTGATCGAACAGGAATGCGGGATCGCCTATCACCCCGGACATGCATGGCGACTGTTGCGGCAGCTCGGCTGGAGTTGCCAACGCCCGACCGGACGAGCTCTGGAACGCGACGAGCGAGCTATTGCGCAGTGGAAGCGCAAACGCTAGCCAGAGATTAAAAAAAGCCCAAAAACAAGGGTTCGTCATCGTCTTCGTCGACGAAAGCGGACTGAGCCAGAGACCACATCGTTGCCGAACCTGGGCACCGCGAGGCCACGCTCCCGTGCTGCAGTATCACTTCAATTGGAAAACCTTGTCCGCGATGGCTGGCGTAACTTGGTGGAACTTTTACTTCCGACCCTTCCCGGGCTCGATCCGCGGCCCGCAGGTCGTTCAGTTCCTCCACCATCTCCTACGTCATCTCGATTGCAAGCTGTTGGTGGTTTGGGACGGGTCGCGAACTCATCGCAGCCGTTTAATCTGGGACTTTGTACGCGAACAGAAAGGACGCCTATGGCTCGAATTCCTTCCCGCTTACGCTCCCGAGTTAAACCCGGTCGAGTATCTCTGGAGCCACTGGAAACAACACGAGCTGCCCAACTTCTGTCCGCAGACCTTCTGGCAGCTGAGCCATTATGCCCGTAAGGCTCTTCGCCGCATGCGCAGACGAACCACGCTCGTCACTGGCTTCTGGGCTCAAGCGGACCCGTTCTGACGTCACTATACTATGAGAGACTCAATAAGAAAGATCCTACAACGTGTCACCGTAAACGTTCCGTACCAGTAGAAAAGACTGGCTGCGCCGTTCGCGGCGGCCAAATTTGACCAATTTGGGCGCGTTTTGGCGCCCTTTTGGACTCTTAAACCCGCTTATAGCGCCAGAAAAAGCCAGTTTTGGCGCATCCACTCAATTTCGCCGAGAAAAACAAAGGGGGCCGGAGTTTCCTCCGGCCCCCCTTTGCTACTAGTTTAGTTTTTTGAAAACCGATCGTTAGAAGATCAGCTTCAATCCCAACTGGATCGCGCGGGGACCGCCCGAACCAAGCACGGGGTTGGAACTGGTCACGTCCGGCGTCTGCGGCCGGAATCCAAAGCTCGCGCCCCCAACCGCAGTCGGATCGGTATAGGTGTTGTCTCCACCAGGGCCGCCGAACGGGTTCGAGAGGTTCGGGTGGTTGAGAATGTTGAAGAACTCGGCGCGGAATTGCGCGGTGAGCCGCTCCTTGATCTTCATTTCCTTGGTGATGGAGAAATCCCAGTTGTAGAACGCCGGTCCGCGGAACGGGTTGATTCCCATCGTACCGTAGCTGCCATAGGCCGGAGGAGTCAGGACTGAATTGCCCACAGCGTAGCAACCCAGGTTCGTGAGCGAGGCCGTTGCCAGAGGACCGACGGCCGCAGCCCTGGCGGCGCAGGTCGGATTGCTGGCGCCCGGGAAGTATGGAATTCCGCCCTGCGGAGATCCGTTAAGCACGTTGGTGTTCATAAGCGCCTGGCTGGTCTTGAAGGCACTCGGGTTTCCGGAGAAATTCCACTGCTCGCCGTTTGTGGATGGGTTGCTAATTTCACCCGTTCCGCTGAAGTCCGTCGAGAAATCGTTCACGCCCCAAGGCTGCCCGCTCTGGAGGGTCACGATCGAGTTAATCGACCAACCCTCAAGAAGCTGCGCCTTCGATTGCTTCCCCGGGATCGCATACGTCAGCGAGTAGGTGAGAGCATGGGTGGCGTCGAATACAGTGGGTCCGTAAAGCTGGTTCACGTTGTTGCTGTTGATCGGAACCAGGAAGCTCCAGTTGTCGTAGCCCGTGCCCAAGGAACGGGAATATGTGTATCCCAGGACGTAGGACAAACCGTGCGCGGTCCTCTGCGTCAAGGATACCTGCAAGGCGTTGTAGGTTGAGAAGTTGCTGTTATTCAGGAACTGAATGTTGCTCAAATACGGAAACTTGCTGTTGTAAGGCTGTGCGGCCGCCTCCAGAGCGGCAGAAGGAGCGCAGTTGTTGTAACCCGTTCCCGCGCTGGCAAGGCACTGTGCAGCCGGGGTTCCCGCAACCGCCGGGTTGCCCCAACCGGGGCTGAAACCGCCAACCATCTGCGGCTGGTTGAGGTCGATCAGGCCCAGCAGCTTTGAGGCGCGGTTGCCGACGTAAGCCACGTCGAGGGAAAGGTTATCGGTGATGGCCTGCTGCACGTCCGCCATCCAGCTCATCACGTAGGGAGTGCGCAGATTGCGATCCACCCCCAACACGGTGCAGGGCGAAGGCGTAATTCCCGCTAGTGCCCCGCTGGCAATTGCAACGGTACCGTCGCCGCATGCCGGGCTCCCGCCAAAGAGCGGCGTGGTCGCGTTGTTCTGCCATGCGTTGGCGATGGACGCATTATTTCCTATTCCACCCAGCGTGGTCGCCCCAACGTCGATTGTCCCTCCCTGGGTGACTCCAGACTGAACGGCTCCGCCTGGACCGGTGTAATAGAGAGGCACTCCGGTTGGCTCCGTCCGCAGGCCGAGAAGGTTGCCGATCGCCTCTGTACTGTCGAAGCTGCTCTGCTCGTAAATGATGCTGCCGCCGGCGCGCACAACGGTTTTTCCGTTGCCCCGCACGTCCCAGGCAATGCCCAGGCGCGGCGCGAAGTTGTTGTGGTCGCCGTTATAGGCTGACGTGAGGCCGCCGGTGCCAACCTGGGTCGGTCCAAGAATCGGATCGAAGTTGCCAATCAGGTTGTCCCGCTCATTCAGCACCGTGTTCAGCTCGTAGCGAATGCCGAGGTTGACGGTGAGCCGAGGCTTGACGCGCCAGTCGTCTTGCAAAAACAGCGCATAACCCTGGCTGGACAGGTGCCGCAGAAGGTTCCCCGTGGTGTAATGCGTCAGGTTCGGAACGCCGGCAAAATAGCTTTCCAAGGATCCGGCTGGCGCACCGTTAATATCGGAGGGACCGAAGCGGAAAAAGCCCTTCGCATACTGCGTCACGTTGTTCGTGCTGGTGTTGTCGAGTATCTCGCCACCGAACATGAACGTATGGTTGCCGCGCAGATAGGAGATATGATCCGAGATGTCCAGCACCCCGTCCGGCCCCACATACTTTGGCCAGCTTCCGCCCAATTGCATGGAGTTGAACCCACTCTGAAGTCTGATGGTCGGAAACCCTTGATACAGGGGGTTGGTTTGACCCGTGTTGAGGCTGTATGTGCTGCCCTGGAATGGGTAGTTTAGCGGGCTCAGCGATGAGTCCGGGGTGAGGAACGTCTGGTAATAATGCGAGTAGCCGACCCGGAATTCATTCACCCAGTTCGAGGACGGCGTCCAGGTCCAAGCCGTCGAGAAGGCCTGGGACCGCGCGTATTGGGAGGTTATCCATGCCGGGTTGATCTCGAGCGTGGCGTTGTCGACGAAGTCTCCAGTTCCCGGACTGATGAAGTACATCGCATTGATGGTGTTGTTCGCGTTAACGTGATAGTCGATCTTGCCGACACCGGACCAGATGGTGTTCGTGCTCAGAAGGCCGGTCTGGACGTTTGTTCCATTGGCGCCGTTATTGACCGGGAAGAGTCCGGGATAGTTTCCGAGCGGCACGCAGGAGGTGCTCAGACCAGCGAGCTGCGCGCTTACAGGGGTCAAAGCTCCCGCACCGAGGGCGGATTGGCAAGCCCCAATCAAGTTATTTGCCCCGGGGCCTGTCAGGGTTCCTACTCCCGGCGCCGTGATGGGCACGCTATGAACCGCCGGATTTCCCACACTGTAACGCTGGGATTCAAAGTTCCCGAAGTAGAAAATCTTGTCCTTTTTGATCGGCCCGCCGATGCTCGCGCCGAACTGCTCCACCGCCACGGGCGGCTGGACATTCGGGACGGTGTTGAAGAAGTCGCGCGCATCCCAGGCACCATCGCGGCCGTAGGCATAGGCCGTGCCGTGAATTTGGTTCGTGCCGGATTTGATCCCGACGTTGATCTGCGCGCCAGGCTTCCAGCCGTATTGCGCGGGAGGATTGAATATCGTCTTGAATTCGTCAATGGACTCAATCGGAAGCATGGTGCCCGCATCGCCCGCCGCCATCACCGCGTTCATGATGCTCTGAGCCATCCAGGGATCGTTGGCATCCACACCGTTCACAAGATACATATTGTCGTGGGGCCGGTTGCCATTCGAGGAGTTCGACCAGCCCGCGTTGCCGACATATTTCTGCACGCCCGGACGAAGATTCAGCAGGTTCTGGAAGTTCCGGCCATTCAAGGGCAGGTTCTCCATCACCGTATTCTGAAGCGTGCCGCCCAACGTGGCGTTGGTCGTCTCGATCAGGGGCACCGCTTCGGTGACCGTCACAGTCTGCGTCTCAACTCCGGGCTGGAGGGTGGCGTCCACGCGAACGTTCGAGGCAACTTCCAAAACAACGCTCTGCCGCTCGAAAGCCTTGAAGCCCTTAAACTCGACCCGCACCGTATACGTGCTGGGAGTCAAATTCGGGGCGTTGTATGAGCCGGACTGATCCGTGGTTAAGGTTCGCACCGTGCCTCGGGCCGTGTCCGTGACGGTGACAGTGGCGCCAGCAATCGCGCCGCCCGTCTGGTCCGTTACAGCGCCCAGAATAGTGCCGGTTTCACCTTGCGAATATAGAGGAAGACACAAAAGGAGAAGCGCAACCGCCATGCCGAGCACGGACGCCAACTCTCTGATCTTCGAAAACACAAATCTTTTCGTTGCTGGAGATGACACGTTCATAAGACTTTTACCCCTCCGCCTAACAAGTTAAATGCGCGTAGCCAGTAGATCCCCACCAAATCGTGCTAGTGGTGATACCACCTCCGGAAAAGAGCTGTCAAGGAAAATTCATAAAAAATTACCCAAAATATTGCACAAATATGCACAAATAGTTTCGCAAGGAAAGCATCAAATCGAACAATAATCGAACAATGACCTACTCTTTTCCCAGTCCGAGAGCGCTCACATGGCCGCCACGACATGCACCGGCAAGCCACGGCAAAGATATAAGCTATTGCAAAACCAAGCACGAAAGATGGGTTTTCTCAGACGATTGACAAGATAAGTCAGCAGCACTGAAGAAAACATGACGGCGCCCGGTCTGTTTGCTGACCGACGCATAGGCGGGTATATGGCGTGGAGACTGGCTGCCCGCACATCGCGGCGAGCGATGCGCGAGCCCAATCGAAAGCGCACCCGCACCGAGTACTATCCGCATGCACTCTGAATATGCCGCAGCCTTTCTGCTTTCTCCACCGATTCGGAAGATTGCGAGTTAGGATAGGCTCGCGTTCGCAGGGGATTGTGAGCGCCGGGGGAGCGATCTTCCAGCGATGACTAAATCCATTCAGGATAGACACCTTTTCCCTGGAGTTGAGCCCTGCATCTAAACTATTGGAGAGATTCAAATTGCCCAGCCGCATGCAGGGTCGGATGCTTGCGCTTGCAACGCTGATGCTTTTTCTCACGTTTGCGCCATTCGCTGAAATCTCCATGCACCCCGGCATTGCTCGCGCCGCAGAGGAAGCCTCAGCGCCCGACCTATCCGGGGTCTGGATGGAGCGCCAGGACACCATCTCCCTAGCTGCAACCGAGCCGCCGTTGCGTCCCTGGGCCGAGGCGGTCTTCAGAGCCGCCAAACCCGGATACGGCCCTCGCGCCACTCCGGACTCACAGGATCCGATTTTGCAGTGTTTTCCGCCAGGCGTGCCTCGCATCATGCTGCTCCCCTTTCCCCTGCGGATCGTTCAAACGCGCGACGAGGTCATTATGATCTTCGAATACGACCACTTCGTTCGTGAAATTTATACGGACCGTCGCGACCACCCGAAAAATCTGGACCTTACATGGATGGGCGACTCCATCGGCAGGTGGGACGGAGACACGTTCGTTATCGACACGACGGGTTTAAACGACAAAACATGGCTCGATCAGGTGGGCCATCCGCATTCCGATGCGCTGCATGTTATCGAGCGTCTTCGCCGCATCGACCATAACACTCTCCAGGATGACATCACGATTGACGATCCAAAGGCCTACACCAAACCTTGGTCGGGACGCCAAGTTTTCACGCTCAAGCCGGGATGGAACATCCGCGAATATGTCTGCGAGGACAATATCAACTTCCTGGAGTACCACAGGAGGGAGGTCGGGGGAGCCACCAAGTAACCGAAGCATCGATTCCGGCGGGGCCTCGATTGAGCCACCCAATTTCGCCTCCGCAATTATTCCATGAAATGGACAAAGAGATCGATCATCGAATTGATCGCCACTCTGGCGATGGCGGGAGTCGTCTTCTTTCTAGCGACGCTCCAATACCGGTGGACCGCGGAAATCAGCGGAACCCAGCAGGGCCGCCTCGAGTCCGCGCTGGACGCAAGCGTTGGAAATTTCGACCAGGAATTTTCCTACGATTTCGACCGCCTGTGCGAGGGATTCGAGATCGCGCCCGATGGACCAGCCGCCACGCTTGAAAGCCGCGTTCTCCACCAGTACGCCGCCTGGACCAAGACCACCAAGCGTCCCGGCTTCCTTCTGGGAGTGTACATCTGGAAAACGGGCGGCGCTCCCGATGGCGTCCTCGAATCGCTCGATCTGGATAACAATCGTTTTCAGCAAGCCGATTGGCCCGCGGAATTGGATTCACTGCATCAATTTCTCAGCCGGCAAGCCGCGCAGCTTCCGCCCACAATGCCGGATCGCAAGGCCGTCTATTATCCCTGGACATTTTACGAAGAGACCCCGGCGCTGATCCGGCCCATGTTTCAAAGCTCCCTGGGCGGCAGCGACTCCGAAATGGATGTGAAGCCCATCGGGTTTCTGATCGTCGAACTGAGCGGCAACTTTCTGAAACAAGTGTATTTCCCCGAGCTGGTGGATCGCTATTTCGTGAAACTGGGCTTTGGGGCAGCCATTCGGAGTGCGGAGGCGCCGTACGAGGCGGTCTATCTCTCCAGCCCGAACTTTCCGGTCGCAACCTCTTCGCCCGATGCGGTGGTCAATCTATTCGATTCGGTCGCGCAAGAGGCGAGGCGACGAGGCCATCCCCCGGTGCAGCCCAGCAGCCAGGCTCACCAGTGGCAATTAGTGGTGCAGCACCCCTCCGGCTCCCTGGAAACGGCCGTCTCATCGTGGCGAAGGCGCAATCTGGCCATCAGCTTTGGCCTTCTTTTTATCCTGGCGGGCAGCGTGGTGCTTGTCTTTTCCGTCGCGCGGCGAGCCGAGCGATTCGCCAAGCTTCAGATGGAATTCGTGGCGGGGTTTTCACACGAGCTTTGCACGCCGCTGGCCGTCATCAACTCGGCGGTTGAAAATCTCGCGGACGGTGTTGTGGACAACCCCAGCCAAGTTCAGGAATACGCGGGAATCCTTCGCGATCAAGGAGGCCGGCTGGAACGTCTGCTCGACCAGGTTCTTTTATTCGCCTCCGGAAGGCTGAGGAGATCCGAATACGAATTGCGGCCGATGGATATAAGGGCCGTGGTCGCGCAGAGCGTGACTGCGTCGGAACGCATGCTGCTCGACGCGGGTTTTGCCATCGAGAAGAACATCGGCGCCGATTTGCCCCTCGTGGCCGCGGACCCGGCCGTGGTAAACAGATGCGTCGATAATTTGATCAGTAACGCCATGAAGTATGCCGGCGAAAACCGATGGATCGGGATCAGCGCGCGGTTAGATTCAAGCAATCCAAGAGAAGAAGTCCAGGTGAGGGTCGAGGACAAAGGGATTGGCATCTCCGCTTCCGATCTGCCGCATATCTTTGAGCCTTTCTATCGCGTTCAGACCGCTCGCGACGGACAGATCCGGGGCGTTGGGCTTGGGCTTCATCTGGTGAAGCGGATGATGGAAGAGATGGGTGGAACCGTGAGCGTTTCGAGCGAAATTCGGAAGGGCACTTGCTTCACGCTGCACTTCCCAGTGCTGGGAACCGATGAACGCCTAAGTGGGGGAGACGACCTGAAGTGGACGCCAAAATATTGATTGTGGAAGATGAAGCCGGGCTGGTCACCGCCTTGCGGGACCGCTTGCGCAAGGAGGGCTACGGCGTGAGCGTGGCCCGAGACGGCACCTCAGGCCTCGATATCGCCTCTCGCGAGCACTTTGATTTGATCCTTCTCGACCTCATGCTTCCCGGGCAGAACGGGCTGACGGTCTGCCAAAAGTTGCGGCAGCTTGGGTCAGCCACTCCCATCCTCATGCTCACGGCGCGGCGCCAAACGATGGATAAGGTCATCGGGTTGAGATCAGGCGCCGACGACTACCTGACGAAGCCCTTCAAGATGGCGGAGCTGTTGGCGCGGGTGGATGCCTTGCTGAGACGAGCGGGCCAGCCTGGAGGAACAGCACGAGTCCGCTATCAATTTGGAGCGGTCCAAATCGACATGAGGCGCACGGAAGTGACACGAGACGGAAAACCTGTCCCCTTGTCGGCGAAGGAGTTTCAATTGCTGCGATATTTTGTGGAGCATCGCGGGACCACCCTATCCCGAGAGGAGTTACTTCGTGACGTGTGGGGTTATGACGCGACCCCTTCCACGCGCACGGTAGACGTCCATGTTGCATGGCTGCGCCAAAAGTTGGAGAACGACCCGAAGAACCCCCAGCTCATTCTCACCATCGTTGGGCTTGGCTACAAGTTTGCCGGCTGATTGGCATTAAATCCGTGTTAAGGAGTTTTAACTGTGATTTTACCGCGCCTGGGTTTGCGGCCGCCGTATGATTGTGGAGTATCGACCGGTGGTTCGCCAGGCTTCGGTATATAGACGGAGCGATGAAAGTGTGGTCCTTACGCTGAAATTGAAAAGAACAAGCGGGCTGCTCACATTGATGGCACTTATTGTGCTTGTCATGAGCCCGCCCCCGGCGTTCGCTCACCATGGGACTGCCGCTTATGACATGGAGCATTCGCTGACCTTGAAAGGAACGATCACCGAAATCGACTGGGACAATCCACATACGGAAATCTATTTTGACGTGAAGAACGAGGAGGGTAAGGTCGTCCATTGGGGATGCATCAGCCATAGCCCAAACAAACTGCTCAGGTCCGGCTGGAGCAAGAAGGATGTACAACCAGGAGACCAGGTCACCATAATTCTGTATCCCGCCAAGAACAGCTCGCATATTGGCCTTCTGAAAGAACTTGTGCTGCCCGATGGCAAGCAGTTGGGGACGGACTCGCCGTATTGAACAATCTTGGCGCCGTTCTGCGTCCACCGTATCGAAGTTCCCTCCGCCCGTAAGTTGCGTGAATGCCCGTCTTGAGGGGCGCAACCTAGGAGTTAAGATCCATGCACACAGTGTTGCTATTCTGCCAGTGGCTCGAAAATACGACGATTGGGGCGTCCGTGCGCGATTCACTGTGGGAGTTTCCGGTGATCGAGACTGTTCACATTTTTGGCATCGTTCTGCTGGTCGGATCGACTTCCATCCTCGACCTGCGGCTCTTAAACTTAGCGTTCAAGGAAGATGCTGTATCGAAATTGGCGCATCGGTTTCTGCCGTGGACGTGGACTGGCTTTGGTATTCAGGTTGTAACAGGGCTTCTTCTTTTCTCATCCGAAGCCACCAAAATGTATGACAACCGGGCCTTTCAGTTGAAGATGCTCATGATCTTGCTGGCAGGCGTGAATGCCTTGATTTTTCACATGGTAGCCTATCGAAGCGTGGAGAGGTGGGACCGCACTCCCATGACGCCTCTGGCGGCCAAGTGCGCGGGCGCACTTGGGATCCTGTTGTGGTTCGGCGTAGTGGCTGCGGGGCGCTGGATCGCTTACGTCTGACCCATTGCACGAAGTCAAAATTCGCGCCAGATCTTCTCGCATCGGCGTAGCGATTCCCCATTCCTTTGCTAGCCCCTTCAGAAATTCCTCGTAGCTCTCGCCGTTGTCCCTAATGATTTCTTTCTGAACGGATCGGAGCGCATCTTCGTGGTTTCGGGTCCGAACCAAGGCGGTAGGAAAACATTTGCGCGCATGATCGGTCAGCTGCATTTTCTGGCAGGTCTGGGCTGCCCAGTCCCAGGAAACCACGTTCGGCTTTTTCTCTTCGACCGCCTCTTCACGCGTTTCGACCGGGAAGAACAAATCACCACGCTGCGCTGAAAGCTGCATGACGACTTGGTTCACATCCGCAACATACTCGACCAAGCGACACCAAACAGTCTGGTCATCATGAATGAGATGTTCTCTTCGACCACGGTCAAGGATGCCGTTTTTTTTTAAGCAAAAAGGTGATGGCAAGAATTTTCGCATTGGATTTGCTTTGCGTCTGGGTCACCTTCCTGGATGAGTTAGCCTCGTTCAATGAAAAGATCGTCAGCGTCGTCAGCACAGTCGATCCAGACAACCCGGCGATTCGAACTTTCAAAGTGGAAAGAAAACCAGCGGATGGGCTCGCGTACGCGCTTGCCATCGCCCAGAAATATCGCGTGACATACGACTGCCTCAAGGAGCGGCTCAAGACGTGAGAGCGCTGCTGGAGCGGCGAGCAGTATTTCAATAAATGGCCGCGAATCGGCTTGAAGAATGTCTGCGGAACAGTACGGGCAAGTAGACGCTTTCGCCGAAATCTCTTTCCAGCAAACTGGACAGGAATAAATCATTTGTTTCGCTTCAACTCGTGCGCAGTCCCTGAACTTCGCGCTCTACGGTGTTGAGCCGATCAAGAGCTGCCTCCACAGCGGGGGCTCCGGCAGCCTGTGTCTCTCTAGCACGAGCGAGCGCGCGTTAGCCCGCTTGCCATGCGACCAATCGAAACACTCGCCTACGGTTTCCAGCGTGAAATGTGCGCGTCCTATTTCTTGCAGATGCTTCTCAAAATTTCGCGGATTCTTTGCACTTTGGTGCTGGCGATCACGACGGGCGACATCATAAGCCCGCCCTACGTAAATGGGTTTGCCCCGCAGCCGGTACAGATAAATGAGAATGTGGCGCTTCATATGTAGCGCGAGTACCAGGGGACACCGTGACTATCGAGTACACAGTGGGGGTTAGGCGGATTGACGCACGGCAGCTACAGCGCCTTCGAGCGTCTTACATTTTCGGCATTTGGTATCGCCGTAGGTTGCCGGGCGGAATTTGCAGGCGCTACAAAGCGGGCCGCGCGGGGTATTCGGAAGCCGAATTGATCGCATGCGCGAGAGCCTAACCAAAAACTCCCCCGCTTGGCGAGGGCAGTCATCCCCGTATCATTTTGCGGCCCCGGTGGAGATTGCCTTGTCACTTTCATTCGATCAACACGCGTTCGCCGGAAAACGCGCCATGCCCGTTTCAGGAAGAACGTCGCTGACCTACGACGACTACTCGCGGATGGAAGTGTTTCCCCACAAATCTCGCGCGGAACGCCGCAACGAAACTCCCGAATGGTCTAGAAATAATGCCTTGCTTGCCGCGCTACTGACCCGGTTTATGGAACGCCGCGCGTGCCTCCGGCCCGGCACCGGCACCTATCAGGAACGCCTCGAACGTGCAGGTCGATTTGCGGAAATCATCTGCGCTGATTCGAGTCCAGCCGGTCAAAATAAAAACTGGCAAACCGCTACCCGCCCTTGCGGAAAACTGGGAAGCTGGTTTGCGACAGATCGAACGCACGGGAAAACCCTCGGGCAGATTCACGCCAGAGTCAATTTCTGCGCTGCGGGATTTCGTGTTTAGCGTTTCGCCAGCCACGATCGTATCCAT
>Ga0307374_10008684_pt1 | contig 15120 bp, 14 predicted proteins | sample OX3MG_FD_202532 | JGI IMG/M metagenome (GOLD analysis project Ga0307374, IMG submission 202532) | Soil microbial communities from Risofladan, Vaasa, Finland - OX-3 | ecosystem: Environmental > Terrestrial > Soil > Coastal area > Acid sulfate soil | place: Finland: Risofladan, Vaasa | collected... | reverse complement strand
ATCCGCGCAAAGCCGCGGCGATTGTGGTCTGGTCGGACGTGCATTCCAGCCTGCCCTGGGGCTCGCGGAACGGATCGTCCAACGGGAAAGCCAAGACCACGGTCGCGAAATAGATTCTGCCGGATGGAGAAAGAGCCATCCGGCAAGTGAAGGAAGAAGGCAATTCGTCGGCAATATGCTGATGTACAAGGGGTTAAGTCACATATGCCTTACGAAGTGACGGGGCGGAGCTATGGCGAAACCGCGGCGAGTGGCAGCGAGCCCATCACCCGGGAAAACTGCCCGGCGGCCGGCGAGGCCATCTTCAGCAATGGCCTACATCCTTCGTGGTTCGCGGCGCACACGCGCTCGCGGCACGAAAAGACGGTTTCCGAACAGCTTCGCCGGCGGCGGATCGAAACATTCCTTCCACTCTATTTCACGATTCGCCGGTGGAAGAACGGCGACCACGCCGTAGAACTCCCTCTTTTCCCCGGCTACACGTTCGTGCGCATCGCCGCCGAGAACCGCATCCGGGTCCTCCAGATACCCGGCGTCGTTCGCCTGGTGGGGTTCAACGGCGCGCCGGTTCCAATCGAGGAGCAGGAAGTGGAAAGCCTGCGACGGGCGCTTTCGGCGGGCATAGCGGCTTCGCCGCACCCGTACCTGACCGTTGGCCGCCGCGCCCGAATCACCGCCGGCCCGCTGGCCGGCCGGGAAGGCATCCTCGTCCGCCGGAAGGGGACCTTGCGCGTCGTTCTCTCCGTCGATCTGATTCAGCAGTCGATTCTGGTGGATGTGGCGGCCGACTCCATCGAGCCGGCCGGATGGCGGGCATGAAATCCAGCGGGGAAACGGGCCAACAGCGCCCGCAAGGAGAACAGCCATGAAATTTTTCGTGGACTCGGCCAATTTCGCAGAAATCGAAAAATGGTTGCGCCAGGGCGTCGTCGACGGCGTGACCACCAATCCCAGCATCATGTTCAAGGACGGCGTCTATGACGTCGAGGAAGGCGCCCGGCGCATCTCCCGATTGCTGGGCGACCGGCCGCTGAGCGTCGAGGTGGCGTCAAACGATCCCGAAGAGATGATCCGGCAGGGGCGGGAATTCGCTTCATGGGCCGGCAACGTGGCTGTTAAGATTCCCGTGGTGAACGAGTACGGCGAAAGCTGCCTCGGCGCCGTTCACGCGCTCCACGAGGAGGGCATTCGGGTGAACGCCACCGCCATCCTCTCCTTCAATCAGGCGGTGCTCGCCGCCAAGGCCGGCGCCGCCTACGTGAGCATCTTCGCCGGGCGCGTGGCCGACGAGGGCAACGATCCCGCCGTCGTGATTCGCAACGTACGCCATTGGCTCGACGACTGGAACCAGCCGGCGGAAATCATCGTCGGCAGCATCCGCGCCGTCATGGATATCCAGAATGCCGCTTTGGCCGGCGCACACATCATCACCGTTCCCCCGCAGTTCCTGCCGAAAATGGTGGATCATCAGTACACGCGCGAGACGGTTCGCCAGTTCAATCGCGACGCCGAAAAGGCCCTGGCGCAAATCGCCGAGGCCCGCGTCGGGACCGGCAACGGCAACGGGGCGTAAAGGAAGAATGGAACGCAACGACATTTCCGGGCCATTGGCCCGGAGACATTCCGCACTCTAAGGAGAGCACTTTAATGGCAACACGAACGCAACGCATTCTCGTTACCGGGGCCGGCGGTTTTATCGGCCACCATCTGGTTCGCCGGCTGAAGGCCGACGGCGCTTGGGTTCGAGGCGTCGATTTGAAATATCCCGAATTCGAGCCGTCGGCGGCCGACGATTTTCAGATTCTGGATCTGCGGCGCTGGGACAGCTGTCTGCAGGCGACGATTGGCGTGGATCAGGTCTACAACCTCGCGGCGGACATGGGCGGCATCGGCTACATCACCGCCTATCTGGCCGATATTTTCCGGAACAACATCCTCATCAACACGCACATGATCGAAGCCAGCCGCCTGAACGGCGTTCAGCGGTTCCTGTTTTCCTCCTCGGCCTGCGTATACCCCAGCTTTTTGCAAAAAAGCCCCGAGGTGACGCCGCTCAAGGAGGAAGACGCCATCCCGGCCGATCCCGAGCCCGGCTACGGATGGGAGAAGCTGGCCACCGAAGAGCTGTGCCTCTATTACCAGAAGGATTTCGATTTCGAGACGCGCATCGTTCGCTTTCACAACGTCTACGGCCCGCTCGGCACCTACGAGGGAGGCAAGGAGAAAGCCCCGGCCGCGCTCTCCCGCAAAGTGGCCATGACCCGCGATGGCGACGAAATTGAAATCTGGGGCGACGGGCAGCAGACGCGGTCCTTCATGTACGTGGACGATTGCATCGAAGGCCTGGTTCGGCTGATGGCTTCGAGCCACCGGCAGCCGCTGAACCTCGGAACCGATCGCCTGGTCACCATCGACGAGCTGCTCGCGCTGGTTTCCGAGGTCGCGGGGAAGAAGCTGCGGATCCGGCACGATCTGTCGCGCCCGCAGGGCGTCCGGGGCAGAAACAGCGACAACACGCTTCTGCGGAAAGCGCTCGGCTGGGAGCCGCGAATCCCGCTCGAAGAGGGCCTGCGCACCACCTATCAATGGATCGAGCAGGAACTCCGGAAGCAGGGACGAGTCCCAACGCTTGAACCCAGTCGTGCCACTCGCTGAAATCCCGCGGGCCAATGTATTGGGCGTCGGCATCAGCGCCGTCGACCTGGAAGAGGCCGCCGGCCTCTTCCGGAAGGCGCTCGCCGATGGCCTACGCGGCTACGTTTGCGTGACGGGGGTGCACGGCGTCATGGAAGCGCACAAGGACCCGGGCCTTCGCCGCATCCTGAATTCCTCCTTGCTGAGCACGCCCGATGGCGTGCCCATGGTTTGGATCGGCAGGCTGCAGGGATTTTCCCGGATGCGCCGCGTTTTCGGGCCCGACCTGATGCGGCGCGTCTGCGAAATTTCGGCCCGGGAAGGACGCACGCATTTTCTCTACGGCGGCAAGCCGGGCGTCGCCGAGCAATTGAAAACGGTCCTCACCGAACAATTTCCCGGCTTGCAGGTCGTCGGAAGCTATACCCCGCCCTTCCGGCCATTGAACGCCGGCGAGGAGCAAGCCCTGGCCCGGACAGTGGCCCGGCTCAAGCCGGACATTTTCTGGGTCGGCTTGAGCACGCCGAAGCAGGAGCGCTTCATGGCCCGTTACTCGCCAATGTTCGAAACGCGGCTGATGGTCGGCGTGGGCGCGGCTTTCGATTATCTGATCGGCTCCATTCGCGACGCCCCCGACTGGGTCAAGGCGGCCGGCCTGCAATGGCTGCATCGGCTCATCCAGGAACCGCGCCGGCTCTGGAAGCGCTACCTCGTCAACAACCCGCGCTTTCTCTGGGAGATCACTTTGCAGATGGCCAAGCTGCGCACCTACCCGCTTGAAAAAGTTTGAGTGTCTGTCATTTCGACCGTAGGGATGGCGCTCTTTGCCATCCCGAAGCGGAGAAATCTTTCCTGAAATTCGCAGTCCGGCCCAGAGCTTTTAGCCGCAGCAATCCACTCCTAAATCATAGAAATCCCGTTAGGCGAAAACATGGCCGAATCGAATCCAGTGCCTGCCGCGTGGCGATCTTCCACTGGAGCAGCCGTCGCGCATCCGCAAAGCGTTCCGCCGGTCCAGCCGGCCACGCGAACCCCGTTTGGGCACGGTGGCGCTTCCTGGTCCGGGATTGCACCCTTGCTGGTCGATCTGTTGCTGGTCGGCCTGAACGGAGCCGTGGTCTTCTATCTTCGGTTTTCCGGCGACGGGCGCCTGGCAGACCGCGCCGGCGCCGGGCATTATTGGGGATTTCTCGGCATCTACGTCCTGCTGGTCGGGGTATTCTGCCAGAACCAGGGACTCTACCGGCCCGAGCGCACCTTCGGGCCGCTCGATGAAAGCTTTTCGGTCCTGAAAGCGGTATTTTTCGCGACCCTCTTCCTGACCACATTCATCTACCTGTCCGGCGACAAATCCATCTCCCGGATGGTCGTCGGTTCCACCGGCCTTCTCACCGCTCTCACCCTTCCCGCCTGGCGTTTCTGGAAGCGGGAGGTGGATAAGCAGCGGGTGATGAACGGGGAAGATGGCCGGAACATCCTGATCGTAGGCGCCGGCGAAGTGGGCCAGGCCCTGGCCCGTTATTTCGACGAAAACAAGTTTCTCGGCTACGTGGTCAAGGGCTTTCTCGATCGCACCCCCAGCGGCGATGCGCGCTTTCTCGGCGGCGTCGCCGAACTGCCGCGCGTGGCCCTGACACACTTTGTCGACGAAGTGTTCATTACCACCCCATCGGACAGGGAAATGGTTGCCGAGATCGTGCTCGAAGCCAGGCGCCGCCATCTGGGCGTGAACGTTGTGCCGGAAATGTTCGATGGCCTGGGTTTGTGGGTTCCCGTTCGCCAGATCGGCGGCTTTCCGGTCATGCAGCTTTTGCGGGAACCGATTCCCGGCTTCGGGCTGTTCGTGAAACGGGCTGCGGACGTGCTCGGGTCGGCCATCGGACTTGTGCTGATCGCGCCGCTGCTCGCGCTGCTGGCCATCGCGATCAAACTCGATTCGCCCGGCCCCGCCATCTATTCTTCCTGGCGGGTCGGCAAAAAAGGCCACCGGTTCCGCTGCTACAAGCTGCGGACGATGGTCGCCAACGCCGACGCCCAGAAAGACGGCCTGCGAAAACTGAACGAGCGCGAAGGTCCGTTCTTCAAGATGGACAACGATCCGCGCCTGACGCGCATCGGCAGCATGTTGCGCCGCTACAGTTTCGACGAGCTGCCCCAGCTCTGGAACGTTTTCCGGGGCGATATGAGCCTGGTCGGCCCGCGCCCGCATCCGCTCGACGACTATGAGCGCTACCAGATCGAGCATCTGCGCCGCCTGGACGTAAAGCCCGGCATCACCGGCCTCTGGCAGGTCTACGCGCGCCGCGATCCCTCCTTCGAGCGCAATCTCTCGCTCGATCTCGAGTACATCGAAAACTGGAGCCTATGGCTCGACACCAAAATTTTACTGAAAACCCTTCCCGCCGCCCTGGCCGGCTCCGGCCGATGAGGATGTGCCGTGAAGACCGGACAGATCGTTCCCGATGAAAGTGAAAGACAAGCTGCGCCGGTGGACATTGCACCCAGGGCTCTGGTCGATGGTGGACCAGGGTGCAGTATCCGCCGGAAACTTTATCACCACCATTCTGCTGGCGCGCGCCCTCGTTCCCTCCGAGTACGGCATCTACGCACTGCTTTACGCGCTAATGCTGTTCATGTACAGCCTGCACGCGGCGGCGATTCTCTACGGACTATCCCTTCAAGGGGCGGTCGCGACCGACGCGGACTTGCGCCCGCTCGCCGGCCGGGCGCTGATGCTGACCTCGTGGCTCGGAACATTTCTTGGGGCGGCGGCGGGGGTTGTCGCCATCCTTTTTCACCAAATCTGGCTGGCTCCCTGGATACTCTTGGCCTTCCTGTTCTGGCAGCTTCAGGAAGCCACCCGGCGCGCATTGATCTCCAGGTTGAGGCTTCGCGACGTGGTGTGGGGCGACGCGCTGAGTTACCTGGGCCAGGCGGCTTTTATCGCCTACCTGTTCGCCGTGCAACGGCTGACGCTCACGTCCGCGTTTTTCGTCATGGCAGCGACTTCGGCGGCGGCTTGGCTGTTACAGATGTCTCAGCTGAAGTTGCGCTTTCAACACTTTTGCGGCGCCGCACGCCTGATTCCAAGCTTCTGGGGCGTGGGACGCTGGGCGCTGCTGGCCAAGCTCGCGGAAGCATTCATGGGTCAGTCCCTGTTATGGTTCCTCGCGCTCCGCGGGACGGTGGAAGTGGCAGCCTTCCAATCCTTGCTGAATCTGGCGCGGTTCACAAATCCCGTGATGTTCGCTGTTGGCAGCGTCATACTTCCCAGCGTTGCCGCTGGGCGGAGCAGGCCGACCGAGAGGTTGCATGCCGTGCGACGCTACAGCCTGTTGGGCGCGCTAGTTCTCCTCCCCTACCTGGGGGTAATGCTCGTTTTCCCTACTGAATCGCTGCGATTGCTATACGGAGCGGGCTCCGCCTACGGCGCGCTAGGGCAGGACCTGAGGGTGTTCGTTCTCGGTTCGGCGTTCGCCTATACGGCGCATATTCTGACGATGTACTATTTCGGCCTATCCAGGGGTGACTTGGTACTGCGCTGCGAACTCATCGCTGCCACCACAGCGGTTCTCGCAGGGTTCGTGCTGGTTACGCAAGCAGGCGTTCTCGGCGCCGCGGTGGCCTACGATCTCACGTTCGCAGTCGCGGTGGCCGCATTCGCCTGGTACCTGCGCCACAACGCCCCAGCCGCACCTGAAACTGCTGCCGCTGTCCGGCCAGCGCCGGTCGAGGATACGTATGGCCATTGAGGCTGTCCTCGTCTCAGCCGATTGGAATCAAGCTCTGCCGCATGAGCCTGTCCATGAGAGGAACCGATGAGGCTTGAAAGGAACCCCAGAGAGGTTTTGGCCTCGCAATGGAGCCGGTCCAGAATGCTTCAGAGGATCCCCATACTCGAGCCGGTTGCCAGGAGAGTGAATCTGGTCCTCTGGCAACTGTCGGGAAGCCCGCTCCCGCCACCCGGCCTGTTTAAGGCTCAAACGATTCGGGGGTATGCCCGGCAATATGGCCTGCGATGCCTCGTGGAAACCGGGACCTACCGCGGGAATATGATTGCAACGCTCAAGCGGGACTTCGATCAAATATATTCCATAGAGCTAAGTCCGGAACTACACGCCGCCGCAAGGCGGAGGTTTGCGGGTGACAGTCGCATTAACCTGATTTGCGGGGACAGCGGTGCGGAGTTGCCCCGCATAGCACAGCGCCTAACATGTTCGGCACTGTTCTGGCTTGATGCCCATTACTCCGGAGGGGATACAGCCCAAGGAGCGGAAGGTAACCCCATCATGAAGGAGATCGCCTGTATTCTCACAAATTCTGGGGCGCACGTTATCCTCGTTGATGATATGCGTCTATTCGGTACTGACCCCACCTACCCCACGCCCGAAGCACTGATCGCAAAGATCAGAAAAATAGCAGGTCAACGGACGAGTATAGAGATACGGGACGACATATTAAGGGTCGTGCCGTCCACCTCTGGCTAGTTCCAGCGCTCACGCCGCCAGCGCCAATGCCCAAACCGCAAATCGGAGTGGTTGTTCCTACCCTGAACAGCGCATCCACGCTGCACTGGACCTTGTGCGCCTTGCATAGCCAGAGGGGCGTCACGCTGAATGTTATCGTCGCCGATAGTGGTTCCACAGACGCAACCCTAGAACTCTGTAAGCACTGGAGCGTGCGAACCATCTACGTACCGCCGGGCAATATGTACCGGGCCATCAACGCCGGGCTCCGCGAAATCGACTCCGAATGGGTGACCTACCTCAATTCGGATGACGTCGTTTATCCCAGTTCGTACGCACGGCTACTTGCACGCGGGGAAGAAAAAAAAGCGTGCCTTGTCTATGGGGATTGTGATTTTGTGGACTACGAGGGCAGATTCCTCTTCATGCAGAAATCCCCGCCGGCGCCGCGGCTCGCGGGGCTCGCTCGCCTGAGTCCCGTGTTCAAGGGCCGACTCGGGTTTACGCAGCCGACGGCAATCTATCGAAGAATCGCGTTCGAAGAGCTGAACGGCTTCGACGAAGTGTACCGTTTCTTTTCTGACGTCGATTTCTTCTATCGATTCATTACCTCCGGCCGCCCGGCCGCTAAGCTCCCGCGGCCGACGGTGGCGGCCTTCCGTCTCCACAACAAGCAGTTGAGCGTGCGCCAGGCATCGAGCATCCAGGAAGAGATGCGCCGGTTCAGAAAAGCTACGACCATTAGACCCATGCCTGCCGATTGGCTCGACGTGCTTTCCTGGCGCCTCTTGAATTCGCCAGTCTATCTCTGGCGCCTGAGTCGGTTGAGACCCTAGAACCGACGTTCCGGAAATTCAAGGTCATGAGCGATATCGTTTGCTCGCCTGCCATTCGGACTGCGCTGCCTGCGCGCAAAGAGATCGCCCGCGCCGGTTGGCCAGAGATTGCCGCCCTTTTGATAGTCGGCTATCTGAGTCTGGGCAGAACCTTCGCCTATCTCGGCTTGCCATGGATCAGCCTCTATATTGGAGAGATTTCCCTGGCGGCTTTTCTGCTTTTTGGACCGAGAACAAAGCAGGGCTTGTGGCTGCATGTGGTGCAGCGCGCGAAGCGGCTCCGGCGTCTCGAATGGGTGCTTCTGCTGCTACTCTGCGACGGAGCCTTCGAGGCTTTCCGCGGAATTGTATCGGGTTACCCGGCGTTCACGGCCATTCGCGATACCGCCTTCAATTACTACCCTCCTTTCCTGCTTCTGGGGGTTTGGGTCGGCCTGAAAGAGAGAGATTTCCTGCGCCGAGCCGTTCGCGCCCTCGCGTGGTGGAACGGATGTTACGGCCTGGCTTATGTGTTCCTGTTGAGTCGGCTCCATTGGACGATGCCCGGCACTGCGATTGCGGCCAGCAAGGTCCCCTTATTTTCGGAGCCTCTAGGTTCCGGGATCGCCCTGCTCGGCCTGCTCGCCTTCGAGCCAAAGGCCAAACGAGTCTGGCACCTGCTTGCGCTGAACGCGATCGTGATGCTCGGTATGCAGATGCGAGACGAGTGGCTTGGCTTCGCCGTAGGCGTATTAGCCCTCGCGTGGCTTACCAAGAGGATCAAGCACGCCGTCGTTGCTGGCACCATACTCGTTGCGCTCCTCGGGACTCTCTATATTTTCCACGCCAGTCTCCCGGCAGCCGCAACGAGGGGCGGCAAGATCTCCATCGACTACGTGGCTGCCAGGGCAGTGGCCCCGTTCGATAGAAGCTTGGCCGCCAACCTATCCTCGCAGAAAGCCGTTGTCGGCTTTGCGGGAACGGCGACGTTCCGCCTCGTGTGGTGGGCGGGGATCTGGCAGGCGGTACACACTAACCCTACGCGTGCCCTGCTTGGATTTGGCTACGGCTACCCGATCGGCAATCTAAATCCCTTTATCGCTCCCGGCAACTTCATCCAAACTCCCCACAACGATTTTTTCTACGCACTCGTGTACTCTGGCTGGCTCGGGGTGTTTCTGGTCGTGCTCCTACAAGCCGAACTCTTCCGGCTTCTCTGGCGCTCTTACAGAACCTCGGGCCAGCCCTTCGGCCTGATCTGCTGGATGGCTTTCCTGACGGAATCAATGTTCGGAGATTTCTTCGAGGGACCGATGGGAGCTATTCCCTTCTTCCTACTCATCGGGATCGCGCTGGCCCCGGCCATAGTCACGAGGTACGGGAGGCGCAGGGAGACGCCGGCCGGGACATTCGTCCTCCCCGCCGCCTCACCGGCAAGCCGACGGACAGCCGAAAAACAATGGGCCTGAAATCGAGGTTGCTGAACATAGGCCGGGTGGTTCACGACGCTTCATTCGTCGCCCTGGAGCGTTGCCCCACGCATGAAAAGATTCAAACGCTCTGCCAACTCGTTCGCGTCGGGCTGGCACCGCCCATCCTGCGCGGAAGCGCCCCGGCCGTGGGAAAGAAGAATTTCCGCGTCCGCTATCTAGACGCGGCCAGCCTCTGGCAGGTGTATCACGAAATCTTCATTCGGCACGCCTATTTTTTCCGAGCGGAAAACGAAACCCCATTGATCCTAGACTGCGGGGCAAACATCGGTATGGCAACTCTTTATTTCAAGACGCTATATCCGCGCTGCACCATAGAAGCCTTCGAGCCCGACCCGCCCACGTTCAGCACCCTAAAGGAAAATGTTATCCGCAACGGTCTCGAAGGCATCCACCTGCACCCGTGCGCCCTATGGGATATGGAAGGCGAGGTGGACTTTTATGTTCATAGCGAAACTGCAGGAGAGCTGCGGATGAGCGTGTGGCCGGGGCGGCTCGATGGACATAACTCCAGGATCACCGCGCGCGCAGTGCCCCTATCCCGTTTCCTAAAGGGAAGAGTCGTAGACTTCCTGAAAATGGATATCGAAGGGGCCGAAGAACGTGTGCTCGCCGAAGCTACCCGAAACAGCGGCCTCGCAAACGTGAAGCAGATGGCCATCGAGTACCATCATCCGCCCGGGCGAGAACCCTCCCATCTGGCCCGCGTTCTGGCGATGATCGAGCAACAGGGTTTCGATTACGAGGTTTGCGCGGATATACGTCCCCTGGCGTTGCAGGACCCGACGCACGACGTCACGATCTATGCGCGCCGGTGGACACCTGCCTAAAAGCTACAACGAGTGACCAGACTAAGTGCAAGGGCGGCCATCATCACTGGCGCGGGGCGCGGCCTCGGGCAGCATGTGGCGCAGGCGTTCGCTCGCGAGGGAGCCAGCGTGGTGCTTTGCGCGCGCAGCGAGAGCGAGCTTTCACAGGCCGCGGAAGCGATCCGCCGTTCCGGCCATTCCTGCCTGACCGTGAAGGGCGACATCGGCGATCCAAAGGCCGTCGATGCGCTCGTTCAGGCCGCGCTCAGCGCTTACGGCAAAATCGATGTTCTCGTGAATAACGCCGCTATCCAGGGCCCCATCGGTCCGCTCGCCGAAAGTGACGAACTCGAGTGGACGCAGACCATCCAAACCAACCTCCTCGGAACCTTCCATTGCATCCGGCGAGTCTTGCCGCACATGATCGCGGCGCGCAAAGGGAAAATCATCAATCTTTCCGGCGGAGGAGCGACCGCCGCTCGGCCGAATTTCAGCGCATACGCTGTTTCCAAGGCCGCCATCGTACGGCTCACCGAGACACTGGCCGAAGAGGTCGCCTTCTTTAACGTTCAGGTAAATGCCATCGCACCGGGTATTCTGCCTACGAAAATGCTGAAGGAGATCATCGCCGCGGGCCAAAGAGCGGGGGAAGTGGAAATCGAAGGGGCGCTATCCGCGCAGAACCCGGCCCCAGCTTCATTCGCCAAGGCCACGGCGTTGGCTATTTTCCTGGCCTCGGACGGCTCGGGCGGGCTTACCGGAAAGCTTCTGTCGGCACAGCACGACGGCTGGGAAACATGGGATCAGGAACAGATCGACCGTCTAATGCGCCAACCCTGGCTGACCCTCCGCCGTTTGGATGAATTCACATTGGGAAAACTCATCGACCATGACAAAACCTAAATTGAGAATTGGAATCGTCGGTGCCGGTTACATGGGTGGTGTCCGGGCGCGGTCGGCTCACTGGAACGAGGCATGCTCGGTGAGCTTGATTGCCGACCCCGACCATGAGCGGGCGAAAGAGCTTGCGCGGGAAGTCGGCGCTCGGGCCGTCGCGGACTGGGGCGACGTTGTGAGTGCGGACGATGTAGACGCTGTCGTTGTCGCGACGCCACACCGGTTCCTGACGACTGTCGCCGCAGCCGCTTTGCGTGCTGGAAAACACCTCTTCTGCGAAAAGCCGATGGCGAGAACCGCGGCGGAAGCCCAGGAACTCCTGCAGGGTGCGGGCCGGCTACAGGGTCCGTCGGACGGATTCCCCCGCGCACACGGCCCGGTCGCGCTCGTGGGCTACACGCTGCGCCATCACCCGGCGGTGCAGCTCGGCTGGAAATGGATGCGGGAGGGCAGGATTGGGGAACCTATGTACCTGCGCGGCCGGTACGGCCATGGCGGAAGGCCCGGGTACGAGCGAGAGTGGCGAATGGACCCGGAAATGGGAGGCGGAGGGGAACTGCTGGATCAGGGGGTCCATCTCATCGACCTCAGCCGCGCCTTTCTAGGCGATTTCAGCGAGGCCGTCGGCCTCACCGGATCGTTCTTCTGGGGCGCCCCGAAAAGCCAGGCGGAGGACAACGCCTTTCTCCTGCTGCGAACTCGCCAGAAAAAGACGGCTTCGCTCCATGCCAGTTGGACGCAGTGGAAAAACCTGTTTTCCTTCGAAGTGTTCGGCACCGAGGGGTCGATTACGGTGGAGGGTTTGGGCGGAAGCTACGGACCTGAGCGTCTGATCTTTGTGCGGCGCCGCGATGGCAAATTACCGGAGGTGCAGGAAGTCGCCTTCCCGGCCGAGGCAAGCGGGGTCGGCGCGTGGAATCACGAGTGGGACTCTTTCGTCACGGCTGCCCTGCCTGACGACTCGGACAAGGCTCAGGATGCATTGCCCCCCGCAACCCTTGCCGACGGTCACAGGGTGCTTCAGATCGTTGGAAAGATCTATGCGGCCCACGAACGTAAGGAAGACGACGCCCACCGGTTGCCGGAGATGGAGGTTCCGTTCACGGTGAATTCCAAATGAAGATTGCCATCGACACCCTGTTCGAGCACCCGGAACGCCCAACCAGCGCCATCGATTACCTTGTCAACCTGGTCGCGTCGCTCCCGGCGGAGGGGCCGCAACATGATTTCTACGCACTTACCAGCCCCCGGAATCGGCGTTATTTCGTGGATGGACACCACCGCAACCTGCATCTGGTCAACTGTGGAATTTCGAACGAACACCGCGGCCTCCGCATCCTGGCCCAACAGGGCATTATCCCGGCCCAGATGCGCCGGTACGGAATCGATGCTCTCTTCGCGGCCGGCAACGTGTGCCCGGCCGTCGGCGGATTCTGCCGGGTGCTCAAAATTAACACCCTCCATCACATCCTCACCCCCAATTTGATTGGGTGGGCGCGCAGCCGGTACCGCAGGTACGCCTTCGCGGCTTCGGCCAGGCGCGCCGACCACATCGTGGCTAATTCGGCAGCGACCAAAGCGGACATCTGCAGGTTTATGAGCATTTCAGAAGAAAAAGTTTCGGTCGTATGGGAGGCCGTGGACGAGGTGTTTCGGCCCGTGTCCAAACAGCAACGGGATCGGTTCCTGGCGGATTTCGGTCTGCGCCCGGATTATATTCTCTTCGTATCAAGCCTCTGGCCATACAAGAATCCGGAAACCTTGCTCCGTGCCTTCGCCATCTTGAGCAAAGAGAGGCATTTCGATCTGGACCTCGTGTTCGTGGGCCGGGATGACAACTCTTACCAGCAAAAGCTGGAGGAACTGGCAGGCGATTTGGGAATTCGACAGAGAACGAGGTTCCTCGGCGCTATACCGAACCGGCAGATGCCTGCCGTATACTCAGCAGCACGCGTATTCGTTTATCCTTCGCTGGCGGAAACGTTTGGCAAGCCGCTGGTGGAAGCAATGCGCTGTGGGGTTCCCGTGGTGGCCTCTAACGTCACGTCGATCCCCGAAGTTTTGGGTGATGCGGGCTTGCTGGTCGATCCGCGTGATGTGGATCGGCTCGCGGCGGCAATTCGCCGGGCCGCCACCGACGAGGCCTTGCGCCGCGACATGATTGCTCGTGGGCTCAGCCGAGGGGATTTATTCTCCTGGACGGAGGTTGCCAGGCGAACGCTCCAGATTACCGAAGCGGCCCATTGCCAGTGGAAGCAGCGCGAAGGACGAAACGGACGACCGAACTGAGCGTCAAAAGCAAAAGAAAAACCGATCCGAGCAAACAAACGTAGCATCCTCCGAGGGAAAGCGGGGAATATGCAAAAGCGCATTGTGGTGACCGGCAACGCCGGCTTCGTGGGCAGCAACCTGGCGCGGCATCTCCTGAATGGGGGATGCACCGTGGTAGGCGTGGACGATCTCTCGGCGGGAACGCTCGAAAACGTGGACAAGCGGGTCGAATTTCACCAGATGGACATTCGCGACCCCAAAGTCTACGACCTTGTCCAGGGCGCGGACACGATTTTCCATCTGGCAGCCAAGGCTTCCCTGACCGATTGTCTGGCCCACCCGCTCGAAGCGGCCGGCGTGAATACGGTCGGCACGCTGAACATGCTGGAAGCCGCCCGCCAGGCGAAAGTGCGTAAATTCGTTTATGCCGACACGTCGGCCGAATACGAAGGCATCACCGACTTCCCGCAAAAAGAGGATCGCGTGCTGCCCATCGGCGTCTACGCCGCCAGCAAGCACGGCGGGTACGCCTTCTGCGAAAGCTATCGCCGCCTCTACGGCATGAACATCACCGTTCTCCGCTATTTCAACGTCTATGGACCCGCGCAGGACTGGCGCCGGGTGATCCCGCCGGTCATGTGCTCCTTCATCATCCGGATGCTTCGGGGAGAGCAGCCGGTCATTTACGGGACGGGGGAAAAGCGGCGCGATTTCATCTACGTCGACGACGTCAACGATCTTCATCTGGTGGTCATGGATAATCCCCGGGCGGAAGGAAAAGTGGTGAACGTGGGCACCGGCACGAACCTCTCGGTGAATGAGGTCTTCCATCTCGTCGAGGGTCAGTTGAAGACCGGGCTCGCGCCCGTTTACAAGCCGGATCTTCCCGGCGAAGCGGGGATCACCCTGGCCGACATCGGCGTAGCCAAGAGCCTGGGATGGACGCCGAAAGTCGAGGTCGGCGAAGGGCTTCGCCGCACCATTGAGTACCTGCGCGAAAAAGTCGCCAAGGAAAAAATGGAGGCGCGCTCGTCCTGAAGCTTTCGCGGGGCCACGGCGCGAGTGGCCCCGCTTTCATTTCGAGCGCGGCGAGGAATCCGCCGGCTTCGCTCTCGCGATTGATTCCCTTCTGAACAGCTTCCGGCCCCGGTTCCGTTTTGCCCGCGCCCTGCCTCACGTTGCGTAGACGCGGCAGAGCCTTCGAGTCCAATTCGATTCTGCAACTCTCCCTCTCCCTTAAGAACAAGCCCGATTTTGTAACGCTTCGCAAAATGCACTTCATGGAAACCAATCCACTTGCGCGATCGTTTGTCCGGCATCGTGTGAGGGTTTGCTGGGAGCCCCAATGATCATTACCAGAACCCCGTTTCGTCTCACCCTGGGCGGCGGCGGCACCGATCTTCCCTCGTTCTATCGCGAACACGGAGGATTCCTGCTCGCCGTCGGCATCGACAAGTACATGTTCATCAACGCGAACACGCCGATCGTCGACGACAAAATTCGCATCCGCTACACGAAATCCGAACTGGTCGATCATGTCGACGAGGTTCAGCACACGCTGGCGCGCGAGGCGCTGAAAGCCTTTTCCCTGACCAAAGGGATCGAGGTGGTTTCGCTCGCCGACATCCCCGCCGGCACGGGACTGGGCTCTTCGAGCTGTTATCTGGTCGGCCTGCTCAATGCGCTGCACGCCTTGATGCAAAAACCCGTTGCCGCGCAGGAACTGGCCGAGGAAGCC
>Ga0307374_10008682_pt1 | contig 15123 bp, 17 predicted proteins | sample OX3MG_FD_202532 | JGI IMG/M metagenome (GOLD analysis project Ga0307374, IMG submission 202532) | Soil microbial communities from Risofladan, Vaasa, Finland - OX-3 | ecosystem: Environmental > Terrestrial > Soil > Coastal area > Acid sulfate soil | place: Finland: Risofladan, Vaasa | collected... | reverse complement strand
CTCCCACGACCACAGCCCCACCTGACCGGGCGGCTGTTGGCTCACGGCTTCCTGCCCGACGAGCGGGAGAACCTTGTGATCGGCAGGGTCTCGGTGATGGACCAGGATGCCAAGCCGCCCCCCGGAGTCGCCATCCGGCAGGTCAGCTCCCGGCGCGACACCGACCGGATGGCCGGTCTGCTCACGGAGGTCGCCGGGGAGGACCAGAGTTTCCTCGGCGACCTCTTCTTCCACGACCGGACGGCGAATCCCGAGAACGTGGTTCTTCTGGTCGTCGAGGCTGACCAGCAGGTGGTGTCCACCGCCCGGCTCAACCTGGAATCTCCGTCGTCCTTCGCCAGCCTCTGGGCCGGCTCGACGCACCCCACCTGGCGCGGCCGGGGAATCTACCGAGCCCTGGTGGCCCATCGGGCTCGGATCACTGCCGAGCGGCGATATCCGTACCTGCAGGTGGACGCCACCGACAACAGCCGGCGCATCTTGGAGCGGCTCGGCTTTCTTACGGCGAGCATTACGACTCCCTACATCTGGACTCCGCCCGCCTCGTCGCGGGCCGGAGCCCGGCGTCAGTGAGTTGGCCGCTCCCAAACTCGGCCCGACGCTCCGAAGATGTTGGTCGTGGAAATTGTCGTCCTGGGTGCCGGGGACGCTGGCAAGGTGCTGGCGGCTGGCTTCCTGTTCGACTCGCCGCCCCGACCGGAGCCGACCAGGCGCTTGCTGGCGGAAGCCGACCACCAAATTCTGATCGCTTACGACGGCGAGAACCCAGTTGGCTTCGTCACCGGCGGGGAAACGACCCATCCCGATAAGGGAACGGAGAGGTTCCTTTACGAATTGGCGCGTGGGGAAACCCATCGCTGCCAGGGAGTTGGGGCCGCACTGGTAAGCCAGTTGAGAGAGGTGGCACGGAGCAACAAGTGCTATGGGATGTGGTTCGCGACTGAGGTCGCGAACCGGGCCGCGCGAGCCACCTGCGAGCGAACGGGTGCCGTGGCGGACGTTAGCGAGTCTGTCGTGCTTTCCTGGCGCTTCGGTCAGGAGGACGCCGTCCCGAGTTGAGCTCGCTCGGGGTGATCTCTCCGGGAGACAACCACACAGACAACCTCCGACCACGGTAGCCAGGCGCGGGTCCGGCCGGAATGCGAAACTCAGGCGGTCAGAGCACGTAGCGTCGGAGGTCTTCATCGCGGACCAGATCGCCCAACTTGGCCCTGACGAATTCCCGGTCGATGACCACCTTCTGGCCTTGGTACTCCTCGGCGGCGAAGGAGACGTCCTGCAACACCCGCTCCATCACCGTGAAGAGACGGCGGGCGCCGATGTTCTCGTCCCGCTCATTCACCAGGAAGGCGTGGTGGGCTAGCTCCTCGACCCCTTCCTGGGTGAACTCGACCTCGACCTGTTCGGTCGCCAACAGCGCCGCGTACTGATGAGTGAGGGCGTTCTTGGGCTCGACCAGGATCTGGCAGAGGTCCGCCTCCACCAGCGGCTGCAGCTCGACCCGGATCGGGAAGCGACCCTGGAATTCGGGGATGAGGTCGGAGGGCCGGGCCGAGGTGAATGCCCCGGCGGCCACGAAGAGGACATGGTCGGTGCGGACTTGCCCGTAGCGAGTGCTCACGGTAGAGCCCTCGATGATGGGCAGGAGATCGCGTTGAACGCCCGCTCCGCTGACATCGGGTCCGTGGGATTCGACGTATGGACCGGCGATCTTGTCCACCTCGTCGATGAAGACGATCCCGTTCTCCTCGACCAGATGGATGGAGTCATCGTAGACCCGATCGACGTCCACTAGCCGCTCCGTCTCCTCCTGGGTCAGGACGTGGCGGGCGTCGGCGACCGTCATCCGCTTGGTTCGTTTGCGCGGGGGGGCCAGCTGGCTGAAGAAGTCAGACAACGACCATCCGATCTCTTCGTAGCCGCTGCCAGAGAACACCTCCACCGGCGCGGAGTAGGCCTCCTCCACCTCGATCTCAACCTGCCGATCGTCAAGCTTGCGAGCCGACAATTTGCGCAGCAGCTGGCGACGGCGGGCTCGCTCTCTCCGGGCGGCGGCCAGCTGGTCCGCCCCCGGGGGCGGCTCCTCGGCCGGCTCGGGCGCACCTGCCACCGCCTCTATTGGGGCCGACTGGGGCTGGTCCGCCTCGATCAACCGGTCGACTATCCGGGCCTCAGCCCGCTGCTGGGCCTCTGCCTCCACGTCGGCCACCCGCTGGCTCTGAACCTGGGTGATCGTCTGCTCCAGGAGATCGCGGATTATCGACTCCACGTCGCGGCCGACGTATCCGACCTCGGTGAACTTGGTGGCTTCAACCTTGATGAAGGGAGAGTGGGTGAGCTGAGCCAGCCTACGGGCGATCTCGGTCTTGCCCACTCCGGTAGGTCCGATCAACAAGATGTTGCTGGGCGTGATGTCCTGCCGCCGCTCAGCGGGGACCTGCATACGCCGGTAGCGGTTGCGCAAGGCAATCGCCATCGCCCGCTTGGCGTCCGCCTGGCCCACGATGTAGCGGTCCAGGGAGGATACGATTTCGGCCGGTCTAAGCTCCGGGTCCAACTGGGTCCCCTTGTGGCGTGTCGGAGATGGTCTCGACCGAGATCTCGCTGTTGGTGTAGATGCAGATCGAGGCGGCGATCTCCAGGGCCTTGCGGGCCACCTCGGCGGCCGGAAGCTCGGTGTGCTCAATCAGCGCCTTCGCCGCAGCGTGAGCATAGGGTCCACCGCTGCCAATGGCCCCGATCCCATCGTCGGGTTCGATCACGTCGCCATCCCCGCTCAGCAGCAGCATCTGGTTGTTTCCTGCCACCACCAGCATGGCGTCCAGGTGGCGCAGGTAGCGGTCGGTGCGCCACTCCTTGCCCAGCGCTACCGCGGCTCGGAGCAGGTTGCCCTGGTGCTGATCGAGGTGGCGTTCGAACTTGTCGAACAGGGTGAAGGCGTCGGCGACCGAGCCGGCGAACCCCACCACCACCTGATCGTGGTGAATGCGCCGAACCTTCATGGCCCGGTGCTTCATGACCACATCTCCGACTGTCACCTGGCCGTCTCCGGCAACGGCGATCTCACTTCCTCGCCGTACGGCGAGAATCGTCGTGGCGCGCGGACCGGTACCGTCGTGAGAGGTCATTTGAGTTCGATTCTACCCCGGGGCCAAGAATCGACCCGAAGGCGAAGGCAGCCTCTCGGCGGCCCAGCCTATGATTCTTCGATGCCAGAAGAGACCCCTGACCCGGCTTGGAACGGTGATGAGCGGACGACCCTGACTGGATTCCTCGAGGATCAGCGGTCCACTCTCGCCTGGAAGTGCCAGGGGCTGAGCGATGCCCAGCTCAAGGAGCCCTCGGTACCTCCTTCCCGCCTCACCCTGTTGGGGCTGGTCCGTCATATGGCAGAGGTTGAGCGCGGCTGGTTCCGCCAGACCCTCTCCAAGGAGGCAGTAGGGGACATCTGGGGCAGCGAGGATCACCGGGACGCCGACTTCGACGACGTCGCCGACGCCGACGTTGGCGAAGCCTTCTCGAGCTGGGCACAGGAGTGTGGGAGGTCTCGGGAGATCCTGAAAGCGCTGCAGTCGCTGGACGTGACCTTTACTACTTCCTCCGGTGAAGTGATGTCGGTGCGCTGCATGGTCAATCACATGATCGAGGAGTACTCCCGGCACAACGGTCACGCTGACTTGATCCGGGAGCGGATTGACGGGAAGACTGGGGACTTTCCACCGCCCGCGGAGCGGGTCCCCCCGCCCGGCCAGACCTAGCCGGCTCCCGGCTCCTGAAGCGGCGGGTTGGCGATGGCGGCCCGGCCGCGCGATAGCAGCCTAGCGGCAACCAGGAGCCGGGCCCCGAAGCTGATCCAGACGAACACCCGCGCCAGACTCAGCAAGGGCGCCACGCCCAGGATCGTGGCCAGCGACAAGGTGCACACGCCGTACATCCCGAGGGGGAAGACGGTTGCCCGACGCAGGTGGTGATCCCCCCACCGCGGCCGAACCAGCGCGGTAAGCAGGAGCCCCACAATCCAAGCTGAGGCCGCCGCCCACAGCAGGGTCAGGGGCTGCCGCCAGCAGTGAATCTGGTAGTGCAGTCGCCCTGATCCGGGAGAGTCCGATCGCCACGATTCCGGTGGCCATCATCACCGCCTCGGTTGGCAGCGGATCGGACATTAGGAATGCGATCACCTCTACTGGATCACACGTCGAAGCTGGGCTCGCCCCAACCCGGCCGCCCGGCTATCGGCTCACCGGCTCCTTCACCCCACGCTTTGCCGGTGAGCGACGCGACCGGGCCGGGGCCTTGCCAGCGGGAGCGGCGCCGGAAGCCTCTTTCGGCGGCCGGTACTTGCAGCCGGGATACCCCGAGCATGAGACGAAAGGCCCAAAGCGTCCCTTGCGTTGCACTAGTTCTTTGCCGCAATCTGGGCACGACTCACCGGTCGGCTCGGCGACCGCCGCTGAGCCCGCCGCGCCAGACGCTCCCGCGTCAGTGCGGATGAAACGGCAGCTCGGATATCCGGAGCATCCGACGAATGGGCCCCGGCGCCCGGTGCGCTTCACCAGCGGCTTGCTGCACAGCGGGCAGGCCTCCCCGATCTCCTCCGCTGCGGCGCGCTCTTCCTTGCCTTCGATGAAGTCGCACTCCGGATAGCGGCTGCAGCCGACGAAGTCTCCGAACCGCCCGCTCCGCATGACCAGGTCAGCTCCGCACTTGGGGCAGGCGCCGCCCGTCGGCTGAGCCTTGATCTTCACTCGGGGCATGCTCTCCTGGGCTTCGTCCAGCACCTTGGAGAAGGGCTCATACCAGGAGCTGACCACCGGGACCCAGGGGCTCTCGCCGGCCTCTATGGAGTCCAGCTTTAGCTCCAGTGCAGCGGTGAAGCCCAGGTCGACCACCGACGGGAACTGGGTGGTCAGGGCCTCGTTGACCGCCAGTCCGAGCGGGGTGGGATGCAAACGCCGCTCCTGCTGGACCACGTAGCGGCGAGTCTGGATCAGCTCGGTCATGGTGGCGTACGTGCTGGGCCGCCCAATGCCCCGCTCCTCCAGCTCCTTGACCAAACTGGCCTCGCTGTATCGGGGTGGCGGCTGGCTGAAGTGCTGCTCCGGGGTGAGCTCCTTGAGACTGACCACCTGGTCCGGGTTGATCTCCGGAAGGAGCTCGTCCTCACGGCTCTCTGAGCCTGCGACCCGCAGATAGCCGTCGAAGATCAGCTGGCTGCCAGTCGCCCGGAACCGATGCTCGCCAGCCATGACTTCGGCTCTGGTGGAGTCGAACTCAGCTGGGCTCATCTGGCTCGACAAGAAGCGTCGCCAGACCAAACGGTACAACTTCGCCTGGTCGGCCGAGAGGTACTCCTGGATCTGGTCCGGGTCCCGCTCGACCGAGGTGGGACGGACCGCCTCGTGGGCGTCCTGGCTGGCCACCGCTGCCTTGGGCCCCCGCCGCTGGGCACCGACTTGGCCCAGGTACTGAGTGCCAAAGGTCTGTTCCACATAGGTCTTGGCACCGGCCACCGCTGAATCGCTGAGCCGGGGCGAGTCGGTCCTCATATAGGTGATGAGCCCGGCCGGTCCGGCACTCCCCAGCTCCACCCCCTCATAGAGCTGTTGGGCGATGCGCATCGTCTTGGAGGGGCTGAAATGCAGCTGCGAGGAGGCGTCCTGCTGCAGGGTGCTGGTGATGTACGGCTGGGGTGGGTTGCGCTTGAGCCGGCGCCGCTCCACCGAGGCCACCCGGAATTCTGCCTTCTCGACTTCGGCCATAACTCGGCGGGCACTGGCTTCGTTGGCCATCCCTGCTGGCTGGCCGTCTTCTTCCTTGGCCTTGCCGCGCTTGCCCTTCGGTTCCAGGCCAATCCCTTGGTAGCGCGCCTTGAACTGGTCCTGGGAGTCGGTGAGCAGCAGCGCCTCGAGACTCCAGCTTTCGACGGTCGTGAACGCCTCAATCTCCTGCTCCCGGTCGCAGACCAGCCGCAGGGCCACCGACTGGACCCGCCCTGCCGAGAGCCCCTTGCGGATCTTGCGCCAGAGCAGCGGGCTCAGCTTGTATCCCAGCAGACGGTCGATCACCCTCCTTGCCTGCTGGGCGTCCACCAGCCGCTGGTCGATCGGGCGCGGCTGGTCGATAGCGGTCTCGACCGCCTGCTTGGTGATCTCCCGGAAGACGATCCGCTCGGGGTCGGTCAGCCCCAACTGCCTGGCGATGTGCCAGGCAATGGCCTCTCCCTCCCGATCCGGGTCGGCCGCCAGCAAAACTCGCTTGGACTTTCGCGCCGCCGCCTTCAGGTCCCGGAGCTGCCCTTCCTTGCCCTTGATCACGATGTAGTCGGGCTCGAAGCCGTGCTCGATGTCGATCCCCAGCTTGGAGTGAGGCAGGTCCACCACGTGACCCATCGATGCCCTGACGTCGTAATCGCTGCCGAGGAACTTGCTGAGCGTACGGGCCTTGCTCGGTGACTCGACAATGATCAGGTTCGATGCGGGCATCAGCTGGGGCGTTTCCTCGGGTGGTCAGGTGGGGCGAGTCGGGATTCTAGCAATAGCTTCCCCGTCCGCCTCCAGATCCACACCTGGGACGACGTTTGGTGGCTGGCTACACTGACCCGAACTAGCCAACCGAACGGGGGGACCCGCCGACCTTGGCCACCGCCTTCTCCGACAAGTACGAGTCAGTCGAGATCGTCGAGCGCCGCGACTACGGACCCGACCTCTGGTCGATCCGGGTGCATCACGATTTCCCTTTTGAATTCAGAGCCGGCCAGTACGCCACCTTGGGGGTCGAGGTTGCGGGCAAGCCGCTGGAGCGCCCCTACTCGATCGTCTCCTCGCCAGAGGAGAAGGAGCTGGAATTCTTCGTGGAATTGATTCCCGACGGAGCCCTCACCCCCTTCCTGTACCCGCTCCAGGTGGGCGCCCGGATCCTCATGCGCAAGCGCCCCAAGGGCCTCTTCCTGAAGGGCGGCCTGGTCCCGGATCGAACCCACTTGTTCTTGGCCACGGTCACCGGCATTGCTCCCTTCTGCAGCATGCTGCGTCTGCTCCGGAGTCAGCTGCAGCGTGGCGAGGCGATCCCGCCCAAGATCGTGCTGGTCCAGGGCGCCAGTTTCTCTCACGAGTTCGGCTACGCCCTGGAGATGGCTCAGATCAGCGGCGAATTCCCGGACTTCGAGTATGTCCCCACCGTCAGCCGTCCTTGGGGCGACTCCGGGTGGGAGGGGGAGATTGGCAGGGCTGAGGACGTGCTGCGCAAGCATGCCGACCGCTCGGGGATCAGACCGGGGAAGGGCATGGTCTATCTCTGTGGACATCCCGGCATGATCTCCGCCGGCCGGTCCGTGATGCTGCGGGCGGGATTGCGGGACGAGGACATCCTGGAAGAGCAGTACTGGCCCGAAGGTAAGGCTCCGACCTCAGCTTCGGAGTAGCTGAAAGTTCGGCTCAGCGCGCGGGTTGCAGAAGCAGGGCATCCAACTTCGCCCGCAGTGTTGCCTTCGGCTGGTATCCGACGAAAGTACCGATTGGCTGGCCGCCCCGGAAGACCATCAAGGTGGGAATGCTCATCACCCGGTACTCGCCCGACACGGTGGGGCAGGCGTCGGTGTCAACCTTGGTCACCTTGAGCCGTCCTTCGTACTCGGCGGCGAACTCGTCCACCGTCGGAGCGATCATCTTGCACGGTGGGCACCACTCGGCCCAGAAGTCGACCAGGACCGGAGTTTCTGCCTCCAGCACTTCCCGTCGGAAGCTGATGTCGGTAACTGCCAGCGGCGCTGCCATGGAAACCCTCCGTGCCGTCCGGACCTGGGTCAGATCTCTAATCGAAGCTCTGACTTGCCTGCTCCCATCATATCTCTTTTGTCAGGTATCCTTGACGTATGAGCTACCGCCCAGCCACGGCACCGGCTGCGGCGGCCGCCGAGGTCGTAATGCAGGCGCTCGATAGCCTACCCACTCCCGATCGGCTGCTCGCCCTGCGCTCCTTGGCGGTGCTGCTGGGGAGCAGAAGGGCCGCCACTGTGGTCACCGCCAGAGCTGAGGGATTCAGCTGGGCCGACATCGCCGACAGGCTGGGGATGTCGCGGCAGTCGGTCTGGGAACGATATGGGACCGAGGAGGGAGATGTGCCGGCACCCGCCCGGGGGCGCCGGCCCCGGGCTCGCGTGGCCCCGGCTACCTTCTCCAGCTGCGCGGCCTACAAGGCGGTAACCAGCCGACCGGACCATCTCCCCGCCGAATCCCCACCTCGCTCGCACTCCTGAGGTCGCGTTCGGGGTCGGGTCAGTGCTTTAGCTTGGCCCCGATGGTCGGAGAGATCTGCACCGCCAGGTTGCGCATCGACTTGACCCAGCGGTTGGACGGATGCTTCCAGGCCAGAGGCTCGCCTCCACTCAAGGACCTCACCCCATCGATGCCGCCATGGGGCAGGGCCAGGACTGGCTGCTCCAGGACCCGCTTGGCCCGATCGGCGTCGACCTGATGGTAGGGGAGCACGCAGTTGAGGACGACCGAGATCCGGTCCCGCGGGATCTGGAGCTGGTCGCAGATGCGCAACCATCCCCGGAGCCCCACCACGCCCGGGTTGTCCGGGGTACCGACCAAGATCATGTGGTCGGCCGACTCCAGCAGGTCGATGCCCCCGTTGTCGAGCCTCCCCCCCTGGTCAACCACCACCAGGTCGGCGAGGCTGGTCAACCGGTAGATGAGCGCGCCCACCGCCGCCGGCGACACCGAGTCGGAAAGCTCCGGACGTCCTGGCGCTGGCAGCACCGACACCCCGCTCGGGTGACGGGTCAGCCGGTCCAGGATGTCCTCCTCCGCCGGCAGGTCGGACAGCTCCACCCAGGTCGGAGTCTGTGGCGGCAGGTTGAAGGCCATCAGCGCGCTGCCGAAACGAGGTACGTTGTCGACCAACGCCACCCTCAGCGATTCCGCCGCGATCACGGCCAAGTTGGTGGCCAGGGCGGTGCGACCAACCCCACCTCGCGGCCCACACACAACCCAGAGCTCGCCTGGCCCCTTGCGCGCGTCCGTCGGATCGACCGAGGCGGCGGCGGGCGGCGCTTCGGCAACCAGCAGACTGCGCAGGGCCTCGGCCACCAATTGGGTTGAGCTGCTCCGAGCCAGGACTACCGTGGCCCCCGCTTCGGTGGCGGCGGCGACGACCGGGGCGGACTGGTCGGCGACCACCAGTACCACCGGGATCGCGGCGTGCAGGGCGCTCGCGCGGATCTGTTTGACCAGTGGGACGAGGTCGGGATCTTCGCCGGTGACCTCGATCAGCGCCGCCTCAGCCGGTGTCTTCCCCAGCGCCGCGGAGGCCGCCCCGGTGGATTCGAAGGCCAGCATCGCGAGCCCCCGCTTGTCTAGCGCCTTGGCAATGGTCTCAGACCGTGATGCCTGCCGTGACACCACCAGCACCCGGTTAGGTTGATCCGGCACAGTGGCCAGTTTAGGTGTTGCGGGCAGTGCACAACTCCGACACCTCAGTCGGCCTTGGCCCGCCGCCCTGGCAGCCGCCGCTTGGGAGCGGCTTCCGCCTTCTCCGAAACCGTGACCTCAGCCAGGACCGCGCCCTCCTCCGGCGCAGCCTCGTTCTTGCTGACCGTCTCTCGCCTCTCCCGAATCTTCGCCCGCTTGCCGACTTTGTCGCGCAGGTAGTAGAGCTTGGCCCGGCGGACCCGACCGTGGCGGATCACCTCGATCTGGGCCAGGCGTGGGGAGTGGACCGGGAAGGTCCTCTCCACGCCCACCCCGTGGGCGGTGCGTCGCACCGTGACCGAGCGCTGGGACCCGCCGTTCTGCAGGGCGATGATCAGCCCCTCGAAGACCTGAATGCGCTCTCGCGTCCCCTCCACCACCTTCACGTGAACCCTGACCGTGTCCCCGGGGCTCAGCGCTGGGACGTCGTCGCGTAACTGCTCTTCTTCGAGCAGATCGATGATGTTCATTCCGCACCTCCCAGGGGGACGCCGGCCGCTGCCGGGCCCGAGCCCCTTGCTACTTCTCTGGCGGCCGGCTTGACCGCTCGCTGGCGTGGGGTGCCGTCCAGGAGGTCAGGCCGCAACCGCCGGGCCCGCTCCATGGCCGCTTCGGCCCGCCAGTTGGCGATTTTCGCGTGATCCCCACTGCGGAGCACCTCCGGCACCTCCATTCCTTCAAACACCGCCGGCCGAGTGTAGTGGGGGTACTCGGGCAGCCCCTCGCTGAAGCTCTCGTCCAAGGCGGACTCAGGGTCCCCGAGAGTGCCGGGCACCCGGCGCGCCACCGCCTCGATCAGCATCATGGCGGGCAGCTCCCCCCCGCTCACCACGAAGTCGCCGACCGAGATCTCGTCCAACTGGAGTCCTGCTCGAACCCGCTCGTCCACCCCCTCATACCGACCGCAGACCATCAGCAACTTGGGCTCCAGCGCCAGCTCCTCGACCAGTGCCGTCGTCAGCCGGCGGCCGTGGGCGGAGAGCAGGACGCCGCGCGGCTGGGGCGGCCCCACAGCCTCCCGGACCACCCGCACCGCTTCGAAGAGCGGCTCCGGACGGAGCACCATCCCGGGTCCGCCGCCATACGGAATGTCGTCCACCTGGCGATGAACCCCGAGGCCCCACTGCCGCAGGTCGTGAGCTTCGATCTCGATCAGCCCCTGATCCAGGGCTCGGCCCACCACCCCGGCCTTCAGGGGCCCGGGGAAGATGGCCGGGAACAGGGTGATCACGTCAAACCGCATCGACCCAGGCCTCCAGGTACCGCTCGGCCACCGTGACCCGGTGTCGCTCCAGATCGATCCCGAGTACCGCCTCCTTCACTGCCGGAACCCGGAGCTCGGCCGCCGCGCTCCGCACGACATAGATGTCATGAGCCGGGTAGGCCTCGACGTCCACCAGCTCCCCCCGGGTCCGTCCCTGTGGGTCCTCGACCTCCAGCCCGATCAGCTGAAAGTGGAAGTACTCGCCCGGTGGCAGTGGTCGCAGCTCCGCGGATGCCACCTCCAGGTAGACCCCGCTCAGGCTGGCGGCGGCATCGCGGTCGCCAATCCCGGCGAAGCGGCAGATCAGATGGCTGCCGTCTCCCCGCACCGACTCCAGCACGATCTCGCCCGCTGAAGCGCGCAGCCGCATGCCCGGCACCAGTCGGCCCCGCTCGCCGCCCAGCAGCTCCACGCTCACTTCCCCGGCCACCCCGTGGGGCCGCAGCACCCGCGCCACCCGGATCACCTCCGGCAGTCCGCTCAATCGCGCACCTCAACGTAGACCCGGTCCCGGGGACGCAGCGAGGCGGCCCGGGCGACCATGCGGACCGCCTCAATGTGACGTCCGCCCCGTCCGATCAACTTGCCCAAGTCTTCAGGTGCCGTCTTGATGCGCACCGTCACCCGGTGGGCGTCCTGCTCCACCCCGACCTCAACCGCCTCGGGCTGGCTGACCATCTGCTGGACGATGTAGCGCACCAACTCGGCGTAATCCGGCACGCCCTCAGCCCCCACCGGAGGCATCGGCGCCGGTTTCCTCGGTGTCAGCGTCGGGAGGCTCCGACTGGGACTCCACGGATGGCTCAGTCGACGCCTCGCCCCCGTCGCTCACCACTGCGGGCTCGGCCTCGGCGTCCTGGCCCACGGTCTCCGAGGCAGCGGGCTCCGCAGCTTCGACTTCGTCGACGCTCTCGCTGGCAACAGGCACCTCGTCGACGACCTCCTCCCCGATCTCCGGAGCTGCGGGCGCGCCGTCGGCAATTGCCTCAGCCTGCGGCTCTGGTCTCGCTGATGCAGCAGTGGCGGCTGCCGGTCCCTGGGCTGGCTTAGGAGCGCGCTTGGGCCCGGTCTTGGTGCGCACCGGATGCGCCGTTTTCGGCAGCGTGCCCTCCCGCTCCAACAGCTCGCGGACGGCATCGGATGGACGGGCGCCGGTGGCCATCCAGTGCAGAATCCGCTCATTGTCCACGTGGAAAACTTTGGGTTTCTTGAGCGGATCGTAGTATCCGACGGACTCGATGAAGCGACCGTCCCGCGGCGAGCGCGCGTCGGCCACCACCACCCGGTAGAAGGGTCGCTTCTTGGCGCCCATGCGCTTGAGTCGAATCTTCACTGCCACTAAAAATCCCCTTGTTCTATGGTCAAATTGCCAACTGGAACGAGTCTCCTCCGGTCCCTCAACGGCGCCCCGGAGCCGTTCCCCCCGGTGCCCCTTTCATCAGTTCCGCAGCCAGGCGCCGCTTTCCCCCCAGCCCGGAGAAGCCGCGCATCATCTCCTGCATTCGCTCAAAGCTCTTGATCAGGCGCGACACCTCGACCGGCGTCGTGCCGCTGCCCGCGGCGATGCGGCGACGCCGGGACGCGTCGATGATCGACGGCCGGCGGCGCTCCCGCTCCGTCATCGAGAGCACGATCGCTTCGATTCGTCCCAGCTGAGCCTCGTCCGGTAGGTTGCCGCCCTGCTGCTTCAGCAGTTCCCGCCCACCCGGCATCATGCCCAAGATCGAGTCCAGCGGGCCTAGCCGGCGAATCTGGCGCATCTGGACGATGAAGTCGTCCAGATTGAGCCGCCCGTCGCGGATCTGCGCCTCCACCCGCTGGGCATCCTCCGTGCTCATCTCCTGGCTGGCCCGCTCGACCAAGGTCAGGACGTCACCCATACCGAGGATCCGCCGGGCCATCCGCTCGGGATGGAAGGCGTCCAGATCCTGGGCCCGCTCGCCCACTCCGCAGTACCAGACCTGCAGCCCGATGGCGGCCCGCATAGAGAGGGCAGCTCCGCCTCGGGCGTCGCCGTCGAGCTTGGTGAGCACCACTCCGTCCACCCCGACCGCGTCCTTGAAGGCCCCAGCCACCCGGACCGCCTCCTGGCCCGTCATGGCGTCTACCACCAGGAGGCCGTGGTGCATGGTGGTGGCCTTGCGGACAGCCTGGAGCTCCTCCATCAGGGGCTCGTCGAGTTGGAGCCGGCCAGCGGTGTCGACGATCACCACGTCAGCTCCCCGGCGCCGGGCTTCGGCCACCGTCTGATTGACTCCTTTGGCCAGCCCATGGTCCTTTTTCGCCACCAGCACCTCCAGCTGCTGCTCCTGGGCCAGCAGCTGCAACTGCTCCACTGCGGCCGCCCGCTGGAGATCAGCCGCGACCAGCATTGGCCGGTGACCGTCCTGTCGGATCAGGCGGGCCAACTTGACCGCCGTGGTCGTCTTGCCCGAGCCCTGCAGCCCCATCAGCAGCACCGTGGTCGGGGGCTCCGGCTGGTAGGTGATCCGAGCGTCATCTCCACCGAGCAGGGTCACCAGCTCCTCGTAGACGACCTTGATGACCTGCTGCCCCGGGGTCAGGCTCTCCAGTACCTCCCGGCCCACCGCCCGCTCCCTGATCCGATCGACGAAGTCCCGAGCAACCTTGTAGTTGACGTCTGCCTCGAGCAGGGCCAATCGCACCTCACGCAATCCGGCGTCGACGTCAGCCGGGGTGAGCTTGCCCTTGTCGGTGAAGCGCTTGAAGGCGACTCCGAGCTTGTCGGTGAGGGTGTCGAACACCTAACCACCCACCCGGGCCGCCGAGCCCGACCTTACCTGGCGCTCCAGCCGGCTCACCCGCTGGCGGAGCCGGGTGACCTCGCGATCGGCCGCCTCCAGTCGCCCGCAGGCCCCGAGCTGGGACTCCATCAACTCCATCCGCTCCACCCCCCGGCGCACCAGATCGTGGGCTGCCGCCCGCGACGTGCCCAGCGCCCCCGCCAGCTCGCTCAGCGACCAGTCCTCTTCCAGATGGAGCCGGAGCGCCTCCCGCTGGCGCTCGGTGAGGACCGACCGGTACACATCGAGCAGTCGGACGCGCGCCATCCGATCGAGCGCGGTCAATGTCAAGGTCAAAGCCTTGACACCCTACCCCAGTTGCCCTGCCGAGCTCAACTGGGATCGGGCGGGCTCAGCCCCGAGGACTCGTCCCCGCTTCCTCCTCCAGCAGCGCATCCAGGTAGGCGGAGGGGTCGAAGTCGGCCAGATCGTCCAGCCCCTCTCCCACGCCGACCAGCTTGACCGGAACCTGCAGATCCCCTTCGACTTGAAACACATACCCTCCCCGAGCGCTGCCGTCCAGCTTGGTCAGCACCAGTCCGGTGGCCCCCACCACCTCAGCGAATGCCCTCGCCTGGGTTAGGGCGTTGGCCCCCACATAGGCGTCCAGGACGAGCAACGTCTCGACCGGCTGACCCGGCTGCTGGGAGCTGATCACCCGGCGAATCTTGCCCAGCTCCTGCATCAGGTTGTGCTTGGTGTGGAGTCGCCCGGCCGTGTCCACCAGAACCACCTCCCGGCCCCGGGCTTTGGCTGCCGCCAAGGCGTCGAACACGACCGCCGCCGGGTCTGAGCCCAATTGATGGGCGACCACCTCGGTTCCAGATCTCGCCGCCAGGGTGCGCAGCTGCTCGATGGCGGCGGCCCGGAAGGTGTCGCCGGCCGCGATCAGGGGTGTCAGCCCCTGCCCTCGCAGACGGGCCGCCAGCTTGGCCACGGTGGTCGTCTTGCCGGCCCCATTGACTCCGGCGACCAGCCAGACCGCTGGCTCCCCGACCAGCGAGAGCTCCCGATCGGGCCGTGTGAGGCGGGCCGCCATCTCCTCCCGGAGGGCGGCTAGCAGAGGCGCCGCTTCCCGCAGCTTCTGGCGGGAGGCTCGCTCGCGAAGACCCGCGACCAGCTCCTCGGCTACTCGCACCCCACAGTCGCTGGCCAGCAGCAGCTCGAAGATCTCCTCGTACAGGTCGTCGCCCGCGCCTCGACCCAGGCTGAGCTTGGTACGCAATTGGTGGCCGAGCCCGCTCCCGACCTTGTCGAGCCGACCGGGGATCCTCTTCCACCAGCGGCCGCGGCGGGGTGCCTGGGCCTCAGCCACCGGCCGCAGCTGGTTCCAGCACCGCCTGGTCTTCGGCTTCCACCGACTGGCCGTCTGAGGTCAGGCGGACGGAGAGGATTCGGCTGGAGCCACCACCATCCTGGGTCACGCCGTAAAGCATGGTGGCCCGGGACATGGTGGTGAGGCTGTGGGTCACGACCAGGAACTGGCTACTCTCGGCTCGCTTCTTGAGCAGGTCGGCGAAGTGGGTGATGTTGGCCTCGTCCAGGGCCGCGTCCACCTCGTCGAAGACGTAGAAGGGACTGG
>Ga0307374_10008677_pt1 | contig 15127 bp, 11 predicted proteins | sample OX3MG_FD_202532 | JGI IMG/M metagenome (GOLD analysis project Ga0307374, IMG submission 202532) | Soil microbial communities from Risofladan, Vaasa, Finland - OX-3 | ecosystem: Environmental > Terrestrial > Soil > Coastal area > Acid sulfate soil | place: Finland: Risofladan, Vaasa | collected... | reverse complement strand
GTCCAGTGACAAAATCAAGCAGGAACTGAGCCACGGCAGGGGCGACGAATTATTCGCGGAGATTGACGGCAAAGAGCTACGCCTGACGCACTTGAACAAAGTTTATTTCCCCGAGGACGGCATTACCAAGCGGGATTTGCTGGCGTATTACTATCGAATGGCGCCGCTGATGATTCCGTTTCTGAAGGATCGGCCCCTGGTGCTTCGGCGATATCCGAATGGCATCGCAGGCGAGGCATTTTTTCAAAAGGACGCCGACAAAAACACTCCGGATTGGATCAAGACCGCACCCATCGTTTCCGAAGGCAAGGGCAAGCGAATCCATTATTTTGTGGCGAACGATCGAGCGACGCTGCTGTATCTGACGAATCTCGGGTGCATCGATCACAATCCGTGGGCCAGCCGGGCCGAGGACGTCGAACATCCCGATTACATTTTTTTCGATCTGGATCCCACGGACGGAACTCCATTTGCGACCGTCATTCAAGTCGCAAAGATATTGCTTGGCATTTTGGAGAAAGCGGGATTGGAAGCATTTGCAAAAACTTCGGGCGCCACTGGTTTCCACATTTTCCTGCCGGTCGAGCCCCGGTACACCTACGAGCAGGCGCGGACATTCGTCCAGGCAGTGTCGTCACTTTTGGACGCAAAACACCCCGGGCTGCTGACGTTCGAGCGCACCGTGCGGAAGCGTCCCGGCGGCCGGATCTATATGGACGCGCACCAAAATTCAGAAGGCCAGTCGCTCGCGTCCGTATATTCCGTGCGCGCGTTCCCGCATGCTCCGGTTTCGACGCCCGTCACAGTGAGCGAGCTAAACAGCAAATTGCTGCCCGAGAAATGGAATGTAAAATCTTTGGGCCGCCGGCTGGAAAAAACGGGCGACCTGTGGGCAAATTTCTGGAAACGGCGGCAGGAGCTCGAACCGGCGGTGAAACTTCTGGAGCGAATGCAGTAGCGACGAGATAATTTTTGGTTCGACCGGCCGCCAATTGCCAAAGAATAACGACGGAACGCGGGGCGCCTTAGCGGCCTTTGGTATTGGTGACAGCGGCAAATGCTTTCGGTTTTTCTTGCCGGTCCGTGCTTGACGAGCCCTGCCTGTCAGACTTTCCGCTGCCCGACGAATGCTGATTGCGAAGCTCCCGTTCAGCCGCGAGCCAATCTTCGAGGTCCCGGCCGTCTCCGCCGCCACGCTGCACATAGAGTTCGTATGCGCGAAGCTGAATCTGACCCTTTGTGGGTACGTCTTGATGTAGATCAGCCATGATTGGGGTTACTCCTAAGGTGTGGATTTCAGGAACGAATTTAGTGCGCCTTGCTCGATGGCACAATACCCGGAATACTGTACCGCGTTGAAGCGCGTGAACCTTCGACAGTCTCAAGCGAAGATATTTAGGATAAAGATTAGGACTCTGTTTTCCTCTGCCAAATCCTCGGTTGGCGATCAAGGGCGGCTTCCGAGGCGGTCAAACTGCAAAGGCCCGCCGGGGACCGCCGTGTGCAGTCACTCCCATACGGGACAAGACCGCCAACCGTGATATGGACCACCATAAGGATAACGGCAGCAGCTCGAAATATTCAATCCAGTGAAACCTGTAAATATGACGGTGACACTAAGCGGACAGCATCCCCGGTGCTATCCGTCCCGGGTCACGGAAACACAAAAGAATGGCCTTACGTGCCCTTCTTGTGGCCCTTTTCTTTGTGCTGCTTCATCACGGTTCTGGCCGCCACTTCCTTGGCGCGCTTGCCGTAACGTCCTGATTTTCCCGCGCTCTCTTTGATGTGTTCGTACTCACGCTGTTCCTTGCTTCCCACTCCTCGTAGATGCTTGCCCTTTGGCATGATTCCCTCCTCAGAAATTTCGATGCGGGTACGGAAGCGCGGTGCCTGGCGCTGGGAAGGGGAAGATTGCCGACTTCCTTACGTGAATTCCCGTTTCCTCTTCCCATAGGTTTTAGCACGCGAGCCAAGTTCCCCCACCGAAATCGTCCCGCGCTGTCTATCTCATCTTACGGTCATGGATGGAGAGAACAATCCGGTGCAATCTGTACACTGAGGAAGAGATTAGCAGTAGAGCCACAGAGATGCAGGTGTCGCGGCCAGAGGGAAGGCGGAATTCGAAGAATGAACGGTAATATTAAACGCGTATACAGGGTTCACTGTATTGGCTGGGTTTAGCAGGCCTGCGACCACTACGAAAGGTGTTGGACGCGGCGGAAACTCTCGCGACGTTCAAGAGCGCGCGCAAACCTGATCCACATTCGCAACACCAGCAATCGAATTGGTCGCAGCGTCCCTCCCTCTCCTGTCATACTTCAAAACTAAACCGCCTATAAGCAATTTCACGCGGTGCGAGCGGTGAAAGCAGCGGCAGACCATTCCTCACAGTGATCGAGCGATGCAGCGATGCGATCGTGGACGTAGTGCAGCTCATCCGCTGTGATGACGTAGGGCGGCAGCACATAAACCACGTTTCCGAGCGGGCGCAGCAGGATGCCCGCATCGAGGAAAAATTCATAGAGTTTCGGTCGGAGCCGCGAAGAATAACCGGGATCGTCGGCGCGAAGCTCGATGGCCGCCGCGGTGCCGATGGAGCGCACGTCGCCAACAGCCGGGTGATTTGCGATTGCGGCGAGCCGCTTCTCGTGGATTTTGGCGATCGCGCTGATGCGCTCGAAAACCGGCTCGCGTTTGAAAATCTGGAGGCTGGCGACCGCCGCGGCGGCGGCAAAAGGATTTCCGGTGTACGAGTGGCCGTGATAGAACGCACGGCTTCGATCTTCGCCGGCGAAGGCGCGATGGATTTCATCGGTACAAACCGTGGCGCCCATGGGGAGAACGCCTCCGGTGATTCCTTTTGAAAGACACATCAGGTCGGGCGCCACACCGGCGAGCTCGCAAGCGAACATTTTGCCGCACCGGCCGAATCCGGTGAGGACTTCATCAGCGATCAAAAGAACATTGTGCCGCGTGCACAGGCCGCGCACGCGCTCGAGAAACTCCCGCGGATGAACGATCATGCCGCCAGCGCCCTGCAAAAGCGGTTCGACGATCACAGCGGCGATTCCATCGCCTTTTTCTTCGAGCAAGCGCGCGAGCTGATCGGCGCAGTCGATATTGCAAGTGGCGCGCGTCTTGCCGACGGGACAGCGGTAACAATAGGCGGAGTGGACGCGATGCACCGGAAAACGGAAACTGCGGAAAGGATCGTTGAATATCGAATCGGCGCTGACGGACATCGCGCCCGCCGTGTCGCCGTGATAGGCGTGTTCCAGCGCGACGATGGATTGTTTTTCCGGGTGGCCTGAGTTCCGCCAATACTGCACGGCCATTTTCAGCGCGACTTCGACGGCCGTCGAGCCGTCGTCCGAAAAGAAAATATGATCAAGATTGCGCGGCAGAATTCTGCGCAGGGACCGCGAAAGCTCTTCGACTCCATCGTGCGTGAAGCCCGCGAGCAAAACGTGGTCGATCTTTGCGGTTTGTTCCGCGATCGCGGACATAATCGCGGGATGGCAATGGCCATGAAGATTCACCCACCACGAGGAAATCGCGTCGAGGAAGCGGCGGCCGTCGGCGGTGTAAACGTAAGCTCCTTCCGCCTTTGTAATGCGCAGGGGCGCAGGGTCAAGCGCTTCCTGCGTGAAGGGATGCCAGACGCGCAAGCTGGAATTCATGCGAGAAACGCCTCCCGGCGAAACTGTTTGCAAAACGCGCGAACGAGCGTGGCGCGATTGATTGTGACAAGCATCGGCACCGTACCCACCACTTCGATTTCGCCATAGTGCTCGATTGCGGCACGATTTTCACGATTCACTTTCCCGACCATGATGACGCCTCGCAGTTCGAGTCGCGCGGCGCGAAGCGCGGCGATGGAAAGCAACGTATGATTGATCGTGCCCAGAGATGTGCGCGCGACGAGCAGAACCGGAAGCGCGAGATGCGCCATCATATTCGTCATACACTGAGTGCGATTGATGGGGACGAGCGGGCCGCCCGCGCCTTCGACGACGACATTTTCTTTCGACACGATTTGCGGCAATCTAATTTTGCGCAGGTTGATGCGAACTCCCGCGAGCCGCGCCGCCAGATGCGGCGAAACCGGCGGCGCGAAACGGTAGGCCTCCGGTAAAGCACGATTTTTCGGCAGCCGCGCTAGGCGAGTCACTGTGGCGCGATCGGTGCCTTCGCGCGTGCCCGTCTGAATTGGCTTCCAATAAATTGCATCGAGCGCGGCGCAAAGCATCGCGCAGACAACCGTCTTGCCAACGTTGGTGTCCGTGCCGGTGATAAAAAAACGGCTAGGCATGCGCGAGACTGGCCGCTTGGCCCGATGAATCAGACGATGAAGGCAAAGAACGAACCGCATCGGTCATGACCGCGACGACGCGGCGAATATCTTCGACAGTAATTCGGCTGGTCAACGAAAAACGAATGCGCGCTGTGCCCGGAGGAACCGTCGGCGGACGAATCGCTCGTACGGCGAAGCCGGCAGCCTGCAAACGACCGGCGACGTGCAAGGCGGCATCGTTTGCACCGAAAATCACAGGCACGATTTGCGTGGAGCTTGATCCGAAACTCAGGCCCGCGGCGGAGAGGCTATTGCGTAACAGCGTCGAAATGTCCCTAAGATATGTGCGTCGCGAATCTTCGGCGCGCGCAATCGCGAGCGCCGCGTGAATTTGGCCAGCGATGTATGGAGGCATCGCGGTGCTGAAAAGAAAAGTCCTGGCGCGATTCACCAGAAACTCCTTTAGCGCAGCGCTGCAGCCCACGAACGCACCAGCGCTGGCGAGGGCCTTGCCGCAAGGATAAACAATGGCCAGAACCTCGCGCTCGCATTTCATTTCGGCGGCGATGCCTCGTCCCTGCGGGCCGCGGACGCCGAGCGCATGGGCTTCGTCGACAATTAATTCCGCTCCGTAATGTTTTGCAAGCCGAACCAGGTGCTCGATAGGCGCAATGCCACCTTCCATGCTGAAGATACTTTCCGTGACGATGATTTTCGCGCCGGCGCTAGAAGAATTGTCGAGAAGCGCTTGTCCGAGGAACTGCAAATCGCGATGGGGATAAATAATTTTTCGCGCGCCCGAGAGTCGAATCCCGTCGATCAAGCTGGCATGATTCAGCGCGTCGGAAAACACAATATCGCCGGGCTGCACAATCGAGCTGAGAAGGCCCACATTTGCCGCGTATCCCGAACCGAAGTACAGCGCGGCATCAACGCCTGCGAAATCGGCGAACTCGATTTCCAATTCCTGCCATTCGCGCGAATTACCGGAAAGCAAACGTGAGCCGGTTGCGCCAACTTGTGTTGCTGACGCGACGGATTCAATCACGGCTTGCTTCAGGCACGGATCTGCGGCGAGCCCCAGATAATCATTCGAGCAAAAGTTGATGCCGCTGGGAACTTCGAGCGACCGAAGCTCCGATCTATCGCGAAGCGTTTCAAGCTCCGCCGCGATGCGTGCGCGGATGAAATTGTCGTTCACGTCACGCACGCTGCATCGCCTTCATTCCGAGCGTTTCGAGCATTTCCAGGTCTTTGTCCACGGATGGATTCGGCGTGGTCAGAAGTTTCTCTCCTGTGAAAATGGAATTTGCGCCGGCGAGGAAACAAAGCGCGACGGCCTCGCGCGAAAGCTTGTGGCGGCCCCCGGAGAGCCGGACTCGCGATGCCGGCATCAAAATGCGCGCGGTCGCAATCGCGCGCACCATGACCATGGGGTCAAGCTCCGAAGCATTCGCGAGCGGAGTGCCCTCGACGCGCGCCAGCACATTGATCGGCACGCTCTCCGGATGTGGATTCAAATTCGCCAGTTGATGGAGCAATCCGATGCGATCCTCTTCCGATTCGCCGATGCCGAGAATTCCGCCGCAGCAAACGGTGATTCCCGCTTTGCGCACGCGCGCAATCGTTTGAAGACGATCTTCGTAAACGCGCGTGGTGATGATGTTGCCGTAAAATTCCGGCGAAGTGTCGAGGTTGTGATTGTACGCCGTGAGGCCCGCTTGTTTGAGCGCGCTGGCCTGCGTTTCGGTGAGCATTCCGAGCGTGCAGCAGACTTCCAGATCGAGCGCCGAGACACCACGGACCATTTCCAGAACATTCTCGAACTCTTTCCCGTCGGGCACATCGCGCCATGCAGCGCCCATGCAGAACCGCGTTGCGCCGTCGGCCTTTGCGCGTTTCGCGGATTCAAGAACTGCGGCCGGCTCCATTAATTTCTGCCGCGTTACGCCGGTTTTGTAATGCGCGCTCTGCGAGCAGTAGGCGCAGTCCTCGGGACACGCGCCGGTTTTAATCGAAAGCAAGCGGCACAGCTGCACTTCCTCGGGCTTGTGAAATTCGCGGTGAATCGTTTGTGCCTGAAAAATCAATTCAGGGAGAGGCAGATTGAAAATGCCGCGAATTTCGCCGCGCGTCCAATTGTGACGGATTTCCATGAAGCAATACCCTCAGTCGAGATTTGGGCAGTGAGTCAGTTTGAATTTGGGCTTCTTGTGTCACGATCAACAAAATTCAAACTGACCCGCTACCGAGATTTGGCAGATCTTGCTCTTACGCCAAAGCAATCAGATCGATTTCCACGCGCACGTCGCGAGGAAGGCGCGCCACTTCCACCGTGGAACGCGCGGGCGCATTCGCGGGGAAATAGCGCGCATAGACTTCATTCATTTTTGTGAAATCGTTCATGTCCTTCAGAAACACGGTGGTCTTGACGGTCTTGTCGAGCAGCGAGCCGGCGGCCTCGACAATGCCCTTCAGATTTTGCAGCACGCGATCGGTCTGCGCCGCAATTTCGCCTTCGACAAGCTGGCTGGTCACGGGATCGAATGCCACTTGGCCGGAAATAAAAATGAAGCCGTTGGCGCGAACCGCCTGCGAGTATGGGCCGATCGCTTTCGGGCCATGCGTCGTTGAGATTACTTCCTTCACATTTCCTCCTGTGCATTACGATCTGTTTTTATCTTTTGCCTTGGTTTCCGTTTTGATATCGAGCGCGAAAATCAGCGGAAATGCCCTTCTGGTCGAGCCAAGCGGCGAACGTGCTCGACAAATCCTGATGGCATTCCTGTTCGAGAGCCGCGCGAAGGTCCGTGTAGCCATATTCCTGCCCGCGCAAAGCATAGACCATGTGCGCGATCGCGTGCTCGACATTTTCGCGCCCGCATTTATCTTCGAGGGCGAAAAGGAAAAGTATGGATTTGTCACCACCGATTCGCTGTTGGTCTTCGGGATCGCCGGTGGTCAAGAACGCAATTGGTTTTTCCACGGCTTTGGCGCGCTCATCGTCATAATCTTTCAGGTTAGAAACGATCTCGTCGTCCCGCGAACTTCCCGTCTTGGCTTCTTCACCCTGGACGTCGGAAGCATAGCCGATGAGTGCGTAGCGCAAAATCCAAGCGTTTGGCCGAGGGACAATCATGTGCCCAAACCATGTGTATCCCAGTTCCATTGGCCCGACAGCTCCCAATAAGCCGCTGGCAAACCGGTTCCAAAAAGATTTGCCAGGCGTCAGTACCCAATCGTAGACCACACCGGGAACAAGGGCACCCTCTGCGGCTTCCACTGCGGCTTCCGGGGTTGTGTACGTTATGGCGGTATCTTCAGGAAGCACAATGTCATAGATGGCCATCGTGCTCTGCGGCAGTGACCCGAATGTCTGCTCATAGAATTTTGCTGCCGCGGCGATTTGCGTGCCGGTTTGCTGTGCTTGAGCAGCGGGGATTGGTTTCAATGTCCAAATCACAACCGCGCGGTCGGACGTCGTGACTCTCTGCTGCTGATACTGTCCTGCCACAATATACGGATCGAAGTCATCTTTGCGGAGTCGGAAGCGAAGTTCAGTTTCGTTTCTAGTTGTGTGCGTGCCGCGCGGTTCGCCGCTTGCGGTCGCGACGAAATCGGTGGGAACGTCAACGATTAAGTCAGAGGGATCAGGACGTACAGCAACCTTGGAGAAAAGCGCCTTCGGGGAAAGCAAGTCGGGAAACCACCCGGAATCGTTTAAGTAGAAAACGTTCGCGTCAACCCGTATGCGCGGGTCGGAAGCGGCTTGCGCGGCCAAATCGTATTCGATCAGAAGACTGCGCCGCCGGCGGCGCGACCACTGCGAACCGAAAGGAATGCGCCACACCGTGGGCACCGTTTCTGAAAGGGCGCTTTCGTTTCCAGGAGATTGAGGCGCTGGATTGCTTTCGCGCTGGGGCTGGATTTCTCGCTCGTCGATTTTCGCGCGGAGATCGTCCCGGCCAAAACCTTTCTGGCTGGGCAATCCGATTTCGATGAAATCGAGGGGCGTTGTTCCGACGTTCGCTAGGCGGTATTGCGCGCGGATGGCGAGATGCGGTGGATTGCCGGGAACGAAGCGCACGGTGATGGATTGCTTTTCGATTTGATAGCCGGGGGCGAGCGGCACGGCGCAACTCGAAAGACAAACCAGCACGCCGGCAACCAATGCGCCGCTGCATACACGCTGGATAGCGGAGAAAGTCAAAGCACGAAGATTCTACCGAGAGGGCGCGCCGCGGTCTAGGACACAATGAAATGAGAAGAGCGCAAGCCGCGCAGGGCCTGCGAAACATCGAAGCCGAAATTCTAATGGCCGCCGGGAAAGAGGCGCAGGATCCGCGCGTCTGACCAACCGCGACGCCGGAGCGCAATGATTTTTGCCGCGTCGCTGTCCGGGACGCCGCGCCGAACAAGCTGAAACAGCGCCGACTCGCTCATTCCCGCATTTTTGAAATTCGCAAGGGAAGCGCCAGAGAGCACGGGCTGGCCGACCGCGCGGCGGCGCGCCTCTTCCAAAATAATTCTGTCGGAAAGGCCAGCGAGGCGCATGGCCTGGGCTTCTCCCGTCCACAGGCCAATCTGATCAAGCTGCGCAAGCTCGAGAACCGTGGATTCGGAAACGCCGGCTTGCAGCAATTGCGCGACATTCTCGCCTGTATGAAACTGCTCCTTGCGGCTGCGCGCCCATCGAACAAGCGCGACGCAGCCATTGTCGGAAAGACCGCCCTGTTTCGCCGTTACGATTTGCGCTACCTCCGCGTTCGTAACGTTGAGGGATTTCAGGGCTTGAATGGCCGAGAAGTTCATCCCGGTGCTGTCGAGAGGAACGGTGTTCGCGGGCATCACGCGATGGCATCCCGCGAGCAGAAAAGTTACCGCGAGAAAAGACAGGAACCCGGCAAGCAATCGTCCGGGGCGATAATTCAGGGAGCGCGTAGAGAAGGGGCGAGGCATCTCAAGTGCGATTGTAGGCACAGAACCGGTTCATCGGCGAAGCGAATGTCCGAAGCGACAACGCGGCGAGATGCTAGACGTTATACACGCGCTCGATATCGAAAATGCCGGGGATTTTCTTGATTTGGACCAGGATTTTTTCGAGCTGCTTGCGATCGCGGACATCGAGAGCGATTTCGATCTTGGCGTGCAAATGCTCGCCAACGCTTTCGAGATTGCGAATATTGGCGTCAACGGCGCTGATAACGGAGGTGATTTCGGCGAGCATGCCAGGGCGATCTTCGCTGAGAATGCGGAGGCGAACCGGAAAAGTGGCGGGTTCGGCGGCTCCGGCCCATTCCGCGGCGATGCGGCGCTCGGTTTCGTAGAGAAGATTCTGGACGTTGGGACAAGAAGTGGAATGAACGGCGACGCCGCGCCCCCGCGTGACATAGCCCACAATATCGTCGCCGGGAATCGGATTGCAACATTTCGCGCGATAGACCATCAAGTCGTCATGGCCGCGCACCTGGATCGGCGCATTCTGCATTCCCAGCATGCGCTTGACGGTCGAGACGAGCTTCGGTGATTTCTCGAGGACCTGGCGCGCGGACCATTTGCCGTAGCCCAAGTCCGCGTGAAGATCCTCGATGCGTCCGCAGCCGTATTCGGAGGCGACGCGCTGCCAGTCTTTGTCCGAAATTCTCTTCAGGCTCAAGCCGGAATTGCGCGCTTCGCGTTCGAGCAGGCGGCGTCCCACCAAAGTAGCTTCCTCGCGTTCGTGGAGATTGATCCAATGCCGAATTTTGCTGCGCGCGCGGGAAGTTTGCACGAATTTGAGCCAGTCGCGGCTGGGGCCGTGATTTTTCTGCGTGACGATTTCGACCACGTCGCCATTCGCCACCACGTGGCGTAGCGGCACCATTTGCCCGTTCACTTTCGCGCCGACGCATTGATGGCCGACCTCGGTGTGAATCAAATACGCGAAATCCACGGACGTCGAACCGCGCGGCAGAACTACGACGCGGCCCTTGGGCGAGAAGGTGTAAACCTCTTCGGTATTGAGATCGACCTTGAGAGTGGATAGAAATTCGCTCGGCTCTTCCATTTCCTGAACCCACTCGATGAGTTGGCGCATCCAGACAATCCGATGATCGTCGGCGTCGGATGCCGCGCGGCCATCCTTGTATTTCCAGTGCGCGGCGACGCCCTGCTCAGCGATGCGATGCATTTCCTGGGTGCGGATCTGAATTTCGAATGGCTGTCCCGAATGAATAACGGTAGTGTGGAGCGACTGATACAGATTTGGCCGCGGCATCGCGATGTAGTCCTTGAACCGGCCGGGGACCGGACGCCAAATCTGATGAACGACGCCAAGAGCGGCGTAGCAATTCTTCACCGTGTCCGTGATCACGCGCACCGCCATCAAATCGTAAACTTGATCGAAGGCACGCTGCTGCCGCTGCATTTTCTGGTGCAGCGAATAGATGCCCTTGGTTCGCCCTTCCACTTCCGCGGGCAGGCCGTTCTCGACCATCTTTTTGCGAATGGCATCCTGAACTTCGTGCAGGAATTTTTCCTGCACTTTACTTTTCGTCACGACCTTCTTCTGCAAATCGAGAAACGCGGGGGGATCGAGATAGCGAAACGCGAGATTTTCGAGTTCGCCGCGCATCAGGCCCATGCCCAGGCGGTTGGCGACAGGCGCGTAAATGTCGAGCGTTTCGCGGGCAATGCGCTCCTGGCGATCCGGCGCCAGGTATTCGAGCGTGCGCATATTATGCAAACGGTCGGCGAGCTTCACCAGAATCACGCGAACGTCGTTGACCATGGCGAGAAGCATTTTGCGGACGTTTTCGGCCTGGCGCGCTTCGGGAGCGAGAAGGTCGATGCGGCTGATTTTCGTTGCGCCTTCCACCACGCGAGCCACATCCGCGCCGAACATTTCCGAGATTTGCTCCGCGGGAATTCGCGTATCTTCGACGATATCGTGGAGCAGAGCGGCGCAAAGCGCGGTGACGTCGAGCTTCATGTCGACAAGAATGTTCGCAACGGCAAGGGGATGCGAGAGATACGGTTCGCCGGATTCGCGGCGCTGCAGGCGATGCTGCTCGGAAGCGAAATCGTAAGCGCGGCGCAGGAGATCGAGATCGTCGCCGGGGCGGTTGCGGCGCACCTTGTCCATCAGTTCGACGAAACGCAAGTCGAGGGCGCGCTGAGCGGCTGGATTCGCGGATGGTTGGCTTTCGGGGCTCACTGGCAGATTATTGTACGCTGCGAAATGCGGCGCAATTGAAATTTGTGGCGATTAGAACGAGCCGCCATTCTTTATTTTCAACAACTTAGGCGTATTTCTAATCGCGCGCGTGTCGCGATTAGAAACAGCTATGCGGCAGGCCCCGGCAGAGGGCTTCCCCAAGGTCCGTCAACCCCGCGCGGGCCTTGGCGCAAACATCGCATAATTCATGGCTTATGCTACCAGCTTCGCGCGACGGCGCCGACGATATGGGCGAGGGCGTCCAAATCGCGTAGGTCGATCACCTCGACGGGCGAATGCGAATAACGCAACGGCCAGCCCAGCGCGACATCGATCGAGCCGTATCGCAAAAACGCTGAGCCATCATTTCCGCCGCCGGTGACTCCGTATTGCACGGGGATACGATTTGCGTGCGCTAGCGCCACGACCTTTCCCTCGAGCTTGCGCGGCACCACGTTGGAATTATCGACGGCGCGCACAACGAATCCGTCACCTACTTTTGCATCGCCGAAACGCTTCGATTCAAGGGGCGAATCCGACGTGACAAAAGTGTCCACGGCAAAAACGTATTCCGGCTCTTTCCCTTCCGCTGCCAAGCGCTTCGCCAATTTACCCGCTCCCACGAGTCCCAATTCCTCGCCCGTGGACCACACAAACGTCACGTTGCGGCCTTTCAGATTCGGCCCGAGCGCCCATACCGCCGAAATCAACGCGGCGTCGCCCACGCGATCGTCGAAGCTGCGGCAATTCGCGCGCGTGCCTGCGAGCCTGCGATATGTCTTGGGTATCGTGATGTAATCTCCGACTGCGATTCCGAGCTTCGCCACTTCTTCCGGCGAACGCGCCCCGACGTCCACTTGCGAGAGCAAAGCGCGGCCGCGCGGCCATCGGAATCCAGGCTCGTCCCAGCCCTGCGGCAGTTCCATGATTCCCGGCACGGATGCGCCCGTTTTCGTGTGCACCAGCGCTGCGTGGCCGATGAAGAAATAGGGAATCCCGCCTCCGCCGCTGACGGCAAGCTTGCCGTCCGGCATGATTTGCTCGACGATGTAGCCAATTTCATCCATGTGCGCAACGACCATGATTTTCGGCGCGTGCGCGCTTGGCGGCGCGGTCGCGACATGCAGAATTAAATTCCCCGCGTCGTCCGTTTCCGGCTTGGCCCATTTCGGCAGCAAACTCTTCACCAACTCGCGCACCGGCCCTTCGTGTTCGCTCACGCCATAGGCTTCAACAAGCCGCGAAACAAGTTGCTCATTCGTTGGGACTCCGTGTATCGGCGGAGGCGGTAAGGGCAAATAGTCGTGGGTAATTTGCGGGCTGCTGTTCGGAGCCGATCCTTGCAGATACGCTTGAAGCAAATCGGTCAGGTCATTTAAATCTTTGGTGCTGATCATCTCCGCCGGCGTGGAAGGCCAGGCCGTCGCAATCGCCAAATGCACGGTGCGCGCGGGCATCTTCGGAGAAGGCAAATAGCTCCGGGGCATCAACGCCGCGGAATAATCTTGCTCAAAGGGAATTTTATTTTCCGCCGCGATTTTTTTCAAATCCGCGCCCAATCCTGAAAACTTCCCGCTGACATCCTGATCGCCCATCAGCACGCCGCTTCCCAAATCGCGCCGAGGGCCGCGATGCAGCGTCGGCTCCGTGGGAATGGCGGGGCTGGCCGTTAGCCGGCCCACAAAAATCAACTCGTCGGGGTTTTCGGCATCGACCACGCGTTCGAGTCCGCGCGCCCCGGACCATTGTTGCGCGACGAACGCCACGACAAGGGTGCCATTTAATTTCGAGGGGTCCAATCGCCGCAGCAATTCGACGAGCGCCACGTCGCCGAAGCGATCGCCAATCGCGGGCGCCGTTTCAAAGCCCGAGCCCATGTTGTAGAGCGTGCGGTCCATCACCACGGGACTCAGCAAATCAGCGCCGATTCGTTTCACTTCCGCAGCGGACGTTGCGCCGACGTCCACCCACATATTCTCAATGTCCGATGGATCCGGCGGATTCAAGCGTCCCGGCAGCAAGTGCACCGAAAGACCCGCCATGACGCCATTGATCCATTTTCCGGAAGCCGCCTGAATCTCAACCGGCTGCGCGGAATAAAGTTCGTTGAACATTGGGAGCGGCGCGAATTGCGGCAGCCGCTGAAGCTGAATGTAGCCATTGTCCGTTATGTTGCTGACGACGTATCCCGGCTCGTCCATGGGCGCGACGATCAGCCGTTTCGGGCCCCCGCTGCCAAGCGTGACGATCACGTCGCCCAAGTTGTCTGTCTTCGGCGACAGCGCGCTCAACCGCGCGCGAATCTCCGCCGCGAGATCCGCTTCGTATCCGGGAATCGCCGGCGTCTCGACGAATTCCCTCATGTCCTGCGCCATCGAGCCCGGCACTTTGCTCGCGCTGCTCGATTGTGCCTGGACGGGCATCGCGCTCGCCGCAAATGTCAAAACGAAAACCGCCAAGCAAAATTGCTTCATCATGGCTATCTTTCCTTTCTATTTAGACGGTGCTGCCAACAGCGGATTAACCTCGACTACTCGGCTCGGCAAAGTTCAGACGTCAAGGTTTCGCGGCGGCTTAGCACGAGACGGTCAATTTTTGTCAGGCTGAACAAATATACCGCTCCCGAGACGGCTGCGAACACGAGAAAAATGGGCGTTACCAAGCCCATGCGATCAAAATGTTTCGCCAGCAGAAATACTCCCGCGCCCATGCCGATCAAGATGCCTTGCGTCACCATGCCGACGAGCATGGTCACGCCTGCCAATTTTTTTCTCCGAAACGCGCCAAAATCGAGCCGGCGCGGAAACCACACGGATAGAATATTTCCCACAGCGAAATTCGCCAGCGTCGCGTACAGAAGCCCCGCAAGCGTCGCCGTCACGATCACTGCGGGAGGCGGCGCGAAAATCCAAGCGACCGCGGCCCACACAGCCAGCGCTTCAATCACAGCCGCCACGCCTTGAAATAAATTTTTCCCTGCCATCACGTCACGAAAGCGTACCGGACAAAACAGCAAGAACTGCACGCCGCCCCCTTCATAGGCGAAGCTGTTGAATACCATATTCATCTGAATCAGAAACGTATAGGCAATCGCGATGGGGAACGCCATGTCCAGCGAATGACTAAAAATTCCCGCGTGTCTTCCTTGCTGATGAAATGTGATTCCGAAAAAAACAACGATGATGACGGGAATCACTAAATTCAAGAGCATGGGGCCGCTGCGGAGGGCGTAGCGCACTTCTTTTTCGAACACCGCGCCGGCCGGTCCGGAAACCAGCGGAATTTCCCACGACGAAGCCGGGATCTTTCCAGCCGCCCGTGGCCCAATCGCCCGACGCGGGACGGCGGCCCGGGCTTCGCTTAAATTCTCGCCGCAATATTGCGCGACCAGCCGGGCTCGCAGCAGAAAGAAAAACGCCGCGGCGTACAGCACCAAAAAGAGCAGCCACTGTGGCGCGCGCGCGAAATTGCCTGCGAGAGCATATGCCAGCGATTGTGCGGCGATTCCGGGCGGAAGCATGCGGGCCACGGGGAGCAACATTATCACCCAATTGGTCTGCATGCGCGCGTGATGATTCTGAAAGTGATTGACGGCTGGCCCGATGAACTGAATCGACAGCATCATCAGAATGAAA